>ERZ827043.1229-NODE-1229-length-26932-cov-3.377646_pt1 | contig 26932 bp, 22 predicted proteins | sample MGYA00519923_ERZ827043 | MGnify/ENA primary metagenome ERZ827043 (study PRJEB31778, sample SAMEA3449251) | human gut metagenome | biome: human gut; feature: human-associated habitat; material: faeces | place: United Kingdom | collected 2010/2012 ... | reverse complement strand
GTACTTCTGCACACACATGTGTAAATAATGAGTTATATTTTCCTAGAAACCTAACAAAGGATTTTATAGAAAAATTAGATTTAGACTTAGGTGCAGGATTGTGTGTAAAAGAAGAAGATTATGAATTATATGTAAAAGGTAATGAATTTGTAATAGGAATTAAAATGAATTTTGGTTATATATTTGTTTTAAGAGATGGCATGTTTCAGTTCTCACATTATGGTTTGAAAGGACTTTCTCTCCTAAAACCTAGCACATATGATAATAACCCAAACCTTACTTTCTGTGAAGGTTTATATTGTTACGATTCTAATACACACATACCACAACTTACAAATTCAGATAAAGTTTTATATTGTGGAACTTATACTGGAAAATACCTAGAGTGTGTATTTGATTGTGACCCAGAAGAAGGTAAAGAAAAGGATAAAGGTTCTACAAAAGAATATATCTTATTAACAAATAAACCAATAGAATATGAAACTGTTTTAAATAAAAATATCGTTAGTATTATAGATAACTTGGATGTATTTTAGTGAATTTAAAGCTATTATATTAATACAGTTAGAGGGTACTAAAGTAGTACCTTTTATAGTGTATTAATACACTAATATTAGTAGGAGGAAATAATGATGAGAATATATAATTTTTCAAAAGTAGTTGGAAATGTAAGTACAGTTAAGTTGATGCAATCATCACTTAAAAGAAATGCATTTCCTAAATTTACTATATTAAGTGGTATTCCCGGAACAGGTAAATCTACTTGTGCTGAGATAGCAGGTTTAGCATTAACTTGTCAAAATCCTAGCAATGGGGAACCTTGTTTAATGTGTAAATCTTGTAAGCAGAATTTACAAGCATTGAAAACCACAGGTGAATCTAAAAATCTTATTAAAAAGAACTTAGGTATTCTTAATTCAAGAAAAGATGTTTTAGATTTGATAAAAGAAATATTTGTATTACAAACACCAATCGGTAATAATGTTTATATCTTAGAAGAAGCTCACAGTTTAGAGCAATCTGAGCAAACAGCTTTATTAGAGGAAATAGACAGATTGGACAATAATACATTTATTATTTTATGTACAACAAAACAAACAAAATTACTGCCAGAGTTAAGAAGCAGAGCAATCAATTTCACATTTAATAGACTTAACGATAAGGAAAGTAAATTATTGTTTGACAGATGTTGTGTTCAATGTGGTATAACAAAAACTACATCTGCAGTAGCTTCAATGGTAATAAGGTATGCTAAAGGTGTACCTAGAGACCTAACAAATACAATAGAATTTATCAGTAATAATGAAGCTACAGAAGAAGATATCGCTACATTTTTGAATTGTATTGATACATCATTATTTACTGAACTTCTAGAAAATATGAATATGGGATTACAATATGCTGTTCCAACAATGGATTATATTTGTAGTTCATATCCAACTGATGTTATAACAGAGCAATTTAAAAATTACTTTTCTGACGTAATGTTTTTAATTCTTGGCGATATAGCAGGACCTTTTAATACAAAAGAAAAGAAACTACTAAAAGGTTTCTTAAACTCTAGTATAGTCCTAAGTATTGCAAAGCAGTTAGAAACTTTACATTATAACAACTTATCAGATAGTGACTTAAAGATGACATTTATAAAGATAGCACAAATAATAAATAAAAAGAAAATATCTGATATCTATAAAGAGAATTCTAGAAACGCTTCAGAGCAAAATGTTAATGCTGAAAGTCTAAATAAAGAGTTAGTGAAAGACAAGATAAATACTCAAAATGCAGAAATAAAGACATTGACTTCTGATTCATTTAGACAACTTAGTAAGCAATTCGGAAACTCTAAATCTGTAGTACAAAGTCAACAAACAAAACCAGTTATCAACACCGAGGATTCTAAACAAAATGATTCTAACACAAAGGAGTTACATGTGTTTGGAGGTGAATAGATGCGTATTTTATTACGTGACAGAATTGATATTGGTACATCAGATAATGATACCTATTTTGACCCAAAGAAACTACCTTTCTTTGAGCAGATAGGGACAGGTATTAGAATTGCACTAAGGAACAGACCTAGTGCAAAAAGAAAACAAGAAGAACTTGAGAGTAAAAAATATCAAGAAGAAACAGAACGTATGGAAAATCTAAAAACTATGATACTGCAAAAACTATACACCTGTATGAGTCCCGAAGATAATCCTAAGTTGAAGGAAAGTGGGAAACAGGCTGTTGCCGCAGTAATTAGTATTTCTAGAGGTTTTGAAGATATTATAGGTGAGATATTAACTCACCAAGAGTTTACTGAATATAGGACTAAAATTTATGAAGAAAATTCAGATGTTCTAAAGGCTTGCCCTAATCTACCTATTTTAATTAGGTTTGAGAAGAAAATAATATGAGCAAGTATTTAAGAATAACTGTTTGTTTAGTTCTATTATTCAGTATAAATCTGTCGTTGATAGGTGCGTCAGTTAGTGGTGTTAGAATAGTGAATAACACTTCACAGTATTCAGATTTTAAATTATCTGACACACAAAGTCAATCTATAATATCTAGTATAGATACTAAAAGTGACATTAACGAAACTTTTACAAATAACTCTGGAATAGTAGAATCAAATAATGAAGTTCTCGATTATCTTATAGAGAATAATATTATCTCAAGAGAAAGTAAAATAAAATTTTCAGATAAAGGTATGGAAATCGATAACGGAGAAGATACTGACCTAAACTTTAATAGAACAGATTTCCTAATGGGATTGTATAAGACAGTAGAAGGTGTTATTTTATCTAGACCTTTTGTATTTAATGCTAGTTCACAGAGAATGGTGAATAATGAAGTAACTACACTAAAAGGTGACAGTTCTGATTATAAACCAAACGATGGAAAAGCAGATGATATTAATAATTTCGACGAGGGTGATTATAATGTTTATATTTCACCAAATGTCCACGAATTATATTTAGTTGAACTTATAGATAAAGGTGTATTAGATATTAATGAATTTAAAGATATTGAATTTGTTAATGATTATAATACAATTCAAAGTGGACAAGCTAAGAGATTACCCGAATGGGATAATAGTTTACAACCTTACTATTATAATACATCTAAAGTAGACCTAGATAATCAACTGGGTAAAGCATGGAAAGCAAAAGGGATATTTAGATTATTTAACACAAAAACAGAAAACTTCACACTAGAAAGAAATCAATGTTCTTTTCTAGTAAATGAATCATTAACTAAACTTGAAGCTTTAAGATATGTTAATATGTTCATTAATCCCAATAATTTATCATATGATAAAGATAAATCAAATGAGATAAATTATTTATTTAGCAATAGTGATATATCAGCTTTATCAGATGAAGATAAGGATATGGTATTATATTTCCTTTCATTAGGAATTTTAAATAAAGAGAACTTAAATGAAGTAACAGGATTTAATAATCCTATAAACACAGATTTTGTTTTAAACTTGTTCTACAGAATTCATGATGTAAATAATCGTGTACAAGTAGACCTAGATGCATTGTCTGAAGATGATAAAGTTTTGATGGAACAAGGTTTCGTAAGAAATAATGTTAGTCTGTATACTGATATAGACGATAGCATAGAACCGCAAACTTTATCAATAGAAAGAATAGAGCCTAGCTCTAATAATATGAGTATAAATAAAACTACTTATACTCCAGATTTTGCTGACCCAAATAGTTCAGATGATAGTGTGTTAGAAGCTACATCATTTAAATTATTTGGAAATATAAGTAGTTTATACAAGGGTAAAGAAATTTATTTAGCAGATAAAGATAATACAGTTTCGCCTGATGATTTGACGACAGATTCTGTTACAGAAGTTAGTGATGAAGCTGTAGAATATAAAATCAAAAAGTTATTTCCGAGTCCAGATAAGGTAGAATTTAAAAATAAAACTATATCTGAGTTGACTAAGGGTGATGAAGTGTCAGATGTTTCTAAATCAGATAATGGTGTGGTAGTTACATTTACTGTAAAGGCTAGTTCTGATACAGAAGCTTTAGCACTTATAGACAGCAAATTAACCTATGATTTAAAAATAGATTCTTCTACACAGTTACAGACTGTGACTCAAGTTAGTAACGATAAGACTGTTACTAATTATATTTCTGCTAGAGAAATAGAGAGGTCTTTAGGAGAACTTATGGTCATGTCCACCAAAATCTTAAAGAATAGAGCAACAGGTACAATGGCAGTTTTATTAGAAGATAATAATACTGCTATGGTGGGAAATAAAGTTATTAAAACAGCTAAACCAATTGTCATTGATAATACAGCAGATACTTATTACAACCTAGAAGTTATTGTAGGTTTAATGAGCAATGCTTATCTATCTGATATAGACCCGGGTAAAATGTTTATTTCAGAAGATTTACCAAATGAAAAGTTGGTTGATGTTGTAGGTACAGGTGGTACAATAGAAAGAGCTACAGTTATGAATAACTCAGCAATAAAGTCTGGTTTCTTTAGTAAAACTTCAGACTATTATAATGTAAATATGTTAACAAGAGCAGTTACAAGTCTTACAAGAGATTTTCTAGTAAACGGTAAAAAGGTAACTGTGATGGTTGACTGGGCTTATTCATTACCAAATAATGATAGGATAATTTTGAATTATTTTAAAGACCCTGAGTTATCAGTAAAAGATGCTTCAGAGTTTTTATTCTCTAGACCTACAGAAGGAGAATTACAAGAGTGGTGGGATAATAATATTATATTATCAAACGCTTTATGTAATTTTATATATGGTACTGAAAATATAGACTATATAACTTCAGGCTATCTAAAACCTGACCTTTCTGTTTTAATTCATGATTCCTCAGCTGATGAATCATCGGTCATAGATGCTTTATTTAAAAACTTACCATTATCCCAAAGCTACTTAAATAAATATACGGATGGTAGTCTAGATGATTTCGAAAAGAAATTATTTAGTGGTACAGGAGATATCACAGGCAGACGTATATTCTATTGTGCTAAAGCTGAAGATGTGAATAATTCTAAAGTGTTTGGTAATATGTATATTATCACACCTACAGGTTCAGTCTTTAAAAATATAGACCAAGATAAAAGGGTTAAGTATGAAGAAGGACAACTAAAAGTTAACGGTAGAGATAGTCTTACTGATGAAGTCACTACTGGAACTGAGGTTATATTAGGTGGTAAAACTTACTACCTTCAAAAACCTACAACAATGGTAGATAGATATTGGACGCTTACTGATGTTGAACCAATAACAGGTAAGGTCACTAGAAGTACTGGTGACACGTATAAGTTTACTGATGAAAACGGTAAAGATATTTTGAGAGAAGAAATCAAAAAGACTATTAAAGAATTGGAATTACAAGAAGGTGAATATAGAGCTTTAGTAGATTACAAAGATGCTGATTTATCTTCTATAGGTAGTACAAAAGATTTATCAAATGGTAGTCTTTATTACGCAAACGGTTCAGTTGTACGAGGTAAGAAATTTGACACCGAAGATAATACTGTTGGTAAAGATGATTCTTTTGGAATTAAGAGTGGTTCAACAGCTTATGCATTTAAAAATATTTATTTAGATAGAAGTTTATTTACAGTTGAGAACGGTGAGATTGTAAGACGTAAGAGCAGTCCTTATTTAGAACAGGGTAATGTTTTCTTTAGTGGACTAAACTCAGCCTTAATGGCACGTCTTATAGATAATCAAGCTGAAACTGTAAGATATGCTGATATTCCAACAGGTGCTCAAGTAATAATTCAAGATTATAAGTTTATAAAAACAACTTATGGTTTAGAGTCAGCACCTATACACGATTCGGAATTGACAAATTCCCTAGTAAATAGTTTTAATGATGAAGAAGCTATGAATAGAGTTATACTGGCTAAGTTTACTGGATTGCAGTTATTATTTTCAGGAAGAGCAATGCCATTCTCATCATATATAACAACTACGGGAATAGGTTCATTACAATTTGAGGATGAATTAGCAAACACAGTTTACCTTCAAAATGATAAGCTTATGTTAGGTAACAAAGATAGTAAAGTTGAGTACAGTTCAGGAGGAGAAAGTATATGTATTAAAATTATCTTAGATAATGATGTAAACTTTTATCTATTAGATGATTCTTCAAATACGTATGCAATGAAATACACATCTGATAAATATTCTGATGGGTATATCGATAGTATTTCAGCCTTCAATGAGGACTTAGGCTTAGGTGTAAAAGATGATATCTTTATGGAGTTATCCGATAATGTCTTTTCACCAATGGAAGGTTTTAGAGATGTATTCAATGAATATAAACAAGTTTATCATTCTATGATGAAGGGAGATTTAATTGGAATTCTACAATATTTCGCATTAACAATTATAATGTACTTAATTGTTATGTGTTTTGTAATGACCATGATTTTAAAAGGGCATGTTGGTTTAAATATTCTTTTAGCCATAAGAAACCCTTCGGGAGTTTCGGGTAAAGAAGGATTTGACCCTGTAAAAATATTTAGTTTAGGTATTTGGGATTTAAATTCCTCACCTAATTTAGGTATTGTACTCATAGCCGAATTAGGACTATTCCTCTTATTTTATATAGTCTTAAATTGCGGTACAATAATTAGATTTATGTTCTATTAGACACATGTAGGTGTGTTTGATAGTACAGATACACCTACATGAATAATTAAAATAAAATTATTTATTTAGGAGGTATTTGTATATGTTATTTACACTTTTATTAATTGCGATTGGAAATGGTTATATAATATTAACCAACATGGCTATGACTAGCGTTACGTCATATTTATCTGTAACAGTATTCCTTTCAGCTATCGCTTATTTATTATGTTTCTTAATAGGATTTGCAAGAGTACATTTAGGTGATAGTTCAGCCTTTCTTTCAATAGTATTTGGACACCCATGTGTAGATGTTTATGCTGAAACAAAAGGACAGTATTTAAAATATAACATATTTACTGTTCTTGTTGTAGTTGCATTTACATTGTCCACTTTAATTATTTTGAAAGGAGCGGTATAATATGACAACTACTTTAAATCACTTTCACAGTGATATAGTACGAGAGGTACCTAAAAAGCATAGTACCTTATTTAAAGTATTCGCATTTGTTATTGCGTTTGTATTATTAGTACCTATAATGGCTTATGCCGAAGGACCAGATTTGACAGAGATTTTTTCAACCAAAGCATTTCAAGGTTCTTGGGAAGTTATATACCAATTTAACTGGCTTGGACAAATAATGAACTATATAATTAGTTTCTTCTGTTTACTAGGTATTTCATTGGTATTCTTTTCAAGAGTAATCACTCTATTATACCTTTCTTCTAAAAATATTTGGAATAATGTTGATGAAGTTAAAGGTTCAATGAATGGAGCAATGTTTGGTTATCCATCATTATTTCAAAATGTTTATAATTCAAATCATGGAAGTGGTTTGGATGCGTTTGTATCATTCTTCTATGGATTATTACCTAATGTAAAGAAATATTCAGACTATGGTCAGAATGCAGGTTTTAGTAATTTATCGGAAGATGATAATGCGTTAAATTATATTCTTAAGACTGCACCATCAACAATCCTATTAATGTTCTTTCTTGCAACAGGATTTAGTGGAACATTAAGTCAAGCTTATGGAACTATCGTTAGTGCTATGGCTACAGCCGCAGACAATGTTGTTTCTGTAAATCTTGATAAGTATGTTGATGCATTATTCAAAATGGGTGATAACCCAAGCTTTGTATTAGGTGAAGACGGTACAAATTTAGGTAAGCTTCAAAAGACTGTAGCTAAAGCAATCTACAAAGAAGCTCTAATTGCGTCAGGTGCTACTGATAAAGAAAGTAAAGCTCAATTAGCGGCTAGTGCTGAAAGTATAGCAACAGGCTATGTTACTTCAGGTAATGTAGGTGAAAAGACAGGAGTAGCTTTAAATTCTGATTCAGATTGGGATAGAGTTAAAGTTAGTATAAAAACTTCAGCGAGTTCTACAGGAACAGCACAAACTCAAGTAATAGCATTACAAGAGATTTTACCTAACTATCAAGGTACAGAATATATTCATGTAACATTTAGTGCAGGTAGTGGTGGAGAAAATTATTTCGGTCAATAACAAATGAAGGGTAGCTATGATTTTATAGCTACCCTTCTATCTAGGAGGTTCTAATGCATAGAGTAAAGGGTAAATTTCAAGTTTTTATTGTTCTCCTTTTGACTCTTACTATAACATTTGGAATTATCATAGAACCAATAAAAGTTATGGGTGCACCTTATGATTTTGGTAATGGTACATCTACACAAGAGATTCAACAGGCAATTAATAATGACTTGAAGTATTATAATAATATAAAAATAAAGAAAATTGACTCAAACTCTTCTATACTATATAACTTAAGAAATATACTTAAGTTAGCTACTTGGGTTGATGCCTTACAACAACTCAATAAATTAGAGAAGAGTGGAACTTCAGTAATAAACTTTCCAACTGAAGTCATAAATTATGAAGTGAGTAAATTAGATTCATTAGTTAAACAATTTAATGAATATTATAAAGATGCAACAGACAATCATGGTGCTATAACTTTATCAAGTGGTTCATTAGAGAATGGTTCAGTAGTTTACGATAATCTAATAACAGATATTAAAAACTACCTAACAACTTATATGGATAGTTTATTAACAGAAAATTCTAATGTAGACGAACTTGTAAAGTTGCATAAAAAAGAAGTGAAATATTTGTATTATGTTTGTACAGCTACAACAGAAATTACAAATAAGTTCAATTCAATGATGCCACAGGAAATTTCTGAAGATGGAGTACAAGGTGGTAAATTAGCTTTTGAGTATATAGAGAATACTAAAATATATGTATTAGTGAAGGATGATAAATATAAAGCATTAATACAAAAAGGTAAAGAATTAAAAGAATCAGATGTATCAGCTATAACTTCAGGTGACCCCGATACAACAAAAGATTTGGTAGAGTTATTTTTATCGGGTGTTAAGGCACAGGGAGAAAGTATAACTTATGAGAACGTTAGTGACCTTTGGTATCTTTATTATTCGATAGGTTCTATATATCAACCATTTACTTCTAAGGTAGGTAGTGAAGAGTTTATACAAACTCTTAATACTTTAACAGGCAATAGTACAGATGATACTAGTAATAAGTATTATTCTATTTATCAACAAGCAATAAAGTATAAGAAACCTTTGTATATCATGTCAACTGATAAAAAGGGTAATCCTACAGGTTCAGCTAAAACAGTAACATTGGCTGAGTTTATAGATAGTGTAGAAAAGAAGAAAGAGTCTGGAGTTTTAGTTTTACCAATAGGTAAATTTTCTAAAGGAGCAGATGATAATTCTTATTACTATTATAAACACAACAATTTATTTACTGTAAATAAGAATGATTCAACTTCTACTGATAGTGATACAGATACTGAAGATTCTAAAGACAGTAAGACTGATACTACAGACGAAGTTGATTATTATGGAAATGCGGCTGATGAAATAACTGATAAGACCGCTTTATCTGACCCAGTATTTAGATGGGGAGTTGCAAAGAGGAATGATAAAAGTACTATGGATATGGGAACAATAGTAATGAATAATATATTACAAAATGTTTCTAATATAGACACATATAAACCTAATACAGCATTATTATATATGACAGTATTCGGGGATATAGTGTTGGAAGATGGTACTGTAATTCTACCGGGTTGTGCAAACCCTAGTTATTATAAAGACAACGAAGCATTCTATCCTTATTCTATATCTTTTATGCAAAATTATCCAAACTTATCTAACACAAAAACGTTTAGGGTAACAGATGGTAAGGCTGAAGGTAAGATTTTATTAATGACAGAGGAAGATGATGTTAGTTTACTAGGTCATCCAGATGATGATACTACAGATGTTAACGGTTCAGAATTTACTGCAACAGACCCAGTGAAACTAAGGGCTCTTTCTATAACTGGAGAAAAGACAATATCTAAAATAGAAGACTATCTAGTAAGTCTATCTATAGATGGTAATATCTATGATATAGATGAAGCACCAAGTTCACTATTTGTATTTGCTAAGTATGATTTTTCATCTGATAAATTATTTAATTTAGATTGGATGTCAAATTTAGATACATGGGGTTTAAACCGTAAATATATGAGAAAAGTTGTAAGTGGTGCTGGAGATAATGGTGTTATATCATTATTCTTACAAGACCCATCAGACTTAGAACCTGTACAACTTGCGGCTATAGCTAAGAACTTCTATACTATGTGTATGGCTGATGAAGAAGGTGAAATAGGTACAACACCTAGCACAAGATTTAACAAAGATGTTATAGCTAAAGGTGTAATAGTAGAATCATTAAATGGTTTAACAAATATACAAGGTTATGTTAATTATAGACAAACTGATTATGAGCAATTAGTTGCAGATAGTTCATCAAGATTCAAAGTTATGATGACAGGTTTACTTCAAGATTTTGTAAAACCTTTGTATGACATAACTGGAGTAATAGGTATTGAAAATGCTTATCAATCTGATATACTAGGCACAGTTGTTTCTTATGGTAGAGCATTTATGTTCTTCATAATGCTTGCCATTATAGTTGGTCTGTTATTTAAATTTATGAGAGGTAGTTATGATTTACTACAAACTGTTATAAGTGGAGGTTTAACATTAATAATATGTTGGTCATTTATTGCTGTTGTTCCAGTAGCATTGCCAACAATATTTAACGGTACTCTCGATATATTAACAGCTCATAAAGCAAATGATTTAGGTTACCTAACACTTATGATGCGTATGGAAGATTATGACTCTACGTACAATGCAAACACAGACTCTAAAGGTAATCAAATAACCAACACAAGTACAATTAATCTATATAAATTTGGAAGTGATGATTTGCAGGATATTGCAGATGAAGCAGGTATCTCAATGGAACTGATGTTAAAAGGTGAACCTTTAATATTAGATTATGACAGTGGAATTTATATAGAAGGTAATGTATTAAAATGTTCTCTAGATAATTTATTTGTAAATAATCCTATAACAGGAGAATATAAGCCAGTTGGTGCAGGTCAGTATTATACTTTAACTGCACAGAAAACAGCTAGTTCTATGATAGATTATTACACACCATATCATTTAGTAGTTGATGCTTTAGTTAATAAACTAAATGCATTTAATGTAGTATTTCCTGCAAATAGAGAATTCATTAACTATGGTGGACTACAAAAAGATAGTTTTGTAATGACAAACTATATAACATCTATACCATTCTTAAAACCTGAAGAACCAGACTTAATAGGTGAACAATATAGTTTAGAAATACAAGATGCGGCTACTTCTTATATGGGAGATTTTAATGACACATTTGGGTTATCTACATTGTTTAATAATCTTAATGACATGGGAAGAAATAGTTTATGGTATAAGACTATTGTTCAAAATGGAAAAGCAGACGAAGCTTATTTACAAAAAGTTATTGAGAAAACAACAAGAAACACTAAACAGTTCTTGATTAATAATTATGATAGATTTGAATATATGTCTGACGAAAATGTTATAAAAATAACTTCATTATATATCACAGTTAGTTTATCAAGACAATTAGGAAGTTATGGTTCAGATATATCTTTCTTAGAAGGTAATCAAATTTATCCTATGTTTGTAAATGCAGAAGAGTTTAAATTAAACGATGTATTAACTGCAACTTATATTAGTGATAGAGAGCAATTCAGATATAAGAGTTTAGATATTATTGCGTATATGGCAGATACATTTGGTGTAATATGGGGAACTGTATTTTCAGCAAGTGTATTAGTATCTTACCTTATATTAAATATAACTAGATATGTAATTCCTATACTTTACATTGCTTTAGGTCTTTTACTTCTCTTTAAATTCATTTCGGAGAGTAGTAGAAAAGAGGTAATACGAGGTTATTTAACAGGAACTATTTTAATATTCTGTGGTTATTTAACACATTGTTACACTCTAATCTTGGCTTCAACATTAGTAGATTCAACATTCGGTATAGTACTACCGTTGATAATTAATGTTACTGTTCTAGATATGATGATTAAGTATTTATTAAATGTATTTAGGAATCCACTTGATTTAGGTGGTAAATTTAGTTTAGCTTCTATATCACCTTGGATAGCAAATGTAACAGGTTTAACTAATGCTATGGTTCATGTTAATAATGCTATGACTGGTGCATATAAGACAGGACAAGCAGGAAGAGATTATGCTCGTGATGCTTATGCTAAGTACAGAGATTTAAATGCTTATGATGTTTATACAGGACAAGATGCTGTAATCGAAAAAGTTATGAAAAGCCAAGAAAAGCATAGAAGTGTTAGAGAATATCATATATCTAAGACTAGAGATACAAATGACCCATTTTCTGACTATAGAGATTAGTGAGGAGGTATATTCATGAGCACTAATAATAGTAGCAATAAAACAAAGTATGAATATGAGGATTCACTAGGTGGATGGAATGTTATATACCCTATAAAAGTATATGATGCAGGTGTTGATAAGTCTAAAGAAACCAAAGAGCAGGGCACAAAATCTGCCCTAACTCTTTTGGTTATTGGATGTGTATTTGCATTCTTCTTTATCAATTCTGTATTATCTAGCACATTTGGAATTAGTTCATTTTGGTCTTTCTTAATAGTATTTTCTGTAGTAGGTACTATAGGAGTTTATGTATTTAGGTTCTTTATTTTCAAAGAAGAAGATAAGCTTATAGAATTTGAAAATGAGGATAATGCTAATTTAGGTAAATTCTTTGAACTTCTTACAGGTAATGAAGGTAAATTAAATCTATCAACTGTATCAGTACCTTTCTATAAATACGTTGATGGTAGTTTTGCTGTTTGTATAAAACTAAGACATGGTTCTAGCGACAAGATTAAGAGATACAACACACAATATGTTATGCAGGATATAGCTAACATATTAGGTAGATATAAACTTAGTTTTAAACAATTTATAAAAGAAGAAAATTTCTCTGAATCAATTGAATACCAAACTTATATTAACAAGATAAATAGAATAGAGAATGAGATTTTTAGGTCTCACATAAGAGAAATGTCAAGTTATATGTTTGATTTATCAAGTAAGATAAGTTTAGTTGATTGTACTTATATTATAATAAAAGCAAGAAACGCTTATCAAAAATATCAATTAGGTTTGGCTGTTCAAGAGATAAAAACCGTTTTAGATAAAACAGCTACTGTTTACAGAGGTTATGATTTTTTATCTTTTGAACAGTATATAGAATTGTGTAGAGAATATTTTGGTGTAGAAGTAGTTGACTTAAGCACTATAAGAGCAACAACACCTACGAAAGACGTATTAAGTAATTATAGAAAATTAGTTAATGTAGTAGAAGTAGAATTAACAGATGGGACTTATATAAGGTATAAGAAGCATTTAGACGAGGTATTTAATAATCCAACAATAAAAGACTTATAAAATTATAAAGGGGGATTTAGGAATGAAGGTTGTATTAGTTTCTAGTAGTTCTAATGGACTATCTCAATATTTATCAAGCAAACCTGGAATAGACCTTATAGAACGTTACCAAGACTTATATAGTGTTCGTTCCAGTTTATATAATAGACTTTTAGTAGCAGATAGACTTCTTTATGTATGTACTGCAGAAACAGAAAATTTCACTAGAGATTTAAATACAATTGGAGAATTATTAGAAAATTATGGTCAATTATTTAAATTTGAAGAAATTATATTTTATGTAGAAAGTAGTGTAAAAACAAGAAGTTATCCAGATTATATTAGAGCAACTATGAGTAGGTTCCCTAAACAAAAATGTACCATTCCAATAAGTGATTTCAAAATCTCATTTAGTGACACGTACAATGTTTTATTAGGAAGAACTGATGCTGTATTAAATACAGAAGCTAGAGAGAAGGTCTATATAAAACAAAGAGGTTCTAAAGTACAGAACATTTATGATTCTGACAATAAGAAGATTACCTTAGAACCTTTTAATTATAAGAACGTACAAGAATATGATGAGTTAAAGGAAACAATAACTGAAAATAGTACAAACACAGTTATACAAACACTTGATTCTAATGAGATTAATATAACTCAAAAATATAAAAACCCTTATTTAGGTGAATTTAAGTTTAAGCAAAATTTAGGTGAAAGAAACATAGTTCTATTAACAGGTAATCCTGCTAATGGGACTACCACCTATTTAAACGGATTAGCTTTATCAGTTATGAAAGCTAATAAAAAATCATTAGCAATCAGTATGGGTTACGACAATGACTTTATTTCGTACCTAAAAGTATTTGGTGATGAAGTTAATTTAAAATTCAAAACCTTTAGTACAAGGGATTTATTATTAAAAGAAAGTTTACCATTTGATACAAATAAATTACTAGCATTTTCAATGCATGACTTAAGTGATGGTGCAAAAGTAGATGCTCTTAGGTATCTTATACAACACAGTTCTAAGTGTCATGCAGACTATATTATCATAGAAGTTCCTATGAAGTTAGTAAGAGAAGTTAGTAGAATTCTAAGACATAGATTGATAAGAATTCTATGTGTGTCAGAGAGTGTAAAGGATAAATTAGATAAGAGTATTGATTTAATTAAAGAGTTAAGTGAACGTTATACTGTAGAACTTTGGGTAAACAATCAAGCTAGGGTACGTTATGAAAGTGACTGGTTATCCTTTGGTGAAGTTGTTGAAAGAGTTCCTGGAAATATCATATGTCATGACGAATATATAATAGATAGTTATGATGTAGATACAGAAATGTTCTATGAATTTGTGGAGGTGGAATAATGTATAGTCAAGAAACTGATTTACATGCTATTTTAATATTAGATGAAAATAGTCAGCATGATGTCATGACTAGTGTTTCAGAATTAGTAAGACACGATATAAAAATTATTCCTTCTCTTGAAAACTTAACAGATGATTTAGTTAGAAATTATAATACAGTAATATTATTGGAGAAGTATCTATTACAAGATAATTCTATTTCAAACTTAAGATTGTATAAAGAAGTTTTTAAACTAGATTACATCTATATAGGAACAGATGATGTTTTATTGACATTAATGAGAACAGTAGCTAAATGTTTTAAAATGTCAATAGAGCAATTAACTTATGAAAAACTTTTAGCTGTAATATTAAATGATGATGCTTTATTGGAAAAATATACATTAGATTATTTACCACTAGAGAATCATTGTTTAAGTCTAAAAGAAGATTTATTAAAACAAGGATTATTCGATGGTATAGTTAAATCAACTTATGAAACTCTAGTATCATTATTAAGTATACTTGAGTATAAAGACGATTTAATAAAAACATTGGATGAAAAGTGTATAACACAAGAAAGGGAAATTACAACAAATGAAGAACAAGCAGATGCTTTATATAAAGAAATGTTTAGGGTAATGTCTGCAGAATATCAAAGAGATTTAAATATAAAACAATATGAAGTAATCTTAACAGAAGATATTTATAAGAAGATTTCATTAATAAATTATAGGAATCGACCTTTGATTATTTATTTTAAACAATACACTAAACTGAATGATTTCGATTATTTAATCACTACTTTATATAATGCAATTAGAATTCAAAAAGGTTTGAGGTGTAAAGTATTAAAACTTTATGATTCTAAAGACTCTATAGAAATAGCTTTACAACCAAATTATATGAAACTTATAAGAAATAACTTTACAACTGCTGAAGTTGAAGTTAATGATTTTATAGTTAAGTTTGGTGACTATAGTAAGGTGTTAGATATTTTACTAAATAATAAAATAGGTGCAGATATCTTACTTGTTTTTGATTGTAAAGGTCATAATGATAGAGTTCTATCAGGTGCTGATTTATATTTAGATATTTGTCATTCAAAAGATGAGATTAAACCTTTAGGATTAGATTATAATCTTACAATTGTAAATGACAATCCAGATAGTTTATTAAATTGGCATTTAGATAAAGAAAAATTAGAGCATATTGGTGGTACTACAGCAACTCAATTATTAATGGCACAGTCTGTTATAAAAACTGTTCTTAGTAATATAGACACTTCGTTAGAGGAGGAATAGTTATATGGGTAAATTGAGAATGTATGGTTACTATTTCATGAACTTCCTAACTAGAGGTGCTAGATTAAAGAAAGGTGAAATAGCGGCTGATGCATTAGTGACTAAATATAATAGTGTATTAACTAGACGTTATACTAGAAAAATAATAGTCATTAAAAAATTCCCAACATTGGATGTGGGAAATCCAATGGCAAGGATTATAAGAAGTGAATTAGTAAGAAAATTTCCTGGGGTTAAAGTATTTATTCATATAGACTCTGACCCCAAGAATATAAATATAAAAGATTTAGTTTATCTTAGAAGATACGCTAAAGCAGAAGAACGCTTTTATAAGTATCAAGAAGAATTTGAAAGTATGACTGGTTCAGAGAAAGTAACTGGTAAACAATATAGAGGACCAAATGGTAGGAAATTTATTGTAAGAGAATCAGATTATAAGAAAGAAAGAGAAAATTTTAGGTCATACAAATATGTAACTGAATCTTTACAAAATAGAGAATTAATGTTTTTTGATTCTTTTTATTTTGTTGAATTATTAATTCCAGATGATGTTGATGTAAACTTAGTGTTAGAAGAAGTAGGAGTTATTTGTGATAAGGGTGGGGTAATTTATGAGATAATCGAAGCTAAAACTTCTCAATTCTTAGACAACTTTAGTTTAACATCAACTTATAAAACAAAAAACAAATTTCCGTCAATGTTATTTTCGTCAGAGAACTTAGCATTAAATTCATCTTTTATGTCACCGGGTTTAGTAGGTGGTTATGGTATACTTCATGGTATCAATAAGTTATCAGGTTTACCTTTAATCATAAACTACTTTAATTCAGGTGGTGCAAAAGTAGGAATGATAATGTCAGAGTCTGGTGGAGGTAAGACATTTTTAGCTTTCTTTTTAGCTTTACAGTTTATAGCTGATGGTATTCATTGTTCTGTAATAGATATCAAGGGTGGAGAATGGATAGCTTTAAAAGCATTCGGAATTAAATGTATTGAAATAGACATGAGTAGTAAATCTGGTAATTTTGTAAATCTAATGCGATTAGATGACATAGTTACACCAACTACTTCTTATGAAGATTTAGTAGATTATCTAGATATGGCTAAAGTAGGTACAGTACAATTACTTTCAACTATGGTAGATATCCAACCAGATGAAGGTCATCCTATGGACGTTGAAGCTATACTAAGAGATGCAGTATCTAAAGTATTTAGCAAGTTGACAGAGAAAGGGTTTAACGAACATCAACCTAAAACTTATCACTTAACAAGCAGTCTTACTTATAAGATGGTAATAGATGAAGTAAGAGAGTTTGGTAAGCATGCAGTAAGTAATAAGGAAGATGCCATGAATTACGATGCTAAGAAAGCGGCACTTTGTAGATTAATTATACAAAGATGTTCAATGTTTATAGATGACGCTTCATCAAATTGTATATTAAAGAACGAAATAACATTGGGTCAGGTGTTAGATTCAGAATTAGTAATCTACTCAATGGGTAAGAATAGTGATAGTCAAACAAATATTGTAGATACAGTAAGGGTTTTCATGATACAATATTTAGACGTTAAAAAGCATAATATAAGAAAGAAAAAATCTTTACACACAGTAGCTTACTATGAGGAGTTACAGCGTTGTGGTGATATGCATCAAATAGTAAAATTCATTTCAGCTATGGTAACTGGGGGACGTAGTAATAACCTAGCAATATTCTTATTACTAAACGCAATTTCTACATTTGATAACGAAGCTTTTGCTCCTATTAGAAGTAATATAACTTTATACCTAATAGGTAAGATAAAGGGTGATGATATAAATTCGTTATGTGATAATTTTGACTGCGAAGATATGAGGGAGTATCTTTATAGTATAAATCCTAACGCAGATAAAAACCTTACAGAAGAAGAACGTAGTAAAAAACAAAAACTTGATTTTGGTAATTCATTCGCCATCAAATTCAGAGTAGATGAAACCACTTATGATAAGACCATATTTAGATTGGAACTGCCTGCTAAGTTTAAAACAAAATTAAAGACAACAACGGAGAGAAAAGAAGACTTTGTTTAAAAGGCTTTTCACTTCAAAAAAGAAGTTATCTAGACGTAAAAAGTTTAGATTAAAAATAATATTAATAGTAGGTATAGCAGTTTTTATTCTAATATGTGCTCTACTTTTCTTTATGGATGATGAGATTTACATGCATTATCTAAAACAACAAACTAGTCCAATAGAGAATGTACAAGAGAATCTAGAAACTCCTGTGTATGATATCACAGAAGTAAAATCTAAATCTAAGAGAAAGCAAGCAAGTGCCGATGGAACATATGATGTAACATCAGATGAAGTTATCGCAATTCTAAATGAAATATTTGGTAACTTCGGATTAGACTGGATTAAAGGTGATACATCTATGCCTAACAATGCGGCAGAACATATTCAAAAAGCTTTACCTATGTTAATATCTATGAATCTAAAATATAAAATACTTGTATCTACTGGTATAATGCAATCCGGTATCGAAACTGGTTGGGGTTCAGCAACTCCTCCTAATAGTAATAACTATTTCGGTATCAAAGGTGGTGGTGTAGCTACTACACCTTACTGGGATGGTAGAACCGTAGCTACAGCGTCTGGAGAAGGTGAAGGTGCTAATTATAATGTACAAGTTTCTTCATTCAGAGTATATGATTCATTATATAATAGTATAATGGACTATGGATACTTTTTCCACGCAAATGATATTTATACAACTGGTGGTATACAACAATTAGGTTATAGTGGTGACCAAGCAAATGTATTCAAAGCCACTGATGGTATGGACCAATTAAAGAGAATTATGAATGCAGGGTATGCTACAGCACCTAACAGTTATATTTCTTCAGGTCAATCAATATACAATAGCATGGACTTAAAAAGATTCGATGAAGCCGCTTTAAAAGTAGCTGAATCTTTAGCCAGTTCTTCAGGTGATGCAAACTTAGGTGATGGAGAATGGGCACCTGCAGGAGATACTGATTGGGCTGATGAAGCAGGTATAGATATTTCAGGTTTAAGCTCTAAAAGGATAGCTGTTCTAAATGAAGCTTTCGCCTTACGTGGTTGTTATTATCAATTAGTTAGACCTTGGAAATTACCAACTAAAAATGCAGACGGAACTTATAATATAACAGATGATTATGTTATGGAACCAAGTAATAGTAATCTTCCTTATTATTTGGACTGCTCTGCATTTACACATGAAGCATATAATCAAGCATTAAATGTGCAAATAGGTAATAATACTTGGGAGCAAATGGATAGTACAATAATGGAAACTATTTCAGTAGAAGAAGCGAAGCCAGGTGATATTTGGCTTCCTCACTCAGGACACGTTGTTATTTTTTTGAGATATGATGCGAACGAGGGTAAAGTGTATTACATACACTCACCTCAAACGTTTCTTAACGGTAGTTCACCACCTAGAGGTAGGGTAACATTAGGTTCTAGGTCAATCACAAGTGGAGGAATGTTTAGACGATTAAAGGGTATTGATGGGTAGTTAATTCTACCCATCTTATAAAATGAGATGGAGGGGAATATGAGTAAGAAGCGTGTTTCAATGATAATTTGTTTGGTTACAGTATTATCATTAGGTAATGTGTTAACACAAGCCGCAACACCACCTTCTGAAACAGATGATAGTGGTGTAGAGTCAGAAGAATACTTTTTCGATATCACCAGTTTAGGTGGTGTGGTACAAGAAGAAAAGAATGAGATAGTTGTTATATCAAGTACAGGGAAAACTTCAGAAGTAAATACTTCATTAGCTGTAGAAAAAGCAGATGAATTTTTCTCGGAAGATATAAGTGCTGTTGCTACTGTAAAAGAACAAGATGAAATAGCACTTAAGAAAATGATAAGAGATGAAAAATTAGAACAAGCCGCATGGTTACTTGATTATGGAATTGATACTTCAACTTTAAGTAATGAAAGGCTTGATGTTTTAAATGAAGCTAAGAAATGGATAGGTTCTTGGTATGTTTGGGGAGGTACTACTCCACCACAAGGTTCTGATTGGACTTATGGAAATGGTGGTGGTGGATTTGATTGTTCAGGTTATACACGTTATGTATTAAATACATCACTAGGAATTAAGATACCTAGAACCACTTATTCACAAATAGGTTATAGTGGTTTTGAAAGAATACCAATTTCCGAAGCACAACCAGGAGATATAATATTTAATGGAAGTATCAGTCATACAGGATTCTTCCTAAAGGACAACGGTGGAGATATTACAATCCTACATTCACCTAATACTGGTGATAAGGTAAAAGTTTCAAGATATTCAAGACCAACATATGCCTATCGTTATGTTGAGTAACTATTGCTAGTTTTCACGAAATATTCTAACAGACCTTTAAACTTTTTCTACTTTATATTAACTTGAAGATACAAAAGGGAGATGAAATTATGGAAATAGAAGAAATGCTTTTAAGAAAGCTAAGAGGACATATGGCATTCAAAAAACAAGTCGAACCTTATAAGATATTTAGGGATATAGAATTAGATATCTTACTTCAAGTTAGACCAAAGACAATGGACGAATTAACAAGTATTAAAGGATTTCCTAAAACAGGTGCGAGAGTAGCTTGTTGTGGACAATCTATTTTAGATATATTCAACAGACCAAAAGAAATAGATGATTTTACTGTTGAATTAGATTCTAAAGGAAATATGTTAGTTAGTACAGAGTTAATTAAGTTATCAGTTTTTTAAAAACATATAAATATTAGTATGAGTTAATAAAAAGTGGAAATGTATTAGTAGGAGGATTTTAAAGTTATGAACAAGAATGAAAGAAAATTAGCGTACGAAAGAAAGATGAAAAAGAGAAGGAGTGTTGTTATGTTTACAATCTTTTATGCATCATTAGCAATTGGTTGTGTCTTAGCTTTACTTCAGATATGGCATATAGAAAAGCTTACTCAAAATCCAGTTATCTTACCATTCGATACTATAGGTAAACCAATACCTATATCATTCTTTGTTATTGCCATTCTTGTGGTGACTGTTGAAGCAACGATATCTATGGCAGAAAAATATCCTCGCTAGTAGTTTACTATATGTGTCTATTTTATCAATAGGATATGTAGGCATAGTAGTAACTACAGAAGCTAGGAGTGAACAAGACGTAAGTATTAAACTTGTGAGTATGGAAACAGAATCTATGACACGAGAAACTACTTACGTCAATAATGGTATTGAGGAAGATGGGAATTTAGAGTTTGCGAGTACAGATATTTTTGCAGTACAAACTGTAATGGATAGAGATATAACTATTCAAAAGCAGGAGGAGCAAAGAAGAAAAGAGGAAGAAGCTAAGAGATTAGAAGAAGAAAGAAAAGCTCAAGCTAGTAGATTAGCTTCAGCGGCTAGTAGTCAAACATCAACAAGTTATAGTGGTCGTTTTAGATTATCAATTGGAAACAATGATGATGACCAAACTATTATAGATAAAATAAATAATCATTTTGCAGGTTATCCTGTAGAAGGTTTAGGTGGAACTATTTTAGAAGTAGCTAAAACTTATAACATAGACCCGTATTTTATTGCGGCTGTTACATGGGAAGAAAGTGGTAGAGGTGTTTACTTATCTAACAGTTATAATCTCCACGGTCGTAAAGCAGTTGGTGGAGGATGGATGGCTTTTGATAGCTTTGCAGATTGTTTATGGAGTTTCGGAGATTATATAGTAAAATATTATATAAACTACGGATACTCTAGCATAGAAACTATTCAAAATAAATATTGCCCTAATCAAGGTTGGGCAACTAAAATAAAAAAGCATATGGCTGTGCTACAAAGTTAAATGTAATTTTATAAAGTACCTAGGACTAGTTAAGTCCTAGGTATTTACTTAAGATTATATTTAATCTTAACTTAACTTATGCAAGAAAGTTGTGATAATTTGAATCATATGAATTATTATAAAATAGGTGAAGATTTCGAAGATTTCATAGTAAGGGCTTTATATGCAAGATTGCCTGGAAAAATAAATATTATTCAGAATAAATCTATTTGGTCTTTTGCTTTAAATAAGAAAACACAGATAGATATGATTCTAATAACTGAGTTTGGTATATATTGCATAGAAGCTAAAAGGTATAGAACAAAAATTAAAGGTTCTATAAATGATAAAATATGGTTTGGTTTTAGTGGGAGTTATATGACTAGATTTTATAACCCTTACTTTCAGAATGTAGAACACATTAGATGTTTAAAAAGAGAACTAAGAAAGCAAGGTTATGTTGTACCACAAATAAGAAACTATGTGTGTATACCTAATAAGTGTGATAGTGAAACTGATATCGCTAGAGTAGTTACATTAGGTACATTACTTACAAGACTAGAAAGAGATGCAATAAGAAATACAAAAAGATTAGATGTAGAAATGATATCTAAAATGATAAACAGAATCAATTAGTAGGAGGTAATAACGATGGAGAGTTTTTGTTTTACATGTGGGGGTAATTTTGATGAAAGATATGTTGATGTACCGTGTCCAGAATGTGGTAAGCAATATAAGGCGTCAGCAAATGTTTTACTAGAGGTAAAACCCTCAGAGGAGTTTATACAAAGTGCTAAGGAATTGAGTATTCCAGACTTTTATATAGGCAAGACTTGGAATGCTGAAAGATTACGAAAAGATAATCAAGATATTATAGGGGATTTAACATTTCAAAGATACATACAACAACTATCTAAAATCCATGATATATTTTCTGATGGAAGAATCCCTAACAAATCAGGTATTATAATAGCACCTCCAAGAATGTCTAAGATGCTGTGGGCTTATAGTTGTATGCAACAAGCATTAGAACATGGATATACTGTAAACTGGTTATTAGATACTATAGAATTAAAACGTCTATTAGTATTAGCTGGTGATAAGCCAGATTATAAGCTTTATAATAAAATCAGTTATGATGATTATATAATGGCTGATGTTTGTTTTATAACTGTTACAAAGACAGAATATAGATATGATAGTTATAGCACCATTTTAGAAATCATAGACAGAAGGTCTAGAAAAGGTTTATCAACTTTTGTTATATCTAGATTTGATTTAAAACAATTAGCTAGAAGGGATTATGATAAGCACTTCTTAGCTATAAGGGATTATAACGGTCACGATAATGACCTTAAATTCCCAGTAATAGTTCAATACTGGAATCTCTCAAGTAGAAGAGTAAAAGAAAAATCAGGAAATAAGGAGGATTAAAAATGGCTAATAAGATAACAGCTATACAAAAGCGTAGATATGAAATTAAACTTGCAGAACACAAGGCAGATTTAGCAGAAGCAGTAGAAAGAATTGAGATTGCTCAAGGATATGGTGACTTCTCAGAAAACTCTGAGTTAGATGCGGCAAAAGATGCTTTTGCAAGGCACCGTACAAAAATTAGAGAGATAGAGGATATACTACAAAACTCAGAAGTTTGTAGTGAATCTATCGGTGATATCATAGATGTGGGTAGTCTTATAGAACTTTATACTTTAAAGGATGATGGGTCTGAAGAGTATAGAGGATTATTTATGATGGACTCTGTAGAAGATATCCTAGGTGGTATCATAGGAGAAAAGTCTCCTTTAGGTCAACAAATAAAGGGTAACATCAGTGGTATTTATACTGTACAAACAAGTTTTAAATCTGTTAGATATAGAGTGATAAAACAACCTTCAAGCAGGTCAAAAGATTTTATCGACCTATATGATAATACAGGTAAATTATTTGAGTAGGTGGTTTTATGATTAAAAACATCAAATCTATTATAATATCAGCACTTCTAGTTGTTACTATACCAATTAGTTGTTTTGCTGTGTTTAACCACTTCCATAAAATAGATGGAATGAGAACTGCAGAAGAAGCTGTCATGCTAATGTATAACTTTGAAAGTTTTACTACGTTATATCAAGAGCAAATGGACAAGTTAGAAGACATAGTTACACCTGAGATTTATGAAGAAATAACAGTAAAGAATATAGATAGAGCTTTAACAACTTATCTAAAGTTTAAACAAAATCCTTCTACAGTTAGAATATTAGAAACAACTGATAGGTATGTAATTTATACAATATCAAGTGATTCTCTAACAAGTGGTAGAAAGTTTGTAATGTATTATAGCACTAATCTATTTGGAAGAATAGACGAAATGAAAGAAGCAGAATTACGTGATTTTTATGACACAACATCTTCTACTGAAGAATAATGCTTAGGAGGTTGTTATAGTATGGCAATAATAAAATTAATTTTACAATCGCTAATGATTGCATATTTTTGTTATAGTTCTGCTGTAGTATTTTTAATAGGTAAAAGCAATACTGGAATAAAGGTTGATTATATGGCAACTACAATATTCCTATTAATTGCTATGTGGTTACTATAATGAAATATACTGAACAGGAATTTAAATTTGACCATGCTTTTGATTTAATCAGATATATTTTCTCCTCCATATTCTTAGCACCATTTAGATTTACAAATGAACTGACTAGGAAATTACCATATCTACAACAAGAAATACTACTACAATTTAATGTTTGGGCAATAGGAATAAATATTGTTCTATTAGCTATAAAAGTTATCTCTTGCATAAAAGACAAAGTTTTTAATCCTTTTGCAGGTACGATACCTTTAATAGCTTATATCTGTAGTTGTGCCTTTTTAGTTTTATTTTATCTAAAAGTTCAATCACTCTCTCAGCCTTCTTTTAGAAAAGCGACAAGTGAAGAAAAACTTACAGATAAAGCTAGAAGAGCATTTGGTGAATCTGTGAAACCACAACCTACAGTTAATATGAATAAAGATAGTATTAAGATAAGACAGAGTTTAGATTATGACAAGGAAGAGAATATAATAGGTGATGATACATTAGAGGTTATAGACATTAGTGATATAGGTGAAAATCTAAGACAAGGTAACATTACAACAGGTGATTTAAAATTAGATGAAGAGTTAAAAGAGATTGATGAAGCACTGGCAAACAGTAACGATATCAATATAGCTTCTCAACAAAGTTTAGATGAAATAATAAGTTTAATGGAAAATTCATTAGAGGACATAGAATTAGATAAAGATGTAGAATCTGCAATAGCTTGTGACAAGTTTAATGCAAGTAAATTGGAAGAAGCTATCAAGTCTAGTGAGAATACTGAGATTTCTATAGAGGAAATGGTAGACTTACGTATACCTGAAGAATTTGCAGGGCTAGATATAAATTTAGACGAAGTTGAAATTTAAATCTTAGGTGAATAGGAGTAAACAGTATTATTGGTTTACTCCTACATATATAAACATGATAATAGTAGGAGGGATAATAATGAAATTATTAAAAACAGAAATTAGAAAGAATTTTGAAGATATGTCAGATAAATTAGAGGAAGTATTCTCAGAAGCTGTAGTTGCTTTAAATACTTTAATAGAGGTTAATAAATATTGTGTACCTGAGATGGTATATGTTAAGAAATATGGAGAGTTAGACCAAGATTATGCTTTCTTACAATTAGATGGTATGGAAGCTATCACAGACCTAACAACATTACCTTCACTTAGATTATTTGCAAAATCATTATCTTGTAAAGATATAGTTTTAAATAGAAGACTAAGAGATTTCTTTAGTAACTTTGATGTTGCAAATGAATTAATAGATGATGCTTTATATAATTATATTCCACTTACATTAGATGAAGTAAATAAGATAAAGCATTTTGTTAGTGAAGCAATAGGTAACTTAAGTATTTGTTTATATTATCAGTTTTCATTAGATGATACTGTTTCTTCAGTTGCAAACTTATCTGAATTAGAAGTTGATGTAAATGTTTATAAATATACACAAGCTAATGGAGTTGATGTAAATTCTTTAGCATTACAAATTAAAGAATGTTGGTTAGAACATAGACCTACATTACCTATATTTGAAGAGTATCCTGAATTGGAAGAATTATTCTATGAAGTTGCAGGTGCATATGTACAAGACTTCGATGCTTTAGAAGAATACGTTACTGCGAATGATATATTCATCATAGTAAACTCTACTGGTCTTGATATCGAGGAGAAGGTAAAGGAGATTGAGAGTCGTGGTAAGAAAGGAACAAGCAGGTTATCAGCGTTCTAGTGCTGAAACTAGAAATAGACGTGATACCTCATTTTCTAACAATACAACAGAAGATAACAAAAATAATTCAAATACAAACTTATTAGCTAGGAACAAAAGTGATGCCTATCAAAAGTGTTTATTGAAGCTAATAGATGAAATAGAAGATATTTATAAATTAGATACTATAGCTGACACAAACACTAGAGAGGAAATAAGAGATTTACCTATAGTAGAATTAAATGAATATTTAACAGGTATTGTACCAAGTCTGTCTGCCACAGCTAAAAGAGAAAGAAACATTAAAGTTTCAGGAGTAATGGCGGCTGTACAATACCTAAGTTTTAATATAATGATTAAGGAAGAAGAAAGGGTTTCATTTGATGACCACCCTGCTCTTCCTACCCTTGTAAAATCAGTAACATACTTTACTACAGGAAAGCAATTTTTATATGACAGAGATTTCCAAAAGAATTTGGTATCAATGTTGACAATACTGGAAAAGTATGAAGAAAAATCTTTTATGAGAATAAATATAAAATTAAGTTATAAGTTATTAAGATTAATTTATCTATTACTTTTATATGGTAATAAAATTGATGCCGCAATAGTTGCTACTTTTGTAA
>ERZ827043.1225-NODE-1225-length-26954-cov-52.832224_pt1 | contig 26954 bp, 21 predicted proteins | sample MGYA00519923_ERZ827043 | MGnify/ENA primary metagenome ERZ827043 (study PRJEB31778, sample SAMEA3449251) | human gut metagenome | biome: human gut; feature: human-associated habitat; material: faeces | place: United Kingdom | collected 2010/2012 ... | reverse complement strand
GTCATCCTATCTGTTCTGAGGGACGGAGAGCAAGATGACCGTTACAGGAAGTCCGACAAGAACCGTCACAGGCAGCCGGCAGGATTCATGCCGCCATGATCCGGGGTTCATTCCCCGCATTCATTCCATACGCGCCCCCATGAGCCATTCCTCTGCTTTTCATCCCTGTACTTCATCTGAGCAACATATCTCCCCTGTATTTATCGGGTGAGCCTATAAATATTCACAGTTATATTATAGATGGGTCTTCGCCGTAGTCTACGGCAATGATGTTTTTGTTCATATTTGTATTGATTTGTAATTGCATTGTTGGATTCTTGTTTTGAACTATTAGTAGAATTCAACCGGAAATATGCTCAAAATATATAAAAGATGTATATTTGTTTTGAAATTATCTCTACATACTTTATATTTGCAGTATTAATCAATGATTTCATTCACGGATGGACGAAATTGTCATAATTTTATTATTAATCTTTCTTAATGGCTTGTTCTCCATGTCGGAGATAGCCGTCATTTCTGCTAAAAAGGTAACGTTGTCTAATGCTGAGAAAAAAGGTAGCAAAGGTGCACGGACGGCCTTGCGGCTGGCTGGTGATCCTGATCGCTTCTTGTCAACGGTACAGATTGGTATCACACTTATCGGAATTCTTACAGGTATCTATTCTGGTCAGGCCCTTGCCGGACGGGTCGCTAGTCTGCTGGTGCAGACGGGAATGTCTGCCACATGGGCTGATACGGTTGCACAGGCACTTATCGTTGTAATTGTGACTTATCTTACTATCGTGTTGGGAGAGCTCGTACCCAAGCGTATTGGTATGAGTCTGGCAGAAAGTGTGTCTAGGATGATATCGCGTCCTATGTATGTGTTGTCGCTCATAGCAAGCCCTTTTGTATGGATCTTGTCGAAAAGTACAGAGCTGCTTGTTAATCTTTTGGGAGTCAGACAAGCGGAGGGCAAGGTCACAGAGGAAGATATTAAGTCCTTTGTGCGGGAGGGCCGGGAAGACGGTGAGGTACAGCAGGTAGAAGAGGATATTGTAGAGCGTGTGTTTTTATTGGGCGACTTGAAGGTCGGTTCTTTAATGACCCATCGTTCCGAGGTGATAACGCTAGACGTGGGTCAGACCAGTGACAGTATACGAGAGGTGCTTAGCAAAGATCTTTACGAAGCTTATCCCGTTGTGGACCATAGTTTGAAAAATATCGTAGGTGTGGTGTCGCTCAAGGATCTTATCTTTCGACTCGGAGATTCGTCGTTTGATCTGAAAGGGATTATGCGCCCACCGGTCTATTTTTATGAGAATATGAGCGTATACAAAGCCTTGGAACAGATGAAGGAACAACGGCTTTCCCGAGTATTCGTGTGTGATGAGTTCGGCAGTTTTCGGGGCATCATTACGCTTAGAGACATTTTGGAAGGTCTTGTCGGAGGGATAGAGGATGTGAGCGATGGTCCTGCGATTACAGAACGGGCAGATGCCTCTGGCTGGCTGGTTGACGGACGTTGCCCGTTATATACCTTCCTCTCATATTTTGACCGTGAGGATCTTTATGACACATCACGATTCCGCTTCAGTACAGTTGCCGGACTGGTAATAGAGCAGTTGAAACGTATTCCACGAGCTGGAGAACGTACAGAATGGAATGAATTTGAATTCGAAATCGTCGATATCGATGGAGCTCGCATAGATAAGCTGCTCGTTACACGTAGACATAACGATAATAATGAGAAGAAACAGGAAGGTATTTGATATCTGAAGATGGGATAAAATAGAATTTTCTGGAAAATGATAAGGAGCAATGCTGTAAATAGAAGAAAATCTTTTTTACGGCATTGCTCCTTGTTCTTCAGTATATTGAGCCGGTGGATAAAGTCTGCATGACTTCCCTTTTCTGGTCTCAAGTCTTTTGCGATTCCTTATTGTAAGATTCTTACCATTGACATGGAGGAAATTTCGCTGTCCGGTGAGACAGTGGCTTTTATGCGATAGTGGTTGATAGTATGGGAACCGTCAGTCTTGTCGACAGCCTGGTCGGCTGATACTTGTACTCCATATTCATAGACCCCATCTCCTACCTCTTTTTTGTCGATCTTAAGGTCATTGCCCAATCGCCAGTTCATGTTTTCAATATTGTCCTTATAGATCTTGTTCATGAAGGAGATTACATCTTCTGGGGTCGCTCCGGCCTTACCAAGGAAGTTGGTAAGAATGGCGCTTACAGAGCTTTCGAGACCGCTCACGTCACGGCTGTTGACACTTTGGAAGAATTTGCGGAGTACGGCGACGACTGCTTGCCTCTCAGTCGGTTGTACGGTGTTGGCCTCCAATGTCTTGAGAGCGTTGTTGGCTTCTTCCACGTAACGACCGTTAGGATGTTGTGTGAGATACTGTTTCAAGGCTTCTGGGGTATTTTGCCGTCCGGCTAATGCCCAGTCGATAGAGTCAATTTTGAATTGTGCTTCTACACGGTGCTCGCTGTCTGGATGACGGGCAAGATAGTCTTCAAGAGCCTCTTTTGATCCGCTTATAATGGCGTTGTTCCAATCGGCGTCGATATTTTCCATTGCTGCGAGACGGGCCCGTACAGAATCAAGATGTTCTTCTGGTGCATCGGGGTTATTGTCAAGATAACTCTGCATCACCATGGGATCATTGCTTTTCATGGCATATCCATAAGCTTCTTGTTCTTTGGAGGTCTTGGCCTCATGATAGAAATAGAAGCTGACCCCTACGACAATGATGGCGAAGATGAGTCCGGCGATGAGTGCACCATGTCCTTTTTTCTTAGGTGTGTCTCCTTCGTTTATTGGTGGAATAGGGGGTACAGGTGTCTGGGAAGTTGTTGGAGCGGATGGGCGTGTTTGAGGTTTGACGTCCGCATTGGTGGGTGTCGTTTGTCTTTCCATGCCTTGTGCTATGGCGCGGTCTGAAGGGGCGCCTGTGAGATGGTGGCAGATAGGGCACATCTCCTGGTCACGGAAATACACCTCCCCGCATTGGGGACACTTGATGATTTTACCTGCAATCTGTATACCACAGTGAGGGCATGCAGGTGCCTTGTCGCTGATTTGTCGCCCACATTCGGGGCACTTTATTATGGCCATAAAATAATAATAACAGTTATTTCAGTTTTCTATTACTTTCTATAATATATATCATCCTATCGGTGTCGGAATCTTATCTCACGCAATCGGTGCTGCCCCATGAACCGGCTCTTGTCCACATATCCATTGATGCCATTTAGGTGACCTTTACCAGTATACTGCCAGATGACGAAGTCGAGGTCATCTTTCAGTATGGGCTCCTGCCGGGTGTATTGGGCGATCATTACCTTATAGTCGTCAAGCAGTCCCAGCAGATTGTGATCATAGAAATTGGCTCCCGTATAGATGAGGGGCTTTTGATGATAGGCTTTTTCCATCAACTGGAGGAAAGTGAAAAGTGAGTCACGAAAAGCTTCTACAGGTAAGCCACCCCGTGTTTCCACATCGACCATAGGTAGCAGATCTTGGTCTTCCGGCCGACATTGTGCGCGGAAATTGTCCAGTTGTGTCTGTTGTGCCACTTTCGGTCGATAGAAATGATAGGAACCCACTTTCAGTCCGTAGCGGTGGGCCATATCTATATTAGCTTTATATTTTTCATCCACACGGGTGCCGCCTTCTGTCGCTTTTAGATAGACGTAGGCCATCTTCGACGCGCCTACGGCTTCCCAGAATACATTACCCTGATAATGGCTTAAGTCGATACCATGGATATGACGGCAGGTGTCTTCACATTCTTGAGCATTTTGTGCGTGGAGACCTGTGGAAGACAGGAAGACTAAGAGAAAAAGTATGATCCTTATAGAGTTCATAGTTGCAAAGATACGCAAAAGTATTCGTATAGTAGGGGAAGACAGTCCGGATTTTTAAATTAATTAAGGGTGAAGGCGGCATGTGTCATGCTATTCCTCGATCTCTTGCAGGGAACGGGCGAAGTTATGGAAGAAACTACTGACGGTCTCAATAGGCGCATATACAAAGTAGCGATAGCTTCGTCGAAGATTACGTCGCAGCAAGGCAGAATTGTTATGTACGAAGCCCGCATGGCTCTGCCGGAAATGCCATTCTTCAGCAGTATCTTCTACGGTATGAGCTACAGAGCGCAGTATCAGACGGTTAGCGGCCGGCTCTACATGGTTGACGAAAGGAAGTTCTTCTTTCTGAAAATGGAATCCAGCCATAAGCATGCTTCCTTGCAGTTGGGCCATACGTCGCAGAAAGAGTTTGGAAAGCCAATGGTCGAGTTTTACAAAGTCCACTTGGTCACCTTGGGTACGGAGATAGCTGCCGAGCTGGATGATGCCTGCGAGCATCGTTCCGTGGTTGAGCATGGATGCTGTTGTTTCGACGATGATATGAAGTACGTCTATGGCAGCCATGTTTGTGTCTATGGCATGTCGTTCGTGTTGTTCGATTTTGCGCAGTCGGTGGTTTAGAAAGACGTTACTCAGTATGGGCTGGGGATTTATTGCAGGCGGTGCAAGTAGTTCTCGGTTGCGCAGCGTATCGGGTATATTCATCATAACATCGTTTTCGTGGTGTTTGATACCCTGTCGGGCTGCCGCTTCCACACCTTGTACCAATACCATCTGTTCCAGCCTGTTCCATTTGAAGGCTGACATAGGTTCAAGAGACTCGTATTCATTAAGTGCTCCCGAGCGCAACAGACGGAAAAAATTGCGGGTGATGATATTCATTGAATTTTCGAATTTTATGGCAGTTGTTTGCTGCTGTTTCAGATGTGTCAGCCCTGTTTGTCTATATCTGCTGTCTGGCTGTATTTGCGCGGATAGCGGAACAGGATTGCCAGCAGGGCAGCTATACCGATAGCCATGGGATAGTAAAGATAGGGGATGATTTCCATTGGTGAGAGATGTGCCAGGCCTGCGGCGAGAAGCATTTGAACGCCGTAGGGTAACAGTCCTTGTACCGTGCATGAGAAGGTGTCGAGAATAGAGGCACTCTTGCGGTTGTCCACTCCGTATCGGTCACCGATACGCTTGGCAATATGTCCCACCGTCAAAATGGCGACTGTATTATTAGCCGTACACACGTTGACAAGACTTACTAAAGCAGCGATGCTGAGCTCAGCGCCGCGCTGGCTGTGTACATGAGCTGTGAGTATCCGGATGATATAGTCAATGCCACCATTCTTACGGATGACTTCTAGCATGCCGCCGGCCATCATGGCGATAATGATAAGTTCACCCATACCCGTGATTCCTGTCCCCATCGCACCGAGCCAACCGAAGAAGTCATAGCCTCCTGTGATTATTCCGATGACTCCGGAAAGCAGTGTTCCGATAGATAGGACGGCCATAACGTTCATCCCACAGATAGCAGTGATAAGTACGGCAACATAGGGGATCACCTTCAGCAGTTCGATAGGATGTTCTCCCGGAGGTGTAGACAGGTGATTACCCATTATAGTATAAATAGCGAGGATAAGAAGCGCTGCAGGAGCTACGATAAGAAAGTTGACACGGAATTTATCGCTCATTCTACACCCTTGCGTCTGTGTAGCTACAACGGTCGTATCAGATATAAAAGAGAGGTTGTCACCGAAGTAAGCACCCCCGACCACGGCGGCTACTGGCAGTGCTGCCGTCGCTCCTGTCTCTGAGGCGACACCGGCTGCAACGGGAACTAAGGCGACCACTGTGCCTACACTGGTGCCAATAGAGACAGAGATGAAACAGGCGGCGAGAAAAAGCCCGGGCAGCAACATTCCTGCCGGGAGAATCCGGAGGGCAAGGTCTACAGTGGCATCAATGGCCCCCATACTTTTAGCTGAGGCTGCAAAGGCTCCAGCTAGCACATAGATCCACAGCATCATCATGAGTTGCCCCGAAGACGCTCCACGACTATAGGTATCGATGCGTTGCTTTAGCGGGAATCCACCTGATACTGCAATGGCATATATGCTGGCAATCATGAAGATGACAGCCATAGGCACCTTGTAGAAATCGCCAGCAATGAGGCTTAATACCACATATAGTCCGATGAAGACCAATAGTGGTGAGAGTGCCAGAAGTCCTCCGTATCTTCTCATAGCTGTGTCTTCCGATAGAAGTCCACGTTTTCTTTACTTAACAGTTCAATGGGCATATAGTTTACGGGTTGCACTTCCTGTTTAAGCACGATAGCGCGGAATAGTGCGTCGAGACTGCAGTATCCTTGTTGATAAGCATGCTGCGCTATGAGAAATGATATGCTTCCTTTGCGGAGGCATTGAGCGTTTTTAGCTACCATATCATAACCCATGATCTGGATGTCTCGTCGATTAGTCTGCAGAAGGAAATTACCCACAATATGAGCCTTTGATCCAACGGTGATGCAGTGATGTATGTTGGGATATTGTTCAAAGAATTTTTCCAACAGCTTGTTTTGTTCTGGACGAGGGGCTGCAAGGGGCAAATCAAGCTCTATAATTTTTACCTCAGGATAGTGCTCTTTCATATAATGGCGAAAACCGACTTCTCGGTTGTCTTGTTGCCGGGAGGCTACATGTCCTTCGGGTGTTGTAAGTTTGAAAAGCATGATTTCTTTCTCTCCGTGGGCAATCAGCATAAGCATGCGTGCGGCAAAATAGCCACTAGAGAAAGAGTCCTGACCGAAAAATGCCAATGGCTTGAGCTCGGGCATATAGGAATCGAGCATGACAAAGGGGAGTCCTGCGGCATGCATCTTATCTGTGAAAATGCGTGATGGACCGGCTTCTACCGGCACCATTACCACACCATCCGGGTGACTGGCCAGACATTGCTCAGCCGTTTCCAGAAAAGACTGATCGCTGAAACGGTCAAAATAATACATTGTTGCTTTTACATGAAAGTCACCACGTGCTTCTACGGCCATGCGAGTACCTTCCTCTATCTCTTCCCAATAGGTAACCGATTCGTGTCGTGGAATGACAACTGCGAAATGATATGTCCGGTTGTACGCTAGTGCAGAGGCGTACATGTTGGGTTTATAGTCCATCTCCTTTAATGCCTGTTCCACTTTTTCGAGTGACTTAGGAGAGACATTAGGACGTTGGTGCAACACACGATCTACGGTGCCCACTGACACGCCTGCTCTTTCTGCAATATCTTTAATTCTGATTTTTTCGGTCATAAAAACGATTACCCATTGATTATTTGCACAAAAGTAATAAAAAAAAATGGATTGTGCGAATACACTTTATATTTAATTGTTAAAAAATACAGATTTCACTTATTTGTCGGTTCGCAAGTACAAAGTTTTGAAATATTCTTGTTATTTTTGTCTTTGAAAACGATCATTATCTTTTATTGAGACGTTGTCTTTTATCAAAATATTATCGATTGAGTATAAAGTCTCTTTTCTCTTTCTTTGGGACATTGCTTTGTATGTGCGTTGTCTTGCTTTCGGCTTGTCAGCCTGATTCTCATCAGGCTGTTGATCGGCTGAATACACTTTCGTATGCCTGGCATTATCGAGATCTTGATTCAACGGCAGTCTATGCCCGTCGGGCTTTAGAGCTTTCGGCTGGTTACGGATCCGGCCGGGCAGAGGCTTACAACCATCTCGCATTTGTTTATATGGCGAAGATGAGATATAAGAAAGCAGAGGAACTGTTACATTATATTTTGCGGACTACCAATAATGAAGTGGAATTGCTGGTGGCGGATGTCCAGTTGATGCGTCTTTGTCAGCGCCAATCACGCAACAAGGATTTCTACGAATATATGGCTCGGGCCCGTCATCGTTTGAGCCGTATTAAGGAGGAACGTCATAGCCTTGACCGGCATGGTAGGCATCGGTTTGTTTATGCTTCTACTGAATTGGAGATCACAGCTTCTACCTATTATTATTATCTTGGATTGACACAACAAAGTGTGGCAGCGATAGATTCGATTAATCCAGGTGGTGCCATTATGCGTGATACTGCACAGTTGTGCAATTATTTTTATGCTATCGGTTCGGGAGGCATTCTCTCTCGTCCTACAGAGGCAGAAGTGGCACAGGAAGAATTCGACTATCTTTCACGTTGTTATTTTCTTGCCATCCAGGGACACTATCCTTATTGGGAAGCACAGGCATTGCAGGCTATGAGTGAGCATCTGCAGGTGAGCCGTAAGCAACGTGAACAGTTGCTGCGCGATAATTCGCTCTATCTTCGGTATATTAATATTGACGAAATGCCTGATTCGCTTCTGGCTGGCAATTTGGCACAACGGGGATTAGATCTCTTTCGTGCGTATGGGGATGTATATCAGATAGCGGGAGGCTATCGTACGCTGGCCAAATGTTATTGGAGTATCGGAGATTATACATCGGCATTAGGATGCCTGCATCGTGCGCTTACGGCTAACACCGCGATCAAACAGGCACCAGATTTGGTTGCTTCTATCCGGGAGCAGCTTTGTCTGGTCTATTCTGCTATGGATGATAAACCGGCAAGCGACTATAACCGCAACATGTATCTTGACATACAGGAACAGACCCGGCAGGATCGTTATTATGAAGCGCGTGCTGCCCAGCTTGCCCGCAGCTCCCGGCAACTCAATATTCTACTGGCTGCGGTAGTGCTTATGATCATAGTCGTGATATTGTTGCTCTTTTTCTTCGATCGTATGCGCCGGCGAAGTGACGCCCGTTTCTCACTTGACACCCTGCTTGGACCGCTTCGTCAGTGGGAACAGCAGCAGACACAGCAGCAACAGCAGGCACAAGAACATTATGAGGAGGTGGAAGAGCAGCAGCAGGTCGGACAGCTTCATTTGCAGCAGAATCTGCGCCGAAATCTCGAACAGAGGGCAAAGGTGTCACTTGTTTGTAGTATTCTTCCTCTCATTGACCGTATTGTTAATGAATTACGTCAGCTGCGCACACGTAATGAAAAGGTAGCGTTACGTCAGCAGCGCTTACAATATATTTCCGAACTGACCGATACGATAGCACGGGATAACGATATACTGACCCGTTGGATTCAGATGCGGCAAGGACAGGTGAGTCTGAAAATCGAGACATTTCCATTACAGGATCTTTTTGATGTTGCCCAGCAGGGAAGCATGAGTTTCCGGATTTGTGGTCTCCATCTTGATGTAAAGCCGACGCAGGCCATTGTGAAAGCCGACAAGGCCCTTACATTTTTTATGATTTCTACCATTACCGCAAATGCACGTCGTTTCACACCTCAGGGAGGAAGTGTGACGATAGAAGCTTTTGAACAGCCTGACAGCGTGGAGATAAGTATCCGTGATACAGGTTGTGGTATGTCCGATGAGCAACTGACTCATCTTTTTGATCGTACTTATACAGGCGGTCACGGCTTTGGATTGAAAAATTGCAATGGTATTATAGAATCGTATCGTAAGCTGAGCTCTTTCTTCAGCGTCTGTTCTATTGGAGCGGAGAGTAAGATAGGAAAAGGTAGTCGTATTTTCTTCCGGCTTCCTAAAGGTATGGCTCGTTTGATAGTGTTGATGCTGACGGTGGTTACGACATTGTTTACCTTACCATCGACAGCCGTGGCGGAATCTTCTGACACCATTGTGGTAACGAGGGATAACCGTGCGGCTCGTTTTGCTGACAGTGCCTATTATTCCAATCTCGCAGGTACCTACCAGCGGACGTTGGACTATGCTGACAGTTGCCAACGTTATCTTGTCCCTACCGATACAGCATCTCTGCTCACTGTCAGTAATGAGGCGGCAGTAGCTGCATTAGCGTTGCATAAGTGGTCACTTTACCATCACTATAATACGATCTATACACATCTTTTCCGGCAGGCCAGTGCCGATAGTATGTTGCCTGATTATGTGCAACGCATGCAACGAAGCCAGAATAATAAGAATGTGGCCGGAATATTGCTTTTGCTATTATTGGTCGTTCTTCCACCGGCGTATTATCTGCTCTATTACCGCCACTTGCTTAATTACAGATATTCTATTGATCGTATCAATACCATCAATCGGTTGCTGATGGGGAAACTTTCTGACGAGGAAAAACTGAACGGTATCAAACAGTTGGCTGTTATGCATACTTTCCAACTTCCTGTTTCCCAGCAGCATTCTCTCGACAGTATTGTACAGGCGATTTGTGAGGCATTACAGAAAAATATAGACCGTACAGCTTTGATACGCGATCATTTGGGGCAGGCCGAGGACGAGTTACGGCGCATCCGCCGTGAGGCTGACAGTTTCCATGTGGCCAATAGCGTTCTTGACAACTGCCTTTCTACGATCAAGCACGAGACGCTCTATTATCCGTCGCGTATACGGCAGCTGGTGACAGAGGCTGCGGATGAGGTAAGCGGTAATAAGACACAGAGTGATGAAGATCCTTCCTCTCAGAATTCTGATACGGTAATGGAATCACTGTGGGAACTGACAAATTATTACCGTACGCTTTATGGCATTCTTACAGGCCAGTTGCTCGATCAGCTCGCTCCACTTTCGTTTAAGAGTGGACTGGTGGAAGAACTTTTCGATCAACTTCGGATGCTGAACGGTCGTCAGTCGCCTCAGCTCTCGGATGAACGGCAGATGGGAGAGTATGTTATGTTACGGGTAGAGATGACGATGTTGCGTCTTACTCCTCAACAGTGTCACGAGCTTTTTACACCTCTTACTGTTGATACAGGGTTCCTCGTGTGTCGGCAGATTTTGCGAGAGATGGGCGAGACGACTCATCTCAGAGGGTGTGGTATAGAGGCGTTAGTTCCTGACAACGAAGAATTGACTAGGTCGGCGCAGGTTATCCTTCGTGTTGTGTTGCCAGTGCGGTTGTATCATCGTGGTGAAAATTCTTCCTCTTTAATGTAGTGAAATAAAAAATAAATACTTATATTTACGGCATGGAACAATTTAATGTTATCATCGTAGAGGATGTGCCCTTGGAACTGAAAGGCACGTTAGGTATTCTGCGCAACGATATTCCTGAGGCGCATGTCATCGGTACGGCTGATAGCGCACCGGCTTACTGGCGTCTGATGAAAGATGCACAGCCACAGTTGGTGTTGCTTGATTTGGGTCTTGGTGGTTCCACGACCGTGGGCGTGGAACTGTGTCGGCAGACCAAGGAAAGTCGTCCTGAGGTAAAGGTGCTTATTTTTACAGGTGAGATCCTGAATGAGAAATTGTGGGTCGATGTGCTTGATGCCGGTTGTGACGGTATCATTCTCAAGAGTGGGGAACTATTGACGCGATTTGATGTGGAAAGTGTGATGAGCGGGCGCCGTCCAGTCTTCAATCAGCCTCTGCTTGAGAAAATCACCGATCGCTTCCGTCGTTCTGTTAATGCGGAGATCATGCAGCGTGAGGCACTCATCCGTTACGAGATTGATGAATACGATGAGCGTTTCCTCCGCCATTTAGCCCTTGGCTACACGAAGGAGCAGATCACGGCTCTGCGGGGGATGCCTTTCGGTGTAAAAAGCTTGGAAAAACGACAAAACGACCTCGTGCGTCGTCTGTTCCCTGATGGTAATGGTGGCATGGGTGTGAATGCTACGCGGTTGGTCGTGCGAGCCTTGGAGTTGCGGATTCTCGATATTGGACATTTGGCTCCTGATGAGGCCTGAGTCTCATGACATCTGCCAGGAGTGTGAGGAGAAGATGCCTGGCGGGCTAATGGTAAAGTCTTCTGATTAAGATCCATAGAGAATGAAGCATTTCCGTCGCATTATCTGTTGGGCTATTTTTCTGCTTGCAGTATTACAGCTAGCCCTTCTTGTGCTGTCGTGGCTTTTTGCCGCGGCATGTCCTGATATGTCCTTGCGCTCACCGCTCACCGCCCCTGGCCTTCGTTGGTTTTTTGGCTCATTTGTCTCTTTTACAGCCTCTCCCGTGTTGGTGTGGCTGATAGTCTGGTCGTTTGCTGTCAGTGCGTTGCATAGCAGTGGTCTATTACGTGAAATAGTTGTCCGGTGCCATATAGGTACACATAGCTTATCGACAGAAGAGGCATCACAGGTGTCGGTCCGTTCTCGTTTTGCAGCTATCATTACATTGGGTGTCTTCTGCTTGCAGATCGGAGTCCTTCTGTTGCTTACCTTGCCGCGAGATGCTGTTTTGCTGAGTGTTACAGGGACGCTTTTCCCCGGTAGCTTTGCGGCAGGTATCATCCCGGCTTTGGCATTCATCCTTACGGTGTGTTCTTTGGTCTATGGAGTACTGAGTTTCCGTTTTCGTACAGTATATCAGCTTTGTAATGCTCTTTGCAGTCCGTTACATTCATTTCCTGCCCTGCTCTTGTTCTATGTGTTGGCCAGGCAACTTTTGGCCACTGTTGGCTATATCTTTCATTTTTGATGATGGAGTAAGCTTTGGCAAGTGCCTTCCTCTCATCATTCCTGATAGTCTTGTCCGTACATTGGAAAGGGCAGGAATTGGGCAGGTTCATGTCGCTAGATTATAATGGTGCAGAGAATTTTAAAACAAGGAATGTTGTCATAAAGTATATCTTCTTGTCTCACCTCCTTTTGTAATTTCGTCTCGACGAAGCTCGCTATGCCCTTAGCAATGGTGACACAGGCTGTTTAATATGTTTAATAGTAGTACGGAATCCTTTATATCTTAATGATTTGAGCTTATTATTTACGAGATGTGTGAGTTAATTTTGACGATTGATAATTAATGATTTGCTGACGGATACTTTTTTTACAGCTGGTATTTCAACGGATATGTCGGATGTTCTTTCTCCGTATTTTTGTATTCAATTTGAGGGGTATTCAATTTGAGGGACATTCTCTGTGCTGGCCTTTTTTCATGTATAGAAAACTGAAAAGACGCGTTTAGTTTTAAAAAAAAGACTAAAATCCTCGTATATCCCAGTAGGAATGATTAATTTTGCATATTGAAGAACAAATTATAGACAGAAGAAAGCATCTGATATGGTATTTGGAATTATAGCGGCGGGAGAAGGTTCCCGTCTGGCAGCAGAAGGCATCACAGTGGCAAAGCCTTTGGTAAAGGTAGGAGGAACACCGTTGATCGATCGGCTGTTGCATGTGTTCATGAATGAAGGAGCGGAAAGGATAGCAGTGATCTGTAACGATAAAATGGCTGATGTACAACACCATCTTGAAGTCGTTCAGCGTGAAGGACTTGACGGCCAAAATATACCTTTGGATTTTATAGTCCGTTCGACACCCAGCAGTATGCATTCTCTCAATGTGTTACGGCCGTTGTTAGGCAATGGAAGTTTCGTGCTGACTACGGTTGACACGATTTTTCGTGAGGATGAGTTCCATCGCTATGTGGAGGCCTTTCGTCAGGCTGTTGACAACGGTCAGGATGGTTTGATGGGCGTCACCGACTATGTGGATGATGAGAAGCCATTGTGGGTAGGTACGGACGCTGGAATGCGTGTGACAGGTTATTATGACATGGCAGATGCGACAGGTGGCGCACCGCGTCCGACTTATATATCTGCAGGTATTTATGGCTTGACGGAAAGTTGTTGGGCAACGCTTGACCACTGTCTGGAGCGAGGAGAGCACCGTATGCGTAATTTTCAGCGCGCTTTAGTCGGTGATGGCAGACAACTGGAGGCTTTTGCATTTACGAAGGTACTCGATGTAGATCATGCTTCTGACATTGCGAAGGCTGAGGCACTGATACAGGAGGGGGTATGAGAAGACATATCATAGCCCTACTGCGTGATCCCCGTTATTCACCTCATTCGGAGGTGAAGGACCGTGCGATAATGATGCAGACCTTAGAAGAATTGTCACGTCGTGAACAGTCTATCACATGGAAAGTGTATGACGAACGTGCATGGGCGGCTTTACATCATAAAGCCATGGAAGAGCAGGCTGCGGAGAGTGTGCAAAATGCTTTTTATGGTGAGGCTGATCTTTATCTTTCCATGTCGCGTGATGAAGAAACATTGAAGTTGCTTCACCGTTTGGAGTTGCGAGGCATCCCGGTGATCAATCCGACATGGGGAGTAGAGCAATGCCACAGATCTGTTCTTGATCGTTTGCTGCATGCCAACCGGATTCCGTTGCCTCCACAGCGTGGTGATGATGGTTACTGGTTGAAACGTGGCGATGGAGCTGCGCAGACTAAGGAGGATGTGGTGTATTGCCGAGATCATAAGGCATTGAATATGGCTTTAGCCGCTTTTCATGAGAGAGGTGTGACCGATTTGGTGGTGAGCGCCCACGTGAAAGGTGATGTTGTGAAATTTTACGGTGTGGGTACACGTTTCTTCCGGTATTATTATCCCACGGATGATGGTATCAGTAAATTCGGTGATGAGAAGGTCAACGGTGCTGCACATCATTATCCGTTCCGTGAGGAACGTCTGATGACGAGAGCACAACAGATAGCCTCGCTTACCGGTGTGCAAGTCTATGGCGGTGACGCTATTATACGGCCTTCAGGCCGTTTCGTATTCATTGATTTCAACGATTGGCCCAGTTTCTCACGTTGTCGTGTAGAGGCTGCCGCAGCCATTGCGGAGGAAGTGATGGAAAAAGGTTTCAAGAGTAGTGTACCGGAGATGGTATGATATAAATCTTTCAAAATAGAAAAGAAGAAATACATAATATGGCAACATTTAAAGAACTGTTGAGAGCATCCTTTAAGTCAGAGGATACGGAAGAATGGCTAGACGTACATTTTACACGTCCTATCGGCTTAGCATTCGCGCTACTGTGGATTCGGCTGGGTATTCATCCTAACGCGATCACTGTTCTTTCTATTTTTCTGGGTTTAGGAGCAGGGTGGATGTTCTATTATCCAGATTGGCAGCACAATCTTTGCGGAGTGGCATTGTTGATGTTTGCCAATTTTTGTGATTCTACTGATGGCCAGATGGCCCGTCTGACTGGCCAGAAGACTCTGGTAGGACGTATGCTAGACGGATTCTCCGGTGATGTGTGGTTTGCTGCTATCTATATAGCTATAGCCCTTCGTCTGATGAACGATACCGTTCCCGGGACGGATGTGCGCTGGGGTATTTGGATATGGGCACTTGTGGCGGTAGCCGGTTTGTGCTGTCACTCTCCGCAAAGCTCACTGGCTGATTATTATCGTCAGATACATCTTTACTTCCTGCGTGGTAAGGATCATGCTGAATTGGACAACTCATCACAGCAGCGCGCCGTATATGAGAACTATAAGGCACAGAAAAATCGGGTAGGGGAACTCTTCTTCTATAATTACACACGCTACTGTAAGTCGCAGGAACACCGTACGCCGGCTTTTCAGTCCTTCTTCGCATTGTGGCGTGACCGTATCGTAGTACGTAGAGAGGGCAAGGCAACGCCAGATTTAGAGATGCGCCTCAATAGTGTGCGGCAGCAGCTTCTCGATGGTTCGCGTCCATTGATGCCAATGGCCAATTTGTTGACGTTCAATCTTCGAGCCATTGTAGTGTATGTGAGCTGTCTGACAGACCTGCCGTGGATTTATCCTCTGTTTGAGATCACGGTGATGAATGTGCTTTATGTGGTGATGCATCGGCGTCACGAGCGCTTGTGTGGTCGGCTCAGTAAGATGTTGACAGCAGGAGAGCGTTAAGGGTAAGCCCTTAGACATGGAAGCATTTCATGTCGGAGAGGGCAAGAAATAATACTCATCAAGAACATTGAAAATCATGATAAAAGGATATCTTTTTGACTATGGTGGCACGTTGGATACAGCAGGTTGCCACTGGGGTAAAATGTTGTGGCATGCTTATCAGCGTCAACATGTCGACGTGGAGGAGCAGGCTTTCCGCGATGCGTATGTTTATGCTGAGCGTACATTGGGAAGTCAGCCTATTATCCGGCCAGAGGATACATTCCGTCGTACGCTTGATGTGAAGATCCGGTTAGAGATGGAGCAGCTTTGCACCTCTGGTGCTTGGAATGCTGATGGGGATATGTTTGACAGACAGCATACTGCTGTGCTGGATGACGTATATAATAAGGTATTGGAGATCACCGCACATAGCCGCAGTGTATTGGCGCAATTGCAGGAGGCCGGCTACCCGATGGTGCTCGTGAGCAACTTTTACGGCAATGTTGAGACTGTACTGCATGAGTTCGGATTTGATATTTTCTTCCAAGATGTGGTGGAGAGTGCTGTTATTGGAATTCGCAAGCCTGACAGTCGTATCTGGACTGAAGGCGTGAGACGGTTAGGACTGCCGGCCGAAGAAGTGATGGTGGTGGGCGATAGCTTCTATAAGGATATTGAGCCGGCATTGAAGGCCGGATGTCATGCCACATGGATGAAAGGAGAGGGATGGACTGATAAACGATATGATGAGACCATACCCGATAAGGTGATTACTGACCTGGAACAGTTGCTTTAAGATATTATAAACAATCCCTTTGGCAGAGGCGAAATAATTCGCCATTAGTCTAATCCTTGGGTAGGATGGGGAGATATGAATAGAACAGATGATTTCTCTTTAGATATTATTGGACGTGAAGATATTCAGATTATATATTAGTGTATTGTTCCTTTTCCTTGCTCTTCAGGCAGGGGCTCAGACTTTGTCCGGTACGGTGACGGATGAGCAGACTGGCGATACTCTTATCTATCCTTCGGTCTCGTATAAGGGACATCAGGTAGCAGTAAGTGGTAACGCTATGGGAGAATATACTATTGAGCGCCATAATGGATGGCAGCTCACGTTCTCTGCAGTTGGGTATAAGTCGAAGACGGTGACAATTGACGCAAATACGCCTACACAGCTAAACATACGCTTAAAACCTGATACCCGCCAACTTAAAGAGGTGGTAGTACGGTCGAAGCGTGGTCGTTACTCGCGTAAGAACAATCCGGCTGTAGAGCTTATGAAACGTGTCATTGCGGCCAAGAAGAAAACCGATCTTCGCAATCATGACTATTATCAATACACGAAATACCAAAAGTTGACGCTTGCTGTGAATGACATCACACAAGGTGATCTCGATTCCGGATTTGTAGGGAAACATAAATGGTTATTAGATCAGGTGGAGATGTCTCCCTATACTCAAAAGCTTATACTTCCCGTGTCGGTGGATGAGACGGTGAGTCAGCATATCTATCGTAAGGATCCACGCTCGGAGAAAGATATCATTCAGGGACAGAATTCTACGGGTATCAATCAGCTCATAGAGACGGGCGATATTCTTAATACTACCTTGAAGGATGTGTTCACGGATGTCGATATCTACGATGATCAGGTGCGTCTGCTACAGTATCCGTTCACTTCACCAATCGGAAAGGATGCTATTGCCTTCTATCGGTATTACATAGTCGATACTGTGTATGTAGACCGTGATCTGTGCTATCATCTTACGTTCCTTCCCAACAATCAGCAGGATTTTGGATTCCGTGGTGATCTTTATATCCTCACGGATTCAACACTCCATGTCAAGCGGGTAAACCTAACCATCCCCAAACGCAGCGATGTGAACTTTGTAGATAATCTGCAAGTGGATCAAGAATATACGCGGCTGAATAATGGTGAGTGGGTGCTCTCAAAGGATGATATGATGGTAGAACTGGTGCTAGCACGGTTCCTTAGTAAGTTCTGCGTCATGCGAACAACACGTCTGTCTGATTATGCCTTCGATGAGTTGCCGAAACAGCTTTTCAAAGGTAAGACAGCCACACGGCGGGAGGCTAATGCGATGATGCGTGGTGATGATTTCTGGAACAAGTACAGGGCTGTGGAGCTGACAAAGAGCGAGAATTCGATGGATGCGTTCATTCATCGGATAGAGCAAGTTAATGGCTTCAAGTATATCATCTTTGGTGTGAAGGCGTTAGTGGAGAACTTTGTAGAGACAGGCGATGAGAACCATCCTTCAAAGGTGGATATAGGTCCTATCAATACGATGCTGACCACCAACTTCATTGATGGATTACGTACCCGTATAAGCGCGCAGACGACAGCCAACCTCAATAAGCATTGGTTTGCAGCAGGCTATTTTGCACGAGGATGGCAGTCGAAGAAATGGTACTATAACGCTTCTCTTACTTACTCATTCAATAAGAAAGATTATCTGCCACGAGAGTTCCCTAAGAGAACGCTGACATTCTCATCGAGTTATGACATTATGTCGCCTTCCGATAAGTTCATGCAGACGGACAAGGATAATGTCTTCACTGCGTTCAAATGGGCGAAGGTAGACAAGATGATGTTCTATAACAAGCAGCAGTTGCAGTTTGAGTATGAGCAAGAATGGGGCCTGAAGACTACGGTCGGTGTGAAGACTGAAGAGAACGAGGCTGCCGGTGCATTGTTCTTCCATCCGTTGTCATCGGGGGGCATTACCCATATAACGGATCCTAAGAGCTTGTTCTTCAATCAGACATTGTGGAACAATCTCCATTTGGCGGCTCCTTCCATAGATACGGGTAGATTGCTTCACAATGGAACGATGCGTACGACAGAGCTTTCGCTGCGTCTGGAGTTAGCGCCGGGACGTACGTATATCAATACGAAGCAACGTCGCTTGCCGATCAATCTCGATGCTCCTGTATTTACCCTGAGCCATACGATGGGTGTGAAAGTACTGGGTGGAGAGTATCGTTACAATTTCACGGAAGCAAGCATATACAAGCGCTTCTGGATGAACAGTTGGGGAAAGATCGATGCATACGTGAAAGCGGGTGCACAATGGAATCGTGTACCTTATCCGTTGCTCATTATGCCGGCAGCCAACTTGAGTTATATCATAGAGGCTGAGACATTCAATATGATTAATAATATGGAGTTTCTCAACGACCGCTATGCATCGCTTGATGTATCGTGGGACTTGAACGGTAAACTGTTCAACCGTATACCATTGCTGAAGAAACTGAAGTGGCGTGAGTACTTGGGTGTGAAGGTGTTATGGGGAAAGCTGACGGACAAGAACAATCCTTACCTGCCTGAGAATGCCGGCAGCAACATATTGATGCAGTTCCCGGAAGGATGTTACATCATGAATCCTCATCGTCCCTATGTAGAATGGGTGGCTGGAATTCATAACATCTTTAAGATTCTACATGTGGAGTTCGTGCACCGTTGCAACTACACCTATTTACCGACGGCAAAGAGAAATGGTATCCGTTTAATGTTGAGACTTACGTTCTGATCAATTATAAGAGGTTGAGGTATGACGATATGCCTCGGATTTTGAATAGTAGAAAGGAGCAATGGATGTTTTTGTGTCTATTGCTTCTTTCTGCTACGAATTTTTGTGTGGAACGGATATAAACATATGGGCTTACAGCCGTTACTGCTATGAGTCACGCAAGCAGATAATTAGAAATGATATCTATTGGTATTCTCGATTTACAAGTGCAGTCTCCTACTCGGTTGTCACCATTGCGTGTAAATAAAAATAGTCCGTTATTCTCGTTCATCTTCCTTTTGGGACTTTCCATCCAATGCCGGCTGTCTCTACCTTTCCTCTTGCAGGCATCCGACCGGATATAGTATTCGAAAAAGTAGCAATGCTTCGAAAATAAGTTACCTAAATGCCTCCAAATGGCACTTTTTCTGGGGTTACATGGCAGATTTTGGGGAGAAACACAGACCAGTCTCTTATCAATATTCGGTTAGAAGATACGGGATGCGAGATGTATTTTGTAGTCTGAGGATAATATTTCACTCACTAAGAGATGAAAAATATGTATAATAAAGGGAGGCCCTCTATGATACAGGATATCATAAAGAGCCTTCTTCCTTCTTAATAATTTGTCGATATCAGTGATTACTGATAGTTATTCTGCTGTACTTAAATCCCATGGACTTTAAGAGATTGCTGAATTGTTCTTTGGCATTGGCTTCTGCTTTTTGGATATTTTCTTTTGTGAGGCATCGTCGGCGCATTTGAGCAATAGCCATCTGTGTCATTTGTGCTTTATCTTGTGCACTCCATTTTCCGTCCTCATAGAGACTCCGTGTGCGGGCCTCATCAAGAAACTGATTGTCGAGTAGCTGAATGGGAGGCAGGGTGACAGCTACCGTGTCATGATCCATGGTGATCCAGTCTTTTCCGACCTTGTTTAAGTCGATTCCGAGTCGTAGGGTACCGTAGTAGATGCGTGCAAGTTCATCATCGCTAAAAAAACCGCGCCGGACGGTGTCAACGAGTTCTTCGTCGCTCAGTGAGAGAAATTCCCACTGACCGATCTGTCGGATTCGCTCGATCTGTACAGGCGTGATATCGACATTGCCGTTACGCACGATGCCCACCTTGTCATTACGCGTCTTAAAAAGAAGGGACACAATGACAATACCGGCAATTATGATTACGACAATGACAGCCAATAGTTTGTATTGTGAGAGCCGTAACAAAAGTGGCATTTTGTTCTTTTCCATCTTACTTATTAATAATTAGGGTGATGTTGTTGCGGATAGAGGCTCTAAACAAGGATTTCTTAACTTAATCTATTTTTCTTATTAAACTAGAATAGTTGTTAGAGTTTAAGTCCTTGCGGAAAGTGATAGTGATGTCAGCCTCATTATATCCCATATTTTCGAAGATCGGGATGATCTGTCGTGCGGCATTAAGACGGGCAGTTTCGAGCAGATTGAGCTGTGGCAATGTCTTGAGAATGTCGTTGCGTCCTTGACGCTGAATGCGTGTTATTTCCGCATCTGTGAATGAGGAGCGGAAAAGCTGGACATGCTCTCTTACTTCTTTGTGGTCGATTTTTGTAGATGTAAGGATCAGTTCGGGATCGGGAAGGATGACGGTCAGCTTGTCGCCGTCGCGTTTGATGTTAGCTTTGGAGAACTTTGAAAAATCAATGGCCGCTTTTACCGTGGCATCTATAGGAATGACGATATGGCGCTGACTGGCGGGGAGAGACACCTTGAAATCTTTTCCTAGAAATTTTCCTTGTAAGGCAGCGGTGTCTTGATAGCTGACAATCTTGTGCAGTTTGATTTCTGAGGTGTACAGACGTGAGCATTGTTGCACTTGTGTGATCATAGTCGCCAGCGTATCGATACGCTGATGTTCGGAAAGCTTCTGCTTTTGGTTGCAGGAACCGGCGATCACAGGCAGGACTACGAGCATACCTATAATTATATGTCTAATTTTCATATTAATATGTTTTTTCATTAGACGATGGTTTCAAGGCAAAGTTACAAAAAAAATAGTGATTATTGGATATGTCGGGTCCAATAATCACTATTCTTTATCCTATAGACAAATAATTATTTGTTGGGTGTGTCCCAGTGTTTGCCGGTGGTACAGTTGATTTCCATTTTCTGGTCAGCGATTTGGATAGTAAACTTGCCTGGCTCAAGAACCCAGTGGTTGTCGAGACCGACGAATGCAAGATCTGACGCCTTGACGGTGAGAGTTACGTTCTTAGTCTCACCGGGTTGCAGGTCAATCTTCTGAAATGCACGGAGTCGTTTATTGTCGGGGGTGATGCTGGCTACTTGGTCGGAAGAGAAGAGCAGTACACTTTCCATGCCGGCTCTCTTTCCGGTATTTGTCACATCGACAGTGAAATGGAGTACATCATCTGGGCCGAAGTCTATCTTGTCGGCACGCAGATTGGCGAACTGGAATGTGGTGTAGCTCATTCCGTCTCCAAAGTTCCATTGCTGGTTCATCACAGCATCATAGTTGTAATTGCCGGCCATTTGTCCTACATTCTCACAAGGTTTATAATCATAGGTGGCAAGAGCATCAACGAATCGGGGATAAGTGAAGGGCAGTTTGCCACTGAAGTTCACATCACCGCTGAGACAGTTGGCCAGAGCGTCGCCTCCGTAATTACCCGGGAGCATGATATCGACGATAGCCTTGGCATCGTCAACAATCGCGTTGATAATGCGTGGGCGGCCTTCATTGAGTATAAGGACAACGGGCTTGCCGGTTTTTTCTAAAGCGAGCACAAGGTCCTTCTGATTTTTAGAGAGGTTGAGATCATCAAGGTTACCGGGAGTCTCTGCATAGCTGTTCTCGCCTATGCAGGCAACGATCACATCAGCATTTTGAGCTGCTGCCACGGCTTTGTTGATCTCAGGGGCATTCTCATCCCAATAGTTGGCTTTCTTGTCCATGTTGTAAGTGATGCCCGGCTCATAGATAATGTTGTCGGCGCCAAACTTGTTCTGCATGGCTTCGAGAATCGTATTGTATTGCTTGGCATATTCGTCAGTGCCTACGCCTTGCCATGTATAGCTCCATCCTCCATTGAGCGTACGCATACTGTTGGCGTTGGGACCGGTGACAAGAATCTTCTGTCCTTTCTGAAGCGGAAGGATATTATCGGTATTTTTCAGTAACACAAGGCTTTGCTCGGCTGCCTCAAGGGCGACGGCCGCATGTTTCTTTGAACCGAAATCCTTATATTTCTTCACATTCCATGTAGGGTTGTCAAAGAGTCCGACACGCATCTTGAAACGAAGTATACGACGTACGGCATCGTCGATGCGGCTCATGGGTACGGTGCCGTCGTTGACGCATTCTTTCAGCAAGTCGGCAAAGTCGACATTATAGGGGTCCATGCTCATGTCGACACCGGCATTGATGGCTAGTGCAATAGCTTCTTTTTTTGTGGCGGCGATATGGTCGCGTTTATACAGGTTGATGATATCGGCCCAGTCGGTGACGATCATGCCGTCCCAGTTGAGGTCGCGTTTGAGCCAGTTGGTCAGGAGCTCTTTATTAGCATGGAAGGGGATGCCATCGTTTACCGACGAGTTGACCATCAGGGTGAGGGCTCCGTTCTTAATACACTCCATGAAGGGTGTAAAGTAGCGTTCGCGAAGCTCACGCTCACTGACCATTGATGGTGTGCGGTCTTTGCCTGAAACAGGCACGCCATAGGCCATGAAGTGCTTGATGGAGGCGCCAACATGGTAGAGGTCGACATGGTTAGGGTCGTCACCTTGCAGACCTTTGAGCGCCGCGACAGCAAAGACAGTGTTGATATAGGGATCTTCTCCGAAACTTTCCCACATACGGGGCCATTTTGGCTGGCGGCCAAGGTCCATTACAGGGCCATAGACCCAGGGAATGTCACAGGCGCGGCTCTCGTAGGCGTTGATCTCCGCACTTTTTCTCATCAACTCAGGATTAAGGGTGGCTGCCATATTGACTCCCTGTGGGAAGAGCGTACCGCCCATTGAATAGGTCGTGCCATGAATCTGGTCGACACCATATACATTGGGGATCCCGATCTCTTTCATGGACATCTTTTGAATCTGCTCAATGCCTTCTGCCCATTTGGCCGGTGTCTGGGCTACGCTTAAGGGGACATTGAGGAGCGAGCCTACTTTATATTTCCCGATAACATTCTGTAGTTTGGCAGGATCAATCTTGAAATCAGTAGGACTGCTAAAGTCTGTCACGACATCTATGGTAATCTCAGTCATCTGCCCCACTTTCTCATCTAGCGTCATCTTAGAGAGAATTTGCTCGATTTTCTGTTCCATCTTAGGGTCAGAAGGAATGGCAGGTTTTACTTGTGCATAAGTTAGTGTCGACATAGTAATGGCACCTGCTATCGCCATGATCTTTTTATTCATGAATATGTTTTTAATTTGGTTTTTGAAGTTTAGTATATTTATTTATATGAATGTCCGCATGTTCCCAAATTAGCAAAGTTTGTATCTCCCAGGCATTGCGGTTCACCTGCGCCTGCGTCGCTTTTTGCCAAACAAGGTGCCCAGCACCATGCCGCCAATCTTCCGCTCCAGTCCGCCGCGGGTGGTGGGTATGCCCGTGGTGCGGGCCACCTTTTGCTTGAAAGCCGTCACGCCCAGCGCACGCTTCCAAGAGAATGACAATCCAGGTATTTTCATTTTGTTTCTGTTTATGGTGGTGTTTGTTCTTGAAAGGTTCGCCTGTCCCCTCTAGGAGGCAAAGGCCTGTATGAGCGCCAGGATGATGACTACCCCTGCGAGGATGGCCCAGCCATGGGGCAGATCCAGGATTCGCTTCACTACGTAGGCGGTGCCCAGGGCCATGTACTTGAACATCTTGTAGATGAACATGAAACTGAACTTGATGACCCAGAAGAAACCATAGAAGACGCTGCCTATCAGGCCGCCTATTACGAGAAAGAATGCCCACATACGCTTTCCTGCAGACTGGTTACGTGTTTTTTGGTTGTCGTCATGTCGCTTGTCAATATAGCTTTTTGTAACCATTTGCCGCTAACGACGCGTTAATGTCATATAGGCAAGTGGTGTACAGCTCGTTTTGGGAATTGATGTAAAAACTTTTGCCATCTTGGTTAGTAAAGCATACCTTCGCCACGAGACCCGACTTGGAGCGGAACTCTTTTTCCAGGCTTTGCGGGGTGGACTTCCCGTAAATCTCGACTTGGCAGTTTCCCCGGAACGAGCGTACTTGGCTGAGTGTCAAGTCTGGGTCTATGGGATAGATAATCTCACCATTCTTGGCTTTTTGCGAGGTCTTCACGAGAAAGAAGCTCAATTTCAGGTAAGGATAGTCCTCACCGAAATACTTCTGTATTTTCCGTATGGTCGTGCCGCCCCTCAGCGTGAGCGTATAGCCTTTGTTTAACTTGCGCTGCCTGGCTTCTTCCCTGGCCTTGGCCTCGGCGGTGGCTTTTTGTCTTTCGGCTTCCTTTATGGCTCGGTTGTATACCTCGACAACGGCTTGGTCTATGTCGCTCCATAGGTCACGGATGGCATCCATCGTCAGGTCGATATATTTCTCTACGAGTTGCTCGGTCAAGGTGTTGGCGCTTATCGTGAAAGAGGTCTCGGTCGGTCCATAGGACAGTCTCCCTTTGAGGTTAAATGAGTGTCCGAACCTGTTCGCTAGCTTTTCTGCGGTTTCCTGTGGTAGTGGAAGCGTGGTGTAATAGAATTTGCAGTCTATGCCGTTGGCACCATTCCGGGAGAAGTTCACGCCAAACCCCCACAAGGGGTCTTCTCCTGGCGCGCGGTGGGCTGTCGACTCGCTGTATACCCGCTCCTCGGAGACGAGCACCAGCCTGAAGCATTTGTATAGTTGCAGCTTCTCCTTGATGGTCTTGGCCGATACGCCGTTGAAGTCAATGGCCTCGTTGGGGTCGGGTATGCCCGCGTCGGTATACACGGCCAGGGCGGTGGCGCGGATTTGCCGTATGGCCTCGGCTATGTCCTTGGACTTCGTGGTGTCTTGTGGAAGGTGTTTCCATATATGAAGCTCGTCGGGCCCAGACTGATAATGGTATCCCTTGAGGGCGGCTTTTGACTTGGGGTCTTGGAAGGGCGCGTCATGGCGGATGCGCTTGGCGTAGATGATGTAAGTTAGGTCGATATCCTCCTCGGTGAGACGCAATGACACTTCGCTTTTATAGCGCAGGTTGTTGTCCGCGGGGAATTCGCAGGAGGCGTATTTCTGGTCGTCAGACACCTTGCAGTCATATCCCAGCGAGTGCATGGCTTTCTTGATGGCACTCATGCGTGGGTCTTGGTCGCCGCCCAGCATGCTTTTTAGGGAATTGAAGAAATTTTTCATGATGTTGTATAGTGTTTTGATGATGTTTGTTGTCGCTTTTCCTGTAGATGCTTGCGTGTCAGATGCAGACAACGCAGTAATGGAACTCTATGTCGTTAATCGTCTTTGTATTCCAGTTTATCGCGTAGTCTCGTTCCAGCGTGAAGTCGGGGCGGTTTTGGGCGGACTTGCTCTCGGGAGCCTTCCAGGCTTTCCTCGCGGGATGCGTGCCGGCTGACATGCTGAAGGCATGGTTGTTTGACGTGGCTCTAGGCTCTTTCGTGTATGCCTCGTCATTGGTCATGAACACGGCCAGTCCTCCCTTGACGCTCGTGAAGTGCTTGCGCACCAGCTCTATGCGTCTAACGTCTTTCCAGAAGTCATACATCCCGTGGTCTTGCGCACCTTGTTTCTTGAGCACTTCAGGCAAGTCTTTAAACTCTTGCCCGAAGCGCGAGAGGGTGACCTGCGCTTTCTTGGTCTTGTATTTCAACTCCACGGGCACGAATTCGCCGTCTTTCTCCACCACGATGTCCATGCGTAAATCTTCCTGCTCCCAGATGTATTCGTCCCCAAGACATGTTTTCGGGACATAATATTCCAGAGCGACATCATCGTATGCGTTATGGGATTGTCGCAGCCATACGGCGAGTTGCGTCTGGAGGTCACGCTCGTTGAAGAGCAAATTCCCATTGCTTTGGATGAAGGAGACGATGTCCGATTTCACTAATTCAATAGCTAATGTTTGCATCGTATATATAAAAAGTGGATGATTGCGTCTACCGCAAGGCGGAAAAAGCAAAGCGAGCGGGTAAAGAATTGTTTTCTTTGGGCGTGGGCGAGACGTTACCTCTTCACGTTTCAGTGGGTCGCCGCCTCGCGGAGCGTGGCTCCTGGCGATCCGTCCTTCATTTCTTGTCTGTGGTTTACCCGTTCTTCTTTGTGGTTTTGCTTGCCGTGTTTAGGTCTGCGATGAAGAAAGTCCAAGTCTGCTCGCGACAGACATCGACGACTAGCTTGGGATGAAAGACTTGCGATGCCGTGGTTTTTCTCCTGGCTTCCATGTGGCGCGACCTCCCATCTAGGCTATTTTCTTGTCAAGAAGCCCTTGGCTTCCGGTCTTTGGCCTTGGTGCGCCGCCATGTTGGCCAGCCTCGCGGCATCGTGGCAATATTTGTCCGCCTTACAAGGTAGACATCGCAAAGTTAGCGATTTTTCTCGGATTTCATGCCTATCGCTCTCTCCTTAACCTTTTTTAGGACTTGTCCGTAGCCATAAAAAAGTGAGGTAAAAGCGCATTCCGCCGCACTAGCGCAGAAGAAAGAGCGGGTTAGCGACCCCGCGAAATTCTGGCCTTGGGGAAAATAACTTGTTTCGTTATCCAAAATAACTTATTTCGCTCTTCAAAATAACTTGTTTTGCCGACCAAAACAAGTTGTTTTCGTTGACACAAAAAACTCACGCGCGCGTATATAATAAAAATGAATGTCCGCATGTTCCCAAATTAGCAAAGTTTAAACCGCCAAGATGTCCGAT
>ERZ827043.1216-NODE-1216-length-27088-cov-3.495949_pt1 | contig 27088 bp, 23 predicted proteins | sample MGYA00519923_ERZ827043 | MGnify/ENA primary metagenome ERZ827043 (study PRJEB31778, sample SAMEA3449251) | human gut metagenome | biome: human gut; feature: human-associated habitat; material: faeces | place: United Kingdom | collected 2010/2012 ... | reverse complement strand
AAGAAAAAGCTGAAGAGCTTTTTCGGAAAATAAGCCGACCGTAACACCGGAATGTCTTGAAGGGGCATTTCGGTGCGGCATCGGAGGGAGAGCGAAGCGAACCTGAAGGTCGAGCGTTTTGAAGAAAAAGCTGAAGAGCTTTTTCGGAAAATAAGCCGACCGTAACACCGGAATGTTTTGAAAAAACATTTCGGTGCGGAGAAAGCGAAGCTTCCCCCGCCCGCCTGAATACTTCAATAAAGAACAGAGCCGGAAACGCATCGTATCCGGCTCTGTTTTCATCTTTGGTTTCCGGCGGGCTTGCCTTCGGGGAAGAAACGGCGCAGCAGCGTGCGCAGCGGGCGATAGAGCACCAGCGCCGCGGCAAAATTGCCGAAGCAGTGCGCCAGATCAAACGGAATGCCTGAAATCCATTCCGCCACCGTGGCGTTCCAGCCGAGAATGAACAGGCGCGAGATTTCGCACAGGACGCCGAAGCTCAGCCCGAAGGCGGCGCTGAGCACCGCCCATCCCAGCGCGGAATCCATCTTGCGGAAGCACCAGGTGACGCCCGCCAGTATGGTCCAGACGTATAGGTAGGAAATCCACCAGAAGCTGAACCCGTAGAGCATCCCTTCCAATAGCGCAAAGCCGTAGATGATCCACAGCACCCGCTTTTTGAAAGTGAGCGTGTACAGGATGATCAGCAGCGAGACCACTTCGATGTTGGGCAGAAACGCCAGCGCGATCTGTCCGACGAACAGGATCGCCGTGCAGGCCGCCAGCGTCACCAGTTCCCGAACCGTGGCGCGCATTACCAGCCGGTCTTCAGCGTCGCTTCAAAGGTGTCGCCGTCGGCGATGGGCGTGGTGTCTACGCCGGTGGAAAGATCCTCGCCGCCCTTGGAGAAGCACCACCACTCCTGCACGGAGTCGTCCGCAGTGTAGCCGTCCACGGTGGTGACGAACAGGCCGTATTCGCTCTCGGTGCCTTCGACGAGCTTTTCGTCCGCCAGCGCCTCGCCCAGATACTCGCGGTCGGTATGGATCTCAACCGAGCGGGAAGCATCCTTGCCGTTGATGACGAAAGTGATGGTCTTGGCGCCCTCCTGCGTCGCGGGACGGTTGGCCAGATAGATGCCGGTGAAGATTGCCGCGACGGCCACAACCGCCACGATGGCCCAGATGAGCCCCTTCTTCTTTGCCATGAAAAAAACATCTCCTCTTCTTCAAAATAGGCTAAATTTGCTAAATCTTTAGCAAAAATGAGCATACCGCAAAGTATAAAAAAAGTCAATCGCCTAATCGGTTTGGTAAATCTAACCTGTTCCGTATTATGAAAAAATACGGTTAAAATTTTTTTTTGCAGGGCGGAACAGCAGGGGATGGTGTATAATTGGGATAGCAAGCGAAGGATGGTGGAAAAATGCGAAAAAATGCCATTTTTATCATATTTTTGACGATGATTTTCATGTTGACCGGATGCGCTGCGCCGCATGTCGGCGCGGAGCCGGAATCCGGAAAAGACGTGGTGGTGCTCGAAAGCGGACACGCCTCCAAGAACGGACAAACCATTGTGACCCTCAAGCCCCGTCCTACGCCGGAACCCACCCCGGAAGTCACGCCGGAGCCGACTGCGGAACCCACGCCCGAACCGGAGACGACCGAAGAAATTCCGCAGGAGAGTCTCGCGCCGAACGAGAGCGCGGAATCCTCTCTCAATCAGCCCGTCACCGAAACCGCAGACCACAGCGGCGGACAGAAATATTGCTACCTCACCTTTGACGACGGCCCTTCCAAGAACACCGAGGCGATTCTGAAGATCCTCAACGACAAGGGGATTCAGGCGACCTTCTTTGTGGTGGGCAAAAACGCTGCGGAGCATCCCGACCGGGTCAAGGCCATTGCCGCACAGGGCTCGCTGGTCGCTAACCACACGCAAACCCATGAGACCAGTGTGATCTATCAGGACGCGGAATCCTGCCTCAAGGCGTTTGACGACGGTCGGGACACCATCACCTCGATCCTGGGCAGCGATTATCCCAACGACCTGGTGCGCTTCCCCTACGGATCGACCAACCGCCGCTGCCGCGACTATCGTGACGCGGTGAAAAACGCGGGTTATCGTTTCTTTGACTGGAATGCCCTCAACGGCGATGCGGAGAGCGGCGCGTCCAAGCGCACGTCCGACGATCTGTATCAGGAGCTCAAGAACACAGTGGACAAGCAGTACAAAAAGGGCAACGACATCATCGTGCTGATGCACGACACCAACAGCAAGACCAACACCGTCAAGATGCTGCCCGACGCCATCGATTACATCCAGAGCCTGGGCTACACCTTCGAGACGCTGGAGCACAAGCCCATGAGCTGAAACCGGACGCGAAAGAATTCCCCCTGCGCCTTGTGCGCGGGAGGAATTTTTTTGTGCGTAAAACCAAAAAGGAAGAAAGAACGGCTGTAAATTTCCAGGAGGAAGAATAAAAACGAGAATACGGGCACAACGATTGACAAAGAGAATATCGTTTGGTATCCTAGCGAGGGAGGGAAGGTGGGCGAATGGATATATATAAGAAGCTCAAGGTAAAGACCTATATCAATGCCTGGGATGCGGTGTCCGCTTACGGTTCGTCGCGCATGGAGGAGGAGACTCTGCTGGCGATGCGGGAGGCGGCGACGCGGTTTGTCCATATTGAAGAATTGCAAAAGGCGGTCGGGCGCGAAATCGCAAAGATGACGGACAACGAGGCCGCCTATGTCGTGGCAGGCACGGCGGCGGGCATGCTCATGGCCAGCGCCGTGTGCATGGTGCGCCATCCGGAGCCGGAGCTTTTTGCGATGCTGCCGGACGCGAGTGAGCTGCGCAACGAATTTATCCTGCTGCGCGAGCGCAAAACCAGTGTGGGATACGCGATCAAGGCGGCAGGCGGCAAGGTGATCGACGTGGCCTTCGGCCAGCACGTCACGCTCGAGGACGTGGAGCGCGCCATCACGCCCAAGACCTGCGCCATCGTCTATTGCGACACGCAGGTGCTGTCGATGCGCTGCCCGCCGCTGCGCGCACTGACGCTGCTGGCGCACAAACACGATCTGTTCATGGTGGTGCAGGCGTCCGGCCAGCTGCCGCCGGTGGAGAACCTTTGGCACTACACGGTGGAAAACGGCACGGATCTGGCGGTGTTTTCCGGCGGAAAGGCGATCCGCGGCGCGCAGCAGAGCGGTATTCTGGTCGGCCGCCGCGCGCTGATCGACCTGATGAACATGGTGGCCCCGCCCCGCAGCGGCATCGCCCGCACGGCCAAGGAGGGGCGCGAGGAGATCATCAGCGTCTACACGGCGCTTAAAAAGTTTTTGCAGCCCGGCCAGATGGAGGCGCGGCTGCACACCATGAGCCTGATGCGCGAAAAGGCGGCGCAGGCGCTGGAGGAGAGCGGACATTTCAAGACCACGGTGCTCTACCCCGGCCCGTCCGGGCAGACCTATCGCTGGCTGGGCGTGGAAGTGCTGGGCGAGGTTTCGGCGCAGGAGCTGAAAAAATCGCTGCTGGAGCTGGATCCCGGCATCGTCGTCGGGGAATGGGAGGGGCATAACGGCGTGACCGTCAATACCCTCAACATGGAGCCGGACGAGGTGCGCCCGCTGGTGGAGGGCATGATCGGCTGCTATGAGAGCCTGGCGAAAGGGGGCGCGCAGGAATGATCTATGATGAACTGGGCGTAAAGAGCTATATCAACGCGCTCGATCCCGTGGCGGCCTACGGCGGCAACCTGCTCTCGCCGACCGTGCTGGACGCGATGGAGGAAGCGACGCGCTCCTTCGTGCGGATGGATGAGCTGCACAGGGCAGTGGGCGAGCGCATCGCGGAGATGACGCACAACGAGGGCGCGGCGGTGGTCTCCGGCGCGAGCGCGGGCATGATGATGTGCGCTGCAGCGCTGATGACGAGGGACGATCCCGGCCGCATGATGGGGCTGCCCGATGTCACGGGGTTGAAAAACGAAATCCTTGTGCTGGACGATCAACTGGAAGAGTTTGAGAGCAAGATGTGCATCGTGGGCGTCAAGCTCAAGCCCGTAAAGATTGCGCCGCACAAGCCGGAGCAGCTGGCAGCCGCTGCGGGCGAGGACACCGCCGCCATTTATTACGCGCAGATGCGCAAGCCGAGCGCGCTGAGTTTTGAAGAAACGATAGAGGCCGCAAAGACCGCAAACCTGCCGCTGGTGGTGAATGCGGACGCACAGCTGCCCCCGCGCGAAAGTCTTTGGAAGTACACGCAGGCGGGCGCTGCCGCGGCGATCTTTGCGGGCGGGCGTGCGCTGTGCGGCCCTTCCGGCAGCGCGATCGTCGTAGGGCAGAAATGGCTGACCGACGCAATACTGTCCATTGCGCCGCCCAAGCACAGCATCGCCTCCGTGGCCAACATCGGCCGGGAAGAGATCGTGGGGCTGTACGCCGCGCTGGAAGAATACATGGCGGGGGACGATTATGCCGCGAAGATCGAGCGTGTGGAGCGGATCATCCGCGAAGAGCGGCACCGCATCGAGGGCGAGGGATACTTCCTATGCCGCCGCTCGTATCCCGGGCCGTCCGGACAGAATTATCCGCGCATGATGTTGGAAATCCTCGGCTCCTATTCGGCAGAGGCATTGGTGGAGATGCTGCAGGAGGGCGATCCTGCGATTCTGGTGACGCGCACCGACAACAGCGAGAGTGAAAACGGCATTTACATCAATCTGATGACGCTCACCGACGAAGAGGTAGAGATTGTGCTGCGCCGCGTAGACGAGTGCGCTGAGAGCCTGACCCGATTGAGCTGATAAAAAGAGAACGCGCCGCAGAGTTCCTTGTGGAACCCTGCGGCGCGTTTGTATTCTCCGCACCGAAATGTTTTTTCAAAACATTCCGGTGTTACGGTCGGCTTATTGGCTTTACCAAACGCTCGGACTCCAGGTTCGCTATACGGCCTCCGATGGGCGGGGGAAGCTTCGCTCCCCCCTGCACCCCTCTCTCCTGCCCCCGAAGAACGCAAATGGACGGGCAGGCGGAAAGCGCTCTCGACTGGGTAGGAAAAGAAACCGCGCGCGCCGCCGGAGGCGGCGCTATGCGGCCGCGCAGCGGACGTCGGCACGGCGAAGCCGGGCGCGCGGTTTGCCTGTGCGGGGACCGCAAGGGCAGGATGGAAGGCCCCGAGGGGGTCCGGGGGAGCCGCAGCGCCCCCGGTTTGCCCCGCCGCGGGAGCGGCGGGGCAGCGTCTTACGGGAGACCGGTGAAAAGCGTCCGGAAAGATGGCGGCGAATAAGCGTGCAGCGAGAGCTCCGGGGCGGAGAGATCGGCGAGAATCGCGCCGTTTTCATCGGTGCGATAAGCGGGAACATGGTGCGCATTCAGGCGGGAGATCACTTCCTGCGTGGGAAAGCCGTAGCGATTTGGCGTGCCGACGGAGAGAATGGCGGCGCGGGGCTGCACGGCGGAGAGCATTTCGTCTGAGGTGGATTTGGCGCTGCCGTGGTGCGCCAGCTTGACCAGATCGCAATGGGGAAGCGGCAGCGCGGTTTCGACCTGCGACGGAATGTCGCCCAGAAACAGCAGGCTCTGCTGCCCGCAGAGAACGTGCAGCACGAGGGAATCCTCGTTGTCCATGCCGGGACGAACGGAAACGGGCGAGAGCACGCGCACCTGAAAGCTGCCAATGGATAGCCGATCCCTCGTTTGGAGAGGATAAAAGGGTATGTTCATCTCGTCCATCACGGCTTTTGCAGCGGCGAGGTTTTCGCTGTCAAAGGGCATATCCTTGGGCGCATAGACCGCGCGGACGCGCACGCTGCGCAGCAGATTCTCCAGTCCGCCGGAGTGATCGGCGTCCTGATGCGTGAGAATCAGCGCATCGATGGTCAGTCCATCGCCCTGCGCGGCGCGAACGGCCTGGCTGCCCGTCCAGCCCGTGTCGATGAGCAGGCTTCCGCCGGGCGAGCGCAGCAGCACGCTGTCCGCCGTGCCGACGGAGAGAAACACGGCTTCGGTCGGCTGTGTGCAGACACCCGGCAGCCACAGCCCCAGCGACAACAGGAAGATCAGCGAAAGAACGACGCAGAGCACAACCTTTGCGCGCTTTGCGAAGGCAGAAAGATAGGGGGAAAGCAGAAACAGCACGCCGAAGAAGCTCAGCATCAGCAGAATGGACGGCGCGGGAACCGAAAGCGAAGCCCAAGGCGAGGCGGCGACCGTTCGGCAGAGCGCGAGCAGCATGTGCAGCAGGACGCGCACCGGAAACGCGAGCAGAGCGGAAAGCCCCGGCAGCAGAGGATGCAGCAGCGCGGCGGGCAAGCCGAGCATCACTACGCCCGCACTGAGCGGCACCGCTGCCAGATTGGTCAGCAGCGAAAGCGGGTTGAAGGTATGAAAGAAGAAGCACTGCGCGGGCAGCACGCCCAGCTGTGCACTCAGCGTCAGCGCGATGCTTTCGCGCAGGGGCTTGAGTGGCAGAATGCGTTTGAGCAGCGCATCGAAGCGTGAAAACAGCAGCAGGATGCCCAGCACCGCGCCGGTGGAGAGCAGAAAGCCCGCGCAGAGCGACTGTTCCGGTCGAAGAAGCAGCGCGGCGATGACCGCGGCGGAAAGCGCGCTCAGTCCGTCCGTGCGCCGGCCGAATGACCGGGCAAGGCGCGCATAGGCCAGCATGACGAACGCGCGGAACACCGAAAAGGCGGACTCTGCCAACAGTAAATATCCGCCGAGACATAGCAGAATCAAGATGGTCTGCCAAGGTGAACCCTTGCGCAGAAAGGACAGGCACAGCATCACGAGCGCGGCGACAAACCCGACGTGCAGGCCGGAGACTGCCAGCAGATGCGCCGCGCCGCTGCGGCGGAACACCGCATAGCTCTCGTCGGAGAGGTCGTCTTTGCTGCCGGTCAGCAGCGCGGTCATCAGAGCGCTGTCCTCCTCGTCCGGCCAAAGGGCGGCAATGGAAGCACGGAAGGCCGAGCGGGCGCGGGTGCGCAGCGAGGGAACGGGAAGGGTTCCGTAGGCGGTCAGTTCGCCTGTGCCGGAATAGATCACGCCGTCGGTCAGATACCGCGTGCGCTCATCCCACCCGTTAGGGTTTACCGGCGGGGACAATGGCGTAAGCTCCGCCTGAATGCGGACGCGGCTGCCTGCACCGATGAGCTCTGATGAACCGTCCAGCTTCAGCCGCAGCCTGCCGTTCAGCGCTTCTGTTTTCCCGTCTTCGGTGAGAACGGCAGAGTCAAGCGTGACGAATCGGCCGTCGATTTCCGCAACGGAGGCTGTGATCTCGCCGGAACGCGGCTGGGCGGGGAGAAGCGAGAGACGGTAAAGGCTCAGCGCGGCGCTGACGAAAAAGGTCAGAATCGCCAACAGCACAAGAGGCCGCCGCAATACGGCGGGAGAAGCAGAACACCGCATCGGCAGACCTTCTTCCTTCAAAATGAAATCCATAAGAAGGAGAATTTCGCGCAGCACCGCCGCATTCCTTCTGCAAAGAGGAATTTTGCGGGAAAAATAGGGGAATATGCTGAATGACGGAGCAACCGATGGAGGGCGAACCGGGGGCGCTGCGGCTCCCCCGGACCCCCTCGGGGCGCTTCGCCCGGCGGCGGCTGACCCCGCACAGGATTCCCGCGCGCCCGGCGCTGCCGGGCAGCCGTCCGCTGCGCGTCCGGAGAGCGCCGCCAGGGGCGGCGCGCGCGGGAATGCGCCCTGACCGATCGAGTGCAGTCTGTGGAGGTGAAAGGGGGATTTTCCCTAAAAGTGGGGAGGTTTCCAAGAGATAAATCGGGATTATATCCGCTTGTATATGCGCGTTCTGCGCGGAACACACCTGAAATTATCAGGATGGATGAGGACAGTGCGCAGAGTTGTTTTCCTAATCAAGCGCAGGTGATTCGCGGGGAAAAATGGGGGGACGACCCAACAAGGTGGAGGTTGTGGGGAAAAATGGAGGAGTTTTCCTGAAAATGGAAAAGCGCTCCGGGAGAAAGCCGGTTGCCTGATGGGGAAAGGGCGGAACGGAGAAGAAAAACAAATCGGGAAAGGAGACGGCGACGCGGAAGGGAATTAAAACCCTGTAAATTTGCAGAAATTGAGGAATTTTAAGCGGAGAGGAGGTTGAAATGCGCTTTTGGCTTTGTTATAATTCTAACGTACGTCTGAAAAAGCCGGAAAACGGCAGAAAACATGAGGGGCGTATTCAACCGGATGAGGTGAATAAATTATGCTGCAATTAAATCACATCGCCTGGACCGCGTCGGACGGGAAGCAGGTGCTCAAGGATGTGAACCTGAACGTCGGCGACGGCAAGCTGGTGGTCATCACCGGCCCCAACGGCAGCGGCAAGACGACGCTGGCGCGGCTGATCGCGGGCATCGATAAGCCGGAGGCGGGGCAGATCGTATTAAACGGCGAGGACATCACGAACCTGGACGTGACCGAGCGCGCGCGCCGGGGCGTGAGCTTTGCCTTCCAGCAGCCGGTGCGCTTTAAGGGTATCACGGTGCGCCAGCTGATCGAGACGGCGGCCAAGGATACGCTCAACGAGGCGCAGCTTTGCGAAATTCTCGGCCGCGTGGGGCTGTGCGCGCGGGATTATATCGACCGCGAGGTCAACGCGACGCTCTCCGGCGGCGAGATCAAGCGCATCGAGATCGCCACGGTGCTGGCGCGCCACACCAGCCTTTCGATCTTTGACGAGCCGGAGGCGGGCATCGACCTTTGGAGCTTTAAGAACCTGATCGAGGTTTTCCAGAAGATGCACGACGAAAACAAGGGCACGCTGGTCATCATCTCCCATCAGGAGAGAATCCTGCGCATTGCCGACGAAATCGTGCTGCTGGCGGACGGAGCCATTCAGGCCTCCGGCGAACGCGAGCAGATGATGAATCAGGTCATTTCCACCGGCAGCGCGTTCCCCGGCTGCCGCGGACAGGAGGATGTTTTCGATGAGTGAGATGAATTCCGTCACCAAGGATCTGCTGCGCGCGGTTTCGGATTGGACCGGAGAGTTTGACGGCGCGTACAACATCCGTCAGGACGGCGGCTGCGTGGGTCGTCAGTCCAGCAAAAACATCCGCATCGAGAGCAAAAAGGACAAGCCCGGCCTGGACATCCTGATTGCACCCGGCACGAAGGGCGAATCGGTCTACATCCCCGCGTGCGTGACCCACGGCAACGTGGACGATCTGGTGTATAACGATTTTTATGTGGGCGAAGGTGCGGACGTCACGATCGTGGCGGGCTGCGGCGTGCATACCGAGACCGGGGAGCCGGCGCGACACAACGGCATCCATCGGTTTTTCCTGAAGCCCGGCAGCCGCGTGCTCTATCAGGAAAAGCACATCGGCACCGGAAAGGGCGCGGGGCTGCGCTCCATCGACCCGGTGACGGAGGCATATTTGGAAGAAAACGCTGTGCTGGAGATGGACACGGCGCAGATCGGCGGCGTGGATCACACGCTGCGCAAGACCAAGGCCACCGCGGCGGCAGGCGCAAAGCTGCGCATCCGCGAGCGCATCCTGACCGAGGGCGAGCAGGACGCGAGAACCGAATTTGAAGTGGAACTGGCGGGCGAAGGCTCCGGCGCGGACATCGTGTCCCGTGCGGTGGCGCGCGGCAAGTCCCATCAGGAATACACCTCGACCATCATCGGCAACGCGCCCTGCACCGGCCACAGCGAGTGCGACGCGATCATCGACGGCGAGGCGACGGTGGACGCGGCGCCCAAGCTCTGCGCGCACCACGGCGATGCGGCGCTGATTCACGAGGCCGCCATCGGCAAGATTGCGGGCGAACAGATCCTGAAGCTCCGCACGCTGGGCCTGACCGAGCAGGAGGCCGAGGCGCGGATCATCGAAGGGTTCCTGAGCTAAAGAAGAAATAACATAAGAAACAAAAGACGCGCGAAGCGGGGAAAAATCCCGTATCGCACGTCTTTTTTTGACGCACGAAGAGGAAGAACACGGCGGAAGAGACAGAAGCTTTATGCCTTCTTTATGATGGCGGTGCTATACTGTTTCCGATCTGCGTTTCAAGAACGCGGAGAAAAAGAACGGTGGAAACTGGGGGCCTGATGGACGTGCAGGGAGCACAAATTGCGGCAATCGTGATCTTTATCGGAATGTTTGGACTGATCATCAGCGAAAAGGTGGAGCGGCATATCGTGACGCTGTCCGCCGCGCTGCTGACGCTGCTCGTCGTGTTCAGCCTGTTGATGCAGGACATGGGCGCGGTGATGAAGGCGCTCAACGTGCAGAGCATCGTGCAGACCCCGTTCTGGTTTGCGGCGGAAAGCGGCGGAGAAACCTCGACGGGCATCAACTGGGAGACCATCTTCTTTATCGCCGGCATGATGGTGATGGTGGAGGGCATGGCGGACAGCGGGTTTTTCCGCTGGCTGTGCATGGCGCTGGCGCGCATGGTGCGGTATAAGCCGATCCCGCTGTTTCTGACGTTCATGGTGATTGCGGCGCTGCTTTCGATGTTTATCGACAGCATCACGGTGATCATGTTCCTGGCGGCGGTGACGATGGAGCTGGCAAGGACGCTCAAGTTCGACCCGGTGCCCATGATCCTTTCGGAGATCTTCTGCGCCAACCTCGGCGGCTCGGCCACAATGTGCGGCGACCCGCCCAACATCATCATCGGCACGTCGCTGGGTTATTCGTTCGGGGACTTTTTGGGCAACACGGGCGTGATTGCGCTGGCCTCGCTGGCGGTGGTGATCCTGTATCTCTACCTCTGCTTCCGCAAGCAGCTGGTGTGCGCCGCGCCCAGCGACCCACGGGAATATCCCAGCCCGCGCTCGGCCATCACCAATAAGCACGGGTTCATCGTCAGCTGGTTCATCTTCATTGGCGCGGTGCTGCTGCTGGCCACGCACGCGCAGACGGGGCTGACGGTTTCCTATATCGGCGTGCTGATCGCGGCGGCGACGCTGATCACCTCTGGCAAGCGCGCGTTTGAAATTTTGAAAAAGGTGGATTATAAGACGCTGCTGTTCTTCATCGGCCTGTTTGTGGTCATCAGCGGGCTGGAGCAGACGGGCGTGCTGGAATGGCTGGCCTCGCTGATCACGGCGCTGAGCGGCGGCAACGCGCTGGTGATCGCGGCGATCATCCTCTTCGGCTCCGGCGTGGCAAGCGCGTTTATCGACAACATTCCCTTTGCCGCGACCATGATCCCCGTCATCCGCAGCATCGCGGAAACGCAGGGCGTGCCGCTGGGGACGCTGACCTGGGCGCTGGCCGTCGGCACGGACATCGGCGGCAACGCAACGCCCATCGGCGCATCGGCCAACGTGGTGGGCACGTCCATCGCCAGCAAGGGCGGACACCCGATCTCCTGGGGGCGCTACTGCAAGGTGATGGCCCCGCTGACGCTGATTGTGATGGGCATCGCGCTGCTGATCATCAAGCTGCGCTATTTTGGCTGACGCAGCGGCGGAATTTTGTGATAGAATAGGGAAAACAGGGCGTGAAGGGAGCGGATGAAGCATGAAGAGCGAGCAGCGGATCATCACCATCGGGCGCGAATTCGGCAGCGGCGGCCACAAGGTGGCGGAGAGCCTGGGCAGGCTGATGGGCATCCCCGTGCTGGATAAGAACATACTGGTCAGCGTGGCCAAGGAGGCGGGCGCGGACGCCGATTTGCTGGAAAAATACGACGAAACGCCGCGAAGATATTTTATTTCCCGAACGGTGAACGGGTTCAGCAATGCGCCGGAGATCAACGTGGCGCAGATGCAGTTTGATTATCTGCGCAAAAAGGCGGAGGCGGGGGAATCCTTCATCATCATCGGGCGCTGCGGCGACGCGGAGCTGCATGAGCATCCGGGCAGGGTATCGGTGTTCGTGCTGGCGGAGCAGGAGTTCAAGATTCGACGGATCATGGATTTGTACAAGATGAGCCGGGACGACGCGCAGGCGGAGATGGCCCGGCGCGACCGCACGCGCAAGAATTACTATAACCAGTTCTGCGCGCAGTTCGGGCGCTACAAATGGGGCGATTCCCGCAACTACGACCTGAGCGTCAACAGTGCGCGGTTGGGCATCGACGGTACGGCGGAATTGATCTACGAATACGTCAAGCGTAGCTTCTGACGAAAGAGAAAGAACCCACAAGGGGGGATGGCCTGTACAGGCCATCCCCCCTTGTGGGTTCCGGGGCCGCCGCGCGCCCGGCCTGCGGCCGGGCTTTCCGGTGCGCGGTGCGCACCGGAACCGCCGTCCCGGCTCCGACCCCCGGAGGGCGCAAAAGCCGCGGCAGGTTTCCTGCCGCGGCCCACCCCCGTAGAGGGGAAGAATCGGGATTCGGGTTACTGGAGGATTTCGGTGCGGTTGGGGCTGCTGCGGCCCTCGAGGTCGGGGCGGCGATGCTCCAGCGCGGCCATCGCGATTTCGACGTCCTCATGCACCTCGTCCGCAGTCATCGCGCCGACCGTGACCATGTCGCAGGGGCGGATGGTGTTGTAGGAGAAGGTGATGCCGACGAAGGGCGAACAGCGGCCGGCGGCCATGGATTTGATGGTCATGACGGGCTTCTTGGCCTCGTGGATGATCTTATTGACCGCCTCGATCTCTACCTGCATCATGAAGCCCATGCAGTTGTAGATCTGGATGTAGGTCTGCACGTCGTATTCGTTCTTGTCCGAATAGAGGACAAGCTCCGGCATGTGTGCGGAAAGACCGGGGATCATGCCGCGGTCGCGGATCATGGAAAGATAGTCCGGCAGGCGCTCGATGGTCTGCTTGTTCTTGTTGACCAGCTGCTCGGCGGAGGAGTGGTGGATCAGGCAGAACGTCGCGCCGCCCTTTTGCACCTTGTCCAGCACGCGCTCGGCCTCGCGGCGGCCTTCGGGCGTATCGTCCACGTTGAGGATGGGCGTGTCGATCAGGATGATGCCCTTGCCGGTCTTGTCCTCAGCGGCGTGGATCGCGTCGTAGGTAAAGGGCTTGTCGGAGATAGGCCCCATGAGCGCATTGATGTCATAGGCAAGATAGGCCTCCAGCATCTGCTGGATCGCTTCCTTATTCGAGTTCATGCGCACGATGTTGCGGTCGGCGGCGGCGCCGGTGTGGGACCAGCCGTAGACCCAGTTGGTGCCCATCAGCATGCGGGGAAGGGAAACGCCCGCAACTTTTGTGCGGGGAAAGGACTTCATGGCCATACTGCGTACCCCCCGTTGTGTTTTGAATGGGTTTTTCTGTTTGACGAAACAGCGCATCCGCGCTTCCTGCGCGGAAATTTCTTTTTTAAGGTTTACAGGCTTACAGGCCGCGGACGTAATCGCAGCTCATCTTGGCGGCTTCCAGCGCGGGACGCTCGGTGGAGCGATCCTGCTCGACGATGAACCACTGCGCGCCGGATTCCAAACCGGCCTTGATGATGCCGGGGATGTCCTGCTTGCCGTAGCCCACGGGACGGAAGTCGAAATCCGGCTCCTGCTCGGTTTCTACCTTCACATCGTCGGAGCCGTCGGCCTGGATCAGCGCATAGAGCACCGCGCCTTCCTTCTTGACGCCGATGAAGTCCTTCAGATGGACGACGGGGCAGCGGCCCGCGTACTTGCGGATGTAGGCGGCGGGGTCTTCGCCCGCGACCTTGACCCAGCAGGTGTCCAGCTCCGTGGCCAGCACATCCGCCGGAACCGCCTCATAGAGGAAGTCCAGACCGTAAAGGCCGCTCAGCTTCACAAACTCGAAGTCGTGGTTGTGGTAGAGCAGCTGGATGCCCTCGGCCTTGCACATCTGGCCGAACTTATAGATGTTGCGGATCGCGGCGGCAAAGCCCTCCGCGCCGGGACGGGTCGCCTCGTCCAGATAGGGCACGGCGATGAATTTGCAGCCGATGGCCTTGTGGAAGGCGATGGTGCCGGCCATGTCCTCGACGATGGACTGGTAGGGCACATGGGAAGAGACGGCGGCAAGGTCGGTCTTTTTCAGAATTTCGTTGACCTGTTCGGCGGTGTTGCCGTAGAAACCGGCGAACTCCACGCCGTCATAGCCCATTTCCTTGAGCTGAGCGCAGACCGCGCCGAGATCCTTCTCGGCATCCTCGCGCGCAGAATAGATCTGATAGCCAAGCTTGATATCCATAAGAACACAACCTCCTTAAAATGGTTGGATTGGAACAGCTTCAGTATACCTTATTTTACATTCTTCTTCAATCGTTTTCATAAACAACCGCCCGCAGGTTTTGCAGAAGCTGCCGCAGCGCGTCCTCGCTCGACGGGAAGAGCTCCACGCCCACCGGAGCGGTTGCGTTATGCTTTTTCAGCAGGTCAAACACTGCGCGGTAATCGAAGTTTTCAAAGATTTTCTCGTCGCGGTTCGGGTGTCCGGCGATGTGGTAGTGGCCGATGAAATCCAAGTTGTCCTCGATGCGGCGCAGCACATCCTCGCCCATGTGATGTTGGTGATAGATATCGTAGAGCAGGCGGACGCGGGGCGAGTCCACCTCGCGGATGAGGTCGAAGCCCTCGTTTGAATCCGTCAGATAATACCCCTTGTGGTCCTTGACGGAATTCAGCGGCTCGACCAGCAGCGTAAGCCCGTATTCCCGCAGGATCGGCTCCATCCGGCGCAGCCCCTTGAGGATGGCGGCGTGCTGCTGCGCGCGGGGCGCGCCGGTATCCTGCCCCACCTGCGTGATGAGCGACGGACAATCCAGCCACGACGCTTGCGCCGCGACCTTCCGCAGCGCGGCTTCGTACTCCTCGTGGCGGCGCTCATCGTTGAGGATGAAAAAGGACGGGCAGCAGGCGGAAAGCCTCATGCCGAAGCGATCCTTCTGCGCCTTCAGCGCCGCAAGGTCGATCCCGTCCAGCGACCACAGTTCAAAGGTGTCAAATCCCCGTTCCTTCATCTGCGGGAAGATCTCCTCGAAGCTCCGGCCGGGAAAAAGGCAGACGGTATTGAGCGAAAAGCGCATGGACAAACCCTCCTTTGCACATCTGGTAAAATCAGGATAGCAAAGGCGGAGCGCATTTTCAAGCAGAGAGCGGACAAAATGAAAAAACGGGGCTCATCTTGGTTATGGACAAGGAGAAAAAAGCATGGTAAAGTAGTTTTGATAAAAAAAGGAAATCACAAGGGAGGAATGGAAAGATGGGTTACAGAGTATTTACCGACAGCTGTTCGGATCTGCCGCAGAGCTATGGAAAGGAGCGGCATTTCGATATCATTCCGATGATCTACCGCATAGACGATACGGACTATCTGGACGACGGTTCTATGAGCAGCCACGAGTATTATGAAAAGATCCGCGGCGGCAGCTGGTCCACCACCGCGCAGATCACCTCCGCGCGCTTTGAGGAAATCTTCGCCCCCGTGCTCGAGGGCGGGGAGGACATTCTCTACATCGCGTTTTCCTCGGCGCTCTCCGGCACCTACCACAGCGGCATGGTCGCCAAGGAGGAGCTGGAGGCAAAATTCCCCGGCAGAAAGGTGCTCGTGGCGGATTCCAAGTGCGCCTCGATGGGCGAAGGTCTGCTGGTGGAATATGTGCTGAACAACCGCGACGCGGGCATGAGCCTTGAGGAAAACTTCGATTGGGTGGAAAAGAACAAGGGCAGGTTCTGCCACTGGTTCACCGTGGCGGACCTCAACCACTTAAAGCGCGGCGGCCGTGTTTCTGCGGCGGCGGCGTTCCTGGGCACGATGCTTTCGATCAAACCCGTGCTGCATGTGGACGACGAAGGCCGTCTCATCCCGATGGAGAAGGCCAAGGGCCGCGCCAAGTCCATCCGCGCGCTGCTCGAACACATGAAGGCCACCGCCATTGAGCCCGAAAAGCAGGTGATCTTTATTTCCCACGGCGACGCGCCCGAAGAGGCGGAGGGGCTTGCGCAGATGGTGCGCGATACCTTCGGCTGCAAGGAGGTGCGCGTGGGCAATATCGGCCCGGTCATCGGCGCGCATTCCGGCCCCGGCACCATCGCGCTGTTCTTCGTTGGTTCCCCGCGGTAAGCGCGCATGAAGATCGATTGGAAAAGCCGCGAGGTCAAAATCGCGCTGACGGTGTTCGTCACCGCGGCGGCGCTGATCATGTTTTACCGGATGGTGGAGGATATCGACAACCTCCTGGGCGCGGTGTGCGCGGGAGTGGTGCAGGTCTTTGACATCCTGCTGCCGTTTCTGATGGGCGCGCTGATCGCCTATATCCTGCTGCCGCTGGTTCGGTGGGTGAACAAAAAGCTCTACGCAAGGCTCATCAAGCGCGACGGCGTGCGCTGGGCGGTTTCGGTCGGGACGATCTTTCTTTTGGTGGTCGCGGCGGTTGCGGGACTGTTTGCCTATCTGGTGCCTGTGCTGGTGAGCAATATTCAGGAATTTGCGGCGAATTTTTCGGATTATCTGGAAAAAGGACAGGATCTGATCGAGCGCCTGATGACCGAAAATGTGGTATTCAGTCAGCCCGCCGTGCGCGAGGGCATCGACAATGCGCTGGAGGACGCGAACGAATACATCCGCAACAGCGGCAAGGAGATCGCGCAGACCGCGCTGATCACCTTAAAGGCCGTGGGCACAGCGCTGACCGATACGGTCGTGGCGATCATGACCGGCCTGTATCTTTTGATCGACAACGAGCGGCTCAAGACCAGCGCCAAGCGCCTGACCAATTCGCTGTTCAAGCCCGAGCGCGCGGAGAAAATTTTCGGCTTCGTGCACGATTCGGACCGCATCTTCGGCCAGTATGTGCGCGCGCGGCTGTTTGAATCGCTGGTGGTGTTTGCCGCCATGCTCATCGGCTATACGGTGGTGCCCGTACCCTATGCGGTGCTGTTTTCCATCGTGGGGGCGGTGACGAACCTGGTGCCCTTCTTCGGCCCCATTGCGGGCTTTTTGATCGTGGTGCCGCTGGTGCTGCTCATCCGGCCGGAGCGCGCGCTCTACGCCGCGGTGTTCATCATCGTGCTCCAGCAGTTCGACGGCTATGTGCTCGGCCCCAAGGTGATGGGCGACGGCGTGAACCTGCGCCCGCTCTGGATCCTGATGGCGGTCACGGCGGGCGGCGCGCTCTTCGGCGTGCCCGGCATGGTGCTGGGCGTGCCCGTGGCCGCGCTGATCGGCACGCAGCTTTCGCGCTTTACCGCAAAGCGCGTCGGCCCCAAGCCCGAGCCGGAGAAAAAGCCCTCTCAGCGCAGCAAACGCATGCGTGAATAATTTTTCGTGCAGAAAATCCTGCATTTTGCCCGTTTAACCCATCGCCCCCAGGGGGATGCAAGGGGTTGAACGGGTTTTCTTTATGCAGGATCCCAATCGGATTGAAGGAAAAACAAGCGAGCTATTGCATTTGAAAGCGTGAAGAAGCGAGTTTGCGTTTATTTTTGAATTTAACCTGCATTTCGCTTGCAAAATGGGCGAAGATGGGGTACAATGCAAGTGTCGCCGACGCATGATGCAAAAAACGGTCGGCAGAACCTGTGAAAATACAAAATACTGCAAAGATGCTGTATATACGAAAGGCGATGGATTCAATCATGAGGATTTCCCAGCGTTGTCAGCGCGTGACGGGCTCTTTGACACTTGCGATTGACGCAAAGGCGAAGGAAATGAAACAAAAGGGCATCGACGTGGTCGGCTTCGGCGCGGGCGAACCGGATTTCGACACCCCGGAGCACATCCGCAAGGCGGCCAAGGATGCGCTGGATTTGGGAAAGACCCGCTATACCCCCGCGGCCGGTATGCCGGAGCTTCGGCAGGCCATCTGCGATAAGCTCAAGCGGGACAACGGATTGGATTACGTGCCCCAGCAGATCGTGGTATCCAACGGCGCGAAGCATTCGCTGTTCAATTCCTTCCAGGCGCTGCTGGAGGAGGGCGACGAGGTCATCGTCCCCGGCCCCTACTGGGTCAGCTATCCCGAAATCGTGCGGATGGCGGGTGGCGTGCCGGTGATCGTGGAGGGCAGGGAGGAAAACAACTTCAAGCCCACCATCGACGATTTCCGCGCGGCGGTGACGGACAAGACCCGCGCCGTCGTCATCAATTCCCCCAACAACCCCAACGGATTCGTGTTCACCCGCGAGGAGCTGCAGGCGATTGGCGATCTGGCGATCGAAAAGGATCTTTCCATCGTCTCGGACGAGATTTACGAATTCCTGGTCTACGACGGCGCGGAGCACATCTCCATCGCTTCGCTCAGCCCTAAGATCAAGGAGCGCACCATCGTCATCAACGGCATGTCCAAGGCCTATGCCATGACGGGCTGGCGCATCGGCTATACCGCGTCGCCCCTCAATGCCGCCAAGGCCATGACCAACTTCCAGAGCCATTCCACCTCCTGCCCGAACTCCATCGCGCAGTACGCCGCGCTGACCGCGCTCTCCGGCCCGGACGACCAGCTCAAGAGCATGGTGGCCGAGTTCGACCGCCGCAGACGCCGCATCGTGGAGCTGATTAACGAAATCCCCGGCCTGTCCTGCAAGCCGCCCAAGGGCGCCTTCTACGTCATGATGAACATCGGCGGGGTGTTCGGCAAGCGTTATAACGGCGCGCCGATCGTCGATTCGATGTCCTTTACGCAGCTTCTGCTGGACAACAGCCATGTGGCAGTGGTTCCCGGCGCGGGCTTCGGCGCGGACGCCTACGTTCGCCTGTCCTACGCCACCAGCATGGAAAACATCGAAAAGGGCCTGGCCCGCATCAAGGAATTTGTCGGCAAGCTGACCGATTGATCTTTAGAAAAATCCCGTGAAAAAAAGACGGGCGTGCGAAAAGGGCAGAAAGCCTTTCTGCGCGCCCGCTTTCTATTCCCCTTTTCCCCAACGAAAACAAGAAAAAAGGAGGGCGTCACCTATGTTGGAATTCGACGGAAAGAGCAACCTGCTGGAGCAGGCCAACTACAAGTATCAGTTGCAGGACGTGGACGAGCCGAATCTCTACCGGGAACTGTATGAATACTCTCAGGTTCCCAAGATCGCGTTCAATCACCGCGTCGTTCCGCTGCACATGCCGGAGGAGATCTGGATCACCGACACCACCTTCCGCGACGGCCAGCAGAGCACCTCGCCCTTCACGGTGGATCAGATCGTCCGCCTCTTCAAGCTCCTCTCCCGTTTGGGCGGCCCCAAGGGCATCGTGCGCCAGAGCGAGTTCTTCCTCTACACCGAAAAGGACAAGCAGGCGGTGCGCAAGTGCCAGGAGCTGGGGCTGGAATTCCCGGAGATCACCTCCTGGATCCGCGCCAACGAAAAGGACTTTGAGCTGGTCAAGGAGATGGGCCTGCAGGAGACGGGCATCCTGGTCTCCTGCTCGGACTACCACATCTTCAAAAAGATGCACATGACCCGCCGCCAGGCAATGGACAAGTACCTGAGCATTGTGCGCGCGGCGCTGGACAACGGCATCCGTCCCCGCTGCCACTTTGAGGACATCACGCGCGCGGACTTTTATGGTTTTGTGGTGCCGTTTGCCACGGAACTGATGAACCTTGCCAAGGAGAGCGGCATCCGCATCAAGATCCGCGCCTGCGATACGCTGGGCTACGGCGTGTCCTTCCCCGGCGTTGCGCTGCCCCGGTCGGTGCCGGGCATCATGTACGGCCTGCGGCACTATGCGGACGTGCCCTCCGGCTGGCTGGAATGGCACGGCCACAACGATTTCTACAAGGTCGTGACCAACTCCGACGCGGCCTGGCTCTACGGCTGCTCGTCGGTCAACTGCGCGCTGCTGGGCATCGGCGAGCGCACCGGCAACTGCCCGCTGGAGGCCATGGCGATCGAATACGCGCAGCTGCGCGGCACGCAGGACGGCATGGACTTTACCGCCATCACCGACATTGCGGAATTCTTTGAAAAGGACATCGGCTACGTCGTGCCGCCGCGCACGCCGTTTGTCGGCCGCTCCTTCAACAGCACCAGAGCCGGCATCCATGCCGACGGGCTGCTCAAGGATGAAGAAATTTACAATATCTTCGACACCACTGCCATCCTCAACCGCCCCGCCACCGTCGCGGTGGACAGCCACTCCGGCCTTGCGGGCATCGCGCACTGGATGAACGGCTATTTCCATCTGAAGGATGCGGATGCGGTGGACAAGCGCCACCCGGTGGTCGTCTCGGTCAAGGAAAAGGTGGATGCGGAATACGCCGCGGGCCGCAACACCGTCATGGGCGACGAAGAGCTGGAGCAGATGGTCTATGCCGCCGATCCGGACTTCTTTGAAAAGCTGATGGTGCACAAGCGCCTGCTCTAAAACGGACGTTGCGAAAAATCACAGCGGAAAGCGGCGGGGTTCGTTCGGCTAACCCTGCCGCTTTTCTATCTGAAAACATAAAAGGTTCGCGCCCGTAAAAAGTTTTCAAAAAAGTACGATTTAACACTGGATTAACCCCGCGATTTCATGTATAATAAGGCTACAAAAGAAAGGAGGAAGGTTACATGGTTCGTGTAATTTACGGCAAGAAGGGCTCCGGCAAGACCAAGAAGATCATTGATTTGGCGAACGAGGCGGTCAAGGCTTCGACGGGCGAGCTGGTTTTCATCGATGACGATAACCGCTATATGTACGATCTGCGTCATGAGGTGCGCTTCGTCAATGCTACGGAATACAATGTGACCAGTCCCGAAACCTTCATGGGTTTCCTCTGCGGCATTCTGGCGGGAAACTATGATATGAAACAGCTCTTTATCGACGGCTTCCTCCGCCTTGTCAAGAGCGACATTGCGGATCTGGAAGCTTTCTTTGCGCGGCTGGACGAGATCACCCATCGCCACGGCGTGGACGTCGTCATCTCCGTCAGCGCCAAGGATGAGGAGACTCCCGAATACCTGAAGAAGTATATTCAGGACTGATTTTTTCCCTACCATACAAAACGACTCCCCAAGGAAGAGGAATTGCGTCCATGAAGTATGTAAGTACGCGCTCGGCCGAGCGAAAAGTGGATGCGGCGCAGGCCATCGTCGCGGGGCTCTCCCACGAAGGTGGCCTGTATGTGCCGGAAGAGTTTCCGGCCATTGGGGCGGATCGCATCGAAAAGATGGCGAATCTGCCCTATGCCGCTCGCGCCAAGGAGATTCTGGGCGCGTATCTGACCGATTATACGGAAGAAGAATTGCAGCAGTGCGTTAACGGCGCGTATGCGCCGGAGCGCTTCGGCGGCAATCCCGCGCCGCTGGAAAAGGTGGGCGGCAGGTTCGTGCTGGAGCTTTGGCACGGGCCGACGCACGCCTTCAAGGACATGGCGCTGCAGATGCTGCCGCGGCTGATGACCCGCGCGATGAAAAAGACCGGCGTGGACAAAGAGGTGTTCATCCTTGTGGCCACCTCCGGCGATACGGGCAAGGCTGCGCTGGAAGGCTTCCGCGATGTGGAAGGGACGCAGGTCGGCGTGTTCTTCCCGGTGGACGGCGTTTCCCCCGCGCAGAGGCTGCAAATGGTGACGCAGGAGGGCAAAAACGTCCATGTCTGCGCCGTGGAGGGCAACTTTGACGACGCGCAGACCGGCGTCAAGCGCATCTTCGGCGACGACGCGTTTGCCAAAGAGCTGGCGGAAAAGGGCTATGTGCTCTCCAGCGCGAACTCCATCAACTGGGGCCGCCTGGTGCCGCAGGTCGCGTATTATTTCTCCGCCTATGCCGACCTCCTCGCGCGGGGGGAGATCAAAATGGGCGATGAGGTCAATTTCTGCGTGCCCACGGGCAACTTCGGCAACATCCTGGCGGCGTATTACGCCAAGCGCATGGGTCTGCCGGTGGGGCGGCTTGTGTGCGCCAGCAATAGCAACAACGTGCTGTTCGATTTCATCGAGCAGGGCGTCTACAACGCCAACCGCCCGTTCCACAAGACCACCTCGCCCTCGATGGACATCCTGGTGTCCTCCAACCTGGAACGCCTGCTCTATGAGTTGTGCGGCCGGAAGGACGGGCAGGTGACGCAGTGGATGCAGGCGCTCAAAGACGGCGGCGTGTACACCGTGGACGACAATACGCACAGGGCGCTGACCGAATCCTTCGACGCGGGCTGGGCGGACGATGAAAAGGCCGCCGAAACCATCCGCACGGTGCGCGATGCGCACGGCTACACGATGGATCCGCATACCGCGGTGGCCTGGACGGTGGCGGAGGAATACGCCAAGCGCACGGGCGACAACCGCCCGATGGTCGTGGTGTCCACGGCAAGCCCCTATAAGTTCAGCCGCAGCGTGCTGACCGCCATTGCCGGCGAAGGCGCGGCGGAGGGGCTGGACGAGTTTGCCTGCGCGGACAAGCTGGAAACCCTGAGCGGCATGAGGATGCCCGCCAGCCTGCGCGAGCTGCGCGGCAAGGCGCAGCGCCACAAGGATGTGGTCGCGCCCGCCGACATGATCGACGAAGTGCGCGCCTGGACGAAGTAAGCAAAAGAAAGATCGAGGGAACGCTCCGATGCGGGGCGTTCCTTTTTTGCGTTAGAACGGAAGAGAAACGGGGGGGGAACGTACCTGATCCGGGTTCGCAGGAAACTCCGGGTCGGGGGTGGCCGCGTCCGCCGTTCCGGCGGCCGCGGTGCGCGGTTTCCGCGCGCCACGGGCCCAGCTTTGCTGGGCACGCGGCCACCCCCGACTGCGCACTTGCCCGGTTTTGTGCCCCGTCGGACGAAACCCTGACGAGATGCGCCGGAGCGGGCAAGAGGGAAGCGATGCGGGGAAGGCGGGGGGCGGGGGGGCAGCCCCCCCCGGCACCCCTTAACGAAGCAGGCTGTCTCTTTTTCGGGCGATGTGGTATACTAGGCGGGAAAAGAAAGTTAAGCCGCAAGGGAGGAAATCTCGGAATGCGTGAAGATCGAATTGCCGACTGGGGCGTGCGCATCGGCTCGCTGCCCAAGGGGGAGCGCAACGCCATCACCGATGTGCCCGGCGTCACCGTCGGCCATTGCACTGTAAATACGGAGCAGCATAAGACCGGCGTCACCGTCGTGCTGCCTGCGCAGGAGAACCTGTTTGTCCATAAGGTTGTGGGCGCGTGCCGCGTGCTCAACGGCTTCGGCAAGACCGCCGGGCTGATGCAGATCGAGGAGCTCGGCTCCATCGAAACGCCCATCGCGCTGACCAATACGCTGAACGTCGGACTGGTTTCCGATGCGCTGGTGCAGTATACCATCGACCGCTGCGGGCAGGACGGCATCGACGTGCAGAGCGTCAATCCCATCGTCTGCGAGTGCAACGACGGCGGGCTTTCCGACATCCGCCACCGCGCCGTGGGCTATGAGCAGGTCATGCAGGCCATCCGCAGCGCGGGCAGGGACTTTGAGCAGGGCTGCGTTGGCGCGGGCACGGGCACCGTCTGCCACAGCTTAAAGGGGGGCATCGGCTCTGCGTCGCGTTTGGTGCATATCGGCGGGCAGGACTATGTGCTGGGCGCGCTGGTGCAGACCAACCACGGGCATCTGGATGATTTGCGCATCGACGGGCAGCCCGTGGGGCGCCAGATCCGCGACGGCATCTTCCAGCAGAAGGTGGACAAGGGCTCCTGCATCGTCATCATCGGCACCAACTTGCCGCTGTCCGACCGGCAGCTCAAGCGCGTGCTGATGCGCGCCGCCGTGGGGCTTGCCCGCAACGGATCGTATATCGGCCATGGCAGCGGCGAGGTCGTGGTGGGCTTTTCCAACGCCAACCGCATCGAGCTGACCGAATCCCGCGGCGTGGTGGAGCAGCGCATCCTCAACGAAGCGCTGATGGACGCGCCCTTCCGCGCCTGCGCCGAGGCCGTGGAAGAAGCCATCCTGAACTCTCTCGCTGCGGCGGAGACCACCAGCGGCAATGGAATCACCAAGGTCGCGCTGTCCGACCGCTGGCCGAAGCCTGCGGAGTTGGAGGTACGTCCGTGAGCGCGCTGCGCCCCGTTGCGGTCGTGACAGGCGGCTCCCGCGGGATCGGCGCGGCGGTCTGCCGCGAGCTGGCGGCGCAGGGCTGGTCGGTCGCAGTGGGCGGATCAAGCCATATGGAGGAAGCGGAAGCCGTCGCGGCGGGCATCCGCCGGCGCGGCGGCAATGCGGCGGCCTACCGGGCGGACGTGCGCGACCGCGCGGCGCTGGACGCGATGCTGGGGGACGCCTCCCTGCGGCTGGGGCCGATCAGCGCGCTGGTCTGCTGTGCGGGCGTCGCTCAGCAGAAGCTCTTTCAGGACATCACCGACGAAGATTGGGACAGAATGTTTGACATCAATATAAAGGGCGTTTACCGCAGCATTCAGGCGGCGCTGCCGTATCTGATGAAGCGGGAAAGGAGCCGCATCGTCACGTTTTCGTCGATGTGGGGGCAGGTGGGCGCTTCGTGCGAGAGTCATTATGCCGCCAGCAAGGGCGCGGTGATCGCGCTGACCCAAAGCCTGGCCAAGGAGCTGGGGCCGTCGGGCGTGCGGGTCAACTGCGTCTCCCCCGGCACGATCCTGACCGACATGACGGCGGTGTTGGGGCAGGAAACGCTGGATGCGCTGGCGGAGGAAACCCCGCTGGAGCGCAACGGAAGCCCGGAGGATGCGGCAAGGGCTGCGGCGTTCCTCTGCTCGGAGGCGGCGGATTTCATCACCGGGCAGGTGGTTGCCGTCAACGGGGGATATATCGTTTAGCGCGCGGAATTTGACGCTTGCAAAACGACGAGGCGTATACTATCATAGAGGTAGAAAAGGCTGATATTTCATTTTGAATAAAAAGAGAGGTTTGGACAATGGGCATCGTAGATCTTGCGTTTATGCAGGGATATATCCGCATGGCGACCGATGGCGTGAACATGGGCTGGCATGAGCGCAACGGCGGCAACCTGACCTATCGCCTGACGAAGGAAGAGGTTGAGCAGGCGCGCCCATATTTCAGCGACGGCAAGCCCTGGGTAGAGATCGGCGTGGAAGTGAAGAACCTGGCGGGCGAATACTTCCTGGCCACGGGCACGGGCAAGTTCCTGCGCAACGTGCAGCTGGCCCCGCAGGACAATGTCTGCATCGCGGAAATCGACAAGACGGGTACGAAATACCGCATTGTTTGGGGACTGGAAAAGGGCGGCGCGCCGACCTCGGAGTTCCCGTCGCACCTGATGAACCACTCGGTCAAGTTTGACGTTACGGGCGGCAAGCACCGCGTGATCTATCATGCGCACACCCCGGCGGTGATCGCGATGACCAATGTGCTCGAGCTGGACGATGTGAAGTGGACGCGCGCGCTGTGGTCCGCGATGACGGAATGCCCCGTGGTGTTCCCCGGCGGCGTGGGCGTGCTGCCCTGGATGGTGTGCGGCGGTGCGGAAATCGCCAAGGCCACCAGCGAGCTGATGAAGCAGTACGACGTGGCGATCTGGGCGTTCCACGGCACGTTTGCCTCCGGCGAGAGCTTCGACACCACCTTCGGGCTGATGCACTGCGTGGAAAAGGCCGCGGACATCTATATGCGCGTGCAGGCCGCGGGCGGCGCGAAGCAGACCATGCAGACCCAGAACTTCATCGACATCGCGGCGCTGTTCGGGCTGACGCTGCCGGAGAAATTTTTGAAGGACTAAGAAATAGCGCGGGCTTTCTCATGTGGAAAACCTGCGCTTTCTATATTTTACTTATACGGGCTTGATTTATGGAATTAAGTCCTTTATGATAAAGGAGTTGGACTCTTCCACAAAGGAATTAGGAGGTCTTTACATCATGGTTAGAGCGATTGTCGGCGCCTGCTGGGGCGACGAGGGCAAGGGCAAGATCACGGATATGCTGGGCGCCCAGTCCGATGTCGTGGTTCGTTTCCAGGGCGGAGCGAACGCAGGCCACACCATCATCAACGAATTCGGCCGTTCCGCACTGCATCTGCTGCCCAGCGGCGTGTTCAACGCAAAGGCGACCAACGTCATCGGCATGGGCGTGGCGCTGGATCTGGACAAGCTGTTCAAGGAACTGGACGCGGAAGTGCTGTCCAAGGGCGCGCCGATGCCCAAGCTGCTGGTTTCCGACAGAGCGCAGGTGCTGATGCCCTATCACATTCAGTTCGATACGCTGGAGGAGATGCGCCTGGCGGACAAGGCCTACGGCTCCACCAAGTCGGGCATTGCGCCATTCTATTCCGATAAATACATGAAAAAGGGCATTCAGGTTTGCGAGATCTTCCACGACAAGGAACTGATGGAGCACCTGGAGGCGATTGCCGAGCTGAAGAACGCGCAGCTGGTCGGCATCTACCACGTCAACGAGCGCACGCCCCGGAACGACGAAGAAAAGAAGCTGTTCAGCCTCGTCGATCCCAAGGAGATGTTTGATTACCTCGTCTCCTTCCGCGAGCGTCTGCGTCCGCTGGTGGGCGATGTGGCGTCCTTCCTGCACCAGTGCATCAAGGAGAATAAGACCATCCTGCTCGAGGGTCAGCTGGGCTCGATGAAGGATACCGACAACGGCATCTACCCGATGGTCACGTCCTCTTCGCCGCTGGCTGGCTTTGCCTGCGTGGGCGCGGGCATTCCGCCCTACGCCATCACCGAGATCACCGCAGTGGTCAAGGCGTATTCCTCCGCTGTGGGTGCGGGCGCGTTTGTCTCTGAGATCCTCGATCCCGTCGAGGCGGACGATCTGCGTCATCGCGGCGGCGATAAGGGCGAATACGGCGCCACCACCGGCCGTCCGCGCCGCGTGGGCTGGCTGGACACCGTGGCGGTGCACTACGGCTGCATGATGCAGGGCGCGACCGGCATTGCGCTGACCAACATCGACGTGCTGAGCTATCTGGACAAGATCCCCGTCTGCACGGCCTATGAGACCGAGGACGGCACGATCACCAAGAACTTCCCCGTGACCCCCGTGCTGGAGAAGTGCAAGCCCGTCTGGGAATACCTGCCCGGCTGGAAGTGCGACATCTCCAAGGCGCGCAGCTTCGACGAGCTGCCGGAGAACGCCCGCAAATATGTGGAGTTCATCGAGAAGGAAACCGGCTGCCCGGTTGTGATCGTTTCCAACGGCCCCGCCCGTGAGAACACGATCGTGCGCTGAAGATAAATAGAAAATCCCGCTCCGATTTTTATCGGAGCGGGATTTTTTGCGGGAAGAAGCGGGCGAAGGACGGGTTCCTCTAACGGTATGCTGGCAGAAACCCCAGGAGGGGGCCCGCCGCGCCGCCGCCGAAGGCGGCGCAGCCCGCCCGCGCGCAGCGCGGACG
>ERZ827043.1170-NODE-1170-length-27892-cov-4.971261_pt1 | contig 27892 bp, 22 predicted proteins | sample MGYA00519923_ERZ827043 | MGnify/ENA primary metagenome ERZ827043 (study PRJEB31778, sample SAMEA3449251) | human gut metagenome | biome: human gut; feature: human-associated habitat; material: faeces | place: United Kingdom | collected 2010/2012 ... | reverse complement strand
CCCTTTTACACACCCCGCCGCGCTAGCGGCCATAACCTGCGGCGAAGCCGCGCCCCTTTCTACCTGGCGTACCCATCCATCACGGCCTTCACCCGTTCGCGGATATCTTTCTTTTCTTTATCCGCGGCGGTGGTGTCTATGGGGCGCTCGACTTTCGCACGCTTAACCACCGGCACTTTTTCTGCTCCTTCAGGGACGGGGGTCTTTTCTACTCCTACCACCTGCAGTTTATCTTTCTGTTTGGCGTAGTCTTCTTCTGTCATGGGGACGTAGACGGTTTCGCCTTTTTCGTCAGTGGTGCGAAGGACGTGGGAGGGGGCCTCTTGTTTTGGCTTTTCTTCCAGAATCACCGTGTCTCCGTTGTCTTCACCCGGTTTATCTCCAAAGATGTCGGTTTCTTCCTGTACGGTTCCCGGTTTAACGGGGGTGTTTACGTTCACCCTTTCCGCATTGCGGAGGTTCCGTTCGTTGGTTTCGTAGGCACCTTTCATGCGCTGGCTCATGGAAACCGGAGTTTCATCGGACACCAGGGTGGGGGTGATGAGGATGAGGAGTTCCCGGTTGTCCCTTGTTTTCTGGGTATGGCGGAAGAACTGGCCGATAATGGGAATATCGCCCAGGAGGGGAATCTTTGTCACCGTCTTGCCGTCCTGGGAGTTCAGGAGACCGCCGATGGCCATGGTCATGCCGGAGCGTACGTTGATAACGGCGTCAGCCTCGCGGGAGGCGATGGCGGGAATGGAAAAATCATTTTCCGTCACGCTGTGGCCGTAATCCAGGGTAGACACTTCGGCGTGTACCTTGGAGGTAATCTTGTTTTCCGCATCCACCACCGGTTCGATGTTGAGACGGATACCGTATTCCCGCCAGTCGATGGCAATCTGGCCGTCACCGGCAGAAGTAGGAATGGGGATACGTCCGCCGATGAGGATATTTGCCTTCTGGCCGCTCATGGTAGTAATGGATGGGCGAGACAGAATCCTTGCCTTGCCTTCCGTTACCAGTGCCTGGAGGGACGCATTCATGTTGGAAAAATGGCTCCCCAGCCAGCCGAAGCTGCCGCGGCTGTTCTTAAAGTTTTCCCCAACATAGAAGAGGCCGGAGGAACCGCGGGTCAAATCATCATTTCCGGAATCAGAACCGGAACCGGTGCTGCTGCCAATGGTAGGAGACCAGTACTGGATACCCAGATTCCTTTCAGCAGACGTATTGATTTCGATAATCTGCGCTTCCAGCCGCACCTGGCTGGGATTTGTCATGTCCAAAAGGTCGATGATATTGGAGTCTGCAGCCGCCCCCTGGCCTTCACCATTAGCGGTGGCTGAAGAGGCATTGCCTCCGCCGCTCCCCAGGTAGAGTTGAGCCACCTTGACAGCGGAATCATGCTCATACTGGTTCCTCACCTTGCCCCGGAGTAGGACCTTACCGTTCATCATCTGTACCTTCACGCCGGGATAGCCGATGGCCTTCTGGATTGCCTTTTCCGTGCCTTCATCGTCGCCGGAAACGTACACATTGTATTCCTGACGGCCGTTATTAGACCAAACCAGAAGGGAGGTGGAGCCTGCCTTCTTCCCTACGACCAGGTAATCATTGTTGGAAAGGAGACGGATGTCCGCAATATCCGGATTTCCCACAGCCAGCCGGGTAATGCCGGAGTCTTCCATATACCGGGATCCGTTCACTGACACATTGAGGATATCGGCGGCAAAGACGTTTCCTGCCGCACCAATCATGGCCGCCGTTACCAGGAGGCCCAAACGTTTTAATTGTTTATTCATCATCACTGCCCCCTGCTTACATTAGTACCACGAATCACTTCAATACCGGAGAAGCCGCTGGACCCGCCGCCGGAGGAAATGGAAACCGCCGGAGCCTGTGCCTGCGGCGCATACATCGGCTGAGGCGCAGACTGCTGTACCGGCTTAGGTGCTTCCGCCTTAGGAAGGGGAATGACATAGTAACCTACGTAATGATCCCCGTCATCATTCGTCGGACGGAGCAGCATCTGCAGCTGGCCGATCTGGGTGGAAGCGATGAGCTTAGCCGCATCGTAGGGTGTCAGAGCCACCGTCACCACCGACGGCGTGCCGATGGATGCGGTGCTGGAAGAGGTCTGCCTCGGCGCACTGCCATCGGGCAGGTTCTTGCCGTCTTTGTCTGTTTTCTGGGGTTGCGGCTGTGGCTGGCCGCTGCTCTTATTCACCGCCAGAATGAGCACATCTTTCAGAAGGATTTTCGACGTAATCCGGTCCATGCCCTCTCTGGAAGTAACCAGCAGGATATCCACCTTGTCCCCCGGTTTCGCAAAACCGGAAACGCCGGTGACGTCATTCACGGAGAAGGATACCGCTCTCATGCCTTCCGGAATGAGGCCCACAAAGCCCCCTGCTTTCTGGGACAGCTTCCTCACCGTAATCACATCGCCGGAAAGGATGGTGGTGCCTGCTTTTTTACCAACCACCGCATTCTTATCGGTGAGGGCACCGGTAGGAACCAGGTTGGACGATACGTCCACCGCCTTCACCATGTCTTCCGTAATAACCGTCTGGGGCTCGATGTCCCTGGACGCTTCAATTACCGGCACCATGGCTGCAGCCTGAGGCTGTGGTTCCTTTTTATCAGAGAATATAGACGACAGGATGAAATAAATAATCATGAATACAAGAATGGCCGCCAGGCCGCAAAGCAGCAGCAGCTTTCTTGGAGACATACGCTCGATAGCGCCCGATAGCTTATCTGATAGTTTCAACTCCGCTCCCCCTTATACCCAAAAATGGGTGAATCAAAAACGGCAGAACCTGAAATATTTTCCTGCCCGATTCATGCTGTGCCATTCATCCCCGATTCCCCCATGTATGTGTTATAAAATACATATATTTCTTGAAATTATTTTAGCATAACACAGAATCTACTGCTACTAAGGATGAAATGAAAAAAGAGATTATGGTTGTAAAACAGGCAAAAAGCGATATAAGATTTTTCTATAGGTAGTAATAGCCTTCTCTATTTCTCTTCTCCGTCCTCTCTGTAAATTCCCTTGATTCCATAATATCTGGCAAATGCCACGTTCCTCCAATGATTGACATCCTTCTCAACAGGAACAGAAAAAGCATGCATTCCCGTAAGCAGTACCCACTTTTTTAATACGTCCGGTTCTTCCGTTACCTTCAGCACTTGATTCTTTCCGGAAAGACTTTCTGCCTGGCGAATAATATTTCCCATGTACAAACGCTGGTTGTAATACTGTACTACAGAAGTTGAAAAGGTAAAGCAAAAATATAAAACCCAAAGCAGTGACAATATTCTGCAGGCCTTTGCTTTTACTATATATGTTTCACTCAACTGCGTTACCCGGTGAATCAGCATAACTGCCGTAATCAAAAAGATGAAGCTGGGAAAGGCAGCCCGGAAAGGGGACTCCGGAGAAAAAAGCATGATGAGATTAAAGAGGATGCTCATGACTGCAAACCAGGAGGCAAGGTGAATATGCCTGCCATACTTCTTCACCTGCAGATATTTTCTTCTTCGAAAAGCTTTCCATAGATACATCCACAGAAAACTCTGTACCAAAAAGCAGAATCCCAGAGAGAGCAAATGGCCTCTGTCAAGAAATAAAAATTGGAAGGTTTCTCCACTTTCCCTCATACGTATAACATTGCCTGGTGAAAACATCAGAAGTCCATACCCCATAGCCAGCCCTGCCATTCCAGCTGCCATCCATGATTCCAGTTTCTTCCGTTTCCCGTAATAAACCAGATACAGCAGTCCACTTAGCCCTATCCAGCAGATGGTATTCTCATTGGAATCCCCTGCCAGGACGCCAAGGATAAACATGAGCGGAATGAAATAATTAGATTTCCTGCTTTCGCCTTCCATAAAATACTGATGAATGTAAGGGAGAAGGAATAAAATCAATGCAACCAGAGGGAAAAAGTAGTTGCAGGCTCCGTCAATCCACACGATCGTACCAGAAAAGTTAATATTAAAGGACCAGAAACATAAAAAGGTGATCAAAATATCAAAAGGCCGAAGAGTTAATGTGATTCTTCCCTCATGGGCAATCCACTGGATGGAAAACAGCAGCAGAAGAATGTCTGCCGCCATTACCAGGTTAAACCAGGGCCTTCCTATCCAGAGAAAGAACATGGCCAGCATCTGGGCAATGACTCTCCCGCCCCAGGTCATGTAATAGGAATATCCACTGGCAAGGATATCGCCAAACCCATCTATACGGCGGGCATTTTCAGAAAGGGGCACATACATGGAATGCCCCTCCCACATAAAGGAGTAGATATAGTCATCACCCATAAACCTAAAAGCAAGACTTTCCAGCAGAAACATGAATAAGAATATACACACCGCAGTAATGAATAATTCACGCCCATTTCTATTCATATGTCTAAGAACCATTTCCTCTCCTATCATAATATTCAGCGCTTTCCATGACTTATGACAGCCTTAACTATAAAAAGATAATGTACAGCACGGAATAAATAAGAAGTACGTGATGAGCCATTATGTGTAAAAAAGGTTTGCAAAGATTACGAGCCCCATGGATTGCCTGCTTTTCCCAAGTCGTATGTCTGATTACAAAATCAAAAGGAATCCTGCTAAAACCATATTCTTACTTTAAATTTTATAAATGATTCATCATTCTAAAAGATAGATGTATATATTATAATAGGTTTATAACTACTTTTCCAAAACAAAACAGGAAGGCTATTTCAATGACTAAAACTGCTGTAATTATCGGCGCCGGTCCTGCAGGACTGACGGCGGCTTATGAACTTTTGACGCATACAGACATTCATCCCCTGATTCTGGAAAAGGACAGCATGGCCGGCGGTCTTTCCAGGACTGTCAATTTTTCCGGCAATCGCATGGATATTGGCGGCCATCGTTTCTTCACAAAAAGCCATGAAGTGCAGCATCTCTGGGACACCATCATGCCCAGGGCCTCTGCTCCTGCCATGGACGACCGCATTCTCCAGCGGGAATGTGAACTGGACCCAGCCGGAGTGGACCCTGAAAAAGAGGATGTTGTCTTTCTGAACCGCCAGCGGGTATCCCGCATTCTCTATCTCCACAAGTTCTTCGACTACCCCGTTTCCCTGAATCCCACCACCATCAGGAACCTGGGTCTTTTCCGCATGACCGGCATGGGCTTCTCCTATCTTCATTCCTGCTTCCACAAAAGGAAGGAAGTTACCTTGGAAGATTTCATGATCAACCGGTTCGGGAAAAAGCTGTACCAGACATTCTTTGAAGGCTACACGGAAAAGGTCTGGGGCAAATCACCGAAGAATCTCTCCGCCGACTGGGGCAGCCAGCGTATCAAGGGCATTTCCATCGGCGCTGTGCTGAAGGATTTTTTCCAGCGGGCTTTTCATCTGCAGCCTAAAGAAGTGCAGACTTCCCTCATTGAACGCTTTTCCTATCCCAAGTACGGCCCCGGTGAATTTTATGAATGCCTCCGGGATGAGGTGCTTCGTCTGGGCGGAGAAATTCGTATGAATGCGGAAACCATTGACTTCAAAGGAACCGATGATAAAAAACTCACCTACGTACTGTATAAAGACAGGGAAGGGAACATTCAGGAAATCAAGGCAGACTACGTCCTTTCCAGCATGCCTGTCAAAGACCTGGTACAGGCTCTGCCTGATGGCTGGATTCATAAAGAGGCAAAGCAGACTGCCGAAGAACTCCCCTATCGTGACTTCATGACCGCCGGCCTCTTAGTGGACCGTTTAGAGCTTAAAAATCACACTCACCATAAAACATTGAACCATATCATTCCGGACTGCTGGATTTACATTCAGGAGCCGGAGGTGAAAATCGGCCGCCTCCAGATCTTTAACAACTGGTCTCCCTACCTGGTGAAGGACCCCCTTCACACCGTATGGATCGGCCTAGAATATTTCTGCCAGGAAGGAGACAGCCTCTGGTCTATGGACGATTCCGATTTCCTTGCCTTTGCGGAAAAGGAACTGCAGAAAATCCATGTCATCCGTCAAGGCGCCGTGAAAGAAGGCCACGTGGTGCGGATGAAGAAAGCCTACCCCACCTACTATGGCAGCTATAAAGATTTCCCGCTGCTTCAGAAAGAGCTGGACACCATTCATAATCTGTACTGTATCGGGCGGAACGGCCAGCACCGCTACAACAACATGGACCACTCCATGCTTACCGCCATGGAAGCCGTGAAATTAATCAGGGAGAACCAAACTGACAAGACCTCTCTTTGGAAGGTAAATACAGAAAAAGATTATCAGGAAATCAATGCAGAGGAGGAGAAGAACCGTGAAAAGTAAGATTTCATCCCTTCTCTTTATCCTTCTCATTGCATGCATTCTTCTACTGTTCACTACCCGTTTTAACAATGACGGATGGTTTCTGCTGAATTCCGGCCGCTATGTGGAAAATTATGGCATTCCCCATACTGAACCTTTTACCATTCACGAAGGATTCCACTTCGTCATGCAGCAGTGGCTTTTTGCGCTGAGCCTATGGAAAATTTACGAAATCAGCCAGATGCAGGGCATGCTCCTTTTCAATTGGATTACCGGGGCTGTTTTCCTCTTCATTTTCTACCAGCTTCTCCAGCTGGCAGATCATTATGACAGAGCTGTATCCAGAATCATCACAGCAGGAGCCACGTTTCTTTTTTCCTTTTATTTCTGCCAAAGGCCCCAAGTCATGTCCGGTCTGATCTTCCTTATTGAAATTTATCTGTTGGAATATTTCAAGAACAGAGAACGGCCCCCCTGGATGATTTACGGCCTGTTTTTCCTTTTATCCCTTCTTCTCATCAATCTCCATGGCGCCATGTGGCCCATGATGTCCGTTTTCATCCTTCCCTATCTGGCAGAATCTCTCTTTGGATCCAAAATCCCCTGGTTCCGTCACATGTTCCTGTGGAAATGGCAGTATACAGCCCTCCTGTGGCTTCCTGTTCTCGCCGCCGGATTCATCAATCCCTATGGCACAGAAGCCATGACCTACGCTTTCCATTCCTATGGCTATGAAGGAATCAATTCCCTGGTTACAGAAATGAATCCTTTATCGCTGGGCCCTAATACTTATGCCTCCATCATCCTGCCTGTCATCCTTATTCTCATCGTCATCTATGCACGTCATCCGCTGCCCCTGCATTGGGTACTGCTCTTTGCCGGCACTTCACTGATGGCATTTCTCGCCATCCGGAGCATTTTCCTCTTCCTCATTGCCGGCCTTTTCCCGCTGGCTTCCATCTTCCACGGACTATCCTTTGAGAAAAAAGCAAAGAAACCAACTACCTGGAAACGGACATGGCCCATGATGGTCCTCATGTATGCCGCTTCCCTTGTGGGCGTTTCCTTTATGTTTATAAAAAACACCATTCCCATAGAAAAAATGGCCCCTCTTTGTGCCATTGTCGGCATGCTTCTCCTATTATCGGCGGCCTGCGCCTATGTTCTCTGGAAGAGCAGAACAAAACCGGATCTATTAAGAAGTAATGCAAGAAATCTTTTCTGCACCTTACTGTTGCTTCTTTTGGTACCCATCAGTTTTCTTTACTTCGACAACCCCCTGATTAATCCGGCCCTGAAGAAAAGCATAGAAGTCATTCAGGAAGATGCTGCAGACAGACCGATTTCACTTTGGACAGGTTACAATGAAGGACCTTATGCTGAATTTTGCGGCATTCCCTGCTATATAGATGCGCGGGCAGAAGTCTTCCTGCCAAAGCTGAATCATAAGAAAGATGTCTTTTCAGAATATTCAAACCTTTTATCTGGCTATGTGGACTACCATGATTTCATGAAGCATTATCACTTCACCCATCTGCTCACCACATCCATAGACCCACTCTATGCTTACCTGAAAAATGACAAGGATTATATTCTTCTCTGGGATTCTGACACCGATGACTCTCTGACTGAGAAGGAAAAGAAGAGTCTAAAATATAAATACCGAGTCTATACATATCACCCGCAGTCATAAGACGGATGTTCAATCATAATGACAAAAGCCTGCTGCCCTGTACCGGCAGCAGGCTTTCTTTAGTGTGATAAAGAAACTTTTTTGAAAATTTTTTGATGGGGACCTTCACATTGACAAATAGCCCCCCTTCTGTACTAAAAATATAGTCCTCAGTTTGAAAAGGACTCTTTCAACAACCACCTTGAATGCTTTATAATACAAAAAGCTTGTTTAATCAATGTTTCCAAAAGCAGAGAATAAATGTGTAAGAGGGGATATCACAGGCTAAGCACCTGTTGTATCGGGAAATGATGAAGAGTATCCTTTTCTGAAATAATAATATCCGGAACATCCTATGGAAGAAGGGGCCTGTAAATATGAGCCAAGGTAAACGAATTGATTGGATTGATACTGCCAAAGGCATTGGTATCATTGCTGTAATTATTGGCCATTTTCATGTTCCCGATTTGACCATGAGACTGATATATTCCTGGCACATGCCTTTGTTTTTTATCATAAGTGGGATTCTCTACACTGATAAACCATTTTCAGAACTTCTAAAAGCAAAATCCAACAGTCTGATTAGGCCATATCTATATACCTGCTTTGCTGTGATAATCCTGGGATGCATAAAATATAACCTGCAGAACATAGAAATCAATACGGCCTTTGTATACTGGATAACAGCAGGACTTTACGGTTCCGGTCTAAGTCATCTTATTCTTAGTTTACATCTGCCCCAAATTGGTGCTGTATGGTTTCTTTTAGCCCTGTTCTGGGCATTTTTGTCCCTGCACTTCTGCCTGAAATTCAAATATCCTATCATTCCGGCAATCGGACTGCTTATTTTAGGATATTCTACAAGAGAACTATGGCTCCCTCTTAGCATACAGGCTGGTATGGCTGCCACTCCATACTTACAGATTGGGTTTGTTATCAGGGAGAAAAAACTATTATCTAAATTAATAAATCCATCTGCACTGTTATTTTGCTCCATGATTTGGTTATCAGGGATTTCCTTTGGATTCGGCTGGTTAGATTTAGTACGCAATTATTTCAGATATGGAGTATGGGATTTCTTGTTCAGTTTATCTGCCGTTGTAGTCATTCTCAATCTATCCCATATTGTTAATAAAATTCCTTTTATTGCACCTCCTGTTCGGTTTGTAGGGAAGAACTCATTGAAGTTTTTATGTTTTCACACGTTAGAGTTGAATTTATTCCCTTGGGAAGTCTTCATTCATGGCAGCTATGCCAACGAAATCATATTTTTAATGAAAATCACTTACATATCTGCATCAACTCTTATTTTGAATAACTATAATAGGCTAAAATGCTCTATGATAAAATTCCAATCATAGAAATCAAGAACCATGCGGTTTATTATGAATCATCTTTAGCATGATAAAGAAACTTCTTAAGAGAATCTCTTGCCGCGACGTTCACATAAAAGCGATTTTTTCTATTTATATAGTAGAGGGATGTGAAAGACCTGAGGAATGGAAAGACGCTCATCATATTTTCCCAAGATGGCCATAGGGAATGGAATTATGAGGAGCAGGCGTCCATGGGTTAACCTCTTTCACTCCCCGCCTGATCAGGCAAAAAGCAAAAAATCACAGGGAAATCCGGAAATGCAGTCCAAATCCTGCAGAAATGACGGGAGACTCATGCCTGGCGCGCGCCGCCGTACCCCGGGTACAGCAGCGGCCGTAGACCATGCAGACACCGAACTCATTGGGCAGTCAGGACGCCGGATTTCCTTGTGATGTTTTTTATTTAATTAACAAAATCACCATTGCAATTTATTATTGATAACTAAGCGCAACTTGTCCTCTTGAGCACCAGAGCCTGATTCTCCTCCAATATCTGCCGGTGTATCAAAACTTTCCCATTTAAAATATCCATGATTCGATTGAAATTGCACAGCATCCGCCGTTATAGAGCCACGAAATGTCCCTGATTCAAAATTAAAAGGCATTATTTGTGAATCAGGTGTATATATAAAACCTAAAAAATCATGTCCATAACTATTAAATTGAATATTAGTGGCGCCGTGAGACCAAGATGAATGTCCTGTATAGCAAAAGATAACAGGCCTCGTAATATTATCCATTATATCTATATAAATAGTTGAAACATTTCCTTTAACATAGATATAGAATGGCCGTTCGGAATTACTCATACTGCTATCACATTTTAGCCGAATCCTTAAATTATTTGAGTCTGTTGATTCTACAGCCAATTTATCTGTCGTATTACCACTAACCTGAATATCATACTCAGATGCACTACGTACTGTAGAAATTGAGCGAAACATTTCTTCAAAATCAGAATTTGCTTCCTTGCATGCCTGCTCATATTCCAACTCATTTCCCTCAACCGGCAAATTGAATTGTCCATTATCTATTGCTTCTTTTCGAGTTTCTCCTGCAGTCTCTGGCCAAAAGGTTTTAAAGCGGCCATCTGCTTCTTCTACCCATCCAGCCCATTCGGGAGTCCATTTATAATACTTAGTGGTATGGTGAATTGCTTCTTCATATTTTTCATGATTATTAATGACAATTTTACTGTCAGGATAGAAAAAGGGGCCATCGATTTTATGTCCTGGGTCCAAATCTGTAGAATTTGCATCGAAAACTGAACCATCAATCCAATTTCCAACGTTAATAAAACTGCCTTTTGTGCTTGTTCCCTTTCGGGGAATTATAGCTACCGCTTCAACCACAACATCCAATCCATCATAATTAAACATTCCCATAAATGTCACAGGAACCTTTTCAGAAAAAGCAACTCTATAATAGCCATGCGTTTCATCTTTGCCGGTCTTTGGATTTTTCTCAGTTGCTTCCTGCGCCTGCATTTTTAAATTTTGGATTGGATTTGGTAAATAGCCATAGTTAGCCTTCAAAAATTGATTTGCATATGAATCAGCATATGGGTGCTGTTCATATGAATCCCCATTGGTGAAATGAGATGCCCCTGCCAATGCTGCCGCATCTGCTGCATTCTGCAGTTTCGATTTATAGGCCCAGGCGTTACCCAAATCCACCGCAAAACCGGCACAGAGGAAAATGATAGGAATCATGAGGGCCGTAAACACGAGAAAAGCCCCCTTCTGGGCTTTGGATTTCCACATATCAAAACGCATAGGGAGCACCTCCTGAAAAAGGGATTATAATCCGCGAATAAGAAGCAGGGCTAAGGTAGTCAGGGTAAAGTAAGGACCGTAGGCAAAGGCGCTTTTCCGTTTCTTTTTTCCAAGAAGAAGGAGCACCAGGGCCGAAAGGCCACCGAAGATACTGCCTGCCGCCGCCACGAAGATGAGGACGTCGGTACCAAGCCAGAGGCCCAGACAGGCAATGAGTTTGATGTCCCCTCCTCCCAGGGCGCCGCGGGAAAGGATGCCCAGGAGAAGGAACACCGCCCCGCCTCCGGCCGCCGCCAGGGCGTGGTCTGTAAAGAGGGAGGGGTACACTGCCGTAAGGGCCATGCCCCCCAAAGCTAGGGGAATCATCATGCTGTCGAAAAGGCAGTACTGCTCAAAGTCTGTCACTGTCATAAGAATGAGCAGGGCTGTCAGGAAAAGGAGAAAGAAGAGCGGAAGGCCGGAGGTCACGAAAAGGAATCGGATGCCGCAGGCCAGAAACAGGACGCCCAGCACATAGGGCCGCCACCGGCCCCGCCGTTCCACATCGTCCGGAAAGGTCAGAATCTCCCTGTTTTTCCCATATAGAGCTTCAATCCACCGGGATCCCCCCAGGGAAAGCGCCAGCGCCAGGGCCGCTACTAAAAGAGCATAGAGATAAAATGAAGTAGTCATACAGTCTCCTTGTCTTTTTGCTTTTATTATACCACAATGTGGAGCCGCTTCGCGGCTTGGGTTCAAAACGCTCTGTTGTCCACTGTGCACATCCTGCATAGGATGTGCAAGTCGGGCGAAGTAAGGCGCCTAGACTATCCATAAAGGCACTTTCCTTTTGTCGCCCGACCGATGTGCGGAGGGAAAGGTGGTACGGGGTACCAACTGGGGGGGGAGAGGATTCTTAGGATTGACCGGCCTTTGACCAGAGGGTTGTGGTGGCGGCTTTCGGACACACCTTCGGTGTGAGGGTTGACGGGCTTCCAGCCCGAGGGTTGTAGCCACCTGTCGGCGGCGGGTTGTGTATCGCTTCGCTCAAGGGGCGACGGCCCTTCGGGCCGAGGGTGGTGGTATCGCCCTGCGGGCGATGAGTTTTATAATGCCGCCTTCGGCGGCTTCGCGATCCCTCTCCACCCATAAACGACAAGTTTTGAGGGCAACGTTCTCCTCCTCCATGTTACTTGCCCCCCCTTCCCGGGGGTGGGTGGCGAGCGCAGCGAGACGGAAGGGGGCGGCTGGATGGGCCGCTCCGCGGCCCGGGTTCATAGGGTTCAAAAGGTTCAGATTTTTACCACCCATACCGATGTGTTCCTCCGCTCGAGATGACACCACCACCGTCATTTCGACCGCAGCGAAGCGGAGTGGAGAAATCTCACGCCGAAATGTGACAAGCCCCATGGTGGCAGGAGATCTCTCGACTCAGGGTTTCAATAGACCCCAAGGTCTTTGCCACCATACCGACAGGTTCCTCCGCTCGAGATGACGATGCCGGCAGGCAGCATACAGTCATTCCCGGGAGCAAATTGACCAGAACGCTGCCACGCCCCCTCCGTCATTTCGACCGCAGCGAAGCGGAGTGGAGAAATCTCACTCCGAAACGTGGCACGCCCCATGGTGGCAGGAGATCTCTCGACTCTGCGTTTCATTAGAGCCCAAAGTCTTTGCCACCATACCGGCAGGTTCCTCCGCTCGAGATGACGATGCCGGCAGGCAGCATACAGTCATTTCCAGAGGGACAAATTGACCAAAACGATGCCCTGACCGCCAAACGGCGGCCTGCCTGGGTGGAGTGGTCATTTGAGGCTCTTGCCGTACAGCACCCCCGCGCCACTTTGTGGCCCTCTCCGCCCCGAGATGACGCATGGATGGAAGCTTGCCATCAGAATAAGTCATCAAAAAAGGGCTGTGGAAAAATGATTACCATTTTTCCACAGCCCTTTCTGATGGCTTTCTATTTCTGATTACCAGTTTCTGAATTTAGCCGGTGGGTTGTAGAGGCCGCCGGACCAGTCTACCAGGTCTTTCATGTTCTTGGCAGCCAGGAGGTCTCTGGTGGCTTCAGCAGGGTTGATGCCAAAGTCTTCGGGCAGTTTTACGATGCCTTCTTTACGGAGTTTCTTGGTGATTTCCGGATTTTCCAGTTTGCCTACTTCGGTGTTTCCGGCCACGGCGCGGATAGCGTCCATTCTTTCTTCCATGTTGCGGCACTTGTGCAGATAGGCGATACCTACTTCGGAGACAATGTGGGTGAGGTCGTCGGAGTAGATCATGATGGGTTCGAGGTCCAGGTTGGCGTTCTTTTTCAGTGCTACGGCGTCAAGCTGTTCTACGAAGCCCGGGAAGCCTTTGGCGGAGACGGTGGTAATCATCTGGACTACCAGTTTCTTGCCGCGGTTTGCGTCGCCCATGAGTTCGAAGCGATTGGCCACTTCTTCGCCGGCTTTCTGCCATGCGGGGGTGACGTGACGGCGTCCTTTGGCGTCGCAGCCCATGTTTGGAGCGCCGCCGAAGCCTGCTACGTTGTTCTTGGTGGCGGTGGAGGAGTTGCCGTATTTATCGATCTGCATGGTGGAGCCGATGAACATATCGGCAGCGTAGTGGCCTGCTGCCTGGCAGAAGGCTCTGTTGGAGCGCATGGTTCCATCCGGTCCGATGGCGAAGATGTCCGGGCGGGCTTTGATGTATTCTTCCATGCCTACTTCGGAGCCGAAGGAGTAGACTGCTTCAACCCAGCCTGTTTCAATGGCAGGGATGAGGGTGGGGTGCGGGTTCAGTACCCAGTGGGTGCAGATTTTTCCTTTGAGTCCCAGGGATTCGCCGAAGGTGGGGAGGAGAAGTTCTACGGCAGCAGTATCGAAGCCTACGCCGTGGTTGAGGACTTTGACGCCATATTCAGCATAGATGCCTTTGATGGCCATCATGGCTTTCATAATGCGGTCGTCCGTAATCTTTGCGGGGTCTCTGGTGAAGAGGGGGTTCAGCATGTAGGGGGTGGGGCTTTCGATGACGAAGTCTACCCAGTCAGCCGGGATGTCCACTCTGGGGAGTTTGTCCACGATTTTGTTGACCTGGAAAATAACGATGCCCTGGTTGAATTTGGTGGCTTCTACGATGGCCGGTGTATCTTCTGTGGAGAATCCGGTGTAGATATTTCCGTCTTTATCGGCTGCATCGGCGCAGACGAGGGAGACTCTGGGCACCAGGTCGATGAAGTAGCGGGAGTACATTTCCAGGTAGGTATGGATGGCGCCCAGTTCGATGCCGTCGTTCTGTACCATCTGGGCCAGCCGTTTGCCCTGGCTGCCTGCATAGGCGAAGTCCAGTTTACGGGCAATGCCTTTTTCAAATACGTCCAGGTGTTCCGGAATGGAGAGGGTGGACTGAATCATGTGGAGGTCATGCACTTTGGCGGGATCCACTTCGCACAGTTTCTTAGCCAGGAAGTCTGCCTGTTTCTGGTTGTCCCCTTCGATGTTTACTTTGTCGCCGGGGCGGAGGACTGCTTCCAGTACTTTGACAGTATTGGCGGGGTCTACGATTTTGCCATCGGCATAGGGAGCGGCTGCTGCAATGCGGGCAGCGGTGTCGTCGCCTCTGGTATGCCAGTTTTTATTGCTCGGTTTGATTTCCAACATAATATCAATCCTTTCTTATGAAATAGAATTACAGTGTAAGGGCCTGCAGAGCTTTCAAAAGTCGGCAGGCTTTTCCATTATACAGGTTCTTTTATTGTTATGGTATCCTTTTCTTTTTCAGGTATGGAGCACCACCCTGGTGCCCCGTGCCCGAAAAGGAAGGGAATCATTCCGGATCCGCCTCCTGTGAGAGATGGGACCGTTTTTTAATCCCGGAGCGCTTAGCCGGAATGGATAGTAATGACTATGACTGCCTCAGAAGAAGAGGGTGGTCAGGAAGTAGAATACAGAGGGGAAGAGGAGGCATCCCAGGCCGGTGTAGAAGGTAGCAGTCATAGCTGCGTAGGGAACGAGCTTCGGGTTTACGGCTGCCATGCCGGCTGCGGTGCCGGAGGTGGTGCCCATGATGCCGCCGAATGCCATAGCGGACTGGGGGTTGTTAATGGAGAGGGGTTTAGCCACGAAGGGGGTAACCACCATAACCAGTACGGATTTGACTACGCCTGCTGCGATGGAGATGGCGATGACTTCGGAAGAAGCGCCCAGAGCTGCACCGGTAACCGGTCCTACGACGAAGGTAGCTACGCCGGCGCCGATGGTCACGAGGTCAACGGCACTGGTGTATCCCAAAGGATACGCTACGGCAATGCCTGCCACCAGGCAGATGAATTCTCCGATGAAAAGGGAAGCTACGCCGCGCCAGCCGATTTTCTTGATTTCATGAAGGTCGGCACCGAAGGCGGTGGAAACGATGGCGAAGTCTCTGAACATGGCGCCGCCCACCAGGCCCATGCCTGCGAAGAGCGGAACGTCGGCGATACCCTTGCTGCCGCCGGTGACTGCGCCGCCGATGTAGGCCAGTACCAAGCCCAGGAAGATGGCAATGGCGCTGCCATGTACACGGCCCTTGGTGAGGCCGCCCAGTTTGTAAGCTACGAACATGATGACGCCAAGAAGCATGAAGGCGAAAACCATGCCGTTTTTAACGAATAATTTTGTGATCATTGCTGCAATATCCATGATTTTCCCTCCTTATTTGTGATCTTTGGCCAGTTCGCTGTCCGATACAGGGGCTTCCACATTTTTCTTGGACAGAACCGGAATGAGCAGGAAGCCGATAGCCACTGCCAGTACGCCGCCCAGTACAGCTACCACGCCGCCGGACAGAGCTGCTGCCACGTTCTGGATGGAGCTCATGGCAACCACGATGGGGATGTACATGGCGCTCCAGAATTTGATGCCCTGTTCTTCCGGCGCTTTCATGTATCCTTTCTGGATAGCCCAGGTGGAGATGATGATGAGGAGCAGCATGGCGAAACCTACGCCGCCGATATTTGCCTTCACGCCCAGAAGCGCCCCTAGCACATCACCGATGATGTTTCCGGCCATGTAGCAGCCGGCCAGCAGAGCAACACCGTAAATAATCATAATAACCCTTCCTTTCTGCTGAAAAACAGGAGTTCCTGCCCACATCCGGGGCTTCTGTTTTTCAAAAAACTTGGACCTTTGCAGTCATCTATTTGTTATAATAAAAGCAAATAGGACTTATCAAAAATCCTTTGATTTCCTTCAGCCATAGTATACCCTGTTTCCTTTAAAAATTAAAAGTTTATGAGGCGAGATGCAGGAAACAGGGGGTAAGATGCAAAGGAAATGCATTGATTGGAAGATTCATAGTTTTATGGTTATGAATTATCATTTATATGATGAATTTTGTCTATGAATTAAGAGAGGAATCGCTCCTCGCCCCTGTGCCTCCTTGAGGTGGCAAGAGTAAGTAGCACCACCGCCCCTTGCGCCCCCTTGAGGTGGCAAGGGAACTTGATTCGCAGGGAGTCGAAGACGACTGAGAATCAAGTGACACGCTTCCCACCGGGGCGGAGAGGGCCACGAAGTGGCACGGGGGTGTTCTACGGTAAGAGCCTCAAATGACACTCCATAGTTAAAAGCTTCTTATCCCATTGTTCATCAAGGCTGGTGCCGCTATGACTATAGATAATCGCCATTCACAAATTTTAGGTTGTGCTAAGAATCTTCGCAAAAACATGACGGAACAGGAAAGAAAGCTCTGGTTTACTTTCCTGAAAAATCACCCACTTCGATTTTACAGACAAAAGTTGGTAGGTCGATATATACTTGATTTCTATTGCCACAGAGCAAAACTTGCCATAGAAATAGACGGCAGCCAGCATTATGAAGATAAACAGGAGGCTTATGATTTTGAAAGGACTGCATATTTAAAAAGGTTGGGCATTCTTGTGATTCGCTACACCAATCGTGATGTTTCACTTCATTTCAATGAAGTGAAAATAGATATTGACCGCATTCTGCAAGAAAGGCTGGGACTTAACCCCTGGGAAATGCACCACTAACCCTTGCGCCCCCTTGAGGTGGCAAGAGTAAGTAGCACCATCGCCCCTTGCGCCCCCTTGAGGTGGCAAGGGAACTTGATTCGCAGGGAGTCGAAGACGACTGAGAATCAAGTGACACGCTTCCCACCGGGGCGGAGAGGGCCACGAAGTGGCGCGGGGGTGTTCTACGGTAAGAGCTTCAAATGACACTCCATGTCAAAGCAGGCCGCCTTTCGGCGGTCAGGCCAGCATTAGCCTCTCATCTCTTTGCTCTACCTCCTACACCCTTTTGCCGCTTCGCGGCACTTCCCCTCAAGGGGAAACGAGTTTTTCGGCACTAACCCTGGTGCCCCTCCCCCACTTTTCCCTAGCGAAAGGATGATAGTATGAATTCCTCATGGATTATCGGCGTACAGCATGTATGGTTCGGCATTTCCATTTTCCTTCTTCTTCTGCTCCTCATATGCCGCACCACTTTTTTCCGTGAAGCCATTTCTGCCAAGCATTTCAGCCGGCGGCACATGGTTCTTTTCATCATCCTTTTTTCCATCCTTGCCATCTGCGGCACGTACTGGAATGTGCGGGCCGGCGGGGGGATTATCAATTTCCGGGCGGTAGGCATTATCCTGGCGGGCTTTATCGGCGGGCCGGTGGTGGGGTCGGTGACCGGTGTGATTACCGGGTTCCACCGGGCTTTCTTTATCCATACGGACGCCGCTTTTATCCACGGGGGGCTCACCATTATCCAGGGGATTGCGGCGGGGTTCATGTCCCGCCGGCTGAAGAAGCATCATCATCAGTTATGGATGTGGGCTTTTCTGGATGCCTTCATCCTGGAGCTTCTTTTCTGGCTGTTCTATGCGTTCCTTACTTTCCCTGCTACCACCAGCCATCCGGAGGATTTCTTTGCCCTGTCCCTGCCTATCATTGTGACGAATACCATTGCTGTTTCTCTTTTCTACATGGTAATCGAGTTCTTTATCCACCAGCGGGATTCGGAGAAGACACAGACTACGAAGAATACGTTTGATGCGGTGGCGGCGCTCTTTGCCACGCTTCATGACGGGTTCAACGATGCCAATATTTCCAAAATCACGGAGCTCATGATTTCTTCCCTGCCCAGTCTCATCTGGACTGCCGTTTGTTATAAGGAGGAGTTCTACACCCGCACCAATTACAAGACGGAAGCGGATGTGACCCAGGGGGATGCGGAAATCGCCATTCTGAAGCTGCAGAAGACGCTGCCGGATATGCCCCACCTGATGACTCTGCCTGTCACTTACAAGAATGAGACGGTGGGCTGGATTATCGCCGCCAAGAGCAAGGGGGATACGTTTACGAAGATGGGTATCGAATTCCTCCACGGCATCTGCCATGTGATGGAGGCCATCTACGAGTATGATAAGATGAAGGAGGAGGAAAATCTGCTGGCGGAGGCGGAAATCCGGGCGCTGCAGGCGCAGATTAACCCCCATTTCTTATATAATACATTAAATACAATCAGCTACTATGTGCGGAGCGACCCGGACACGGCAAGGAAGCTCATCCAGTATCTGTCCGACTATTTCCGCCACAGCCTGAATAATCCATCCCGGCTTATCCCCCTGTCCGAGGAGCTTCATGTGATCGAATGCTACACGGAGCTGGAGCGGGCGCGGTTCGGCGACAGGCTGCAGATTACCTACGATTTCCCGAAGGATAAGCTGGACTCCATCCAGGTGCCGCCGCTGCTCCTGCAGCCCCTGGTGGAAAATGCAGTGATTCACGGCATTTTCAAACGGCCGGAGGGCGGGAAAATCAAGGTGGGGCTCATCGAGCACCCGAAGTATTTCAAGATTTACGTGCTGGATACGGGCATCGGCATATCGGCGAAAAAGAGGAAGAAGCTCCTCATCGACCATAAGCGCCGTGACCAGATCGGGCTCATCAATGTACACCAGAGGCTCATCTCCCTCTTCGGCAGCGCCTGCGGCCTTCATATCGTAAGTAAGGAAAACAAGGGCACCCTGGTGTTTGCCAATATCCCGAAAATTGAAAAGAAGGTCGAATCTCCGAAAGCGGAAGAGGATACGATTACACAAACCATCGTGCTGCCCCGCAAGGCACCGCAGAAGGTCTGAGAAAGGAACATCATGGAAGAAATCAAAGCGCTGATTGCAGATGACGAGCTCCCTGCCCGGGGAGAGCTGAAGTATGAACTGTCCGCCATTCCCGGCATCAAGGTGGTGGGCGAATGCACCAATGGACAGGAAGTGCTGCAGTTTCTAAAGACCCACCCCAATGTGGACATCCTTTTCCTGGACATCGAAATGCCCATGATGAATGGGCTGGAGTGCGCCAAGGAAATCCTTAAAATGGATCTGCCTCTGAAAATCGTCTTCGCCACAGGGTACAGCCAGTTTGCCCTGCAGGCCTTCGACCTGGAGGCCTTCGACTACATCCTGAAGCCCTACTCTGACACCCGCATCCGCCGCACCATCGAAAGGCTCTCCGACAGCCTCTCCCTCCTCCGGAAAAAAACGGTGCCGGGGGAAGTGAAGGTCTCCTCCCAGAAGGTATCCATCCAGACAAGAAATAAAACCCTCATGATTTCCCCCTCCCAGGAAATCGTGCTGGTGTGTACGGAAAAATCGGACCGTTCCCTTTTCTACACCACCAATGGTATAGTAGAATCTAAGATGACCCTCCGGGACATAGAAAACCTCCTCACCCCCCTGGGCTTCTTCCGTACCCATAAGGGCTACATCGTGAACCTCTCGATGATTCACGAAATCCAGCCCCAGGACAACGGCACCCTTCTCCTCACCATGACCAGCTACGAAAAGCAGAAAGTGCCGGTGTCGAGACATTATATCAAGGCATTTAAGGACGTGCTGCATATATAGGGGCCCCTCGGCGGCCCCGGGTCCCCCCTCTTTTTATTGTCCCCCCGCACGCGGGGGAGAAAAAAAGATGGTACGCAGTACCAAAGGGGGAAGGCTCGAAAGGTTCTTAAGGTTCTTAAGTTTGACGGGCCCTACGGGCCCGAAGGTTGTGGATTGCCCTGCGGGCAATACTTATAAATGCCGCCGGAAGGCGGCAAAACCTTCAAAGCCGGGCTTCGCCCGTTGGAAATGCACCCCTATCCCCACTTCGCGGTACTTCCCCCGGCGGGGGAAGTTTGCTCTACGCTTACCTAATAAGTCATGTAGCACACTGCTTAGCCTCCATAGTCCCCCCGCCTGCGGAGGGAAAGGTGGTGCCGCAGACACCAAAGGGAGGAAGGGTTCAGAAGGTTCTTAAGATTGACCGGTATAAAGACCGGAGGGTTCTCAGGTTTGACGGGCCCTGCGGGCCCGAAGGTTGTGGATTGCTCTGCGGGCAATAAGTATATATGCCGCCAAAGGCGGCGATACCGCAACCCTCAGGCTGTGCACATTCTGCAGAGAATGTGCAAGTCAGTCGAAGTTGGCCCATAGCCTGCCCATAAAAGGGCCTTCCTTTTAATCGACTGACCGTTAGGCCTGTCAAACCTGAGCCCCTTCGGCCCGCAAGGGCTGTCAAACTTCGGAGCCAAAGGCTCCGTCAAGCCTAACGGCAGTTTCAGGGAATCTACCCCGGCGCGTACTGCCTGCTGCCCCATTTAACCAAGGATGTGATGATTTGTCAGTTTCAACAACCCGAAATCCCTATACCTGCTTTACTCCCGCCCATCTGGTTCTCATGATGGTCACTTTTTTCTACGTGTTCATCAACCTTATACGGCCGGAGTACAAGACTTTTTCCATCGCTTTTATTATCGGCCTCTTTATCTTTTACACCTGGAAGCGGATCCTCACCATCCTTGTGACGGCGGTCATCGCTTTTGCCCTGATTTCCTTTTTTCCCTTTCTGGCACCCGTGGCCTTTATCCTTATGCTCATTATTTTCTTTGCCCGGCTGGGCTACATTATCGAAAACTGGCGGGCGGTGCTGGCAGGTTTCTATATGTACGGCATGGCCGTCCTATTCGGGCTGCATTGGTATGTGAATATTTCCTATCACTATTTCCACCGCTATTTCTTTTCCATTAACCCTGTATACGCCGCAGCCATTGCTTTCATCGTCACCCTGGGTTTCCATCTCATCATGCTGTGGCTCTACCATAATCATTACAGTTTGAAACGGGCCATGCCCATTATGGGGGTGGCGCCGCTTCTCATCATTCTTCTCCTCATGCCTTTTGTAAAGGCCCTGGACGGATTCGACAGCGTAGACACCGTGGACACTGTGGACACCACCGATGCTCCCATGGATACGGCAGATACCTTTGATACGGTGGACAGCCCTTCCGACGCCTACGATTTTGCCCACCACGGCGCACCGGATACGCCGGGCCACGATGTAATCGATGCCCCCGGCATCCACCACACCCACGACTACTTCCGCACCGGCCCTGACGGCAGCCCCCAGCACGTCAGCGGCTACGATGCCACCAACCCTGACGGCATAGTGGAAAATAACTTTTCCTACCACGGCGCTGCTTCCCATGACGGCACTGCAGATGCCCCTGCAGATGCCGCGCCGGCAGACAGCATTTCCGCTGAAACCGTGGACCATGCCATGGACTCCCTGGATGCTGCCGCCGACAGCAGGCCCGCTTTCCTGCAGGCAAAGGAGGATAATAAGAGGAAACAGCCTCCTGCCGGTAAGGAAATAATCAATTTATATGAGCCTGAGAAATAAAAGGGCAAGAAAAAGCCTTCCGTCATTGGATGACGGAAGGCTTTTTTGCATGATGATTCAGAGAGCTCAGAGGTTGTGAATTGCAGGGCCTTTCCCCTCTTTCGGGAATACCGGTAAGCGCCGCTATTGACTCTATTCCCCCAGTACGGCATGCACCGCTTCAGTGCAGAGTTTCACTGCCTTGTCCATATCTTTTCTTTCGATAGTGAGCGGCGGGTTGAAGTAGATGATGTCTCCCATGGGGCGGAGAACCAGTCCCAGGTCCATGGCTTTTCTGAAGATATGCCAGCCGATACGTTTGGCGGGATCGAAGGCTTTCTTTGTCGACCGGTCTTCCACCAGTTCGATGGCGTTGATGAGACCGATGTGGCGGATTTCGCCTACGTTCTTATGATGGCCCAGGGCTTTCATGAGTTCTTCGTGGAGATATTTCCCGTCTTCATTTACCTTTTCCAGGATGTGGTCCCGTTTCATGATTTTCAGCACGGTCAAGGCGATGGCGCAGCCCATGGGATTTCCTGCATAGGTATGGCTGTGGACGAAGGCTTTGTGGGTGCCGTAGTCGTCGTAGAAGGCGTCGTACACCTTGTCGGTGGTAATGGTGATGGACATGGGCATGTAGCCGGCGGTGAGGCCTTTGGAGGTGCAGAGAATATCCGGGGAAACGCCGGCGTGTTCAATGGCAAAGAAGGTGCCTGTGCGTCCGAAGCCTGCAGCGATTTCATCGTCGATGAGAAGGACGCCGTATTCATCGCAGAGTTTCCGGAGTTTCCGGAGGTATTCCGCCGGATAGATACGCATGCCGGCAGCGCCCTGGAGGATCGGCTCCACAATGCAGGCCACCGTTTCTTTTCCGTATTTCTTGAAGGCTTCCTCGGCACTTTCAAAGCACTCCACGCTGCAGGTTTCACGGGTCTTGCCGTAGGGACAGCGGTAGCAGTCCAGGCCTTTGAAATGGATGTTGTTCATGAGCATGGGGTGGAATATCTTGGCGTAAAGATCCATGGAGCCCACGGACAGGGCGCCGATGGTTTCGCCGTGGTAGGATTCGGGGAGGCACATGAAGCGGGTCCTTTCAGGATGGCCGGTCTGATACTGGTACTGGAAGGCCATTTTCAAAGCCGCTTCCACAGAGGAGGAGCCGTTGTCGTGGAAGGTAAACTTGGTGAGGCCCTTCGGCAGAAGCGGTTCCAGCTCCCGGCACAGTTCGATGGCCGGTTTATGGGTGAAATTGGTGAAAATCACGTGCTCCAGCTGATCCACCTGCTTCTTCAGGGCCTCATTGATTTCCGGATTGCAGTGGCCCAGAAGGTTGCACCACCAGGAAGAAATAATGTCCAGGTATTCCTTGCCATGGGTGTCGTACAGGTATACCCCCTTGCCGTGGTCTACCACCACCGGTGGAAATACTTCGTTATCCTTCATCTGCATGGCCGGATGCCAGATGTATTTCTTGTCTTCCGCTTCCCAGTTAATATCTGCCATTTTGTATACTCCTTTGATTATTTGTTGTCATTTGGTATGGATAAATGGGGTGTCAAGCTCTATTTGAAAAGGGGCACGGCTTCGCCGTAGGTTGTATAGAAAGGTTATGTAAAAGGGTTGTGTAAAAAGGTTCTTATGATTGACAGCGGCTTCGCCGCTGATGGTTCTTAAGTTTGACGCGCCTGACGGCGCGAGGGTTGTAGTGGCGGCTTCGCCGCAGTTTATAGCCTCCTTGCGGAGGCTGGCTCGCTTCGCTCGCAAAATCGTATAACTGCGCCGCAGGCGGCATATATACTCATCGCCCGACAGGGCGATACCACAACCCTCAGGCTGTGCACATTCTGCAGAGAATGTGCAAGTCAGTCGAAGTTGGCCCATAGCCTGCCCATAAAAGGGCCTTCCTTTTAATCGACTGACCGTTAGGCGCGGTTGTATGCTTTTCCCTCGCCCGCAAGGGCGGTTGTATGGTTTTATCATAATGGCGCCGTTTATTTTTTTAGGGGCGCCCACCAAGACCTTTGCTCCCTGAGCGACAGCGACGCAACCCTTGGCCCGTGCGTTAGCAGAGGGCCATATGCCCCTCTGCCGCACAGCAGCAGACCCCTTCGGGAATAAAGACTAGCTCACCAGCCCACTAGTACACTAGTACACCAGCCCACTAGCCCCCAGCCCACTCTACATGCTTCATTTACCGCTCCCTATTCCCCATTTTCTCTATCCCAAAGTATCTATCCAGCCTGTTGATTTCAAAATTTTCTTCTATTTTCACAAAGGCCGGCAGGTGCATGGGGTTTTGGTGGAAGCCGAACAGGTGGGATTTACAGCTGCAGTCGGTGCAGCCGAAGCCCGGTATGGTCCAGTCGGCTATGCCGGAGAGGGTCTCTGCCAGTTTGTGTTCCAGGTCTTCTTTGGTGCGGATGGGAATGGCGCCGGTGAAGCGGCAGGCGTTTCTGAGGTAGTCCATATGCCAGTGGCGCCTTTTGCGAAGTGCTTTATGATGGGCGATCCGCTGGTCCAAGTTCTTTCTGGCGCTTCCCACATAGACGTAGTACCCTTTGGGAAAGCGGATGTCTCCCAAGCTCCCTACGGTGATTGTGCTGTCTTCTTCCATCTGAAGGACAATCATATAGTCTCCGGCATTTCCCATTTCCCTGTCCAGTACTTCCCCGGATGAGGGGATGAGCCGCACGTTTTCGGGCATGAGGAAATCTTTTGTCCAGGGAATGACGCAGGCCTTCCAGTCCAGAAAGTCCAGGCCTTTCCTGAACTCTTCCGCAAAGGGAAGGTCTGTATGATAGTTGGGCAGGAACCAGCAGGCGTCTTTATAATGGACAAGCAGGCCTGCGTGCTCCCCTGCCCTTCCCATTTCCACCAGATGGGTGAGGTGTTTCCTTCCCCTTTCCGTAGGGGCGTCGGGAAACATGGCGCCATGTTCTCCGGAGAGGCTGCAGGATTTGACTTCCACCGGAAAGGTTTCTCCCGTTTCCCCATCACCCAGGAGAAGGTCGAAGCGGCTGTCTCCCATGGTCACTTCTCTTCCGGCAAGGAAATAGTTTTCCCAGCCCGGAATTTTGTGATTTTTCACCAGCCATGCAGCCACATCATTGGCCTTTGTGGTATCCAGGTAAAAGATATGGCTGCCTTTTTTACAGCCCACCACCCGGTAGGCGGTCCGCAGTCCTTTCCGGTTGGGCGTCAGGTAGAGGGTGACACCGGGGAAGAGAAATTCCCTCATCCGCCCGGGATTTGGCATATGGCATAGTACCTTTTCTCTATTGATTTCCACATGGCACACAAAACGGTTCGGACGGTCTATGAACTTTCCTTCCACTAAAGTTTTATATATTTTTTCCATATTTTATAAAAAAGACCGGCAGCCGCCGGTCTTTTCCCTTCTCTTTTTTATACATTAAAGCGGAAATAAGCAATATCTCCGTCCTGGATGATGTAATCTTTTCCTTCTACCCGGAGCAGTCCCTTTTCACGGACCCCATTGTAGGAGCCGCAGGCCATGAGGTCGTCGTAGGAAACGATTTCCGCACGGATGAAGCCTCTTTCGATGTCGCTGTGAATCTTTCCTGCTGCCTTAGGCGCTTTGGTGCCGGCGCGGACGGTCCAGGAGCGGCATTCATCGGGGCCTACGGTAAAGAAATTAATCAGGCCCAGCATGGAATAGGCAGTGCGGATAAGGCGGTTAAGACCCGGTTCTTCTTCTCCCAGGTCTGCCAGGAAAGCCTTGGCTTCCTCGCCGTCCAGTTCGGACACTTCCTCTTCGATTTCAGCGGAAATAGGAACCCATTTGGCTCCTTCCTTTTCCGCTTCTTTGCTGGCTGCCTGTACATATTCATTGGCAAGGGGATCGGCAATATCGTCTTCCGCCATGTTCAGTACATAAAGCACAGGCTTCAGGGTGATAAGGTTCAGTTCCTTCAGCACTTCCAGGTCATCGTCCGAAAGGTCCAGCGCCCTGGCGGGGGTGCCGTTCTGCAGGGCATCATACACCTTTTCCAGTACCGGCAGGTCCGCCTTGGCCTGCTTGATGCCTGCCTGGGCCAGCTTGGCTGTCTTTGTCTTTTTCTTGTCCACACTTTCCAGATCCGCCAGGCAGAGCTCCGTATTGATAATGTCCATATCTCTTACGGGATCAATGGAACCTTCCACGTGAGTAATATTTCCATCTTCAAAGCAGCGCACCACATGGGCAATGGCATCGGTTTCACGGATGTGGCTCAGGAACTGATTGCCCAGGCCCTCCCCTTTGGACGCACCGGCTACCAGACCGGCAATATCCACGAAGCGGGTAAAAGCTGGGGTGGTTTTCTTCGGCTTGAACATGGCAGCCAGGTCATAGATGCGGTGATCCGGCACTTCTACAACCCCTACATTCGGTTCAATGGTGCAGAATGGGAAATTGGCCGCTTCCGCGCCGGCTTTGGTAATGGCATTGAAAAGTGTACTCTTCCCTACGTTTGGAAGGCCTACAATGCCGATCTGCAGATTTGTACTCATGAGAACTCCTTACATTCTTAAACAGGCAGAAATCTACCTTCCGGGTAAGAAGGTAGATTTTTGCTCATAAAACCAATTATTCAGCCAGTTTCTTTACTGCCTTTTTCAGTCTTTCCACCGCTTCCTTCGTCAGTTCCGGCGTATTGAAGGAGGTAAGGCGGACATAGCCTTCGCCGCAGGGGCCGAAGCCGGAGCCGGGGGTGCAGATAATCTGAGCTTCCTTCAGAAGGTAGTCAAAGAAATCCCAGCTGGTCATGCCTTCCGGTACAGACAGCCATACGTAGGGGCTGTTCACGCCGCCGCAGGCGGAAAGGCCCGCTTCTTTAGCGCCCTGGAGAATGACCTTGGCATTGTTTCTGTAAATATCAAGGGTAGCCTGGATCTGTTTCTGTCCCTCTTCCGTGTAGATAGCTTCAGCGCCACGCTGTACGATGTAGGAGCAGCCGTTGAACTTGGTGCACTGACGGCGGTCCCAGAGAGCATTGGCGGAAACCTTTTCACCGGACTTTGTTTCCAGCATCAGTTCCTTCGGCACTACGCAGTAGCCGCAGCGCACGCCGGTAAAGCCGGCGGTCTTGGAGTAGGAGCGGAATTCGATGGCCACTTCCTTAGCCCCTTCGATTTCATAAATGCTGTGGGGAATATCATCTTCCGTAATGAATGCTTCATAGGCGGCATCGAAGAAAATGACGGAGCCCGTCTGCTTTGCATACTTCACCCACATGGTGAGGTCCTTTTTATTGAGAGATGCACCGGTGGGGTTGTTCGGGGAGCAGAGATAAATGATCATAGGATCATGGGAAGGCAGATTTGCCTTGAAACCGCATTCCTCATAACAGGGCAGGTATTCCAGCCGTTCATAGGAGCCGTTCACAAACTTGCCGCTTCTACCGGCCATGACATTGCTGTCCACATATACCGGATATACCGGATCCGTAACTGCCACGATATCGGATTCCGCAAAGATTTCCTGCATATTGCCGGTATCGCATTTAGCGCCGTCGCTGACGAAAATTTCATCAGGGGAAATATCACAGCCCCTGGCCTGGAAATCATGTTTGGCAATGGCTTCACGGAGGAACATGTACCCCTGTTCAGGACCATAGCCCCGGAATGTTTCCATATGGGCCATTTCATCCACAGCCTTGTGCATGGCTTCAATCACAGCCGGAGCCAGTGGCTGGGTCACGTCGCCGATGCCAAGGGAAATAATGTCAGCCTCAGGATGAGCTTCCTTAAAAGCATTCTGCTTCTGTCTCACCGTAGCAAACAGGTAAGCCCCCTGAAGATTCAAATAATTTTCATTACAATGTGCCATAGAAACATCGCCTCTCGTATATGCATTATCATATTTTTTACTAAAAATAATGATGACTTTTATATTTTATCATACCCCATAATGATTATCAAAAAGGATTTTGAATGATTCTGCGCCTTTGGGGCGCAGAAAGGTTCTTAAGTTTGACCGGCCCGCTGGGCCGGAGGGTTCTCAAGTTTGACGGCGCCTTTGGCGCCGAGGGTTGTGGTGGCAGCTTCGCTGCAGTATAAAAGGGGGGCGCCTATCGGCGCAGGTTGTGTAGAAGGGTTGTGAAGGAAAAGGT
>ERZ827043.1166-NODE-1166-length-27923-cov-3.170877_pt1 | contig 27923 bp, 25 predicted proteins | sample MGYA00519923_ERZ827043 | MGnify/ENA primary metagenome ERZ827043 (study PRJEB31778, sample SAMEA3449251) | human gut metagenome | biome: human gut; feature: human-associated habitat; material: faeces | place: United Kingdom | collected 2010/2012 ... | reverse complement strand
CGGACACCAGATGCAAAAACCGCAGCACATTGTCATAATTGTCCATCGGCTCGCCGCTGCCCATCATCACGATATTGGTCACGCCGCGCTGATCGCCCTGCTGGTGCAGGCGGTTGACGGCGATGACCTCGCCCATCATTTCTCCCGCAGTCATGTCGCGCACACGGCCTTCCAGCGTGGACGCGCAGAAGGCGCAGCCCATGCGGCAGCCCACCTGCGAAGAAATGCACAGGGTATTGCCGTAATGATAGCGCATCAGCACGCCCTCTACGACGTTGCCGTCGGCCAGCGAGAACAGGTATTTTTCCGTGCCGTCCTTTTCGGAACGCAGGGTTTTGATGATCTTGACGCCGATGGCGGTTTCCGTCTGGCTCAGCTTCTGCTGAAGCGACGCGGGGAGATTGCGCATTTCCGGGAAATCCGCGCCCTTTTGCAGCCAGCCGTAGACCTGTTTGGCGCGGAAGGGCTTTTCGCCGAGCTGCGCAAAGTATTCGATCAGCTCCTGCTGCGAATACCCCAGCAAGCAATCCTTCATCTGCACGACCTCCTTCTCTTTTTCATTCCATAAATCCGCATCATCCGCGCTTTTTGCGCACCATGCGGGCGATAAAGAACCCATCCGTACCGTCCCTGTGCGGATAAAGCGTCAGCATTCCGTCCCTGACCTTTTCGGCAAAGGGCTCCGGCATTCTCTCGGCCAGCCCCTTCAGCTCGAAGGACGGATGCTTTTTCAAAAACTCCTGCACTGTCAGCTCATTTTCCTCCCTGAAAAGCGTGCAGGTGGAATAGACCAGCGTGCCGCCCGGCTTGACGTATCGCGCGCAGGCGTCCAATATCTTGAGCTGCAATTCGTGCAGTTCCATCGGCTCTTCCGGACGAAGGCGATACTTGATGTCCGGCTTGGACAAATACACCCCCAAACCCGAACAGGGCGCGTCCACCAGCACGGCGTCCATGCGCTCATTCATATCCTCCACCGGGCGGCTTGCATCCTGCACGCGCGGACGAACGTTATCCAGCCCCAGGCGCTGCGACGCGCCGGAGATGAGCTTGACGCGGTGCTCGTGCAGGTCCCACGCATATACACGACCGGAGCCCGCCATCTGTTCCGCCATGCAGCAGGCCTTGCCGCCGGGCGCAGCGCAGGCATCCAGCACCTGCATGCCGGGCTTTACCCCGACCGCCAGCGCCGCCAGATAGGAGGACTCGCCCATGATGGAATAAAGTCCCTGACGGAAGCCGGGATGCTGAGACACAAATCCGCCGCGCACGCGATAAACGCCGGGCGCAGCGCTCTTTTCCCAGTCAAAGCCCTGATCGGTCAGATACTTTTCAAACGCGGGCGCATCCATCTTCAACAAATTCGGGCGGATGGTCACGTCGTGCTGCTTATCACGGAAGGAGATCATCTCCTTGGCGAAATCCATGCCGTATTCATCGATGAGCAGATCCACCAGCCAACGTGGGAAGGAATAGCGCACCGAGAGGAACTCGGCAGGATCTTCCGGATAGACGATTCGAGAACGATCGCGCACCAGACCGCGCAGCACGGCGTTGACCAGCCCGCTCATCTTCTCTCTGCGGAAGCGGCGCGTCAGCTCCACTGCATCGTTGCAGGCGGCGTTTTCCGGAATTTTATCCATGAAAACGAGTTGATACACGCCCATGCGGAGGATATCCAGCGTCACATCGTCGCCGCAGGGACGCTCCATGTACTTGGAAAGGATGTAATCCAGACAGATGCGGTTTTCCAACACGCCATAGAACAGTTCCGTCATCAACCGTCGATCCAGCGCGGAAAGGCGCGCGGAAGCGATGCGGCGCGTCAGGGCAAGCCCTGCGTAAGCATCGGAAATCTGCACATCCATCAGCGCTTCCAGTGCGGCGACGCGGGCGGGCGCAGGGCCTTTGCGCGGGGCGCTCCGAGACTTTTCGCCCCGGCGGGCGTTTGCTGCTTTGGGGTCGGGCTTGCGCGCCGGGCGGCGCTCATTCGGATTCGGCATGATTCTCTCCCAATATCGCGCCTTCCTGCATGGGCTTGCCGCGCAGGTAATCGCGTGCGTTCATTCGTTTCGAGCCGGGGGCCTGCATTTCCACGATCTGCAAAACACCCTCTCCACAGGCCACAAACAGCCCTTCTTTGCCATTCGCTTTGACAATGGTCCCGGCAGGCGCGTCGGTTTTCTGCTCGGTCAGCGCGGTCTTCCACACCTTGAGCACGCCGCTCTCCATCTGCGTATACGCGCCGGGCCAAGGATTGACCCCGCGCACGAGGTTATGAATGCTCTGCGCCGGCTTGTTCCAGTCAATGCAGCCCAGCATCTTTTCCAGCATAGGCTGATAGGAGGATCTACTCTCGTCCTGCGGCGTGCGGGTCAGCGTGCCGTTTTCCAACGCCTTAAGCGTGCGCAGCAGGGTCTGCGCACCCACGCGAGACAGGCGCTCGGTCAGCTCCTCCGCATTTTCATCAGGGCCGATTTCGACCTCGTCGCGCAGCAGCATATCGCCGGTATCAATGCCGATATCGGTCATCATAGTGGTTACGCCCGTGCGGGTTTCGCCGTTGATGAGGCACCAGTTGATGGGTGCGGAACCACGATATTCCGGCAACAGCGACGCATGGACGTTGATGGTGCCGAGTTTCGGAATCGCCAGCACCTTGGCCGAAAGGATCTGCCCGAAGGCCGCCGTCACAAACAGATCGGGCTTCAGCGCTTCCAGCGCCTCGCGTCCCTCCGTGCGGCGGATGCGCTCAAATTGCAGCACGGGGATGCCATGCTGCTGTGCGCAGACCTTGACCGGCGGGGGCGTGAGCTTGCCCTTGCGGCCGACGGGACGATCCGGCTGGGTCACCGCACCCACGACCTCATAGCCCGCGCCGATCAACGCCTCCAGCGACGGCACGGCAAACTCCGGCGTGCCCATGAAAACAATGCGCATCGATTCAACTCCCTCCGTCAATCCTTCTTTTCCTTCTGCTGTTCCTTATAGACATCGAGGAACAGACGGCCGTCCAGATGGTCAATCTCGTGGCAGAAGGCTCTGGCCAGCAGCCCTTCACCCTTCATGGTAAAGGCCTTGCCGAAGCGGTTGACGGCGCGAACCTCGACCACATCGGGACGGGTCACGGGCAGATATTTGCCCGGCACGGACAGGCAGCCTTCATCGTCGGTCTGGGAGCCGGATGCGGAGATGATCTCCGGGTTGATCAGCTCGATCACACCCTCGCCAATGTCAATCACGACGATACGCTTGAGCAAGCCGACCTGCGGCGCGGCAAGGCCCACGCCATTGGCCTCGTGCATGGTCTGAGCCATGTCGTCCAGCAGCTGATGGATCTTGGGGTCGATCATGGTGACGGGGCGGCACTTCTTGCGCAGCACGTCATCGCCGACCTTTACAATATTTCTAAGAGCCATTTGCCTACCTCCTGTTTTCACATAAAACTCGCGGGATTGAGCTCCATATCCACCCGAACGCCGGGGCACTCACTCTCCCGCACCAGCTGCGCGATGGCGTCCACGGCCTCGTCGCTGCCTTTTGCATACATTTTGATAAAAACCTGATAGCGGTATTCGTCACGGATGCGGCCCAGAGGCGCCTCCATGGCGTGTACCTGTATCATCTGATTGCGCCGTATCTTGCTTTGCGCAAACCAGTCACTCACCTGCATTTCCAACACCTCTGCAGAGGCGCGCACATCGCTCTGCTCCGCACCGGTAAGCAAAATGCGCATCATCAACGTGTAGGGCGGATAGAGTCTTCTCCTTCTGCGACGAATTTCCTCGTCGTAAAAGGCGCGGTAATCCTGCGTGGCAGCCATACGGACGGCGTAATGATCCGGCTCATAACTCTGCACGATCACGCGGCCGGGAAAAACGCCGCGGCCGGCACGCCCCTCCACCTGCGTCAGAAGCTGAAACGTGCGCTCTTCGCTGCGGTAATCGGGCAGGTTTAGCGTCATATCCGCCGCAATCACGCCCACGAGCGTGACGTTGGGAAAATCGTGTCCCTTGGCGATCATCTGCGTGCCGATGAGTACCTGCGCCTCCCCTTTGCGGAAGGCGGTCAGTAGCCGCACCAGATCATCCTTGCCGCGCGTGGTATCATTATCCAGCCGCACGGTTTTGACGTAGGGAAATTCCTGCTTGAGCTTTTCCTCCACCTGCTGCGTGCCCACGCCGAATTTGCGGATATAGGGCGACCCACAGGCCGGACAAACCTTGGGCGACGTCATCTCGGTGCCGCAATAATGGCACTTGACGGTATCGTCCACCGAATGGTAGGTCATCGTCACGTCGCAATGCGGGCAATGCACCGTGTAGCCGCAGGCGCGGCACTTGACGAAGCTGGAATACCCCCGGCGGTTGTGGAACAGCACCGCCTGCCGTCCCTGCATCAGGGTTTCCTCCAGCGCATCGTGCAGCGCGCGGGAAAAAATGCTGCGGTTGCCGCTGACCAGCTCTTTGCGCATATCGACGATTTCGACCTCGGGCAGAGGTCGGCCCGCAACGCGCTCTCTCATTTCCAGCAGCACGTTCTGCCCGTGCAGCGTGCGGGCGTAGGTGTCAATCGATGGCGTGGCGCTGCCCAGCACAAGGCTGGCATGTTCCAGACGGCAGCGCTCCCGCGCCACCTGCCGCGCGTCGTAACAGGGATGGGTATCGCTGCGGTAGGTCGATTCATGCTCCTCATCGATCAGGATCAAGCCAAGGCTGCTCACCGGCGCAAACACCGCCGAGCGAGCCCCAATGACCACGCGCGCCTCGCCCCGGCGGATGCGCCGCCATTCGTCATATTTTTCGCCCTGTGAAAGACCGGAATGCAGCACGGCAGCGGTATCTCCAAAGCGGGAGCGGAACCAGCTGACCATCTGCGGTGTCAACGCGATTTCCGGCACGAGCAGGATCGCGCCCTTGCCGCGCAGCAGAGCCTGACGCACAACGTGCAAATAGACCTCGGTTTTGCCGCTGCCCGTCACGCCGTGCAGCAAAAAGGACTGCGTCTCGCCGTCCAATGAAGCGGTGATGGCCTCTACGGCATGGCGCTGCGCTTCGCTCAGATGAAACTCATCCAAATCGCCTTCCAGATGAATATACGGAACGCGGCGAACCTGCTGGACGAAGATTTCAGCAAGCCCCTTCTTTTCCAAGGCGCGCGCCACGGCAGGCGCACCATCCATGTCGATTTCCGAAAGCAGCAGGCCATCCGGATTGCCGTTGAGCAAACGGATCAACTCACACTGCTTGGCACTGCGCTTGCACTTGGCACAGGCCGCACCCACTTCTTCTGTCAGCCGCACAGCCAGGCGGGTGAGCGGACGCACCTTGCCGCTGCGCACCTGCGCAGGCAGGATGCAGCGCAGCGCGGCAGCCATGGTGGTGCGGTAAGTATCGCGCATCCAGAAGGCAAGCTGCATCATCTCCGGCTGGACGACGGGTTCATCGTCGATGCGGCTGAGCAGGGGGCGGATCTTTTCGACCGCCACGTCGGTATGATCGCTGACGCTGACCACCATGCCGGTGAGCGTTCGCGGGCCGAAAGGCGCAGTAACGCGCATTCCTGCGCAAAGCTCCATCTCTTCGGGGACGGCATAGGTGAAGAGCTTATCCACATCCCGGCTGTTGACGTCCACAATGATCTGCGCATACATCGCCGCCGCCCCCTCTCTTTTCTCCCGTTCAGAAGAACTTCAGCACATGATCCAGTATTTTGTCGGCGACCTCGGTCTTTTTCATCATCGGCAGCTCGGTTGCGCCGCTGCGGTCGAAGATGGTGATGATATTGGTATCCACATCAAAGCCCGCGCCGGGACGCGTTACATCGTTGCCGACGATGAAGTCAACGTTCTTCTTATCCAACTTCTTGGCCGCATTTTCGCTCAGATTCTGCGTTTCGGCGGCAAAGGCGACCAGCACCTGACCGGGGCGCTTTTTGCTGCCGACCATCGCGGCAACGTCCGGATTTTCCACGAGCTTCAGCTCCATGGCTTCCCCATCGGCCTTCTTGATCTTCTGCCCGGCGATGTGCGCCGGGCGGTAGTCCGCAGGAGCGGCAGCCTGAATGATGACGTCCTGCTCCCAGCAAAGACGCTCCATCGCGCAATAAAGATCCTGCGTGCTCTCGACAAACTCGCGGCGCACACCCGTAGGGCATTCCAGTGCCACAGGGCCAGAAACCAGCGTGACCTCCGCGCCGCGCCGGGCCGCAGCCTCCGCCAACGCATAGCCCATGCGGCCGGACGAACGATTGGTCAAAAAGCGCACCGGATCCAGTGCCTCGCGCGTGGGGCCCGCGGTCACAAGCACTTTTTTTCCGGTCAGATCTCCCGGCGTCAAGGCGCGCTCCACTGCTTCGAGAATGGCCTCATCATCCGCGATGTGCCCCTTGCCCACGTCGTTGCAGGCCAGCAAGCCGACCTTCGGTTCGATGAACTGCGCGTGGAGTAAAGTTTTAAGCGTCTGCATGTTGCGCTGGGTAACGGGGTTTTCATACATATTGCTGTTCATCGCCGGGGCAATGAGCAGCGGCGCGCGGGTCGCCATGACGGTAGTGGTGAGCATATCATCCGCCACGCCGGATGCGACCTTGCCGATGAAATTTGCGCTCGCCGGTGCAACAAGGAACACATCGGCCCGTTTGGCGAGCGCGATGTGTTCCACTTCCCATTTGTCCGGCCGCGCAAACATATCCACCACGGCGGGGTTCCCCGTCAGGGTTTCCATGGTCTGCTGCGTGATGAAATTGGTCGCATTCCTCGTTAAAATGCAATAGACGTGCGCACCGCGCTTGGTCATCTCCCGCGCGATCTGTGCAGCCCGATAGGCCGCGATGCCGCCGGTGATGCCCAGGACAACGTTTTTGCCGTTCATCATTGGGATTCCCTTTCGATCAATCGTCAGCCAGGGTGTAATCGATCAGACCCTGATCCACCTCGCGCACGGCGATGGAAACCGGCTTGGTTTCGGTGGTGGGGATCAGGGGTTCCGCACCCGCTACGAGCTGGCGCGCGCGCTTAGATACTTCTACAATCAGGGTATAGCGGCAATTGGCACGCTTGGAAATTGAAGTGATCGGCGGATCAATGATCATTGGAAACTTCCTCCTTCAGTCTGCGGATCCTGCCATCCAGATCGTCCGGATTCCGGTATTCTCCGCGAAGAATGTTCATGATGCTGCGGACAGTGGCATTCAGCTGCTCGTTGACAATATAATACTGATAATCCCGCGCCAGATCGATCTCGTCATAGGCGCAACGGAAGCGCTGCATGGCCTTTTCGTAGCCTTCGCGCCCCCGATTGATGAGGCGGTCGCGCAGCACCTTCATGGTGGGGGGCAGCAGGTAGATGGAAATGACGTCTTTTTCCGCTTCCATGACCTTCATCGCACCCTTGGTTTCAATCTCAAGCACGACGTTCTTACCCTCACGCATTCTTTGAGCGACATAATCGCGCGGCGTGCCGTAACGCCCGCCGTAAATCCCCGCATATTCGAGAAAGCCGCCCTTTGCGATCATTTCGTCGAACTGCTCCTCAGTGCGGTAAAAATAGGTGACACCCTCCTCCTCACCCTTGCGACGCTCGCGCGTCGTCCAGGAAACGGAGAGCACCACGCTTTTGTCCTTCTGGATGAGCTCCTTGCAAACGGTGCCCTTGCCGATGCCGCTGGGGCCGGATATGACGACCAGCTTTCCCTTATTCATCGCTCTCCTCCTCTGTAAGACCTGTGTCTGTCCTGTCATCGAGCCGGTGCGCCACGGTTTCGGGCTGCACGGCCGAGAGCACGACGTGCCCGCTGTCCATGATAAGCACTGCGCGGGTGCGGCGGCCGCAGGATGCGTCGATGAGGGTGTGTCCCTCGCGCGCCTCCTGCACAATGCGCTTGACGGGAGCGGATTCCGGGCCGACGATGGAAATCAGGCGATCTGCGGAAACGAAGTTGCCGTAACCGACATTGATGAGCTTAACGCCCATACTTTTCCACTCCCCTTCCGAGTTTTATTCGAGGTTCTGCACCTGCTCGCGAATCTTTTCGATTTCGGATTTAAGTCCCACAACCAGGTTTACCAGCTCAATATCCGACGCTTTGGAGCCCATGGTGTTGGCCTCGCGGTTCATCTCCTGCACGATGAAGTCCAGGCGGCGGCCCATCGCCTCGGTTCCGGCCAGCGCATCGCGCATGGCTTTCAAATGGCTGTGCATGCGCGCAATTTCCTCGTCAATGTTGACGCGGTCGCAGAACATGGCCACTTCCTGCGTGATGCGGGCGATATCTACCGGCTGCTCCTGAAGGATTTCGCTCACGCGCTGGGTGAGCTTAACGCGGTAATCCTCCACGACGGCGGGCGCGCGCAGCGCCACCTTTTCCGTCATGCTCTCGATATTGTTCAGCCGATTGGAAATATCTGCGCCCATGCGCGCCCCTTCCTTCTGACGCATGCCGATCAGCTCGTCCAACGCGTCGTTCAGGCAAAGCAGCGCAAGGTCTTTCAGCGCATCGCGATCCTCTTCCGCCTCGTCCACCCGCAGAACGTCGGGCATTTTGGCTAGGAACGGCAGAGAAAGATCGTTTTTAAGCCCGGTCAGCTCCGCCATCTCGTCCATGGCGGCGGTATAGCCCTTGACCAGGGCGTGATCCACCGCAACGGTGCGGCTGTCATCGCGCAGGTTGCGGTAGGTTACGAAGATATCGACATGTCCGCGCGCCAAACGCGACTGAATCTGCTGGCGCAGCGCATCCTCCAGATACGCGAAGGAGCGCGGCATCCGGAAGGCAAGATCCAGAAAGCGGTGATTGACGCTTTTGAGCTCGATGGTAAGATCCCGGCCGTCCACGATATGCGCGCCGCGGCCATAACCCGTCATGCTCAGCAAGGGAAACTTCCCCCTTTATCACTTTATTTTTTCATTATAGCATAAATCCCCTGATCATGCAGGAATTTATTGATTTTTAACCATTCCGAGCATTTGCAAAAACTCGTTCTCGCTCAGCACGGCCACGCCGAGCTTCTGCGCTTTTTCGAGCTTGGAGCCCGCTTCCTCGCCTGCGACGACGAAATCTGTTTTTTTCGACACCGAACCCGTCACCTTGCCGCCGTGCGCGGTGATCAGTTCCGTCGCGGCCTGACGTCCCATGGAGGACAGCGTGCCGGTAAGCACCACTGTCTTACCCGCAAACTCCCCGCCCAGCGAGACGCTCTCCCACGTGGGACAGACACCCTGCTCCAGCAGGCGATCCACCAGCCGATTTCCGGTTTCGGAATCAAAGAAAGCGCGGATGGATGCGGCGACAATGCCGCCGATATCGGGGATGGCAAGCAGCTCCTCTTCCGTTGCGGCGCGCACCTTTTCCAATGAACCGAACTGCTGCGCCAGATCGCGCGCAGTTTTGCGGCCGATGTTCGGGATGCCCAGTGCGAAAAGGAACGCATCCAGCGGACGGGATTTGCTCTTTTCGATGGCGGAAAGCAGATTGTCGATGCGCTTGTCCTTGAACAGCGGAAGCCCTTCCAGCTGTTGTTTTTTCAGCGCCATCACGTCTGCCGCATCGCGCGCCAGTCCCTGTTCCACCAGCAGCTCCGCCGTTTTTTCCGAAAAACCCTCGATATCCATCGCCTCACGCCCGGCAAAGTGCGCCAGTCGGTTGATGAGCTGCGGGGGACAGTCCGGATTGACGCAGAAGATGTGCGCGCCCTTCTCCACCAGCGGCTGGCCGCAGGCGGGACAGATCTGCGGGATTTCGATCTCCCGCTCATCGGGCTGGATTTCATCCGTGCGCCCCATGATTTCAGGGATGACGTCATTCGAGCGGCGGATGAACACGTTGCAGCCGATTTTGAGCTGCTTGCGCTCAATATCGCCCGCGTTGTTGAGCGTCGCGGCGCGGACCGTCACTCCGGCAAAATCCACCGGTTCCAGCACGGCGGCGGGCGTGAGCTTGCCCGTGCGGCCGACCTCCCACTTGACGTCGTTGAGGCGGGTGGTCATCTCCTCCGCTTCAAACTTGAAGGCGATCGCCCAGCGCGGGAAACGGTCAGTATAGCCCAGCCGTTCACGCAGGGCGAAATCCGTCAGTTTGATCACCGCGCCGTCGATTAGGTAGTCCAGATCGCCGCGATGGGTTTCGATCTCGTCCAGGGACTCGATCAATTCATCCAGATCGGTGAAATACTTGGTATAAGGGCTGATCTGGAAGTGATTTTCTTCCAAAAAAGCGCGCATTTCATGATGATTGCGCAGCTCCTTGCCCTCAATATAGCCAACGTTATAGAAAAACGCATCGAGGTTGCGCTTGGCTGTAACCTTGGGGTCGAGATTGCGCAGCGCGCCGGCAGCGGCATTTCGGGCGTTTTTGAGCGGATCGGATGCGGTCTTGTTATAGCGCTCCAACGCCGACAGGCGCATGATGCCCTCACCCTGTACCTCCATGCGGCCGGTAAACGGAATCGAGAGCGGAACGGTGCGGATGGTGCGCACCTGCTCGAAGATCTCCTCGCCCACTTCGCCGTTGCCGCGCGTTGCCGCGCCGACAAGTTGGCCGCCTTCGTAGGTCAGATTGAGCGTCAGCCCATCGAACTTGTACTCCAGAGAGTATTCCTTGGGCACACCGGGCGCAAGCTTTTCCACGCGGTCCGCCCAGGCGCGCACCGCGCCGGTGGACTGCGCCTTGTCCAGCGACCAAAGCCGGGCGATGTGCCGGTGCTGCTCAAATTCCTTGAGCGGCTCGCCGCCGACGCGGTGCGTCGGGCTGTCCGGCAGGCTGTAACCCAGCTCTTTTTCCAGCTGCACCAGTTCGTCAAACAGCACGTCGTACTGCTTATCCGAAATCACGGGGTTATCCAGCACATAGTAGCGATAGGCGTGCTGGTTCAGCTCCTCCACGAGCTGGCGCATCCTGTCCTTGCTTTCCATATCAGATCTTCTCCATCGGTGCAAATTGCATATCCAGTTCCTTGATGCCCTGACCGGCAAAGGCGACCTGCGCGATGTTGCCCTTGACGCCGATGACCGTGCCTCTGCCGAACTTGCGGTGCTCAACGGTATCGCCCGCCTGAAGCTTGCTGCCGGCAAGGTGGTTGGCCGGGGGCTTGGCGTGAATTACGTTGGGCTGCGCTCCGCCGCGGAAATAGGTCGGCGCAACGCGCTCGCGGGGCTTGTTTTCGCGGTGATGCTCAATCGTCTGGTCGATGTTGAGCAGTAGATCCTGCGGCAGCTCCTTGAGGAAGCGGGACGCGCGGTTATACTGCGGCGAGCCGTAAAGCATGCGCTTCTGCACATGGGTCAGGAACAGCTGATCCTTGGCGCGGGTGATGGCGACATACATCAGGCGACGCTCCTCTTCCAGACGGGTATCGTCGGTAAACGAGCGCGACGAAGGGAACAGCCCGTCCTCGCAGCCCAGAACAAACACCGCCTGGAACTCCAGTCCCTTGGCGCTGTGCATGGTCATCAGAGTGACGCTGCCGCTGTTTTCGGAAAGATCGTCCACATCCGTCACCAGCGCGGCCTGCTCGAGGTAATCCTCCAACGAGGGGTTTTCGGTGCTCTTTTCGTATTCCTGAATCGCACCCAGGAATTCCTTGATATTCTCCATGCGCTGGATGGAATCGTCGTCCAGTTTGCTGTACTGCGCCTTGATGCCGGTCTGCTCGATCACATATTCGGCATAGTCGCTGACAGACAGCACTTCCTTGTGCGCAAAGAGGTCAGTCATCAAATCCGAGAACTTCTTGACTGCCGCAGCGGCGCGGGAGCCGAGTGTGTCGATCTCCTCGACCTCCATCGCAGCGCCCAGCATGGAATCGTCGTTGTCCCTTGCCCAGGCCGCAAGGGTTTCCACCGTTGCATCGCCGATGCCGCGGCGCGGCTCGTTGATGATGCGGCCGAGAGACACGTCATCTCTGGGGTTGACCGACAGCAGCAGGTAGGCCAGAATATCCTTGATTTCTTTACGGTCATAGAACCGCTGGCCGCCATAGACGCGATACGGGATGCCGGAGAAGATCAGGTGTTCTTCCGGCACGCGGGACTGCGCGTTGGTACGGTATAGGATCGCCATTTCCTGGTATTTCATGCCTTCGGCGTGCATACGCAGGATTTCGCGGCAGACGAAGCTGGCCTCGCTCTGCTCGTTTGGCAGCGCGGCCACGATGATGGGATTGCCCTCGCCGCGCTGCGACCAGAGCGACTTGCGCTTGCGGTCGGCATTGTTGGCGATAACGGCGTTGGCAGCCTTGAGGATATTGTTGGTGGAGCGGTAATTCTGCTCCAGTTTGATGGTCTTGCAATTCTTATAATCCTTCTCGAAATCGAGGATGTTGCGGATGTCCGCGCCGCGCCAGCCGTAGATGGACTGGTCGTCGTCACCCACGACGCACAGGTTGTTCTCTCCGCCGGTCAGTGCGTGAATAAACTCATACTGCACGCGGTTGGTGTCCTGATACTCATCGACCAGGATGTACTTAAAGCGCCTGCGGTAATAGTCGAGCACCGGGGGGGCGGAGACAAAGAGCTCCAGCGTCTTGAGCAGCAGGTCGTCAAAGTCGAGCGCATTGTTGTGCTTCAGGCGCTCTTCGTAGAGGCGGTAAACCTCTACGATCTTCTGCATGCGGAAATCCTTGTCCGACTGGGCAAAGTACTCGTCCGGGGTGAGCATATTCATCTTTGCGTCGCCGATCTTTGCCTTGATCTCGCGCGGCGGATAGGTTTTATCGGAAAGATTGAGCTGCTTTAAGATATCCTTGAGGATGGACATCTGGTTTTCATCATCGTAGATGGTGAAATTGTTGCTCATGCCCAGCTTTTCGATATCCCGGCGCAGAATGCGGCAGCAGGACGAGTGGAAGGTGGAAACCCAAAGCTTGCCCGCCTTATCGCCCGCCAGCTTTTCCACGCGCTCGCGCATCTCGCGGGCGGCCTTATTGGTGAAGGTGATGGCCAGTATATGATAGGGATCGACGGGATCCTCCGCCACAAGGCTTTCGCCGTAGGCATCCAGCCCATTTTCCAGGCACGCTTCCAAATGCGCGCGCTCTTCGGGCGTATATTCCACCTCGCGGGTGCTGTGATAGGCGTTGCCAAAGCGCATCATGTAGGAGATGCGCTGGGTCAACACGGACGTTTTGCCCGAGCCTGCGCCCGCCAACACCAGCAGGGGGCCGTTAATTTGAAAGACTGCCTCGCGCTGCTGCGGGTTCAGGAAAGCGTATTCCTTTTCCAACACAGTGCGGCGGAGCTGCTGATCGTTTTTCATGCTTGCTCCTTTTCGGTTTTAGTTGAATCGGCAGAAGCGCCCTGCGCCTCCGCGTTTTTTGCCTTGATGCGGTCGAGCGCACGGCGATAGCCGTCCGCGCCGTAGACCAGGCTGCGGCTGACCCGGCTGATGGTCGCCGTGGACGCGCCGGTGTCTTCCGCGATATGGCTGTAAGTCTTTTTTTCATCCAGCTGGCGCGCAACTTCCATGCGCTGGGCCAGCGATTGTAGCTCGTGGATCGTGCAGAGATCTTCGAAAAAGCGATAGCAATCCTCTTGCGTTTCCAGCGTGAGAATGGCCTCAAACAAGTGGTCAATCTCGCGGTTGCCCAGCTTGGACTGATACATGATGAGAGGTCCTCCTTCAAACTTATTCCGCACAAACGGTGTTCACCAGCGAGCCGATGCCGCCGATGCGGATCTCAATGGTATCGCCGTCTTTGAGCTGATTGACGCCCTGCGGGGTGCCCATGGAGATGACGTCGCCGGGTTCCAGCGTCATGACGGAGCTGATGAAGCTGACCAGGTACTGCGCCGAGCGCATCATCAAAGCCGTCGTCGCATCCTGCTGCACCTTGCCGTTGAGCACAGAGCTGATCGGCGCGTCGCTGGGATCAAAGTCCGTCACGATGCACGGGCCGATGGGTGAAAAGGTGTCGTATCCCTTAGCTCTGGCCCACTGTCCGTCCACCTTCTGCAAATCGCGGGCGGAGACGTCGTTTAAGCAGGTGTAGCCGAAGATGACGCTGTCGGCATCTTCAATGGAAACATTGCGGCATTTTTTGCCGATGACGGCGGCAAGCTCTGCCTCAAAATCCACGCGCTCGGCGCGCTTGGGCAGCACGATGGCATCGTTCGGCCCAATCACAGCACTCGGCGGCTTGAGGAAAATCACCGGCTCGTCGGGCATGGGATCGTTCATTTCCTTGATGTGGTCGAGGTAATTCAGCCCTACGGCAACGATCTTGCCGGGCCGGCAGGGCGCAAGCAGCGTCACGTCTTTCGCATTCAGCACGCGACCGTCCTCGCAAATGCCGTCATACGGCAGTCCCTTGACGGGATAGACCTTTTCTCCTTCCGCGCGGGCGTAGAACTTTTCATTGCCATATTGTCCGTAAATGATCTTCATTTGTGCAAAGACCCCCTATTTTCATATATTTCATTGTATCACATTTCTGCGCTTTCGCATAGTAAAACTTCACTGCGCCCCTTTCTCCCCGTGAAAAGAGCGCATGGCTTCATGCCATGCGCTCCCCCTATGAACCCGTTCAGTTTCCCTCTCCGGCCAACACGGTCAATCTGCCGATGGACAGCTCGTAGGCCGTGCGCTTGTGCGCAACGCCGTCGATCAGCTTGGTGTATTCCCGGCTCTGCATCCGCCCGACGACCTGCAATTTTGCACCCTTTTGCAGATGCGTGCAAAACCTCGCACAGCGTCCCCACACCACGCAGGGGACGTAATCCGTCCCCGCATAAGGCCTCGGCACGCGCAGCATCAGATCCGCAATCTCGCGGCCCATCGGCGTTTTGCGATAGCCGACCTCCCGCACCAGCGTGCCGGAAAGGGCAATCCTGTTGTTCTCAGCCGCAAGGCCCGGCGTGACCTTGCGCACCAGCACCATCAGGATCAGGCGGCGCTTATCCGCGTCCTGCCGGGTATAGCCCCGCAGCTGGCCATGAACCGTGACCTCGCCCGTAAGATTCGAACAGAGCGCTTCCGGCGCAAGCAGCACAATGCGGTCCACCGTGTTGGAAAGACGCTTGACGCATATTTCACAGGTATAGAGCCGTGTTTCATGGATACAGTGGGAAAAGATCGGTTCTGAGGCGATGACCCCGCTCAGTGTCGCTTCATTGTCCATTGCCGCCCTCCGCATTCCCCGCGTGCTGCATACCGGTGTGGTCGATCCAGTAGGGCTGGCTCAGCACCAGTTCGGAAATGGGCACGATCTGATAGCCCTGGCTTTGGATGGATTCGATGATGGCGGGCAGCGCCTGGGTGATATACTGGGAATTATTGTGGAACAACAGGATATCGCCGGGATGCAGATCCTTGGTGGTGCGCTGGATCATGGGCTCCACACCGAGGTTCTTCCAGTCGAGACTGTCCACATTCCACTGGATGACCTCATAGCCGTCCTTGCGCGCCTGCAGCACCACCTGGTCGTCATAATCGCCGTAGGGCGGGCGGAAGAGCGTGGTCGGCGTGCCGGTGATCTTTTCCACCTTGTCCGAAAGTGCGCGCAGTTCCTGCGAGATTTCGCTGCTGCTCAATTCGCTCATGTGCGGATGCGTATTGGAATGGTTGCCGATCTCGTGCCCCGCATCGGCAATCTGCTTGACATGGTCAGGATATTTGTCCACCCAATAGCCCACGAGGAAAAAGGTCGTGTGTACGTCGTGATCCTTGAGAATCTTCAGAATTTCGTCAGTCTTTTCCTCGCCCCACGCTGCATCGAAGGAGATGGCGACCTTCTTTTCCTCCGTCTCGACGTTGTAGACAGGCAGCGGCCGGGAAGCGGGCGAAAACGCACTTTCAAAGGCTTCCGGGTTGAACAGCCGGATGTATGCCACGGAAACCAGCGCCAGGCACAGCACAAGACCGGCCTGCGTCACGGCTTTCAGGTTCTTATCCAGCCATTTCACAAGGAGCGAAAAATCAGGGCGTTGCAGCTTGCGCATTGGGCATTTCCTCCTCATCCTGCGTTTGCTTTATGCCTATGCGCGTCGATGGGCAAAAAAGAACGGCACAGCCGTGATTTGCCATGCCGTTCTTGGGGATTTAAGCTTACTTTGCCCGGAAGCGGATTTTGCCGTCCACGATGGTCATATAGGGCTGGATGTCCTTGATGTGCTCTGCGGGAACCTCGAAGAAGTCCTCGTCCAGAATCGTCAGGTCCGCATCATTGCCGGGGATCAGGTCGCCGCGGTGATCCTCTTCGCCGGTCACAGCCGCGACGTTGCGGGTGAAGATGCGCAGCGCCTGCTCGGGCGACAGATCCTCCTGCGGGTTCCAGCCGCCCTCAGGCTTGCCGTCGAAGTCCATGCGGGTGACGGCGCAATAGATGTTGGGCAGGCTGTCCATGTTTTCGACCGGACAATCAGACCCGGCCGAGACATTCACGCCGCGCTCCAGCAGCGAGCGCCAGGCGTAACTGGTGCGACCCAGCTCCCTGCCGACGCGGTCGTCCACAATATGCGCATCGTATTCCAGGAACACAGGTTGCACATATGCTTGCACGCCCAACTCCGCAAAGCGATCGAGCAGCTTTTCATCGGTGATCTGGCAATGGATGATGCCGTGGCGCGGATGCTGTTCCGGGCAGGCCTTCTGCGCCTTTTCAATGGCATTCAGGCAAATCTCCATCGCTGCATCGCCGATGCAGTGAATCGCAGCAGGCATGCCGCGGCGGTGCGCCATCAGCACCATGCGCTCGATCTGCTCCGGCTCAAAGCAGAGCATACCGCGCGTTTCGGGCGCATCGGCATAGGGCTTTTTAAGATACGCCGTGCGGCCGCCCAGCGAGCCGTCAGAGATGATCTTCAGGCTGTAAAGCGTAAACAACCCCGTGTGCTGGCCGGAGGCATAGCCCTCCTGCTCAAAACGCTCGATGGCCTCTTCGCCGATCAACTGGCACTGCTCATAGACGCGCACATCCAGCTTGTCCTCCTCCGCCAGTCTGCGGTAGGCCGCAATGACGGTATTGGGCGCGCAGCCCGCCATGCTGAGCAGATCCTCGGAGTGGACACAGGTAATGCCCTTGGAGGCCGCGTAGCTTGCCGCGCTGCGAATGACCTCCATGGCGCGCTCCACGCTGACCGCCTCACCGGTATAGAGCATCGAGACGGCATTTTCGCTGACAACGCCGGTCGGCTCGCCCTGTCCGTTCAGATAGATTTCACCGCCGGGAACACGGGTTTCGGCAGAAATGCCAAATTTTTGAAGTCCCGGCGTATTGGTCGTTGCCAGATGCCCGCAGATGCGGGAAGCGACAATGGGGTGGTCTTTCGACACCGCATCCAGATCGCCGCGCGTGGGGATATGCTTATCAGGGAACAAATCCTGATTCCAGCCGTGCGCATAGACCGTACGTCCGGCGGGGATCTCATTCTCCCGGATGAAGTCGCAGATAAGCTGCTGAACCTCTTCCAGTGAGTGCGCGTCCTTCAGCTCCACCTCGCTCTGCGTCACGCCGAAGTGCAGCAGGTGCATGTGGCTATCGCCGAAGCCGGGGTAAACCGTGCGTCCGCCCAGGTCAATCCATTCGGTATGGTCATCTGCCATGAAATCCAGCGCGTCCTTATCGCCGATGGCGGCAATTTTGCCGTCCTTGATGCCCAGCGCATTTTCGGGAAGCAGTCCGTCCAGACTGCGCAGCCTTGCGTTATACAATATCTTTTCCATCAGAAAATACTCCCGCAGGTTTTCATTCTCTCCAGCAGATCGCCGCGGAAATCGGGATCTTCCGGATTCAGGGAGGCCAGCACAACGCCCTCGTCCCCCTTATGGGAGGTCGAATGGATGAAGCGGCCGTTTTCCAGATACATGGCCACATGGCCGGGGAAAAACATCAAATCGCCCATCTTGATCTGCTCATAGGGGATTTCGTGCATGCAGAATTCCGGCTTGATGCTGGCATCGCGGTGGATGATAACGCCGCAGAGCAGATATGCCATCGAGCACAGGCCGGAGCAATCAATGCCCAGCGGGGTTTTGCCGCCCCAACGGTACTGTGTGCCCAGGTATTTTTTTGCGTTGGAGGCAAGCTGGCGGCGCAGAGATTCCTCGTCCGCCTTGCTCCATTCGTTGCGCAGCGGAGCGAGGTAGTTGTCCCGCGTCCAGGCGCAGCGGCCGTCGGGCAGCGTCACCTTGCGCCAGCCCTCCTCCGTGACCTCGTCCGTCCATCCGAGCACCGCGCCGCGCGGCACGGAAACCAGAGGCCAGGACTGCACCTTGGGCTCGTTCATCAGGTCGGCATAGGGCTTGTCCATCACACAGCGCCTGCCTTCCGCAAAGGCTGCAGTCTGCTCGTTTTCGGGCAGCAGATTGTTTTTTTCCGTCCAACCGATGTATTGATAATGTGTGCGGACGCGCATAAAGCCGTCTTTTTCTTCCAAGATCTCTACGCGCATTCCAAACAGTGCCTCGTCCGCGCGCTCACATTCGCGCTTCGGTTCACTCATCAGCGGCGCAATGCCGCTCATCACATAGGCAAACACAGAAAGTCTCCCCCTTCTTTTCAGCGGAATTGATCGTAGATGCGGCGGGCAGCGGCGGCAATCAGCCGGGAGCCGTGCACATCGTCCGGCGCGTCGGTCACGAACACGCCCAGATACAGCGTCGCCTTTTCCAGAAAGAACAGTCCGCTGTCATGCTCCAGGAAATCCAGTCCGCCTGTCTTGTGCGCCACCTTGACCGGCCCCGGAATATAGCGCAGAAAATCGCCGCAGTCCCGCTGCCCCAGCAGCATGTCCATCGCCAGATCGCAAAGCTCCGGTGTTAATATGCTCTTCTGATAAATCGCCCGGAACATCCCGAATTGATCCAGAGCAGATGTATAGTTGTTCTTTCCCGCCTTGACCGCGTCAAAATCGAGCATCAGCCGTTCGACTTTGGAATCCTTCCAGCCCATGCGGGCGCAGAAATCGTTAATGCGTTCCATCGTGAGCAGGCGGATCAAAGCGTTGGTGGCGGTATTATCGCTGACGATGATCATCCAGCGCAACAAATCGCGCAACGGCATTTCCTGTTCGCCGCGCTCGAACACGGCACTATCGGGAAGGATCTCCTCCTGCGGCACAAAGACCGGCGCATCCAGATCCAGTTCCCCTTTCTGCACCGCCTCCAACGCGCAGAGCAGGATCGCCGTCTTGATGGTCGAGGCGGAAACAAACCGCCTGTCCCGGTTAAAGGACAGCAGCTCTTTGCCCGAATCCGCATCCGCCAGCAGAAGCGTCACGTTGGCAGGCGACGTCTGAACCAGTTCCAATACCTCCTGCTTCCAGCTCATTTTTCACCCTCCACAATCCGCAGGGTCTGCGCGTCCGCATCCAGCTCCGCATCGCAGCCGATGGGCAGCGAGAGCGTGGGTGTGGAATGCCCGCAGGTCACGCCGGAGAGCACCGGCACGCCCAGCGGCGCCAGCAGCTCGTCAAACACCTCGTCCAGCGTCAGGCTGGGCTTGTCCTTGGGCGGGTTGCAGTCGGTATAATACCCCAGCACGATGCCGCGGCAGCCGGACAGCGCACCGGACTGCACCAGATGGTTGAGCATGCCGTCCACGCGGTAGGGCCGCTCCCCCACGTCTTCGAGGAAAACGATCTTATCTTTTGCGTCCATCGCGTAAGGCGTACCGACCGCCGATGCGACGAGCGAAAGGTTGCCGCCCGTCAGCTCTCCGCAGGCCTTGCCCGGCGCGACAGTCTTTCTTTCGGCCTTGTCGCAGTTGGGCAGTTCGCCCCACACATCGCCAAAGAGCGCCTTGTCCAGCCAGGAATCAGTATATTCGTCCAGCCCCTCATACCACTCGGTCGAAGGCATGGGCGTATGATAGGAAACCATGCCGCAGCGCTGCGTCAGCATCAGATGGAAAAACGTGATGTCGCTGTATCCCAAAAAGCGCTTGGGATGGCGACGGATGTTTTCCCAATCAATGCGCGGATAAAGCCGTTGCGCGCCGTAACCGCCGCGGGCACAGAGCACGCCCTTGATCGAATCGTCTGCAAAGGCATCGTTGACGTCCTGCGCGCGAAACGCGTCCGCACCCGCAAGATAGCCGTGCGTTTGTGTGACGCTGGGATAGGCTACCGGCTCCAGTCCTCTCGCGCGAATGGCGTCCAGTGCCAACGAAAGCCTCCCCTCAGGCAGGGGGCCGGAGGGCGCAATCAACGCCACGCGGTCGCCCTTTTGCAGCGGGGCAGGCTGAAACAAAGCCATGGGAATTCTCCTCCTCGAAAAAACGGCGCGCTTCCTCGGCGCGCCGTTTGGGTTATTTATTTGCGGACCATTTCTTCGTAGTTTTTCAGTTCCTTATCGTTGCCGAACACGAAGTGCCCCTCCTCGATCTCCGCCCAGCGGGGCTTATCGACCGAGTAATCGTGCATATGGGGATCATAGATCTCAAGCCTCTTATGACGCTCGTGAATGGGATCGGGCTGCGGAATGGCGGAAAGCAGCGCGCGCGTATACGGATGCAGCGGATGCGCAAAGAGCTTTTCACACTCGGCCAGCTCCACCAGATCACCCTTATGGATGACCGCGATGCGATCGCAGATGAAGCGCATGACGGACAAGTCGTGCGAGATGAACAGATAGGTCAGTCCTCTCTCCTTCTGGAGCTTTGCCATCAGGTTCAGCACCTGCGCGCGAATAGATACGTCCAACGCAGAAATGGGCTCGTCCGCAATGATGAACTCCGGCTCCATGACCAGCGCGCGGGCAATGCCGATGCGCTGGCGCTGTCCGCCAGAAAACTCATGCGGGAAGCGGGAGGCATATTCCGGCAGCAGACCGACGTCCGCCAGCGCCTGCTGCACGCGCTCCTTGCGTTCTTCCGCCGAGATGCCTTTGATGTTGTAAAGACCTTCGGAGATGATATAATCCACCTTAGCGCGCTCGTTGAGCGAAGCCATGGGGTCCTGGAAGATCATCTGGATTTTGCGGGTGATTTCGTGGTCCAGCTCTTTGGAAATTTTGCCGTTGATCTGCTGGCCGTCGTAAATGATTTTGCCCCCGGCTGTTGGATGGATGCGGATGATGGCGCGGCCGATGGTGGTCTTGCCCGAACCGGATTCGCCGACCAGACCGAAGGTTTCGCCCTTATAGATATCAAAAGAGACGCCGTTGACAGCGGTAAAGAGGCTTCGCTTGCTGCCGAAGCAGACCTTGAGGTCCTCCACATGCAGCAGAACTTCTTTCTTTTCGTTATTCATGCGCGGTAGCCCCCTCGCTGTTCAGTTTGCGGATGCTCTCCGGTGGTTCGACCTTGGGCGCACGGGGATCGAGCAGCCAAGTCTTGGCCTTATGGGTGGGAGAGACTTCAAAATACGGCGGGCGCTCGACAAAGTCGATCTTGAGCGCCTGCGGGTTGCGCGCGGCAAACGCATCGCCATGGATGGGCGTAAAGAGGTTGGGCGGCGTGCCCTTGATGGAGAAAAGCTCCTCACCCTTGATGCCCAGCTGCGGCAGGGACGAAAGCAGTGCCCAGGTATAGGGATGCTTGGGATCGTAGAAAATCTCCTCCGCCAGACCGATCTCCACGATGTCGCCGGCGTACATGACGGCCACGCGGTCGGCAATGTTGGCCACAACGCCGAGGTCGTGGGTGATGAAGATGACGGTGAGGTTATACTTTGCCTTGAGTTCCTTGAGCAGATAGAGCACCTGCGCCTGAATCGTCACGTCCAGCGCAGTGGTGGGCTCATCACAGATCAAAATCTTCGGCTTGCAGGCAATCGCGATGGCGATAACCACGCGCTGACGCATGCCACCGGAGAACTCGTGCGGATACTGCTTATAGCGGCGCTCCGGATCGTCGATGCGCACGTCGCGCATGATTTGGAGAACAGCCTCCTTCAGCTCCTTGCCGCGCAGCCCCTGGTGCAGGCGAATGGCCTCGCCGATCTGCGCACCGATGGTTTTGAGCGGGTTCAAACTCGTCATGGGGTCCTGAAGGATCATGCAAATCTCTTTGCCGCGGATTTTGAGCCAATCCTTTTCCTTCTGGAACTTGGTCAAATCCACATAATAGCCGTTGCCGTCCTCGCCGGCGAGCGAAGCGGCAACGCCCGCATTCTTATCGATTCCATAATAACGGATGGAACCTCCGTCGATAAAGCCGTTGCTGTCGAGCAGGCCGATCAGGTTTTTGTTCAGCACAGACTTTCCGCAGCCGGACTCGCCGACGATGGCCAAGCTCTCGCCCGCGTGCACATCCAGTGAAAGGCCGCGGATGGCGTGCAGTACGCGCCCGCGCAGATTAAAGCGCACGCTCAAATCCTGAATTGAAAGAATCAAAGGTTTCTCAGTCATGGAAAAAAGCGCACCTCCTTAGCGATGACGATGGTTCTTGGGATCAGCCGCGTCGGAGAAGGCATTGCCCACGACGTAGAACGAAATGGTGACGATAGAAAGCACGATAGTAGGGTAAATCAGCTGATAGCGCAGGTTCGGACTCATCATCAGCGTGCGGCCTTCGTTGATCAGGTTGCCCAGCGACGGGATGGTTGCGGGCAGACCCAGGCCGATGTAGGTAATGAACACCTCAGAGCCGATGGCCTCCGGGATGGAAAGCGCCATGCGCAGCATCACGACAGAGACCAGATACGGCAGCAGGTTGCGCAGGATGATGCGGTAAACCGGCGTGCCTAAGCAGCGCGAAGCGAGGTTGTATTCTCGGTCGCGGATAATGATGATCTGGTTGCGGATAAATCGCGCCATGCCGATCCAACCGGTCAGCGACATAGCCAATATAATTGTCCCCACGCCGGGCTTCATCATGTAGGAAACCAGAATCAGCACGATGGTGGAAGGAATGTTATCCAGTATGTTGTAAAGCTCGGTAAAGACGATATCCAGTTGACGGACATAGCCCCACAAAACGCCGATGGTGATGCCGACCACCGCCTGGATGCAGGCGACCGCCAGGCCGATCAGCAGCGACGTGCGCGTGCCCTGCCACAGGCGGGACCACAGATCCTGACCGATGGAGTTGGTGCCAAGCCAATGAACGGAATCCGGCTGGCTGTTGCGCAGCGGCACGCCCGTCACCGGGTCGTTGTTGACGTTGAATGCGTCAAACTGACCGGGCAGATAGGGCTGCAAAAACGTAAAGAGCAAAATTGCCAAAACGGTAAAGACGAGGAACACCGCCAGCTTATTCTTGCTGAAGGCATAGAAGGTGCTTCCCCAATAGGAATAGTTGGAAAAGCCGCGGTTCTCAACGCCCTTTTCATTGAACTCCGCAAAGGTAAAGGCTTCTTCCCCGCTCAGGGCTGCCTTGAGATTTTCCGAGCATTCCTGTTCGAGCTGCTCGAGCTTCGGATGCTTGATGATTCCCATCAGCGGTTCCCTCCTTTCGATGCAAAGCTGATGCGCGGGTCAAGCAGCACCATCAGCAAATCGCCGAAGATCAGGCCGACGACGCCGACGCACGCAAAGACGAGCACGATGCCCTGCACCATGTTGTTGTCCTGCTTCTTCACCACATCGACCAACAGGCCGCCCATGCCGGGGATGGCGTAAAGCGATTCGATGTAGATAGAGCCGACAACGGTGTTGAGGAATGAAGTCGGGATATACTGCGCCATGGGAACAAATGCGTTGCGGAACACATGCTGGAACATGATGTGATTCTTGGAAACACCCTTGATCTTGGCCAGCTGGACATAATCCTTCGTGCTTTCATCCACCATGTAACGGCGCAGCCACATGGCATAATAGGCGATGTTTCCCAGGGACATGGAAAACACGGGAAGTACCCACGATTTCCAGTCATTGATGTCAAAGATCAAGCTAATGCCCAGCAACTCCGTGCCGTAAAGCTGAATGAACAGATAATAGACCGCGGCCGGAACCGCCTGGATAAAGACGATAAACGCCGTGCCCAGGTGATCGAAGAACTTGCCCTTATACTGCGCCATCAGCGTGCCCATCGGAATGCCGACGAGCATTGCAAAGAGCAGCGCAAGCGATCCGAGTTTGATCGAAACGGGGAGCTTCGGCCCAAGGATTTCGGTGACGGGAACGTTGTTGCGGTAAATGCGCGACGTGCCCAAATCGCCCTTGAGGAAAAGACCCTTGAAGAAGTTCAGCACCTGCACCGGCATCGGTTTATCCATGCCCATGATGGCCAGACCATTTTGAATCTGTTCCTTCGTCATTTTTTCATAGTTTGGAAAATAGCCTTCGATCGGCATCTGGCGCATCAGAACAAATACGATGGTCAAGATGATGAGCAACGTGATGAATGAACGCCCTAAGCGCTTGGCGAGATACTTGAGCATTGTGTCAGCCCCCTTGTATTTTAGGGGATGCGTCATAAACAGGATGCGCACCGCCGCTATCTCATTGTACAGCCTCCGCGGCTCAATGTAAATGTCATTGTGCCAAGAACCCCTGCCGCAACAGGGGTTCTTCTGCACAAATGCGATTTTCCAGGGGAAAATCCCCTCAAACTACTTTACGTTTTTATTTTGCTCCGCCGTTTTCAATCACAGCCAGCCAAGCGTCGTAGTTCTTCTGATATTCATCCATATCGATGAAGTGATCCGAAACCTTCTGACCCTTGAAGCGCAGACGGGAGATGCCGGACGGGCTGTACTGGCCTTCAAAGATGTTGATCTTGGTCGCCACATACGTGGAGGGCGAGATGTAGTACGGCACGACCAGCGCATGCTCGATGAGGATATCCTCCGCCTCGGCAAAGAGCTGATAACGCTTGACGGTATCGGAAACCTCCGCTTTTGCCTCCTCCACCTTGGTGTAATACTCGGTCAGGATCGCGTTGGTCTCCGGGAAAAGAGTGGTCTTATCGGGATCGTAGTAGTAGGCATCCATACGGTTGTAGGAGTTGCCGATGCACTTGCCGGTATCGGGATCGAGGTTGTCCTTGCCGTCGAAGGGGTCGGTCCAGGTCTGAGGATCGATGTAGTCAGCACCCCAGTTGCAGCGCATGAAGCTGTACTTACCGGCGCGGCGGGTCTCGGACAGGAACGACTCAGAGGGACCGGCGTAGAGCTCGCAGACAACGTAATCGGTGCCCAGCACGGATTCAATCTGCTGCTTAGCCAGGATGTACTCATTTTCCCAGTCGGAATCGCCGGACTTATAGGTCATCACCATCGTGATGGGGAAGGTCACGCCCTGAGCGGAAAGCTCTTCCATGGCAGCCTTCTTGTATTCCAGTGCCTTGTCGGCGTTGAAGAACAGATCCTTCGCCTCGTTGTCCGCCAGGGCGGGCTCACGGGAGAAATCGGTGGTTCCATCGGAGCAGAAGGTCTCAGGGGTGATGGTGTTCTGCAGGATGGACTCGGGATCATCCGGCTCAAAAGCGCGGATCGCATAAGCACGATCGAAAGCACTCATGATGGAGTGACGGAAGTTCTCGTTGTTGACAGCCTTGAGCCAATCTTCCGGCTTGTAGGAAGCGTCATAGGTGGGATTGAAGTTGAAGCAGTAGAAGTAGGACCACATGGTGTCCAGACGCTTCTTGGACAGGTACTGGGGGTTGTTGGCCTTCCAGTCGTCCACGATATCGGTGGAGATATCGGCGTAGTCGATTTCGCCGCGCAGCACCATGTTGGGCGCCAGGGTCGCAGCTTCTGCATTGTAGCGGCGGTTGATCTCGGTGATGTAGATCTTGTCCGCATCCCAGTTGTTGTAGTTCTTGACGTACTTGTGCTTGACCTGGGGCTCATACTCGGCGAGGATGTACGCGCCGCAGTAGTAGAGTTTGTCGTTGGAGGTACCGAAGTCCTTGCCCAGCTCGTCGAGCAGCGGACCATAGGCCGGGAACCACGGGGTGTAGGTCAGACCGGAGAGGAAGTAAGGCGTGGGCGCCTCCAGGGTGTACACAAGCGTGTAATCGTCCGGGGCCTTGACGCCGACCTCTTCAAAGTCGGTGATCTCCTTGTTGTAGTAAGCATCCGCATTCTTGATGAACGCGATCTGAGAATAGGTCAGGGACTCGTTCTCAGCCGTCATGACGTACTTGGCGGCGGCGACGAAATCGTTGGCGGTCACTTCTGCCATCTCATTGCCCTGATAATCGTACCACTTCACGCCCTTGCGCAGGTGGAAGGTCCAGGTCAGCTGGTCGTCGGAAACTTCCCAGGTCTCGGCAAGGCCGGGGATGATGTTGCCGTATTCATCGTTTTCCACTAGGGAATCAATGATATTGGCCGCGACCTGCTGATCCCACTGCTGAGACGCGATCAAATAGTTCAGCGTCGCCACCTCAGAGGTGTACAGATCGTTGTAGACCATCGGCTCGCCTTCCGCAGCGGCATCGCCGTTTGCGGCGCCGCTCTCGGCCGGGGCCGCAGAATTCGTGGGGGTGTTGCTGGAGCAGGCGGCCAAGGACAACACCATCAGCGCGCACAGCACCAGAGCAATCAGCTTCTTCATTGTCGTTCCTCCTCCATGATATTTCCGATGTCATGCAAGTCTATGCAAAGGATGCTGCAGGGAGTCCCTGCGCCCAGTCGGACGATTTCATGTACCTGTCTCAGACGACTAAGCCCGTTTTCTTAAAAAAAAGGACTTCCCTTCGGGCTATTTGCAGCTACACCGCGCACAGAGCACTCTCTGCGGCGATGAACCCCTTTGTTCACCGTCTGGCTAAGTACAATGCATACCTTACCACAGTCTTTTTCAATTTGCAACTGCAATTTTGTTAAGTATGCAAAAGTCTCACATCACATCCTTTTCATTTATTTCTTTTATTTTTATGGATTTATCGAATTTGATGATCGATTTTTAGATTTATTCTATTTTTCTATGCTTGTTTTTCTTTTTTATTGCTCATATCATGCTTTTTACATGCTTTATTCTGCTCTTTCATTGTTAATTCGTTCTCTCTTTACTTATTTTGCTCTCTTCTTTTTTCAATTAAAAAATGCAGGACTGCACCCAAATTAGATTCGGATTGCAGTCCTGAATGTATAATGATGCGAAATCGCGCTTTTTCAGATCAAATCGGGCGCATCGGCGCAGAAGGAATAGATCGGCGCGCAGAAGTTCCGCCGTGCCCAGCTCTCGTTTCCGTAATTGAAATGCCACCATTCCGATTCGTAGAAGGTGAATCCAACGTCGCACATCACGTTGTGCAGCAGGCGGCGGTTTTGGCGGACGGTTTCATCCATGCCGGGCTTTTCAAAGGCGTCGGCATAGGCAATCGGCGCAAATTCGTCAAACGTCGTGCCCATGTCCAGCGGCGCTCCATCCCGGCACAGCGTCAGATCCACTGCCCCGCCCGATTGATGGGAAGACGGGCGCAGCTGATTTTTGCTGGGTTTCGCTACAAATTCGTCGCAGATCTCCTCCAGTTCCTCTCGGTCCGCCTGCGGATGTTCCTTTTTCAGTACCTCGATGTATTCCTCGAACAGCGCTTCCTGCACGCGCAGAGGGCGAAGCGTATCATAAATCAGAAAGGAATATTCCTCCGGCAGCAAATCCAGCGCCGCTTTCAGCCGCTCGTAAACGCCCGCGCGCACATAGCAGTGCGTGAGCCCTCCCTGCACACCGCGCGCCGCATAGCTGGCAGCGTAGGCAATGCGCGGGTTCGCATTCGTGATGTCCACAATTGCTTCGCCGCATTCTGCCGCATCGGGAACAGGATTTCCCAATCCCCGATCGTCCGAACGGGGAATCGGGCGGTTCAGATAGGTTTGAATATCCATACTCAATCCCTCCAGCACTTGGTCACGACGTTATCCATCAGCGCGACCAGATAGGGCTTGCCGCGCCCTGCCTTGCTCTCGATCAGAATTTCCTCTGTGCCCAAATCGGTCACGGTGCGGTCGGCCTGTTGGACGTGCAGCGTATAGGGTTCCGTGACGACGGAAGCAAACACCACGCCGCTGCCGTTCGCTCCGTTTTTGTTGAACGAGAAGGCCTTGACGCCCTTGCCCGCACGGCGCTGCACCTCGAAATCCACCAGCAGACAGCGCTTG
>ERZ827043.1121-NODE-1121-length-28714-cov-9.527234_pt1 | contig 28714 bp, 31 predicted proteins | sample MGYA00519923_ERZ827043 | MGnify/ENA primary metagenome ERZ827043 (study PRJEB31778, sample SAMEA3449251) | human gut metagenome | biome: human gut; feature: human-associated habitat; material: faeces | place: United Kingdom | collected 2010/2012 ... | reverse complement strand
CATTAAAGAGTAATGCTGTGAAATGCGGCAGTATCGTTGATATGAAAATGTATGCGCTTGTCAGAGAGTAGTTCAACTTCCGGTTTGACAAGTGATCACACACATAGTTAAATCAAATCATGCTGTGGAATTTCTCCGTAGCTGGATCAATTTATAATCTAAGATGGTTGGAAGGCAAACTGCAATGCCTCACTCCGCGGGAGCTTTTTTCATTTCCGACATGACGCCGTCTTTATCGCAGAACCACTTGTAATCTGAATTGCAGCTCTCGCAGTAAGCGATCACATCGAAACCGTTTGGTGAATGTTCATTGCCGGTTATGCTCACGACTTTCAATGGAAAGCCACATACGGGACATGTCCTGCTCTTCTTCGCTGGTCGAGTGCTTCTGTCTCTTTGCTCTGTTTCAAGCCTCTCCAAAAAGCCCTGCCAGAGTGCCGGATTCGGCTCATACTCTCCGTAGTCCTCAAAGTGACGCCGGATATCGTTGGCCGCAAGCACAAGAAATTTGTCATCCAGCAGCCGAATATGCCGCTTTATATAGTCAGTGACCACCAACGGCATATATGTGTTCCTTCCCATCGCATACCGCATTGCCGAGAGCACGATCAAGCGAAAGTCATTATCACAGAGCGGGGCAAGAAGCTCCTGCTGGAACAACAGTAACTCCTTGCCGTCTTTCATGGTCACACGCAGCGGTTGCCGCTCCTTTATTGTCTGATCCAGTAGTTCGCTGGTCTGCCCTTTTAGTTCGTCAACGGTGATCGACTTGCAGTCTTGAAACGGTTTTTCTTCATAGTTCATCGCTTTACCTCCGTTCATTTTGCCTGAATGGCGTTCGCATTGTAGCTCTGAGTTCACGGAGGTTCAACTATTTGTTTTGAGATTCTGCGGAATTAAAAATCGTGCGAATGTATTATTTTCTTGCTTGTTTCCACTGAATATGCTATCATAATAAACAACGCCGTCAAGTGTTGTAAGGCCTTGGCAGGATAGCCGTACAGACCGTATGCTCTGCCGAGAGGCAGAGCATTTTTATATCACCAGGAGGAAAACGTATGTCTGTGAGTTACAAAAAGCTCTGGAAGCTGCTCATTGATAAGGATATGAAGAAAAAGGATCTCTGTGCAAAGGCAGGCATCAGCCCTGCATCCGTCACCAAGATGGGGCGGAACGGGCATGTCACAACAGAGATCCTTCTGAAAATATGCACGGCACTGGATTGTGGAGTTGAGGATATTATGGAGATCGTGCCGGAGCAAAATGAATAGTCCTGTGTACTCCTTACCCCAGCTAAGGCACAGCTTTAACTTTTCAACGTGAAATATTAGGAGGATAGCTCTATGTCTGGAAATACAAGCAATATCGGTTTTGAAAAACAAATATGGGATGCAGCATGTGTCCTGCGCGGAAATATTGACGCTTCAGAATACAAATCTGTCGTCCTCGGGTTGATTTTTCTGAAATACATATCTGACCGTTTTGAGGCAAAATATAAAGAACTTGTTGAAGAGGGCGACGGCTTCGAAGAAGATAAGGATGAATATACCGCAGAGAACATCTTTTTTGTTCCTGAAAATGCCCGTTGGGGTGTGATTGCTGCTGCTGCCCACACGCCGGAGATTGGCACAGTGATCGATGATGCCATGCGTAGCATTGAGAAGGAAAATAGACGTCTCAAGGATATTCTCCCGAAGAATTTTGCTCGTCCGGAGCTGGACAAGCGGCGTCTGGGTGAAGTAGTTGATCTCTTCACCAACATCCAGATGATCGAGCATGGAAACAGTAAGGATATTCTCGGACGTACATACGAATACTGCCTCTCAAAGTTTGCTGAGCAAGAAGGCAAACTTGCTGGAGAGTTCTACACCCCCTCTTGTATTGTGCGTACCCTTGTTGAAGTGCTGCAGCCGTTTAATGGACGTGTTTATGACCCGTGCTGCGGCTCTGGCGGTATGTTCGTTCAGTCCGCAAAGTTCATCGAAAATCACGGCGGCAACATCAACAAGATTTCCGTCTTTGGTCAGGACTCCAACCCGACCACATGGAAGATGGCTCAGATGAATCTTGCTATTCGTGGTATTGAAGCTGACCTCGGCAAGTTCAATGCGGACACGTTCTTTAACGATTGTCACCCGCAGCTCAAGGCAGACTTCATTATGGCGAATCCTCCGTTCAACCTCTCAGGCTGGGGCGCGGATAAACTCGTTGATGACGTGCGCTGGCAGTACGGCACACCTCCCGCTGGCAATGCCAACTTTGCGTGGTTGCAGCACATGATTTGGCATCTCGCACCAAACGGCCGTATTGGTATGGTACTTGCAAACGGTTCACTGTCCTCGCAGTCTGGCGGTGAAGGCGAAATCCGTAAGAACATCATCAATGCTGACCTTGTGGACTGTATCGTCGCAATGCCGACGCAGCTTTTCTACACAACGCAGATTCCTGTGTCGCTCTGGTTCCTTGCAAAGAACAAGAAGCAGAAAGGCAATACGCTGTTCATCGATGCACGGAAACTCGGCACTATGGTCACACGAAAGCTGCGCGAACTGACGGATGAAGACATCAAGAAAGTTGCTGACACCTACAATGCCTTCGTTGATGGAACGCTTGAAGATGAAAAGGGGTTCTGTGCTGTTGTTACTACGCAGGACATTGCAAAGCAGGATTACATTCTCACGCCGGGACGTTATGTTGGCATTGAGGAACAGGAAGATGACAGTGAGCCGTTCGAAGAGAAAATGGGGCGTCTGACTTCTGAACTGTCTGAACTTTTCACTAAGTCTCATGAGCTTGAAGCTCAGATCAAAGAACGACTGGGGGCGATTGGATATGAGTTATGAGACATTTCGAGTTGCTGACCTTATTGATGAAATTGCGATGGGGCCATTTGGTTCAAATATAAAAGTCTCATGTTTCGTGGACAGCGGCATCCCGGTTCTAAATGGCAGTAATCTTGAAGGCTTTTCTTTATCTGAAAAGTCGTTCCACTATGTTACAAGAGAAAAAGCTGATTCTCTTAACAAGGCGAATGCGCATCGTGGAGACATTGTAATAACACATCGCGGAACACTTGGCCAAATAGTGTTTATTCCACAAAACTCTATGTACGACCGATATGTGATTTCACAATCTCAGTTTAGAGTACGCTGCAACAAAAGGGTTTTGCCTGAATACCTTGTTTACTATTTCCACACTCCGATAGGGCAGCTTAAACTTCTCAGCAACGCCTCACAGGTAGGTGTCCCTGCATTGGCTAGGCCATCTTCGACCTTTCAACAGCTTGAGGTCTTGCTGCCTGAACTGAGCATTCAAAAATGTGTAGTTGATATAATCACCACAGTTCAGAAAAAGATTGAGAATAATGAAAAGATAAACGATAATTTAGCGGCTTAGAGCTGGACGGCGGAGACATCGATCTCGCCTGACATCAACTTTGGTAGTAGTTCATCCCTAAGTGCAGCCAGCTTACGAGCCTCAATCCGGTTCGAGATTATCAGCTCAAAAATGGGCTGCATGATAGAGGTGAGACTTGTATAATCTTCTTCGCAAGGAATTAAGACCTCTGCTTTGGCAAGTTCCTCACGTTTGATGTGCCCCATTGTTGTTGCCTTATCAGCAGCGATTGCAATAAAACGGGCAAGGTGGTGAGCCGTCCACAGGTAGTAAAACCACTTGTCATAGATGTCTGATGTAACCTTAAAAAGGTGCTGATTCAGTCCGCAAGTTCCCCCGCACCATATATCAACAAGTAGACTTCCAGACCAAGAGAAGATGACATCGCCATCGTGAATGATGTATTCAGGTTTGATTCTCAAGGAGCAGAGTTCACTACTATCATCACATGAACCTTGGCGGAGTTCCTTGATCTTCAATACTGGAAGACCTATTTCATTCCCCTGAGGACGGAACTTCTGCATGGCAAGTCCATTCAAGTAATTGGCGATGTCTAAGAGATTGCCTTTTCTCCATCCAGCAGGGATGGCATCAATATTGATAAAATGGTTGTCAAAGATAGCTTTGGCTTGAGCGTATAAATTATCGTTTATTTTATGATTTAACAGGAGGTAAAATCAGAATGGCAATGAACATGACAATTGAGCAGGTAAAAATATTACTAAGAAATGCCAATTTACCCGTTGTTGAGGAAAAACGAACTGGGAATAATCTGGGAACGACATTAAAACTTACTAATGGATGCCTTGTGAATTGCTGGGACAAAGGAACAGTAAATTGTCAAGGTAAAAATGTTGAACAAGTTAACGCAATTCTAACTGCTGAAACTGAAACGCCAGTCCTAAACCGAAAGGTGTTCGTGGTTTATGGGCATGATACAAATGCGCGGACGCAGCTTGAGGCTATGCTCAGAAGATGGGACTTGGAACCTTTGATTCTTGATCAACTTATTTCGTCTGGACAAACAATCATTGAAAAACTCGAAGAGTATACGCAGCAGGCTAATTTTGGAATTGTTTTGGCCACACCAGATGATATTGGTTATCCGAAAAACGATGAGACAAAGAAACAATATCGAGTTAGGCAAAATGTAGTTTTGGAGCTTGGAATGCTGTTATCCAGAATTGGGCGAGAAAAAGTTGCCATTCTTCTTTCCCAAGCGGAAGCAATGGAAAAACCTTCCGATATTGATGGGTTGATCTATATTCCTTTCAAGGACAATGTCGAAGAGACAAAACTATCTCTTGCAAAAGAAATGAAGAATAATGGTTATTCGCTTGATATAGCCAAATTATAGACTTACCAATAGTCTACTCTCACCAGTGGCGAGAGTTTTATAAAAGGGACTGCCACTGAATGTCGTTCTCTTACCTCGAAAGGAGACACGACAATGACAGAACAACTCATCACGGAGATACAGCGAAAAATGCTGCCATATCTCAACAACGAACAGCTCACGCACCTTCGGGATGCAATGGCTGAGACTTTGGAAGGGGCAACGATTACCTATGGTGGCAGCTCAATTCCTGTAACAGAAGAGACGGATGCAGTTGAAGCATTTATCACGGCAAAGCGAATCGAAGGCTGTTCGGAGAAAACCCTGAGCTACTATCGGAAGACGATTGAGGCTCTGATTGCCGGAGTCGGAAATGCTGTGCAACAGATCACCACAGATGATTTGCGCCGCTATCTGACAAACTATCAGGTTCAACGAAGGTCGAGCAAAGTAACCATAGACAACATTCGTCGGATTCTGTCCAGCTTCTTCTCGTGGCTTGAGGATGAGGATTTCATTGTGAAAAGCCCGGTGCGCCGGATTCATAAAGTCAAGACCGCAAAGGTGGTCAAGGACACCTACACCGATGAAGCATTAGAACTGATGCGTGACAACTGCAAAACTGCACGAGACTTGGCGATGATTGATCTTCTGGCTTCCTCTGGAATGCGTGTTGGAGAGCTGGTCACGCTAAACCGCGAGGACATCAACTTCAACGAACGCGAATGCGTGGTTATCGGCAAGGGTAATAAAGAACGATTGGTTTACTTCGACGCAAGGACGAAGATCCACCTTCAAAACTACCTTGAGGGCAGAACGGATGAAAACCCAGCTTTGTTTGTTTCCCTGAAAGCCCCCTTTGGCCGATTGATGATCGGTGGAGTGGAGGCACGCCTTCGGGAGATGGGAAAGCGTCTGAATATCCCGAAGGTTCATCCTCACAAGTTCAGACGTACACTGGCTACTACTGCCATAGACAAAGGGATGCCCATAGAGCAGGTCCAGCAGCTCTTAGGGCATCAGAAAATCGACACCACCATGCACTATGCGATGGTGAAGCAACAGAATGTGAAGCTGGCACATAGAAAATACATCGGATAGGATGGGGATAGCACATGGAAATACGAGAGGTGAAACTTGGCGAAGTCGCTATGGTTAAAGGAGGAAAGCGACTCCCCAAAGGTATCAATCTCATTACTAAACCAAACTCTCACCCTTATATACGGGTACGAGATTTGAATGGAAAGAGAACCCTCGAATTGGATGGTTCATTTGAGTTCGTAGACGATGAAACCCAAAAAGCAATATCCAGATATATTGTTACTAACGGCGACATCATATTATCAATAGTCGGAACAATAGGACTTGTTTCTATTGTTGGAGACTCTTTGAATGAAGCAAATCTCACAGAAAATTGCGTGAAGCTGACATCCTTTTCGGGCATTGATAGGGACTATTTGTATTATTACCTAAGGTCCTCTTATGGGCAGCAGGAAATCGCACGAGGCACTGTTGGTGCCGTTCAAGCAAAGTTGCCCATCAAGAATATTCAGAACATTACAATTCCATTGCCGGACGAAGTTGCGCAGGGGAAAATTGCAGCTATCCTTTCTTCTCTTGATACAAAAATTGAGATAAACCAAAGGATAAACGATAATTTAATGCAGCAAGCCGTAGCAATTTTCAAGTCATGGTTTGTAGAGTACAGCCCCTTCGATGGTATTGCACCGAAAGAATGGGAAACTGTCAACTTGGAGAAGATCACATCGCTTATAAGCCGCGGAATTGCGCCCAAATACTCCGATAACTCTGACCAGACAGTGATCAATCAGAAGTGCATTCGTGACCACATGATTGATCTTTCTCAGGCACGAACTCACACCCCAAAAGTAATTAACGAGAAATGGCTCCGCTTTGGCGATTTATTGATTAACTCTACGGGAGATGGAACTTTGGGACGCACAGCACAAGTTTGGTTTCAGCCCCAAAATATCACAGTTGATTCCCATGTAACGATTGTCAGACCGGCAAAAGAAAATCTGATTTTCTATATTGGGTTGTGGGGAATTCTTCATGAAAGGGAAATTGAATCTCTTCATACCGGAAGCACTGGTCAGACGGAATTGCCCAGAGAGCGCGTGAAGGCATTGGAACTGCACTTGCCTGACAATGGGACGCTGGATCGTTTCAACACCCTAATTGCACCTATGGCTGCCGCTATTGTTTCAAAGCAGAACGAAAACAACAAACTCGCAACTCTAAGGGATGCGCTTCTCCCGAAACTCATGTCCGGAGAGATCGATGTCTCTTCCATCCAGCTCTAAGCCGCTAAATTATCGTTTACATTAGGAGGGTACATTGAACTATATAATTGAATGGTGTAATACAAATACAGGGTTTTTAACGGCTATTTTATCAATATTTAGCCTGCTCGTTAGCACTATTGCAATTGTCGTATCAGTCGAAACCGCGAGGCTTCCATACAATAAAAAAGTACTTCTTTCCTTCTCCACAGATATTGGATTTTTTACCAATCCTACAACAGGGCAATTAAATTCTGAAATCGTCGGAATGTCAGTGAACGCAACGAATGTTGGCTTCAGATGCGTAAATATTACTTACTTGGGCATTTCTTTTAAGGACAAGTTTTTGCTATGCAAGCAAAATAAAATATTGAAAATACGCGATGAGCGCACAGGAATAGGTTTGATTGCTCCATCTGAAATCAAAACAGAGTCTTTTAAGAAAGATGATTTAATTTTCGCACTCTCAAAACCGAATAGCAGTGCAAAAGTGTTTCTCTATGCAATCGACTCTGAAGGTCAAGCGTATAGCAAGAAGATAGGACGCGCAAGCGACATTGTTAAATCACTATCTAACTGAATCCGCCGTTTCGTTATAAGGAGATTACTATGGAAAAGCAGATCCTGAAATCTGTATATTTCAAACAGCTCAAATGCTTGAATGATGTCACGATTCACTTTTCGGATACACTTACAGCAATTATGGGAGTAAATGGCTCTGGCAAGACAACCGTGATTCACGCGCTTGCTTGTGTATATCAGCCAGACGATGGCGGAAAGGGCGAAAATCACAAATTCCCTGAATTTTTCGTGCCCAATACAGATTCTCTATGGAAAGGCAGTGAGCTTTATGTTGTAAACGAGATAGAGGGTAGAAATGGTCAGCGTGTCATACTTCCATCAAAAAGATATGGGAAAGGCTTTGACCGGTGGTCACCAAGATACGAAAATCGCCCTAAGCGTAATATTTATTATATTGGAATTGATACTTGTCTCCCAGAGATTGAAAAAAGTACGGCAACCAGTAGAATTCAGTATTCATCTGAAAAGAAGAGTGGCCGTCTTGCAGACAGCATCATTCATGATTCTTCCTATATTTTGAATAAGCCATACCAGGAACTATTAGATAACACATACCAAAACAAGCACTTTTCAGGTGTCGCCCTTTCTTCGGGACTTAAATATTCTTCTCTCAGCATGGGAACCGGAGAGCAACGAGTTCTAAAAATCCTTGAAAAAGTTCGTAATGCTGAGGCATATTCACTCATTTTAATCGACGAAATTGATTTACTTCTGCATATTTCAGCATTGGGTAGATTGATTGAAGTGCTGTACGGTATTGCTCAAAGCAAACATCTGCAAATCGTTTTTACTACTCATTCCGTGGAGATGCTCGCTTTGAACCGGTATGTGCGAATTCAATACATTGCGAATGTCGAATCGGATAGTAAAACTTTCGTGTATGAAAAGATTAGCAGCGATCTACTATATTCACTCACAGGTAAAACCTGTCGCCCGATAAAGATATATGTAGAGGACACATTAGCCGCATCCATCGTAAAGGAAATCGCTCGAAATAACGGATTGACATCTGATGTTGAAATTGTGGTTTATGGATCTATCGACAATTCATTTACTCTTGCCGCCAGTTTTGTTCTGTATAGTGATAAACCTGAGCATGTCCTTATTGTTCTTGATGGAGATCGCTACATAACAAAAGGAGAAAAAGAAAGCCAGATAAAGAAGAGATTGTCAGGCTCAGAAGATACTATCAGAGAGAAGCAGGTGCAAGCTTTATCAATGATTGCACAATTTTGCCTACCAGATGGTATTCCTCCTGAACAGCATTTGCACAACATGATTCTGAAATACGAGCCAGAGACCTCAGAATTATATAAGGCAGCAGATGCAATAAAGGCAGTAAGTGACAGTCACCAATGGCTGTACAGAATACATGAGCAAATAGGATTTTCTGAATCCGAGATAGTACATGAGATTTTTCGCGTCGCAGCTTCTTCTGACGACATGATAAACTATACAGAAGAAATAACAAAATGGTTGTTGTTAACAAAGGAGACTATGATGCAATGATTATTTCTCCACAATCTCTTGATACAAACCTCAGTCAGCTTTTAGCTGAGGTTAAATCTGGCTCAATGCAGTTGCCGGAGTTTCAGCGTGACTGGACTTGGGACGATAACCGAATTAGGGGCATCATCGCCAGCTTGTCACAGGGCTATCCTATGGGTGCCATTATGCGGCTGCAATACGGCAATCCAGATATACAGTTCAAATACCGCACAATTACGGGCGTAAAAGGTGTTTCAGTAAAGCCGGAGCATTTGATCCTCGACGGGCAGCAGCGTCTTACTTCTATCTATCAGGCGACATCCTCTAATGAGCCGGTCTCTACCAAGACAGAAAAAGGCAAGGCCATTAAGCGTTATTACTATCTCTCAATGGAGAAGTGCCTTGACGATGATGAGGATCGTTTTGATGCAGTCCTGTCTATTCCGGAAGACCGCAAGATCAAAGAAAACTTTGACCGTGATGTAAAGCTCGATCTTTCCAACAGGGAGTATGAATACGAACACAAACTGTTCCCAGTCAATATTGTGTTCGATAGCAACGCCGTTATGGACTGGTTCATGGGGTATATGACGTTCTACGGAATGAAACCGGCGGCAATGAATGAGTTTAAGCGTTTTCAATCCGACGTACTGAATACGATTTCCGGCTACAAACTACCTGTTATTACACTGGACAAGTCTACGCCGCGAGAAGCTGTGTGCAAGGTCTTTGAGAATGTCAATACCGGTGGCGTTCCTCTTACGGTGTTCGAGCTTGTTACCGCAACTTATGCCACAAGAGATTTTGACCTGAGGAAAGACTGGGTGCAGTGCCGAAATACCATTTGTGGGTTTGGAGACACGTTGAGAACGGACCTGTTCGACGGAATTGATGAGACTACATTTTTGACTACTGTTTGCCTTTATACGAGTTATCTGAACAAACGATCTGGAAAAACGAACACGATTTCTTGCAAAAAGAAAGATGTACTGGGACTTCCCTATGAATCATACATAGCAAACCGCGATGCAGTGTTAATCGGATTCAAAATTGCAAAAGAGTTTCTTCTTCGAGATCAGTGCGTCTTCCGTCAGAGAGACTTACCATACACAGCACAGTTGATTCCGCTTGCAGCAATCTGTGCTGTTCTTGGTAAATCTAAATGCAACGAGCCAAACACAATCAAATCACTATCCCGTTGGTATTGGTGCGGAATTCTTGGAGAAATGTATGGTGGTGCTAACGAAACTCGGTATGCCTACGATATCGAAGATATGATTGAAGAAGTACATGGTCGCCCGAATGCTATGCACACAATCAACAGTGCAGTATTTTCTTCTACGCGTCTACTAACTCTTCAAACTCGCTTAAGTGCCGCATACAAGGGCATTATGGCACTTCTTTATAAAGAGAAATGCCGTGACTTTATGAATAATACGACGATTGACATTGTGAACAGCATGCTTGAGTCTCCAGATATCCATCACATTTTTCCAGAATCGTATTGTGAAAAGATTGGTATCAAACGTGAAAGATATAATTCCATCATTAATAAAACGCCGATTCTTCCAGCTACCAACCGCTCTATTGGAGGAAGCTCGCCAAGTGAGTATTTAACAGCGATTCTAAAAAAAGTTGACGGACTTACCGAGACAGAATTGCAAAAGCGGGTGGAGTCACATTTTATCGACTATGCAGCACTGAAGGCGGACGACTTCAATACATATTTCATCAAGCGGGCAAAAAGTCTCCTCAATTTGATTGAAAAGGCTATGGATAAACCTGTTACCGACAGGAATGCAGACAATACGATAGTTCAGTTCGGAGCAAGTCTAGTGTAAAAGGAAGTGCAAACTATGGCAGGCTATTTTACTGAATCAAATTATGAAAATGCAGTATTGCAGCTTCTCAATGAAGAACTTGGATATAACTATATCTATGGGCCGGATGTGGAGCGCGATTATCACTCACCGCTCTATGAAGATGTTTTGCTCCCTTCCTTGCAGCAGATCAACAAGAGCTTACCTATGGAGGCTCTGGCCGAGGCAATATATAAGCTCAAAAACTTTGAAACTGGAACGCTCTTGCAGAAGAACATGGTCTTTATGGATTACCTCCAAAATGGCGTCCCTGTAAAATACTTTGACAAGGGTGAGGAATGCTCTACCCTCGTCTACCTTGTCGATTTCAAAAATCCTGCTAGCAATGAGTTTACAGTTGCAAATCAGTGGACTTTTATCGAGAACTCAGAAAAACGACCGGATGTAATCCTATTCGTCAATGGCCTCCCGCTTGTCACTGTGGAGTTAAAGTCTCCGTCCCGTGAAGAAACCGACGCTTCCGCAGCATACCGTCAGCTCCGGAACTATATGTATGAGATTCCCTCCATGTTCATTTATAATGCGGTATGCGTCATGAGTGACTTGACCACTTCAAAGGCTGGTACAATCACTTCCGGCGAAGACCGCTTTATGGAGTGGAAAACAACGGATGGCAGCTACGAGAATACTCAGCACGCTTCGTTTGATACATTCTTTGTCGGGCTGTTTGAGAAATCACGCTTCCTTGATATCGTGAAGAACTTCATCTGCTTTAATGTGGATGGGCAGAATACATTCAAGATACTCGCTGGGTATCATCAGTATTTTGCAGTCAAAAAAGCGATTGAATCCACTAAGCACGCAACCGTGACTGATGGCAAAGGCGGTGTCTTCTGGCATACACAAGGCAGCGGAAAATCATTGTCCATGGTCTTCTATGCACACTATCTGCAAGAAGCATTGGAAAGCCCCACTATCGTTGTCATCACTGACCGTAATGATTTGGATGACCAACTGTACGGACAGTTCTCTCGTTGCAAGGACTTCCTCCGGCAAACGCCACAACACGCTAAGAGCCGCAAGAATCTGAAAGAACTGCTTGCAAATAGACAAGCAAACGGAATTATTTTCACAACCATGCAGAAGTTTGAGGAAAGTAATGAGGCTCTTTCTGAACGACGGAACATCGTTGTAATGGCGGATGAAGCTCATCGCGGGCAATACGGTCTCAATGAGAAAGTTGTAGTCAAGCAGAAGGACAACGGCGAAGTTGAAGCAAAAACTGTTATCGGCACTGCCCGTATCATAAGAGATACGCTTCCCAATGCAACCTACATTGGCTTCACAGGAACCCCGATCTCCACAAAAGACCGCAGCACACGCGAAGTATTTGGTGATTATATCGACATCTATGATATGACACAGGCAGTTGAAGACGGTGCAACAAGACCCGTCTATTACGAAAGTCGTGTTATCCATCTCAAGCTCGATGAGAACACTCTTCGCTTAATCGACACCGAATATGATATTATGGCTGAAAACGCCGATCCATATGTCATTGAAACGAGCAAAAAAGAACTTGGTCAGATGGAAGCAATCCTCGGTGCCGATCAAACCATTGATTCCTTGGTCAATGATATTCTTGACCATTACGAGAACTACCGTGAGAATGTTCTGACAGGCAAGGCAATGATCGTTGCCTATTCACGCCCGATAGCCATGAAGATTTACAAGCGCATCCTTGAGTTGCGTCCGGCATGGACAGAAAAGATTGCAGTGGTCATGACGCAAGGTAATAATGATCCCGAAGAATGGCGTGAGATTATCGGTAACAAAGCGCACAAGGATGACATGGCGCGGAAATTTAAAGATAATAACTCTCCACTGAAAATCGCTATTGTCGTGGATATGTGGCTGACTGGATTTGATGTGCCATCCCTCGCTACGATGTACGTTTATAAACCGATGGCTGGGCACAATCTGATGCAAGCTATTGCCCGCGTCAATCGTGTCTTCAAAGATAAAGAAGGCGGTTTGGTTGTTGATTACGTCGGCATTGCGGCTGCACTGAAACAGGCAATGAACGACTACACTGCCAGAGATAAGAAGAACTATGGTGATACTGATGTAAGCAAAGCTGCATATCCCAAGTTCCTCGAAAAGCTCTCTATTTGTAGGGATTTGTTCCATGGATTCAGTTATGCAAAATTCATGACAGGAAGCGACCTAGACCGTGCAAAGCTCATCAGCGGTGGTGTAAACTTCATTCTTGGCAAGAGCGTTGCTGAATATGAGCTTCCTGACAACGAGAAAACGCAGAACGTGTTTATCAAAGAGGCTCTACTTCTTAAACAAGCTCTTTCGCTATGTAGCAGCTTAGTAGATGAGCAAACCCGTATGGAAGCAGCTTTCTTTGAGTCCGTCAGAACAATGACCGTGCGCTTGGTCTCAGGCGGTACTGGAAAAAAGTTTACACTCCCAGAAGTAAATGAGCGCATCAACGAGCTTTTGAAACATAGCATCAAGAGCGAAGGTGTCATTAATCTCTTCTCTGATGTTCAAACAGAGTTTTCGCTGTTCGATCCAAAGTTTCTTGAAGAAGTGGCAAACATGAAGGAGAAAAATCTCGCTGTCGAACTTCTAAAAAAATTGATTGCCGAGCAGGTCTCTGTTTATCGCCGGACGAACATCGTCAAGTCTAAGAAGTTCTCTGAAATAATTCAAAGCGCAATGAACCGTTACCTAAACGGTATGCTGACCAATGAAGAAGTCATTCAGGAATTACTTAAATTGGCTAAGGATATTGCTGCCGCTGCTGCAGAAGGTGAAAAGCTTGGACTGACGGCAGACGAACTTGCTTTTTACGATGCTCTCACGAAACCTCAAGCAATCAAAGATTTCTATCAGCACGATGAACTGATAGCGATTACAAAGGAACTTACCGATATGCTCCGAAAAAATCGGACTATCGATTGGCAAAAGAAAGAGAGCTCACGAGCCGGAATGCGGCGATTAGTTAAACGTCTGCTAAAAAAACACAAGTATCCGCCGGAGGGTATGGATGACGCAGTCCAGACAGTCATGAGTCAGTGTGAAATGTGGGTAGACAATACATAATGCAAATTGTCATCACGCACGACTTGTAATGGAAGTAGGCACTTTGGTAACGCATAACATGGAACAGAGAAAAATAAGAACGATTCTTCTCTGTTGTCGATGCAGTGGCAGTGTTGACTAGCCAGTTAGATTTGCGTCATGCAGCAAAATGTTGGGGTGATATAAAGAGAAAGCTCAAATCCAAGAATGCAGGTGAAGCGTACGAAAAAATCGTACACTTCAAAATGGCAGCTCCTAAAATCAAACCCGCTGGCCGATGTAGCTGAAACTGATTCACTCCTCCGCATCTTCCGTCACCAATCAACCCCTGACCATTGCAGACTGGTCATAAGCACATCGATCTTCTCCCTCCGGAACAATGCCATCACCATCGGAATGATCCCCCCATCTCCGCCGCACCAGATACTCCGCCATAGACAATGAAAGACATGACGCTGACCATTAAACGGTCGACGTCATGTCTCTTTTTATTATTCCGAAGTCTTCAGCCAAGCGTAAAATTCCTCGGCTGAGATAATATCCCGGTCGCACTTCTTTTTCTGTTCTCTCGCGCGCTCGCTCCAGTCATAAAACTGCTTGTCCGTGACGCGCCCGGCCTTGATCCATGCGAAGCGCCGCTTGTATTCCTTGCGGTACGCCTTGAACACCGGGTCCTCCGACTGGCGTATCGTCCACTGCTTCAGCGCGCCGATCTCACGGCAGCGAGTCTGCCCAGCAGGAACCGGGCGCTCGCAGTACTCCGCGCTCACGCGGCCTGTCTGCGGGAAATAGCGTCCGCAGTTCTTGCAGCGGCGGACAGTGATGCCGCGCTCAACGCAGCTGCGCAATGAGTAGTCGATCATGTCTGCGATGCTTCCGGAGTACAGAACCGGAGAACACTTCTGATATTCCACCGGCTCGAAGCTGAGTGGAATGGGATGGAACCTGAACAAGTCCGGATCGTTCGGGATATCGTAATAATAGTTCCTCGACGCCTGAACTTGAGGTTCGCGTCCGGCAGTGTCGACGTCCAGCACCAAGTCAAAGAAACGCTGCACCTGCTTCTGATACACCGGGAGCAACTCCGGCAAGCGCCGCAGCTCGTCGAGCATCTGCTCGTCCTCTGCGCTGCCCCGGTCTTCGGAAAAAGCCAACCTTGACATCCGCTCATAGAAGCGCACGTACAGGAGCTGAAAATATATGTGCCTCGCGCCAAGCTCACCGAGCTTCATCATCGCAGAGACAAGCGCATCCTTGTCATCATCTGCAATATACTTGCCCCAACAATCAGCAATGTCCTTGAGCAGCGGCGTCTGCTCGGCTATGTCAAGCTCCTGAAACGAGAGCAAGCTCTCCAAGAAAGGAAGCTCCTGCTGCACAGAGGGAGCACCTTGAGTCCCCATAGAATCGTATTGAAAAATTTCTCTGTCTCCTGAGAAATACATCTTTGCGTACCAAGACATAGCATCCTCCGAATAGACAATCGCAAAATTTTTATAATATAAGTCTTGACAAATCTCGAAATACATGTTACTATGCAAATCCCAAAATAGACTGTCAAAATAATTTTGAGATAAGTCTATCACTGGAGTGGTCGATTGTCAACAGAAAATTATGACTCGCCGCACTGAACCTTGAAAACTGAACACCCATCGCCAGAGATGATACTCACCGGGGAAGTAGCGCAATGAAGCGACGCTGAGCGTACCAAGGATGATGCAAACGCTGTGTTGGTCAAGCAAGGCCGCAGGGCAGGAACGGGTATGGCGTATGGCAGAGACGAAAGCGAAGGGAGTGATGAACGCAAAAAAATGAAGCCGCCAAACTGCTGCAACAGTTCAGCGGCACGCCGCGTTTCGGAAAACGCAGACTCCATCTGCACACAGTCTAACAGAGAGACCTCCGAAACGCAAGAAAAATTTTCTTGAACAAAATCAACTTGAAGGAGGGATCGAATGCAGGAGTCCATATTCACTAACTACGATCAGCTTCCGCTGTTCCTCAACGCGAACACAGTGGCGCAGGTGCTTGGAGTGTCAATCTCCAGCGCATACGAGCTGATGCACGAGAAAGGCTTCCCCGCTCTGCGGGTCGGGAACCGCATCATAGTTCCCAAGGAAAAATTTTGTCAGTGGGTGGAGGAGCAGACGGGAGGTGGTGCCTGATGTTCCAGCGCTGGCCTAAACGCGACCCGGTCAAGCACTACTACCTTGTGCCCAACGAGGTTTTCAGTCTCGGTCTCAGCTCATACGAGATCTCGGTCTATAATTTTCTTCTGCGCTGTGAGGATCGCGTGACCTATCAATGTCATCCAAGCTACCGCACCATCGGCAAGGCAGTGCGTCTGAGTGAAAACACAGTGCGGAAGTACGTAGCCAGTCTTGAGGAAAAGGGGCTCATCCGTACAGAGCCGAGCACGATCATCACAAAGGATGGCCGTGTGCGCAACGGCAGTCTCATCTACACCATCCGCCCGATACAGGAAGCGCTCGAGCTCAACTATGAGCAGCAGCTCCTGCAAGCGGAGCTTGACACAGAGCGGCTGCGGGTTGAAAAACATCTGGCAGAACTAAATCAGCGAAGGGAGTGTGACCGCGCATGATAGAACTCCTCGCAAACCATATCGTAGATTATGATCCGATGGCGACCGTCTGGCGCACACGCGACACGGTGCATTATATACAAGCGGAGTGGAGCAAGAGCCACGACGAACCCATCGACGAGGGCGAGCTGCTTCTCTTTCTCTGCGATGAGCACCACGGCAATCTTAACGAAGAGCAAAAGTCCCTCTCCCGCCGCTGCCGCGACGAGATGCGCACGGCCTACAGCGCGGCGGTGTTCCGGCTGATGCTGTGTGAAGAGATGCTGTGCCGAGGCATGGCAGCAGATTTCCAGACCTGCCGAAGCATATTTTTCCCGGAGGGAGGCAATGCGTCATGGCTGCCAAACCGGGCGGTATAAGGGCGTTTCCCCTCGAGGCGCGCGGCAGCGCCGAAAATTCTCGCCTCGAGAATGACAAGTTTCGCCTTTGTGGTACGGGACGGGGCGTTTGCCCCGTTCCCCGCCCACTTCGGCAGACAAGCGGGCTAAGCCCACACCCCTATCAGCATTTAAGGAGGCATGGTTTATGGCAAAAAATCAATTCATCCGCGCCCGTGTTGCCGGGTGGGAAAAGGAGCGCATCCGCCGCAAGGCGAAAACCGCCCACATGTCCGAGAGCGAGTTCGTGCGCCGCGCCGCCTTGGGACGTGAGGTCGTTGTCATTGAAGGCATGGATGAGATTCTGCGGGAGCTGCGCTATCAGGGCAACAACATGAATCAGCTCACGGTCATGGCTCGGCAGGGGCGCATCACGCAGGTGAACTACGAACCCTTCATGGAGGTGTACCGCGGAATATGGCAAACGTTAAATTCATTGCTGTCTCACGCAGTCTGAGCGGCATACTGGACTACGTCACCAACCGGGAGAAAACCGTAGACAGCCTCATCTCCGGCGTCAACTGTGTTGCCGAGACTGCGCAGGCAGAATTTGAAGCGGTGAAGAAACAGTTCCGCAAAACGGACGGACGCAGTTACTATCACATAGTCCAAGCCTTCTCCCCTGACGATCCGTTGGACTTCAAGACCGCGCATGAGATCGGTCTGAAGTTCGCGGAATACTTCAAGGGCTATCAGTGCGTGGTCGTTACGCACATGAACACGGCGCACATACACAACCACATCGTCATGAACTCGGTAAACTTTGAGACCGGGCGTAAGTTTCATCAGACCGCGCGTGAGATGCAGCAGGCCAAGGAGTATAACAACCAGCTCTGCCGGGAGTACGGTCTGTCCTTCACCGAAACGAAGGCAGACCCATTCCACATTCCCGTGTGGAAGGAGCAGCTATGCTATACCATCAAGGAGGCCATGGAGAACTGCGCCACGCGTGAGGAGTTCATAGACTTCATGGAGCAGTTCGGTTACAAGGTGCGCTGGGAGCCGAACCAGAAATACATCACCTACACCACACCGGAAAATATCCGCTGCCGGGACAGCAAGCTCTTCGACCAGACTCTTCTGCGCAGCAGCATGGAAGCCTACTTCGACATGGGCGGCTGCGAATATCTCGAAAGCCGCATCGACGCCACCGAGTATGGCGAGCTCCTGCCCACGGTCGACGATGCCGTCTGCGGTCTGCTCTCCATCATGGATGCAATGAACACCGGCGACAACGACCGCTTCCATCTTGAAACTCTGCATCACAGCAAGGAAGAGATACAACGCATCCTTGAGCGCGGCGGAAAGGTCGACCGGACGGTGAAGTACGTCGTTGACGATGATGAGGACGACGAGTATGAACAGTACCACGGTTTCAATATGCGGATGTGAAAATAATTCTCTCAAATTTCCGATAGCTATTTTCCGCAAAGTGTGGTAGTTGTTTGTGTTGAAAAAATCTCAGTCAAAGGAAGTGAAGCACATGGCAAAACGAAGGCCGTCAGGTGACGGCATGGTGCGCAAGCGTGACGACGGGCGCTGGGAAGGGCGCATCGTCATCGGTCACAAGGATAACGGCGAGCCGCTGTTCCGCCACGTCTACGCCAAGACACAAAAGGCGCTGCTGGACAAGCTCCATCAGAGCATCGAAAACTACCGCGACGTCGAGCTGACCGAGGACAGCCGCATGACGCTCGGCGAATGGCTTGACCGCTGGCTCACAGAGTACAAAGCGGGCACGGTGCGTCCCGGCACGCTTGAGAGCTACCGCCGCTACATAGACCTCTACATCAAGCCGCAGCTCGGCGGCAAGCAGGTTTCCCTCGTCTCACAGCAGGACATCCAGCGGATGTACCGTCGGCTGAAAACCGACGGGCGCATCCGTGAGCATCCGGAGCTTGGCCATCAGCTCTCCGACGCCATGATCCGCCACATACACTCAATGCTCCATGCCGCGATGAAGGACGCAGTGCAGGCGCATGTCATTCCGAAGAACCCGACCGAGGGCACGACAACGCCGAAGCCCAACTATAAGCCGAAGCGCATCCTCACCCGCGCGGAGCTGGACGCTTTCCTCAAAGTCGTAGAGCAGGACGAGGTCTGGCGGGACTTCTTCCAGACGGAGCTGATGACCGGCCTGCGCCGCGGTGAAATCTGCGGCCTGCAATGGGGCGACTTTGACAGGGACGCCGGGACGCTGAAGGTGTGCCGCACACTGCACAGCAAGAAAAAAGGCGAATACACTCTCGGCGAGACAAAGACCGATAAGGGTATGCGCACCATCCTCCTGCCGAAAAGCGTCACCGACATCCTGCGTCGGCGCAAGGCTGAGGCGCTGAGTCAGTGGATATTCCCCGACCCGGTTAAACCGGAAGACCCCGTTGATCCTAACACGGCGTATCACCACATGAAAACGCTGCTTCAATGGGCTGGGCTGCCGAGCATACGCTTTCACGATATGAGACACACGTTCGCGACACATGCTCTCACTAGCGGCGTGGACGCGAAAACGCTCTCCGGTATCTTGGGGCACACCAATGCGTCCTTCACGCTGGACACCTACACCCACGTCACATCGGATATGCAGAAGCAGGCCAGCAGCATCGTGGGCGGATTCATGGAAAACTTATTTGGGAGGGAGCTGAAACCGTGGCAAGAAAACGCAAAGCCGGGGACGGAACGGTAAGGCAGCGCAAGGACGGGCGCTGGGAGGGACGCGTCGTCATCGGCTATGACGACAACGGCTATCCCAAGACGAAAAACGTCCTCGCCAAAACGAAGAAGGAGTGCTTGGAAAAGCTCCAAAAGCTCAAGGAGGAATGCGGCGGGCAGACGCCCGCAAAGGTGCGTCCCGATATGCTCTTCGGGGACTGGCTAAGATACTGGTACGAAAACCACTCCAAGCCGAAGATACGCCCCACCACTCAGAAAACATACGAGGATCGTATTCGTCTGCACATCATCCCGGAGATCGGCAACATCCCGCTCAACAAGCTGACGCAGAATGACCTGCAGCAATTTTACGGGCGGATCAAAAAAGGCGGTCGGAAGCGCCTCACCGAAAAGTACGGCGAGGGGCTGTCCGACCGGACGGTGCGTATGTGTCATGCCACCTGCCGCTCCGCGTTGGAGAAAGCGGTGCAGGAGGGGCTCATCCGTGTGAACCCGGCCATCGGCTGCAAGATACCGCCTAAGAAAGCGCGGGAGATGCAGGTGCTCACAAGGGAGGAGCTGCAAAGGTTTCTCATTCAGGCGAAAGCCGAGGGCTACTACGAGCTCTTCCTTCTGGACTTGGCTACCGGGCTGCGCCGCGGCGAGCTCATGGCTTTGCAATGGGACGACCTCAACTTCAAGACCGGCGTGCTGAATGTAAACAAGCAGGTCTACGACGTGCGCGGTGAGCTTCAGCTCAGTACACCCAAGACGAAAAGTTCGATACGAAAGATCGTTCTGCCGCCCGCCGTGGTGGAGGTGCTGCGCGAGTACAAGGAAACGGTGGACTCCCGCTGGATGTTTCCGTCGCCGGTGAAGGAGGACTGCCCCATCACTCCCGGCGTAGTGCGCCGCAGACTCCAGCTCATCTTGGAGCACGCGGGCTGCAAGCATGTTCGCTTTCATGACATTCGTCATACGTTCGCGACCTTGGCACTGGAAAACGGCATGGACGTGAAAACGCTCTCCGCCATGCTGGGTCACGTGTCGGCGGCGACGACGCTGGATATATACACCCACATCACCGACGACATGCAGCGCGCCGCCGCCGCGAACATCGACCGCGGTATCGGCAAAGCAGCACCTCAGGAGGACGCTTCGGTGACCGGGCAAGAGACTGCCCCATCCGCGGCGGAAAAGCCGAGTATGACCGATTTCAAGCCCTACATGGGGCTCAGGCGCAAGCCCGGCACCGGCTGCGTCTCCGAGCTCAACGACCATCTGTTTGAAGGCCGCTACTCCCCCAAGTGGCCTGACGGCAAAAAGCACTCCCGCAATGTCTACGCCCGCACCCGCGAGGAGTGCGAGGAAAAGCTCAAGGTGCTCATTGCAGAGATGAAAGCCGAGATCGCAGAGGCGAAGAAACTTAAAGAAATGGGTAGAGGCAACGGTCAGCCGGCAAAAGTGAAGTAAGAAAACATCATCCCCTGCGCCGCAATAGACAATGAATGAGAATGCATCTGCTCGTATGAACAGATGCGTTCTCATTCTGATTTGCCGTGCTGGTCGCCTGTCTCCTCCGGAATGTAATATTATCCCTCACCCGATCAGTTTCAAAATTTGCTTTTCATTGACTCCCGGCAGGATGTTTCTCAGATGCGCAATGATGCGCGCCCTCGACTCCACCGGCTCGCTGCCATACGCCGAGGTCACGAAGTCATAGCCGAACAGCTCCTCCGGAGTGGTGTATTTTGCGATGCCCCAGCCGTATGGCTTTCCGTGTTTGTCCTGCATATAAACAAAGTCGCCGACGGTCAGATATGTCTGCATCTGAAGCCGCGTTATCACCGTATCAAAGCCGGTGTTCCCGCCCTTTCCGTAATTGCAAAGGCGCTTGAGTTCTTTCGACAGCAGTGCGCCGTGTTCCGCCACCGTGTCATACACTGTCTTATCCTTGCGGGACGCAAGCCCGTCGTCATAACGGGCGTCAAAGTCATATCCGTCCCTGCGAAAATTGGCAAAGTCGGGAAGCCATTCCCGGCTGATAAAGCCTGCCCTGCCGCCGAAGAATTTCCCATATACGCAGCGTCCGCTTCGAGCGACCGGCCCTTTCCATTCCCAAGGGCCGTCCGCATCTTCGGGAAACCACAACTCCGGCAGACAGCACTCCTCCACGGAAAAGTCGGGGATCTCTCCCACGAAGAAGGGCAGAAAGCCCCATTCCTCCGTGAGCGCGGCTATGTCCTCCGGGCTGCGGAGCTCATAAGTTTTCATTCAGAAATTCCCTCCTGTCCGTATTGCGGAAGTGTAAGCAAATAACAGTTGCGCAAACTAGAATTTATCGCTATTTGTAGATATATCGGACTTCTCGCAATTCTTTCCCTCCGATATTATCATCTAAAAAATCATCTGTCGGTGAAAAACCAAATTGTTCATAAAAATGCCTTGCTCTGCTGTTTTCTTCAAGAACCCACAAAAAGATATTTTCGTATCCTTGTATTTTTAATTCTGAAATGGTAGATTTCATAAGAGTTTTTCCATAGCCTTTACCCATATAATTCGGTAGCAGATATATCGAAATAACTTCACCCCAGTCGTGAAACTGCTCAAAACGGGATTTACAAAAACTGCTTGTTCCCACGATTCTGCCATTGTCAATACAAATCAATGTTTTCCAGTTTGGGTTATCTAAGGTTGACGACCAGCGTCCATTAGAAATTGAATCCAGATAGTCTTGAGGTATTATGCCTTTATATGCGCACTTCCAACTTTCCTCATATATCCTGCTTATTTCCATTCTATCATCAGTAGGTATAATATATCGAATTTCCATTTTCTCACCTTTCCAAATCCCGATTTGTCAAAATACCAGGCGCATCTGATGCCATACAACATTGCCGTGCGTGGATTTGTCGGACACGCCCTCGTCCTTGAATCCAAATTTCGCGTAATACGGAATAAGCTGTTCCTTGCAGGTCAGTACAAGTCCCTTGCGTCCCTGCTGTTTTGCGTCGTCGATGGCGCGGCGAAGCAGCGTCCCGGCATATCCGTGCCTGCGGTATTCGGGCAGCGTGTTGACGCCGAAGATCATCTGCCATGCGCCATTTTCGTTATGCATCGCCGCGTTTTCATACATTTCATCGGTCAGGTCAGGCTCGTCCGTTACGAATCCGTCCACAAACGCTATCAGCTTTTCGTCATCGTGCATCAGCCAGAAATGATTCCCGTAATGACTGACCCGCTCAATGAAGTCCTTTTCCGTCGCAGCCTCCGCGGGCGGAAAGCACTCCGCCTCGACTGCCGTGATTGCCGCAATATCTTTCATTTCCGCATATCTTATGTTCATAATGTTTCCCCCACGGATTGACCTCCGTCTTTATCTCAAATCAAAAATGCATTTCACACAAAAAGCAAACAGGAATTTCTATTTCCGCCGCCATTCCATTACATGATCTTTTTCCCCAGTAGCTTCATCTATGCCGCTGCACAGGATTTTAAATCCCTCTCTTTGATAAAAAGCTATTGCCCGTGTGTTTTTGCGGTACACGTTCAAACGCAGTTCGTTCCTTTTGGTCTTTGCATAATTCAGCAGAAGTCTGCCTATGCCCTGTGACTGCATTCCATCAGAAACAAAAATGCCCTCAATATATTCGTCGTTCAGCCCTATGAAGCCCTGTATTCCCTGATCATCCTCATAGACATAGACAGTTGCATGCGGCAACAGTTCTTTTACTGATTCAAAATTGCTTTCCCAATATTGAGCTGGAATAAAATCATGCGCCCTTATATTTGTGTCCAACCATATATCCGCAACTTTATCTATATCTGCTTTTCGCAGTTCTCTGATCATAATGTTTCCTCCGCAGCTTGACCGCCGCCTTTATCTCAAATCGAAAAGATATTTTTCGTAGTCCTTTACATAGTACCGCTTGTTTTTGCGTCCCTTTTCGATGATGATGTGTCCCTCTGCTTCTAATTTTTCTTTCTGCGCTTCAATGCCATTCGGGTATTTGGCATTCAATTCTCCGTTGGCTTTCAATGTTCTCCAATAAGGTGTCTCATCTTCCGAACGCTGATAGCTTGCCCATGCCGCAATGGAAACGAAAATCCCTGCCGTGATCGGCTCCGTAAAATCAGCGCCGCTCATTTTCGCAAAATAATCGCGTATTTCCCCAACGGTGATCACCTTGCCGTATGGGATTTTTCTCATCACTCTATCGTACTCAATTGGCGGAGCGAAATACATTCTGCTGCCGCCGTATTTCTCTATACTTTCCGGGTCTGTGATAGTTTGGAATTTCGGCATATCCTTGTTGTCGTGCAGCATCGCATTAAAATCTTTTTTATCTTCGTTTGCCATTTTGCTCACCTCCGCCGTAAGAGTAACCTATTTATAGCTCGTATGCAATGAGACTGTTTGAAAAAAGTAAAGTGATCCACAGTGCTCACCCGCAGTTAATCCATGTAAAAATAGAAATCGCACTTATCACTGCCCCGGCCTATCGTGCCGTGCCGTTCAAAGGTGATGCCGCACATATTTCCGTAGACGCGGTCATCGCTCAGACAGAAAGTACTCGTCAGCTCTTCGCAGCCCAGTAGTTCACAATACTTCATATAGGGACATTGCAGAACATCGACCCTGTAATGCCTGATGTCGGCTTCAATTTCCTCGAATTTGAAGCCTGCGTCTCCGTTGAACATAGTGCCGATTATCTTGTGGAAGATCTTAAAGAACAGCGGCCGGATAAATGGAAGCTTAGTTGCGATATGCAGACGGTTTCTATCAGGCTCTACGCCTATTCTTACGGATTCTTCTATCAGGCTGATGGCCTCTTCGCGTGAGATGTATTTGATCATCTGAAGATAAATAGCCGCCCGCGGGAAGATCATCTGTTCGGTATGTATCTTTTCTTTCTTGGGCAGACCTTTGTATTTGTCACACAATTCGTTGCAGAGATTCACCGCGTCATTGAGCAGAACATCAGTCTGCGCCTCGCCGAACTTCTTTCTCAGTTCACCCAGCAGATAAGAAAACCCACCGAGCTTCTCATAATATCTTTTATCAACCATATTCTATGCCCCCCGCATTTGCAATTGTCGATTTATCTTCTTGCTAATATCATATCTAAAATTAGCGAGAAAGTAAACAGCAGGTTTAAAAAAGCAAGCCGAGGCATCGCCCCGGCTTGCTTTTTGACTATGGATAATTCTCTGTCTAGTAGGCACTATGGCGCAATAAGAGAGGATTTACTATCTCCTTGAGTAAAAGTGAAAATGCAAAATCTATCCGGAGATATAATAACCGAATTCCGAAGCATTGTTTCGGAAATTCATTGGGTAAAATCCGATACACCTACCTCATTTACTACGCCGCAATAGCCAAGTAATGAAAAGTATTTGCTGTGGAATGGGAACTAATTCAACCTGAAGTAACAGGTGTTTTTCCCGTTCCCTTCTTTTTTTAGCTCACCGACAGCGACCAGCTTACGCAAAGCTCCTTCGATAGAGCTGTCGCTGAGTGTCGGGCATAGCTCTCGAATGTTCTGTTTGTTGAACCGTCCGATTTTATTCTTGCTTGCTCGGCGTACCATTTCAAGTGCAGACAGTTTGGTTTCTACAAGTGCCATACGATCTTCAAAGTCCTTGTAAGCGGAAAGTATCGTCCCAAGCAGATACTTGATGAACGGAACAACATCCTCCGTGCCTTCATGCCATCCAGTCTGCGACTGCGCAAGTGCATCGTAATACAAATCTTTGTCCTTTGCTATTTTAGACTCAAGTGAAATATACTTGCCTACGAAAAATCCGCTCCGGTACAAAAGCAGCGTTGTGAGTAGCCGACTCATTCTTCCGTTTCCATCATTGAAAGGATGGATACACAGGAAATCGTGAATAAAAACGGGGATAGCAATCAGCGGTTCAAGCTCCATGTTTCCGATTACACGGTTATATTCCTCGCAGATCCTGTCTAAAGCCTCCGGCGTTTCATAAGGCGCAAGCGGTGTAAATAGAACCTCAACATGACCGTCCGGATAGGTGGCGCTAATATAGTTCTGTACATTCTTGGTGCTGCCCGCAAGCGGGTTATTCATTTGGCTGTACAGTATTTTGTGAAGCTGCAGGATGTAGTTGCGCGTAATTGGAATCGCATCGAAGTTTTCGTGAATAATACTCAAAACATCGCGATACCCCGCAATCTCCTGTTCATCACGGTTCCTTGGCGCAGTCTTCTCCTCAACAAGCTGCCGAATTCTTGTATTCGTGGTGACGATACCCTCAATGGCATTCGATGCTTCGGTGCTCTGTATCTTGGCGATTTCAACGAGCTTTTCAAGCTCCTCCGGGCACTGTTTCAAATACAGTTCCTGCTTACCTGCTTCCTTGTATATGGCAGCAATCAATCCCAGAATTTCCGAATCCCACTTCTGCTCCTTAATTGCGGAATAATTAAATAACCGCATCCTCTCACCTCCACTTAGTTTCCCTTAAATTGTAGCGCATAATAAGGGAATAGTCAACAAGCTGCGCGATAATTCCCTTACTATTATACCCATATTAAGAGATTTGTGGTGGACTCTTCAATTGAACAAGACAGCATTGTATCGGCAACGTAATGCCGGTTAGGCTCGTTTTGGAGTCGGTGTTAGGAACCCTACGGAAACGCCATTAATGACCGATTTCAAGCCCAATGTGGGACTCGGGCTCAAGGCCGATGGCAAAAGCACACCCACAATGTCTATGAGCATGCTTGCAAGGAGCTGCTTAAGATAAACTTGATGAGTGTTGTGGGGGAAAGCAGACTGAATTCATCAAATATAAAGAACAATCCCACATTGATGAGAAAAGTTGCTTTGATTATAAAAATCTTTTTATGTTTTTTGATGAGATCACTTTCATTTCAAAGTGTTATCTGAGGAAAATAACGAATCGGTAACTCTGCTCAAGCAAAAGTTGATATTGATTTTTCGAGCTACGCTGTGTAAAATTATATATTGAGATTTTGTGTGCTTGAAAGGAGAATGCCGATTGCCTAATGTAATTGATTTGTTTGCTGGGGCTGGTGGCCTGAGTTTAGGCGCTGCACGAGCAGGATTTAATGTTTCGGCTGCTGTTGAAATTGACACTCATGCCATAGAATCAATTTTCCCAATACTGTGCATATCCAACGAGATATTATGTCATTGACCGGTCAGGAGCTCCTCCAGATTGCTGGGGTTCAAGAATGTGAACTGGCTGGCATAATAGGGGGCCCCCCGTGCCAAGGTTTTAGTAATATTGGTCACGGTAATGTTGCAGATATGCGGAACAGATTATTTGTAAAGTTTTTTGAACTAATAGAAGAGCTTCAGCCAGCATTTTTTTTAGCCGAAAATGTCCCAGGAATCATGAAACCCAAATATGATAGTATTCGCGATGAAGCGTTCCGTCATGTCAACAATTACAACATACTTGATCCAATCTGTGTTAAGGCTAATGAATACGGAGCACCAACTACTAGAACCCGATACTTTTTTATTGGATATCTGCTAGATGGTCGAATTGAGCCATTTACTGCAGATGATATTACCAGAACGCAAGTTCGCGAAGAAGAAAGAACAAATGTCCGTAAAGCGTTGGAAGGTTTACCAAGCGACATTCGCTATCGGGAAAAAAATAGTTCTGGGCTAAAGGCATTAACCCAGAACTATTCAAATGCAGATGCTCAGCATGAGCAGTCAGCTTTCTTCTATCAACGTGTTACAGGCATGATACCAGGATAATGTACAATAAGTGATAATGTACAATAAGTTGCGCAAATTGAAAACCGCATAAAAGAAGACATAGCTTGCAGGCTCTGGTAGAATGAAGTCACGACACACCATTCTGAAAGGAGACAGCAAACTATGTCCGAGAAAATTGTACAGCTAAACGAGGAAGTAATCAAGGGCCAAATCAAGGAATTAGTTCGAGTTCAAGCGGCATGCGCATTTTTTCGCGGCGCGGCTTTCCAAAAACAGGAAACAGGAAATATCTGCATAGCCGGCCTTTGGCAGGCGGATACTATCTGTGCAACATTTGCATCGACTGGAGGAATTTGATATATGAAAGCTACAGGCATTGTCAGACGTATTGATGACCTGGGGCGGGTGGTCATCCCCAAGGAGATTCGCCGTACCATGCGTATCCGCGAAGGCGACCCGTTGGAGATTTACACCACCCGGGAGGGGGAGGTCATTTTTAAGAAATACTCCCTGATCGGCGGGCTGGAGGAGTTCGCGGCGCAGTTCTGCGACACACTCAGCCGCAGCACGGATTTTTCCGCCGCCGTCACCGACCGGGACGCGGTGATCGCCATGGCCGGGGCGGGGAAGAAGGAGCTGCTGGGCAAGTCTCTCTCCCCGGAGCTGGAGCGCATCATGGCCGGGCGCGGGCTGTACTGCGGCGAAGGCGTGGCCGTCAGCGAGGAGGACAACGGCTACCGGGCGGCGGTGGCGGCGCCCATCCTGTGCGAAGGCGACGTGCTGGGCGCGGTGCTGTTCCTGTCGCCGGACGGCAGGACGGCGGGTGAGACGGAGTGCAAGCTGGCGCAGACCGTGGCGGCGTTTCTGGGAAAGAATATGGAGAGCTGATAAAACGACCCTGTGGCTTCGCCACAGGGCCGTTTTCAGCCTGTCAAAGAACCCCAGCTTTCGCTTCTCCGGTCGCTTTACACCTACACCGCACTACGTGCGATGCGCTCGGCTTGCACTTCCTTTTCCGCCATATCTAGGCATTAACCCAATGGCCGCGAATCAAATCGTGCAGTATAGATGAATCCTCTGTCAGTCCAATCTGAGTTTCCATTGTTTTCGCTTTAAACTGTGCTGGTGCTGACCGTTTTCTGGAGTAGTATCCGTCCATTGTATTTTTCATTGGAAATCATCTTATCGATTGTTTCCCGCAAAACACTGTCTCCGCCAAATTAGGTAGCGACGGTGCTTTTCGCGGGAACGCTCAGACCGTTCCTATGCGGTTGGTATAGTTCACCGAGAAGCTGTTTTGCCTGCGATAGGTCTTGAAGTCCTCCCTGTCAAAAATCAGCA
>ERZ827043.1100-NODE-1100-length-29163-cov-12.612100_pt1 | contig 29163 bp, 26 predicted proteins | sample MGYA00519923_ERZ827043 | MGnify/ENA primary metagenome ERZ827043 (study PRJEB31778, sample SAMEA3449251) | human gut metagenome | biome: human gut; feature: human-associated habitat; material: faeces | place: United Kingdom | collected 2010/2012 ... | reverse complement strand
AACCCGCCGCCTACTGCTTGGGAAGCAGTCGCTCTACCGGATGAGCTAACCCTGCGTTTACTCATTTATTGTAGCAAAGGACACGGGTTTTGTCAACCGCTTTTTGGCTCGATTTTGGTCGGTAGCAATTCAACTTTTTAATGCAACAGCAACAGCGTTGAACTGCCTATCGCAAATATGCCGTTTCGATAGGCACTATTTTTGAAAATTGCAATAAACAAAAAGACCACCGTTCTGCCCGCAGGAAATAAGGGCAGGACGGTGGTCTTTTGAACGGACTGTGACTTACAGCTCAGCCAGAGCGCGCTTGAGGTTCTGGGCGATCTGGTCAGGGCAGCTGGTGGGGCGGGGGCCGCAGGTGGTGCCTTCCATGCGGGCGATGGCGTCCTCAGCCTTCATGCCCTTGAGCAGGCGGCTGATGCCCTTCAGGTTGCCGTTGCAGCCGCCGATGACCTCGATGGACTCGATGGTGTGGTCATCGTTCAGCACGATGTGGGTCTCCTTGGAGCAGGTACCCTTGTTGGGGTAGCTGAAAGACTTGCTCATATTCAAACTTCCTCTCTTTATATCCGACTGACAGGCGAGCGGACTCGCATAGCATTTTTATTATATACTTGTCAGACGAGGAAGTCAATGTGACCCGGTCACAGAGCGCCGCCCCGGCGCTTGCGGGCCAGTGCCTCGATGCGCGCGATCTGGTCGTCCTCGGTGACGCAGGCACCCACCGGGTGGGGTTTGCCGTGGTTCGCGCCGTGGAAGTCGCTGCCGCCGGTGACGATGAGGTCATGCTTCTTGCAGAGCTCAGCGCACTCGGCCATATCCTCGGGGCTGTTGCGGGGGTGATGCACCTCGATGCCGTCGATGGCCCCTTCAGCCACCAGCTCCCGCAGCAGAGGCATACTCTTGTACACCGTCGGGTGGGCGAACACCACCACGGCCCCAGCGGCCTTTGCCGTGGCCAGCACCTCCCGCACCGGAGGGTAAGTGGGGGAGTGGAGGCACTTGCCCCGCGGCTCCCAGCCGAACAACTCGTGATAAAGCCCGGTGTAAATGCCGTCGCACAGGCCCAGCTGCTGCAGCGCCTGCATGATGCCGCTCTTAAAGAGGACGCCGCTGTCCTGCGCATATTCCAGCGCCTGCTCGGTGCGGAACTGGGGGTACAGCGCCTCGATCTCCCGGCAGCTCTGCAGAGCGCACTCGTTGCGGCGCTGGCGCATGATGTCGCAGTGCCGGCGCAGGGCAGGGCAGTCGAGGTCGGGCCAGAAGGTCAGCAGATGGACGCGGTGGCTGCGCTCGAAATCGTAGCCGGTGAGCTCGGCGGCGGGGATGAGCCGCACGCCGTCCTGCACCGGGTGGTCGTAGGCGTACTGGGCGCTGAGTGTGGTATCGTGGTCAGAAAGGGCCAGAGTGCTCAGCCCCAGCCGCGCTGCCATCAGGGGCAGGCGGTGGATGGGAACAGAGCCGTCAGAACAGGTGGAATGAGTATGAAGGTCGCCAGCCATAAGTTACTTTCCCTCGATTTTTACAGATTTCTGCGCCTAGTGTACCACAAAAATCATCGGGGAACAAGGGAGCCTTACACGGCTTTGCCGCCCACCGTGAGCGTGGAAGAACGGATGTGGTGGGTGAGAACGACTTCGGTATCCTCGCCGCCCATGGCCAGCAGTTCGTCCACCGAGAGGGTGGTGGAGCAGAGGATGGTCTGGAAGGTGATGGTGTCGATGCCCTCAGCCCGCAGCTGACGCAGGGTGGCCAGCGAGGCCCGGAGGGAGGCCGTGAACCGTCCGACGCGGAGGGAGAGGACGTTGTTGTCCCGGATGCTCGTGTAGGAGATGCGCTGGCCGTCCTTGTCGGTGACGACGAGGCCCGGGAAGACCGACTCCTGCACAGAGGCGTCCGCAGAGCCGCCGCCGGAAGAGGAGGGAACCGCAGGGACAGGGTCGGTGGGGAGGGTGATGTCGTTGCCCTCAGGGTCGTAGCGGGTGATGGAGCTGCCCTCAGCAAGGCCGGAGAACTCCTGCTCGATGCCGTTAGCGCCGATGGCCACGTTGTCTTTTCCGGCGGTGGCCGTAATGGTCACTTTGCCCTCGAGGGTGATGTCGGCATCTGCATTGCTTTCGCAGCCAGCACCGATGCCGGCGCCGCCAATAACGATTTTTTCCCCTTCATCTGTACCGCCGCCGACCGCATTGATGGTGGGACTGCCGTTCTCATTGCTCTTGATGGTGATTTGATTGCCATTGTTATCGCTGTTGTTTTCAGCGCCAGCACCGCCGCCTATGGCCGCGCCGCCTGCGCCTCCGGTAGCGTTGACCTTGGTGTTGCCCTCGATGGTCACATTGCTGAGACCATAAATACCACCGCCGATGCCTGCGCCATAAGCGCCGCCCTGCACATTGTCGATTTTGGCATTATCCTTGATGACCACGTTACCGTTGCCGATTTTATCGGGGGAACTAAATGCGCCGCCGCCGATGCCTGCCGCACCGTAGCCGCCGGTCGCATTCTCGATTTTTGCATTGCCGGAGATGGTCACATTGCCATCGCTGCCATTGCCGCCGCCAATGCCTGCACCGTACTTCGTGCTAGATGCATTTTTAATAACAGCGTCGCCGGTTATCGTAACGGTCGCACCGTTATAATAACCACCGCCGATGCCCGCAGCGCCATCACTGCCTGCGGCAGTGATGGTGCCGCCGCTGATGGTCACATTGCCGCTGCCGTTACAGCCGCCGCCGATGCCAGCGCCTAAATAACCGCCGGTTGCATTGATCTCGCCGCCGGTGATCTCTACCGTGCCGGTGCCGTAGGAACCACTGCCAATGCCTGCGCCCCAATCGTCACTGGTGGCCGTGATATTGCCGCCAGTGATTTTCACCTGAGCGTCATTGCTGCCAGCGCTGCCGATGCCAGCGCCTTTGAATCCACCGGCAGCCTCCAGACTGCCGTTCTTATCTTTGTCCTGAATGGTCAGTTCGCCGCTGGTGTCAGTCTTGTTGTGCTCCAACCCGGCATGGCCAGCGCCGCTCTTCAGCTCGTTGTCGCCATCCAGCTCAATGGTGGTGTCACCTTTGCCGGTAACACTCACAGCGGCTTCGCTCCGGCTGCTGGCGTCAATATTCACATCCTTGAGCGTGACCTCAACCTTATCGTCCTTATCTTTGGCGTCGATGGTCACGGTGTGGGAAGAAGCGCCTTCCTCACGATTTGTGATGATGGTGTCCGGGTCATTTTCGGTGGTATTCTCGTTCTGGGTGACATTGTTGCCGCTCTCGCCCGCCGAAATCGTAATGTCACCATCTTCGATGTACCATGTCCCTGCAAAGGCCGGGGCGGTAAGGGTGGTGAGCATTGCGGCGGTCAGAACAAGCGCCGCTGCCCGCTGAGAGGCCGGACGGGGTGAATTGTTACCCCCCCGTATTAAGAGGCCGACCCAGAACACGCATGGCAAGTTTACGATAAGAGAGCATACAAAAACCTCCTTTGAATGTTGAAAAAATATGGACTTTCGATTGATACAATTATAGCACTTCTGGGGAAGTAAGCAAGCAAACCTGCGTGAAATGCTGCTTTTCGTGCGTGAATGACAAAAAAACTATGAAAAACGCCGGGTTTTGCTTTTCTGCACATGGCATGGTATACTGGAAAAGAAAAATCCGCCAACCCGGCGGGAAAAAGGAGAAACGGAAACATGAAAACGAAATTTGGCATCGTGGGCTGTGGTTTCCTCGGCAATATCGTGGCCGATGCGTGGAAGAAGGGCCTGCTGGAAGACTACGAGCTGGTGGGTGTCACCAGCCGCACCTTCGCTTCGGCAGAGAAGACGGCGGCAAGCGTGGGTTGTGCGGCCTGCGCGGACGTGGATGCTCTGCTGGCGCTGGAGCCGGAGTACATCGTGGAAGCCGCTTCGGTGGAAGCGGTGCGGGCCATGGCCGTTCCGGTGCTGCGCCGGGGCGTGAACCTCGTGGTGCTGTCCATCGGTGCATTCGCCGACCTCGCGTTTTATGAAGAGGTCAAGCAGGCGGCCCGGGAGGGCGGCGCAAAGGTGCATCTGGCCAGCGGCGCCATCGGCGGCTTCGATGTGCTGCAGACCGTCACTCTCATGGCCGAGGCCCTGAAGCTGGACGAGAAGGCCGGCATCGAGACTCACACCGGTGCGAAAGGCTTCCGCAACACCCCCGTCTGGGCCGACCATCTGCTGACCGACACCGAGAAGACTACCGTCTTCACCGGCAGCGCCAAGGAAGCCATCGCAACCTTCCCGCGCCGGGTCAACGTCGCTGTGGCCACCTCGCTGGCCACCACCGGCCCCGACATCACCGGCGTGACCATGCACTCTGTACCCGGCTGGGTGGGCGACGACCACTGCATCACTGCCGAGATCGAGGGCGTGAAGGCCGTGGTAGACATCTGCTCGTCCACCAGCGCCATCGCCGGTTGGAGCGCCGTGGCTCTTCTGCGCAACCTCGCCTCGCCGGTCTGCTTCTTTTAAAAAGGAGGGAGTCTCATGTTCAAGAAACTGGTGGCTATCGAGCCGGTCAGCCTCATCCCCACAGCAGAGGAAGCGCTGCATCAGTACGCCGAGCAGGTCGAGCTTTACCGCGACATTCCCGCCGACGACGAAGAAATCGTTCGCCGCATCGGAGACGCCGACGCGGCGCTGTTGAGCTATACCTCCCGCATGGGCAAAAACGTCATCGAGCGCTGCCCGAACCTGCGCTACATCGGGATGTGCTGCAGCCTCTACTCGGAGGAAAGCGCCAATGTGGACATCGCCTTTGCCCGGGAAAAGGGCATCAAGGTGCTGGGCATCCGGGACTACGGCGACCGCGGCGTGGTGGAGTACGTTCTCCACGAGCTGACCGGCCTGCTCCACGGCTTCGGGATGCCGATGCTCCACGACGAGCCCGTGGAAATTTACGGCCTAAAGGTGGGTATCGTGGGTCTGGGCGTTTCGGGCCGGATGATCGCCGATGCACTGACCTTCCTCGGCGCGGACATCTCCTACTACAGCCGCAGCCATAAGCCCGACGCCGAGGCCGCAGGCATGAAGTATAAGCCGTTGGACGCTCTGCTCCGGGAGAGCGAAGTGGTCTTTACCTGTTTGAACAAGAATGTTCTGCTCTTGGGCGAGCCGGAGTTTGAGGCGCTGGGGGAGGGGAAAGTCCTTTTCAATACCTCCATCGGCCCCGGCTTTGACTCCGCCGCACTGGAAAAGTGGCTGGATAAGCCCGGCACCCACTTCTTCTGTGATACCTACGCCGCCGCAGGCCCCGTCAGCGAGGGCTTCTTCCATCGGCCCAATGTCCACAGCCCGGGTGTCTCGGCAGGCCGCACCAGGCAGGCTTTCGTTCTACTGAGCAAGAAGGTGCTGGCAAACATCGAGACGGCGCTGGGAGAATAAGCTATAACTTTTGAAAAGCCGCTGCATGGGAGACTGTGCGGCGGCTTTTTTCGTCGCTTGCTGTTCCTGTGCAGCCATGTTATACTGGAACTATAAATATCGAACGAGGTGAAAAATGAAACCGTCCGATGAATCAATACGAAGGGTGGTGTAAAATAATGGCTTCCAGCAAAGAATATCTTCATTTCATTTTGGAGCAGCTATCCACTTTGGATGATATTTCTTATCGCGCTATGATGGGAGAATACATCCTCTATTATCATGGCAAAATCGTCGGCGGAATCTATGATGACAGATTGCTTGTAAAGAAAACAAGATCTGCTTTAGAATGTATGCCTACGGCGGTTTGTGATTTTCCGTATGAAGGAGCGAAAGAAATGCTGTTGGTGGAGGAAATTGACAACAAAGAATTTCTCACAAAACTGTTTGAGGCGATGTACAAGGAATTGCCGTTGCCAAAACCAAGACGAAGGAAGGAGGCTTGATAATTTCAGCACACGTTCATAGAACCCCAAAAACCAAATTTTACGGTACAAAAATATAAGGAGAGCTTTTTGAAACATACAACATTTGCACTGGAGCTTGTGGGCTGACCGGGAGGTCTGGCAAATACCACAAGCCACGCCTCCCGAAGACGAACAGACACAATTCTTCAGGAGGACATTACCATGAATCGTGAAAACAAACGCAAGACCTTTGAAAAAGGTTACTATAAGACCCACGCCTGCAACGACACCTTTACCTGCAAAGTCTGCGGACGGGTCTGCACCCCGCAAAATGCCGGGAGCGACCACCGCAACCATTGCCCCAACTGCCTGTCCGGCCTTCATGTGGACGAAGAACCCGGCGACCGTGCCTCCGACTGCGGCGGCATCATGGAGCCGGTGGCGGTCTGGGTACGCAAAGGCGGCGAGTGGGCCATCATCCACCGCTGCAAACGCTGCGGAAAGCTCAGCTCCAACCGGGTGGCGGCAGACGACAATCCCATGAAGCTCATGAGCATTGCCATGAAGCCCCTGTGCTCTCCGCCGTTCCCGCTGGACTACATCGAGGAAATGACTGCCTTGATGGGCGGCGATGGACGGATGCGGTAAGCCGCAGCCAAAAACGAAAAGGTCGCTGTGCCGGAGAAGTGCTCTGCGGCACAGATGGAAAACTGGAAGAAACTGTGCCGGAGAAGGTATGAAAAAGTACAAAGATAGGGGAGAGTGCTTCGATGGACTATATCAGAGTTACCAAAGAAAACATCGACAGGGAACACATCTGTTGTGCCATGTCCGGCAAACAGAGCCTTGCCAAGAAAGAATGGCTCAAGCAGCGCTTTGAGGAGGGACTTGTTTTTTACCGCAGTGCAGAGCGCGGCAAATGCTTTATCGAGTACATCCCGGCAGAAAACGCATGGGTACCCATTGATGCAGCAGGCTGGCTTTATATCAACTGTCTGTGGGTCTCCGGTTCCTTGAAAGGTCACGGCTATTCCAGCGATCTGCTGGAAGAATGCCTTCGGGATGCCAAGGCGCAGGGCAAAAACGGCGTTTGCATTCTGTGTGCAGAGGGACGCAAACGGGAATTTCTCGCTGACCCCAAGTTTTTGACCCATAAGGGATTCAAGGTCTCAGACATCTCCGATTGCGGCATCAACCTCATGTGCCTGCCCCTTGCAGAGAATGCCCGGCCGCCAAAATTCAAAGACTGTGCCAAGCACCCCAAGGTAGAGGAAAATGGCTTTGTCCTCTATTATACCGACCAGTGCCCCTACACCTATTATTGGGTGCCAAAGGTACAGGAGGCTGCAAAGGAACATGGGATCCCGTTCAAAGCCGTTCACATCACCGAGAAAGAGACGGCCCAGAATGTGCCTGCACCTGTCACAACCTATGCTTTGTTCCAGAATGGTCGGTTCCTGACCCAGAGCATCCAGTCGGACAAGAAATTTTTGAAATTAGCGGCAGAATAATTGAATCAGGCAAGACGCCAGACGCTCAGACGCAGTGCAGCCCATAGAATGGGGGTGCGCTGCGTTTTTTGGAGGATTTTATATGGAAGAAATTGTTGTATATGTTCACGGAAAGGGCGGTTCGGCACAAGAGGCCGAGCATTATAAAGCCCTATTCCCTAATTGTGAAGTAATTGGTTTCGACTACCACGCACAATCTCCATGGGAAGCCACGGAGGAATTTTCCGGATTTTTTACGGCAGTGCGGAAACGCTGCGGGAAGCTCACACTGGTGGCAAATAGCATTGGTGCGTTTTTATCTTTGTCCTCGTTGAATGAGAAATTGGTGGATACCGCTTATTTTATTTCTCCAGTAGTCGATATGGAGCAACTGATTTGCAACATGATGCAATGGGCTGACGTCTCCGAAGCAGAACTTGCAGAGAAACTGGAAATTTCCACAACATTTGGAGAAACGCTGTCGTGGAAATATCTCTGCTATGTCCGAGAGCATCCGGTTTCATGGAAAATCCCTACCCGCATTTTGTATGGGGAAAAGGATGCTCTGACCTCCATGGAAACCATAAAAGCCTTTGCGGAAAAGAACAACGCAGAGCTGACCGTTATGCCGGGCGGAGAACATTGGTTTCATACGAAAGAGCAGATGCAATTTTTAGATAACTGGATAAAGAATAGGAGACCCTGCAATGAAACAGAAAATAAGGACGGCTTCGATTGACAATATCATTTCGTAAGAGATCAGCTTACTGTTTGTGTTGTAGTTGGTTCATTGCAGTTTCAGCTTACAACAAAAAATGAGATAGACAACCCCTCTCGGGGAAGTCTATCTCATTTTTTTCGTTGGGGCTATTTTGCAATGGCCCCTTCATTTTTGCTTGTTTCCGGTGAAAGCTGCGGCGCGGGAATGTTCCATTCAGCGGGCCTTCTTGGGGCCGCTTTCGTCCGGGGCGCTGCCGCTGCCGGAGTTGAGGATCGCCACGAACTGCTGCAACTGCTTGAGGGAGCTGACACCCAGTTTGTCGTAGATGTTCTTGTTGTGGAAGCGCAGGGTGCTGTCCTTGATGTCCAGCTGCTGCGCGATCTCCCGGGTGCGCAGCCCGGCGGCGTAGCCGTCAAAGATGCGGCGTTCGGTCTTGGTCAGGGTGGGGATGCCCGCCACAAAGGTCTGGAAGGCATCGGGCACCGACTCGTTGCGGCACACGTCCGCCAGCCGGGACAGCTCAGTCTGCATCTGCTGGCGTTCCAGCTGCAGCTCGTCCATCCGCCGCCGGGACTCCCGCCGGTCCTCCTCGAACTGCCGGAACGCCGGCGAGAGGATGCGCCGGTGGAAGTTCATGCAGCAGAACACCACGAAAAAGGCGATGAACAGGCCGATGAGCAGCATCTGCAGATTGCCGGAAAAGACCAGTCTCCGGTAGTCTGCCATGGGGATGCACACCGCCAGCCGGTAGGACTGGCTCTCGCTCAGGCGGCACAGCTGGGAGATGCCCGCATAGGCGCTGTCGGGGCCGGTCAACTGGGTCAGCCCGCCGCCCATGCTGCGCAGCACCAGCGTGTTCCGGGGGGCATGGTAGTAGCCGCCGGTGGTGCCGCTGCTGAGGGCGGCATCGGCGGCAAGGCCGTCCCCCGCCGGGGCCAGCAGGCAGCTCAGCCGGTCAAAGCCGGTGGGCTGGGCAAAGTTCTGCTTGAAGTAGCTCTCACTGATCTCAAAGCCGCACAGCCCGTACATCGTGCCGTCCCGCCCCCGCAGGGGCAGCAAAAACAACTGCACCTCCTCCGAGGTGCCGGGCAGCTCGAACCGCTCGGTCAGCGTGTAAGACTGGTACAGCGGGGCGCTGCCGGGGGTCATCCAGCGGTCATAGCCCGGGAACTGGTCGGTCTGGAACTCCATGCGCCACTTGCGGTGGGGCATCACGCTGTGGCCCTTGCCCACCTCCGCACTGCCCCGGTACAGCAGCAGGGGCACAGTGGGGGTGTCGGCACCGCTTTTCTGCACATACAGCCCGGCGCGGGAATGCTCTGCTCCCTCCACGCGGGTGTTGACGGTGGCATCCAGCAGCACAAAAGCGCCGGAACAGCCGGTCTGGCGCAGACGGCGGCACAGCGGCTCGATCATTTCCTCCTCCAGCGCGTTCAGCACCTCGGGGGAGTCGTTCAGCTGGGCAAAGGACATCTGCCGCAGAGCAAGCTCCTTGTCCACCTCTGTGCTCATGTCCTCGGACAGGTTCACGCCCATGACCGCCAGCTGGTCAAAATAGCGCTCCATATCGTTCTGGAACACCGAAAACTGGATCTGCAGACTGCGGCTGATGTCCTTTTTGGTGTTGTGCAGGCTGGCAAACAGGAACAGCGCCGCACCAAAGGTCAACACCAGCAGCACCACCAGCAGCAGACAGGCCCACAGCAGCCGGCTGCTCATGGGGCTTTGGCGGATCTTTTCACGGTGCCGGTCAACAAAGTGCATCAAAGTCCCTCCTTTCCGGCTGAGCGGCAGGCTCAGGCATTGTCACACAGCAGCTGCCATGTCTCTTCGGTAAGGGCTTCCAGCGTTTCGCCGTCCGCAAGGCGCTGGGGGTAGTCCTTCTGGCGCTGGCGCAGGCTGTCGTACAAGGCTTTGGCCTTGGCGTGGTACCCCACGATGCCCGGTTCGGACAGGGGGGTGTTCTGGATGCGCATTTCGTTGTAGACGTCGTACAGCCGCTGATAGCTCTGCTGCTCAAAGGGATAGTCCGCAATGGCGTCAAAGGCGGCGCTGGACACCGGCATGTAGCCGGTATCGGCGGCAAATTCCAGATTGCGCTGCTGTTCGGTGAGCCAGCGCAGGAAGACGGCTTCGGCTTCGGCCTTCTGGTCGGTGGTCTTGAAGGCGCACAGGCCCACACCGGCCTGCGGCATCAGGGGCGTGGCGGTGCCTGCGGCGTGGGGCAGGGGAGCCAGCAGCAGGTCGGTTGGCTCGGTGGTGTTGTCCGGGTAGGTGACGAAATCATTGTAATAAAGGATGGCCGCAGAGCTGCCAAGGCCCGCCAGCGTCTCGCCGGTCATCACCTGCGTGTTGGAGTACAGGTCCGAGATCAGAATATCGCCCTGCACCAGCGCCCGGGCAAACTCCATCCACGAAGCGCGGAAGGTCTCGTTGGTCAGATCGTACCAGCTGCCCTTGTACAGCTCGCCGCTGCCCTGCTCCAGCGCGTTCAGCTCCACCAGACGCAGGGGGTAGTCCAGCGCGCAGAAGGGCTTGCCCTGCGACCACTGCCGGTAGGCACCCGCCATTTCAAAAAAGCCGTCCCATGTGGCAAGGGTGGAAAGCTGCGCCCCGGTGTCCGCCGCAAAGCGGGCGTACTGGGAGCCGTTCAAAAAGATGAGCTGGGTGGATTTGGACACCGGGAACACCACCTGCCGCCCGTCAATGATGCCGTCCTGCACAAAGCCGGGCACATAGGCCGCCATGTCCTCGGCGGTGAACCAGTCGTTCCAGTCCACAAGGTTCTCAATGCCCAGAGCGCTGGCGTCCGCGGAGTGGGCCGAGAACAGGTCCGGCAGGTCCAGCGCGCCGGGCTTGCCGGCCTTGGCGTCCTGCAGCTGGCCGCCGATGGCGGCACTGTTGGTCATGTTGGTCACGTTGAGCAGGATGCCCTTCTCCCTGCCCACCGTGTCGTTGAACTCGGTCAGCAGGCGGTTCATGGGCGAGTCGGCCTGTTCGCCGTACACATGCCAGATGCTGAGCATGGTGGGGTCCTTGGGAGAAAGCAGGGTCTTGCTGCCGCCGCAGCCCGCAAGCGCCAGACCGGGGACGAGCGCCGCAAGCTTCAAAAATGTCCTTCGTTCCATTTTTCGTGATTCCTTTCCACACATTGCAGCCAGAGGGGGAAAACCGGCACAGGCAGGGCTGCAGCTGCCTGTTTTGGTGGGAAACTCCCCCAAAATCCCCCCAATTTTGGGCTTTTTGGGGGGGATTTTTTGAGGGGGAAGCCCCAAAACCCCAAAAATTTTTTTGGAATTGCCCCCCAAAAACGGCTTTTCTGAGGGGGCAATTTTTTCCCGGGTATGGTACAGTACAACCAGAAAAAGTCCTGCGCCGGTGCAGAAAGCCTGTCGCTGTGCACAAAACGCGTCAACAGGCATCTGCGGATTCTATTCATAAGGATAGCATAAGATGGCCCGGACCGCAAGTACCGAGAACCCCCGCCCCACAAAGCCCCCCGGAAAAAAACAGGGGGGACCAACAGAAAGGAGCACCCCCATGAAAAAGATGAACCGACGCGAATTCCTCACCCTCTCCGGCGCAGCCGTTGTGGCGCTCTCGCTGGCAGGCTGCGGCGGCGGGTCCTCCGCACCCGCAGTGCCCACCGGCAAGGAAGCTGAGCTGGTGGCAGCTATCAACAAGGTCTGGAAGGAAAAGTTTGTTGCAGGTCAGGTTGACCATGAGCAGCTGACCCTCAATCAGGATGCGGTGGATGCCATAAGGTGCTACGGACGTGTTTTTGAAGAGGTCAACGAGACACCGCATAAGCTGACATCCAGTGACTTTGGGATTGTTTTAAGGGAAAGCGGTGGGCTTGCGGAGAAACTGAAAAAGTATGGCGGCGAGGACAGTTTGGCAGGAGCTGCCGGCATCTCCGAACCGTCTACCGAGAAGGTGGTGGCTCTGGAAGATGAGTATTCTTGCGAGGATACTGCCGTTCGGGTTTTTGTAGATAAACTGCTGAACAATTCTAATAGCGCCAAGGCAGAGTTCATCAGCATCTACTGCCCGGTGGTTCAGGGCAAGACCTACATGACCGCTGTTGTGTTCTGGAACAAAACGGCATAAGATAACAAGACATCCCCCTGTTTGCCCCGGGCACACTCCCCCTGTGTCCGGGGCTTTATAGAAAGGAGCACCCCCATGAAACACAAATGTTTTGCTGCTGTGGTTCTGGCGGCGGCTCTCTGGCTGACCGGCTGCGGCAGCGCAGCTGCCCCCGCAGCCCCTGCAGGCTCCGGCGCAGCTTCCCAAAGCGCCGCAGCCGCAGCGGTGCAGACGGCCCAGAAGGAGCGTATCACCGACCAGTACACGCTGGAAAAGAACATTTCGGGCGTGTGGGAGGAGGACACGGGGCAGTACATTTCCGTCCATGTGTCCGTCCATGTGCCGCAGCTGGAATGCGACAGCCCGGATGCCGCCTCCATCAACGATGAACTGAACGACATCTATGCGGAACATTTCCGGGAATATGAGGCCTACGAGGAGGCCGGACAGCCGGGCAGTGAGTACCCGCAGATCGGTGTGAACTGGGATGCCTACTGGTACGGCGACTGCGTCAGTCTGGTGATGAGCGACCGCTCTGGCGGCACCGCCCCGTGGTTTTACAACGGCTGGTGCTTCGATTTTGCCACCGGCCAGCAGATCACCACAGCCGAGATGCTGCAGCGGATGGGTCTGGACCCGGACACCGTGCAGCAGCAGATGCAGCGGCAGGCCATGCAGACCTTTGACCGGGAGATGGCGCAGGGTGCATATTACGAGAGTTGGCGTCTCGACGGAGAACTGTCGCAAATGCGGATGGACACGCTGGAATACAATGAGCTGGAAAACCTTTGCCTGCTTTTGCCGGAGCAAAATCAGCTGGTGCTCCGGGGCAGATACAGCTCCGCGTCCGAAGAGAGATGGCAGCAGCTGGATATGGAGATCCCGCTGCAGACCGCTGCCCAGCCGCAGGCGCAGCCGGTGCTGACCGATACCTTCGACGGCGTGCAGGTGCAGCTGAAGGGAACGCAGGCCACCATCACCGTGAGCCCTGCACCCAAGACCGCCACCTGGGGCACCGAGCTCAACCTCCGGCTGGAGCAGGCGCGCACCTACCCGATCCTTGGTTCTTACAATGAATATGTGGACGTGTGCATCGGTCAGCAGACCGACTCGGTCTTCCACCCGGTGGTCTATCTGCTGACCAAAGACGGCGTGGTGGAGTATGTAGATGTGCTGCGCTGCCTTCTGTTCGGAAACGCCATGATCTGTCAGGACCCCATCTACATTGCCAACAACGGCGTGTCGCTGGAGCGCAGCGGCAGTAGTAAAGTAAACCTGCGCCGGAAGGATGGCTCTGTGTTGGAGCTGGCTGACCTGTCGTCAGAGTGGAGCGTGCAGGGTATCCCTTATTCCATCACCGGCTCCTTCAACTGCACCAACGGAAACTGGCTGGAGCTTGGCAGCGACGGCAGCGTTCAGCTGGGCGTGCAGAACAACAGCCGCATCGATCAGGGCGACGCAGCGTATCTGGGCGTGGTGCCGGAGGGCATGGTGCTGGCCATCTTTACCGATGCAGGGCTCGACTTTGTGGCGGCGTTCAAGATGGACCTGTACGACAACCTGACCCTGACCATGATCGACGGGCAGAACCCCTTTGCCGAGGGGGAGACCCAGCTGCAAATGACCCACAGCTACGACTGAGAATACAGGAGAACGACCATGAAACACAAACGCCTTACCGCGCTGGTGCTGGCTGCCGCGCTGGTGCTGGCCGGGTGCGGCGGCACAAAAAGCAGCTCCGGCTCCGCTGCCGCCAGCCAGAGCACCGGCAGCAGCCAGAATGCCCCGGCGATTGCCGTTCAAAAGGAACGTATCACGGAGCAATTCACGCTGGAAAAAACCGTCCGGAGCGAGTGGGGCAGCGCACAGAAGCTGACCATCCATGTGCCGCAGCTTGTGTGCGACAGCCCGGATGCTGAATCTATCAATGATGAACTTGCCGCCATGTATGCGGAGGAATATCGGGATTACGAAAGCTACCCGCAGGCTGAGGTGTCGCAGGACGAATGGTGCCCGCAGACCTACATCGATTGGGACGCCTACTGGTACGGCGACTGCGTAAGCCTTGTGGTGAGAAGCTACTACGGCGGTACAGACCCCATCTATTCTCAGGGCTGGTGCTTCGATTTTGCCGCCGGGCACAAGCTTTCGGTCACCGAGCTGCTCATGCGCATGGGACTGGACCCGGACGAGACGCAGCTTGCAGTGTACCGCGCCGCCATACAGACCTTTGACCGCAACATGGTGCAGCAGGAATATTACGATTCCCTGCGGGAAAGCGGCATGCTTTCCGGGATGCGCGCCGATACCCTGCGGGACAACGGGCTGGAAAACCTGACCGTGCTGCTGAAAAACGAAAATACCGTCACCCTTGTTGCCGGATACCACACTACCGCCGGCAGCGGCTGGCGGCCGCTGGAGGTGGAGCTTCCGCTGCCCCCCGCCGCCCCTGCCAAAACGCCGGTGCTTACCGATACCTACGGAAGCGTTTCGGTGCTGCTGGACGGCGACATCCGCACCGTTACCATCAAACGCACCCCCGAGACCATCGCATGGGCAGAGGATTATGATATTCGTCTGGACGGCGATGTCACCCTGCCCATCCGCAACGCCTATAATAATTATGTAGATGTGTGCATCGGTGAGCTGGGCGCGTCCTTCCACCCTGTGGTCTACCTGCTTACCGAGGACGGTTTTGTGGAGTACGTGGATGTGTTGCGCTGCCTGCTGTATGGGCAGAGCCTGCTCTGTGCCGACCCCATCTATATTGCCAACAACGGCACTGCGCTGGCGCTGCGGGACGCCGAGGTCAGCCTGCTGCGTGCAGACGGTACGGAAACAGAGCTTGCCCCCCTGACCGCTGAGTGGAACAGCCCGCAGCAGGTAGATTCCACCGGCAGCTTCAGCCTTGGGGAAGGGGAGAACTGGTGCTGGCTGGACCTGAATTCAGGCGGCGGCTGCCAGTTGGCTACCCACAACAACCGCTATTTCTATCAGGGTGCTGTCACCTATCTGGGCGCTACCCCGGACGGCACCGCGCTGGGCTTCTCTCTTGTCCGCGACACCGAAAACGGCCCGGAATGGGTTGCGTTCAGCGCTGCATTGAAGCTTGATTATAGCATTGATTGCCTGATCCTTACCCCCCTGAGCGGGCAGAACCCCTTGACGAACGAAACGGTCCCGCTGGTGCTGACCCACAGCTACGGCTGATAAACGAGCAGGAGGTGCAAGATGAAACACCTGGCACTGTGCGGCGCGCTGGCGGCTTTGCTGGCGGCGCTGCTGGCAGGCTGCGGGGCAAAGACCGCAGCCTCTGCCCGCCCGGCTGGCAGCCGGGAACTGAAATCGACCCCGCCGGATTCCATGCACGCCACCGCGGCGATCACCGAGCAGTACACCCTTGAAAAGGTGGTGCAGGCAGAGAACGGCGGCACCGTTCGGCTGAACATCCATCTGCCCCGGCTGGAGTGCGACAGCGCCGACGCCGCCCGCATCAACGCCGAGATCGCCCAGCTCTACGAATACGATGTGCAGGAGTACGTAGACCGCCCGGAGGCAGCCGACCCGGCCGTGTGGGATTTCAGCATTGAAATGAACTGGGAAGCAAGCTGGTATGACGATTGTGTCAGCCTTGTGGTCAGCAGCAGCTACGGCGGTACGGATGCGCCCTTCCACAATGGCTGGTGCTTCGACTTTGAAAGTGGAAACCAGCTTACCGTCACCCAGCTGCTGCAGCGCATGGGGGCAGACCCCGCTGCGCTGGAAGAGTCGCTTTACCGCGACGTGAAGCGCCGGGATGAGCTGGACCGTCAAGCCGCCATTGAGAGAGGACTGCTGCCCACCGGCAGCCTGAAAGAGGGAAACACCGCATGGTGGACTTCGCTGGACGAGCTGCCTTTTTCGCTGGACGAATCGGGGAACATTTCCTTCGTGGTCCGCAGGTTCAGCGCGTCCGGGGAAGAGTATGTGAACGATGTCCCGGTCATCCCACTGGATGCACAGCCGCTGCCGCAGGACTGGGAGTGGCAGGTGCTGGCGGAGTGGATGGCAGTCACGGCGGTGACGCAGGGTGAAAGCTATGCCCCCGCCGACCGCAACGAAAGCTGCACCCTGCGGCTGGAAAAGGCCGAGATCACCGGCACGGTGACCGTCTCCTTCATCCGGGAAACATACGTCAGCCCGCAGATCCAGTCCGCTGCCGAGACCCGCACCGGAGAGCTGAATGCCGGCACTGTGACCGGCTGGGACGGGGAAAAAAGTCAGGGCTGGAACCTGACAAGCCTCAGCGAGGACGGCAGAAGCCGCTGGACCATCTCCATGATGGAGGACGGTTCGCTGCGGATGCAGTCCACCGGCCTGAAAAAGGGCAGTGAGGTCTGGTACGTTTTTCAACGCACCGAGGCATGGGACGACATCGGCTTCACCGCCATTCCCCGCAGGCTGTGGGGAACATACCACGCCGGAGACGAGTCCGCAAAGGGTATCCGCTGGATGACCTTCCTGCCGGACGGCAGCTGCTGTATGAGCGTGGAATGGGACGGGTGGAGCGGCATTCTGACCGGCACCGCAGAGGGAACGCAGGGCCGCACCGAGGACGGCACCGAGCTGCATTTTACATTGACCGATCAGAACGGCAAGCCGTGCGAGTTCTGGGCCATTCTGCTGAACGATGACGGCAGCCCCAGCGGCTGCAGCCTGAAATACCGCGCCGGAGAAGTGCTGTTTGACCGGGATACGCGTCCCATTTACTGGAAAAACGACTCCCCGAATCTAACCCCTGTACCGTGATCGAAACCGAACGCAATGCGATGACAAAGCGTTGTCGCTTACACCAAACAAATAACAGGAGGAAATTACTATGGGTCTTATCAAAGCAGGTATGGGCGCACTGGGCGGAACCCTTGCAGACCAGTGGAAGGAATTTTTCTACTGCGATTCTCTGGACAAGGATGTGCTGATGGTCAAGGGCCAGAAGCGCACCTCCCGCCGCAGCTCCAACAACGGCGAGGACAACATCATCACCAACGGCAGCGGCATCGCCGTGGCAGACGGACAGTGCATGCTCATCGTGGAGCAGGGCCGCGTGGTGGAGGTGTGCGCTGAGCCGGGCGAGTTCACCTTCGATGCTTCTACCGAGCCAAGCGTTTTTACCGGTAACTTCGGCGACAGTCTGGCGGAAACATTCCAGACCGTGGCCAAGCGCTTTACTTACGGCGGCGACACTGGAAAGGACCAGCGGGTGTACTACATCAACACCAAGGAGCTGGGCGAGATCCTGTACGGCACCGCCACCCCCATCCCCTTCCGGGTGGTGGTCAGCGAGGAGCGGGGCTACAAGCTCTCGGTGAACCTGCGGTGCAACGGCAGCTTCACCTGCCGCATCTGCGACCCGCTGCTGTTCTACACCAACGTGTGCAGCAACGTCTCCACCCAGTATGACGCATCCGAGATCGCACCCCGGCTGAAGAGCGAGCTGATGAACGCCCTGCAGCCTGCCCTTGCCACCCTTTCGGCAAACAAGGTGCAGTATTACGAGATCCCCGCCCACACGCTGGAGATCTCCGAGGCGCTCAACGAACAGCTGTCCAGCGTCTGGCGCAAAAAGCGCGGCATTGAAGTGTTCTCCTTCAACATCAACTCCCTGTCCATCCCGGAGGAGCAGCAGAAGAAGATCACCGAGTGGGAAGAGAACGCCATGACCACCGATCCCACCACCGCTGCCGCCCGTCTGGTGGGTGGTCAGATTGATGCCATGAAGACCGCCGCCGGCAACACTGCCGGTGCCATGACCGGCTTTATGGGCATGGGCATGGCAGCCGGTGCAGGCGGTATGGGCGGCATGAGCGCCCAGAACCTGTTCGCTATGGGCCAGCAGGCTCGTCCGGACAGCGTGGACGCGCCCCAGCAGGTCAGCCGTCCCGCACCCGCCCCGGCGGACAGCTGGCAGTGCAGCTGCGGCACTACCGTTACCGGCAAATTCTGCCCGGAATGCGGCAGCAAAAAGCCGGAGCCGAAGCCCGCTGCGGACAGCTGGACCTGCAGCTGCGGCGCCACCGTCACCGGCAAGTTCTGCCCGGAGTGCGGCAAGCCCCGCCCGGCGGCAGCAGAAGGCTGGACTTGCAGCTGCGGCGCGGTGAACAAAGGCAAGTTCTGCTCCGAGTGCGGCAAACCCAAGCCCGCCGGTACGCCCAAATATAAGTGCGACAAATGCGGCTGGGAGCCGGCAGACCCCGCTCACCCGCCCAAGTTCTGCCCGGAGTGCGGCGACCCCTTTGACGACAACGACCGAACCTGACCTGACAAATACAGAGCAATGAAAGGAGCATACCATGATGGGATTCTTTTCCAACCTGTTCGCAAAACAGAACTGTGCGGTCTGCGGTAAGGAGTGCGGCACCCTGCACCGCTCCAAGCTCCGGGACGGACAGTTCCTCTGCGACGACTGTGGCAACAAGTGCTCCAAATATATCCGGCTCAGTGAGCTGACGCTGGACGAAGCAAAGGAGCACATGGAGTACATGGCCCGGATGAAGCGGGTATTCGACGAGGTGTTCGACAAGACCGAGTTCCGGGTCAACGCATACCCCTCTACCCCAACGCAGATGGGGCTGGTGTTCTGCGATGAGCTTGGAATGCTGTACATCGACGACCGCACCGGCGGCCGGGGCAAGATGCCGGAGCTGATCCGCTACGACCAGATCGCCAGCTACGAGGAGTATCTGGACGAGACCCCCGCCAAGGAGCCGGGCCAGAAACCCACCCTCAACGGCGGCGGACTGAAGCTGAAGCTGGTGCAGCCCCGCGGCATTACCGAGGCAGAGACCAGACGGGGTCTGCAGCCCCACCCCTACATCAAGCAGGAACTGGTGATCTGCTTCAGCAAGCGGGACCGGCGGGAGATCGGCTATGCCCACATCGCACGGCAGCATCTGGACCACATCTTCGGGGTCCACGATAATGAGACCAGCATGTTCGGCCGCCGGATGTCCAAGGCCGAGGAACGGGAGCTGAAGGGCCAGATGGGCATGATCGGTGCCATGGGTGCCGTGGCATCTGCCGCCATGAAGGGCGGGCAGCTCTCTGAGCAGGAAAAGGCCCGGTTCGTGGAGAACATCAATCTGGCAAACGACGCCCAGACCGGAGGCATGGCATTGTACAGCCGCCGTGCTGACGAAGCCTTTGCAAAAGTGCAGTGACCCCAAAAGGAGGAACGGATATGAGAAAGATCCAGCGCAGAGATTTCCTCAAGGCCATGGGCCTTGCCACCGCCGCCCTCGGGCTGACCGCCTGCGGCGGCTCCGGTGCCGCCAGCGCATCCAGCGTTTCCAGTGCACCGGCTTCCAGCAGCAGTGCCCCGTCCGCTTCGGCACAGCCGGAAGCTGCAGAGGACAAAGCCGCCCCTGCAGGGGCCCCTGTGACCCAGTTCCAGACCGGGGAGCTGACCATCGGCGAATACACCTTCAAGGCGCAGTACATCCCCTTTGACGTCCGCCGGGAACTGGACGGAGCGCATCACTGCATCCATGCGGACAGCTACCGGGGCAATTACTTCTTCAGCTTCTACAACGAGGAGGACGAAGAGCAGTCTGCCAAGATCTTCGAGTATGCCATCAAGGATGACCGGCTGACCCAGGTGGCAGAGTACAACATTGGCGGAAGCAACGCCCTCAGCATCGACCGCAATGGCATCCTGTATGCCATGGACACCTTTGATGTCTACTGCTACGATCTGAACGGCAGCGACCCGGAGGAGCCCAGCGACGCACTGGACTACTCGGGCAGCTGCTATTCCTCCAAGGACCGGGATCTGACCGTGATCTACTGGACCAACTCCGCGCCGGTGCTGGTGCAGGACGGCGAGTACACCGAGCTGATACTGGAAGGGGATAACGAGATCGGCCCCTTCTGCAGCATGCCCTCCCTGAACCTCAGCGGGGACGAGCTGCTGACGGTGGGCGAGCTGGAATCCAGCGGCGATGATTACTTTGCTGCCTTTGATCTGGACGGCAATGAGCTGGCCCGCAGCTCGCAGCCGGTGGGCAGCTTTGACGCCGTGATGATGAAGCGCCCCAACGGCTATCTGCTGGACACGGGCTATATGTGGGAGCTGTACGCGCCGGACGGCACTTTTTTAGAGAAGTCCCTTCCCGTGGGCGAGCGCGAGACCCTGTGCCAGCTGTGCGGAGAGTTCTGCACCTTTGATGTCTTCCTGCCGCTGGAGGAAAACGCTTTCCTGGCAGTGGGTCACTACGGCAAAGCCACCGAGCCGGACGAGCCGGTGGTGTTCCGCATCACCACGGATTTCTGAGCCGACCGCTTCGGCGGGGAGACCAACACAAAAACAGCGGGGCCGGGGAAGAGCCCCCGGCCCCCTTTGGAACAACAGGAGGAAACGCTATGGCAGGAATGCTGGAATACAAGTGCCCCTGCTGCGATGGCGCCATCCAGTTTGACAGCGCCACCCAGAAGATGAAATGCCCCTACTGCGACACCGAGTTCGATGTAGATACCCTCAAGGGCTATGATGAGGAACTGAAGGACGAAAAGCCCAGCGAGATGGAGTGGGCGACCCCCGGCGGCAGCTGGGCAGAAGGAGAGACCGCCGGTCTGCATACTTACAGCTGCAAGAGCTGCGGCGGCGAGATCGTGGGCGACGACACCATGGCCGCGTCCGCCTGCCCGTTCTGCGGCAACCCCATCGTCCTCACCGGACAGTTTGCCGGGACGCTGCGGCCAGACCTCATCATCCCCTTCAAGCTGGACAAAAAGGCCGCCAAGGCAAAGCTGCAGGAACATCTCAAGGGCAAGACTCTGTTGCCCCGGGTGTTCCGCAGCCAGAACCACATCGACGAGATCAAGGGCGTGTATGTGCCCTTCTGGCTCTTTGACAGCGACGCCGACGCTCAGCTGCGGTTCACCGCCACCCGGACCCGCAGCTGGTCGGACAACAAGTACGACTACACCGAGACCAACTACTACTCCGTCCGGCGGGACGGCACCCTCGGCTTTGATGCGGTGCCGGTGGACGGCTCCTCCAAGATCGAGGACGACCTGATGGAGTCCATCGAGCCCTTTGCCATGCAGGATGCCATCCCCTTCCAGACGGCCTATCTGGCGGGCTATGTGGCGGACAAATACGACGTGAACGCCGAGGACAGCATCGAGCGGGCCAACAAGCGCATCCGCCGCTCCACCGAGGAGACGTTCCAGCAGACCGTTACCGGCTACGATTCGGTCAAGGTGGAAAGCAGCAGCATCCAGCTGCACGGCGGCAAGGCAAAGTACGCCCTGTTCCCGGTCTGGCTGCTGAGCACCAGCTGGCGGGGCGAAAACTACCTGTTTGCCATGAACGGTCAGACCGGCAGATTCGTGGGTGACCTGCCCGTGGACAAGGGCGCTGCCCGCAAGTGGATGCTGGGCCTTACGGCTGCCCTTTCCGCCGCATCCTACGGCGTGATGTGGCTGCTGTGGCTGGCACGGATCCTGTAAAGGAGGGACGAACGATGAAAAAGACTTCCAACCGACTGCACTCCCTCTTTGCGGCGCTGGCAGCACTGGTCCTTGCGGCGGCGCTGGCTGTTCCGGCCTTTGCGGTAGAGGGCGGCTTTGCCGACCTGTACTACCGCATGTTCGACGACGCTGAGGTGCTGACCGAGGACGAGGACAACGAGCTGGAGGACGCACTGGAAGAGCTGAGCCTGCGCCAGAGCTTCGATGTGACCATTGCCACCATCGAGTCTCTGGAAAGCGTGGACTACGACAGCATGGAGGCCTATGCCGATGACCTGTATGACTACTGCCAGTACGGCTACGGCCCCGATATGGACGGCGTGCTGCTGCTGGTGAGCGTAGGCGACCGCAAATGGCACATCTCCACCTGCGGCTACGGCATCACCGCCTTTACGGATGCCGGCATCCAGTACCTTGGCGAGCAGATGACCCCCTTCATGGCCGATGGAGATTACGCCGGTGCATTCCGCACCTTTGTCCAGTGGTCGGATACCTACATTGACGCTGCCCGGGCGGGCCACCCCTATGACGTGAATAACCTGCCCCGGGAGCCGCTGTCTCTCATGTACCTGTTCCTTGCGCTGGGCATCGGCCTTGTGCTGGCATGGGTCGTCGTTGGCGTAATGAAAAGCCAGCTGCGCAGCGTGGCGTTCCAGGAGAACGCCGCCAGCTATGTGCGGGAGGGCAGCATGAATCTGACCAACAGCCGGGAGCTGTTCCTGTACCGGGATGTGCAGCGCACGGAGCATGTGGAGGAAAAGGACTCCGACAGCTCCGGCGGCAGCTCCACCCACACCTCTTCCAGCGGCACGACCCACGGCGGCGGAGGAGGTTCGTTCTGAAAGGAGCATGTTTATGAACCCTTATCTTTCGGAAAAAGCCCGGGGCGAGATCCCCCGTGTCCTCAAATGGCTGCGGAACGCAGGGCTTGCCTTCTGCGTGTTCTGCTCTGTCGGCGGGCTGTATACCCTTTGCCTGAGTTTGCAGGATAAGGACTATTCCCACATCGGAGGCTATGTGTTCTGGATCGTGGTGGGCGCTGTGCCCCTCGCGCTGTTTGCCCGCGGGGAGGCCCGCCGCTACCATGCAAGAACCATCGCCCGCAGGGTGGAGAGCTACTCCGGGGCAGAAGTACCCCTGCGGTGGCTGTGCAACAGAGTTGGTATGGACACAAAGGACATTGCATGGTATTTTGAAAACGGCTATTTTGCAAACCTCAGTCTGGATCTGAACCAGAAGATCGTCCGCAGGCGGACCGTGCCCCGCCATGACCCGAACCGGAGCTGAACCCTTTACGGCTGAAACAGAAAGGAGCATTTTCATGGGACTTTTTGATAAGATGAAGCAGGCCACGGCTGCCACCGGCGGCAACCAGACCGTCACCTTTACCTTTCAGGCTCTGCCGGAAAGCCTTGCCCAGATGCAGGCGCTGCCGGAAGCAAGCCTTGACACCCCCTTCAAGACTGCAGCCCTCACCGTCTGTGCGCTGTGCGCCTACGGCGCCGACAAGAACATCGGAAAGGAAATGCTCAACTGGCTGCGCGGCCCCCGTCCGCTGAACGGGCAGGATATCTCCTTTTTGAACGACCGCTTCCGGGACGGCAAGAGCTACATCCCCTTCTCCTACTTTGTGGGTGCATCGCCGGAAAATGGCTATACCCCCCGCCAGCCCTTCACGCTTCTGGTGGGCAGTGACCACACCTCCAACACCGAGGAGGGCTACTGCAAACTGTTCATCCCCTGCGGCGGTGCCGATGACCCCCGCCCCATCAAGCTGCGCCGCAAGGGCAACGGGCAGTGGTTTCTGTGGGAGCAGTACCTGATGACCGGTATCCGCATCCCGACATCGGCCGACCCGTGGGCGTAAGATGAAGGGCGTGACCATGAAGCTGTTTGCCGCCGCGCTGGCGTTGACACTGGGGCTTGCGGGCTGCGGGCCGGTGGACGGCAACCCCATCCGCTCCGGCGCGTCCGCCCCGGACAGCGTCCCCCGGCAGGACGCTGTGACCGTGGCGCAGCTGCGGCAGCAGGCAGAGCAGAACGGTAGCCTTGCCGTGGTGCTCTATCTGGGCAGCGTTCCGGGGCGCACCGACGATGTGGACGCTGCGCTGGACAGCCTGCAGGAACAGCCGTGGCAGTTTGTTACGGACATCCCGGCAGACCGCTGGGTCACAGCGCCGGGCGGCGGGCGGGAGTTGTACTGCATCTTTGCCGTGCGCAGGGAGGATACGCTTTTTGTCTACGAAAAGCAGGACCCCCAGTACCCGCACCAGACGGGCCGGGAGCTTTATTGCAAGCAGGATGGCCAGCCCATTCTGCTGCTGTGCAACGGCACCCCTGACACCCCCGACATCACGGCGGTGGTCTACTGCACCACCGGCCGCACGCTGGACTGGTCGCCCCAGTTTTCCGCCGGGACCGGCAGCCCGGAGCCGGTGGAGGGCGTGGACGTTTTTTCCAACCACCCGGCGTCCGGCGCTGCCCCCTGAGGTGCGCCCCGGCAGGGCATGAGAAAGGAGAACTTATGAAAAACCTGAAGCTTCTGGCAGCCCTGCTGGCGCTGACTATCGGTCTGGCGGGCTGCGGCAAAGGCAGCAGCGCGTCCAGCTCCAAGCCCGAAAAAATGCTGGACGGAGACAACATGATCGCATCGTCCTCCGCCAAACAGGAGTACACCGAGCCGGAGGACGTGACCTACATGCGCCTTCTGGCAGGGGAGGACAAATACCGCGCCTGCGTGCTGTATCTGGGCGGCTCCTACGAGATCACCACCGATGTGCAGCAGGTGCTGGACAGCCAGACCGACCTGCGGGAGCTGTGGGGCTTCGTCTACGACATCCCGCAGGATCACTGGGTCGTGGCACCGGATGGCGGGTGCGACCTGTACTGCATCTTCCCGCAGGAGGCGCAGGCCACCCTGTTCGTCTACGAGACGAGCCTGACAGACGATGCCGAAAAACCGCTCCAGCGCGGCAAACAGCTCTATTACAGTGAGGACGGTCAGCCCATCCTGCTGCTGTGCAACATCAGCGATATCGTCCCCAACACCGAGGTGGAGCTGTACCCCAGCACCGGCGAAGAGCTGGTATTCAGCCCCTTCCTTTCCGGCGAGAACGGCCATGTGGTGGAAGCCGAGGGCGTGTGCGATTTTACCATCTACCCGGAAGGGGACGACTGGGAGACCGACACCAGCCCGTGGTCGCTGGAGGGTAACTGGCTGGAGACCGGCCGCGACACCGACGAGGGCTATTTTGACACTGACCCCGCAGACGCCGACCGGATGTGCTTTTTGCCCACCGACGCCGACACCGAAGGCAGCCAGCTGCCCTTCACCGCCAGCTACATCACCCCCTACCCGGAGCTGAACGTGGAAGAAGCCGACCTGTTCTATCAGGAGGGCACCCCGGAGGTACCCTTCCAGACCAATCAGGAGTGGTACGCCACCTTTACCGGGCCCCACGGCGACCGCTACGCCGTCACGCTGGAGGACGAGGACACCCTTGCCCTCAAGTGCTATCTGGAGGGCCAGGAGAGCTACCTGAGCCTTGTCAACACCGTCTATTTTGCGCGGCAGGAGGCCATGGGGTGACCACCGCCGCCGACCCACACCGGGAGGAATGCACCATGAAACACACCAAAAAGATCACCATCCTCCACTCCAATGATCTGCACGGAGACTTTCTGGCAGAGCAGGTGGACGAAAAACTGGTGGGCGGCGTGTCCATGCTGTCCGGCTACATCGAAAAGGTGAGGGCAGAGGAGCCCAACACCATCTACGCCATTGCAGGTGATATGTTCCGGGGCTCGGTCATTGATTCCGAATACAAGGGGCTTTCCACCATCGAGATCATGAACGCCCTTGCCCCGGACATCGTCACCATCGGCAACCACGAGGTGGATTACGGCATCGCGCATCTGCTGTTCATCGAAAAATGCGCGCGCTTTCCCATCATCAACGCCAACCTCTACATCAAAAACACCTCCACCCGGCTGTTTACCCCCTACAAGATCCTGCGGGTGGACGGCATGAACATCCTCTTCATCGGCATCATCACGCAAGACGTCATCAACCAGACCAAGTCCGAATCGCTGGTGGGGTCCTTTGTGGACACCGCCGCCGCTGCCGCCGAGGTGGGCAAGATCTGCAACGCCCACAACAGCATCGACATCGATTTTACCGTGCTGCTGACCCACATCGGCTTTGAGGAGGACCGCCATCTGGCCCGCCAGCTGGACCCGGCCTGGGGGGTGGACCTGATCATCGGCGGACACAGCCACACCCTGCCAGAGCACGCGGTGGAGGAAAACGGCGTGGTCATTGCGCAGGCGGGCACCGGCACCGACCAGATCGGGCGCTTTGACATCATTGTAGACACGGACAACAACTGCATCGATTCCTACACATGGCACACGGTACCCATCACCGCCGAGACCTGCCCCCGCAACCCCGCCATGGAGCAGGTGCTGCACCGCTTCACCAGTCAGGTGGACGAAAAGTACAGCCACATCGTGGCGCGCTTCCGCCGGGAGCTGACCCACCCGGAGCGCACCCGGGAGACCGAGCTGGGCAACCTGTTTGCGGACATCTTCACCCGCAGCCTTGGCATCGATATTATGCTCATCGGCTCCGGCAGCATCCGGGCCGAAAAGCTGGGCCCCATCGTCACCTACGGCGACCTCATCGAGGGCTTCCCCTACGATGATGGCGTGTTCATGTTCAAGGTGACAGGCCGGCAGCTGCGCCAGATGCTCCACTACATGCTGCGGGAGGAGGCCTACACCGGCCACACCGAGTTCTACCAGCTGCCCTCCACCCTGCGGCTGCGCTACGACCGCGCCAAGGGCGACTTTGATTACTTTACCTACTGCGGCAAGGAGGTGGGCAAGGAGATCAGCGACGATGCCCTGTTCACCGTGGGGCTGCAGAACTACCACTTCAAAAACATCGAGAGCTTTTTCAACATCTCCTACGAAACCATCTGCAAGCTGCAGAAGCCTCGCAGCGTGGCAACCTCCTGTCAGGATATCCTGATGGAGTATTTCCGGGAGCACGAGATGGTGGACGCCGCCGTGGACGGCAGAATGACCATTCTGCCCTCTACCGCGCAGACCGGCTGACCCCCGCAGGGTCAAAAACATGGTTTCGCCCCGCAAAATCTGCGGGGAACACTTTGCAAACAGAAAGGAGCACCCCATGGAACAGATCCTGTCCATTTACAACGGTGCTGGTCGTACCCACAGTCTGCCCTGCAAGCGGTGATGAACATGATTCCAGTCAACCGAAAATTTTTGCGCGGTGATATTTACTACGCCAATCTGGAACCGCACCTTGGCTCCGAGCAGGGCGGTATCCGCCCTGTGGTCGTGGTGCAGAACAACACCGCAAACTGCTATTCGCCCAACCTCATTGTTGCGCCTGTTACATCCAATACTGCAAAGAAGCCCGATCACCAAGCCCACGTTCTTGTGGACGGTAATCGGGCTTTTTTGCAGCCCTCTATGATCTTGGCAGAATCTGACCAGACCATCAGCAAGGGACGGCTGATCCGCCCGATGGGGCGGTTGAGCATCCCGGAACTCATTCGGCTTAATTATGCGCTGCTGTATCAGCTCGATTTGAACGAATGGGTATGGAGAAAGGAGGCCTATGAACGCTACTCTCTTTATGGAGAGTGTGTTGAAATGAATGGCAAAAAGAAAACCCTTAATCGTTCATTGCAAACATACATGGACGGCACAGGGATGGGTTTGAATTTTGACAACAGCGATCGTCGGCCTCTCACCCCTCAGTTCCCGATTAAGTCGGGCAAACATAAGTGATTATTTGTTATTCCCATGATTCCATTGACCATCTGGGCCGACTTTGGAATCTGAATTTAAGCCAAGATTTGAATTCAAACAAGCTATTTTGTCTGAATCCTGAAGTTCCTTTTTTGAAAATTTTGTTTTAATAAAAATGCCTTCTCGTTTATTCATAGCGCGTCTTTTACGACATAGATGTTTATAACAAAGTCCATCTTGAAAGACTGGCTCATTACATTTTGGCCTAGAGCAAGTTAATTTTGGTTTCAAGATTATCATCTCCTGCTGTTATTATAAACGAAAACAGTTCTATAATCAATTAGCGTACTCGTCACACCAAAAATGTGGCGTTTTCTTTTTACCTCTTTTCTTTATGCCGGGTGACTAAGGGTACCGGGGCAGATAAAACCCTTACATGGGCGGATGTTTACGACACCGCCAACCACGATGAACGCCGCGCCATTTTGCAGCAGTTCATCAAGGAGATTCGCGTCCGAAAAGACTATGAGATCTCGATTACGCTGAACGCCAGCTTCAATCAAGTGGAGCAGCTCAAGGCTGTATCGACCTACGATGGTGCGGAGATTTTTGAAGAAATTTCCGAGAAGGGGGCATAAAAGCGATGTGCTTGCCCGCAGAACTCTGCAAAATGCAAAGAAAGAAGCGTGAAACCGATGGATTTTCAAAAAGTACATGGATGACCCCGCCCGGTTTGCATCCGACTTCAGGGTTCGGAGCCCGGCACGGTCTGCCAAAGTTTTTTGGGCATAAAAAACGCCGCATCGTACAAAAACGATGCGGCAGATTGGTGGACCTAGAGGGATTCGAACCCTTGACCTCTCGGATGCGAACCGAACGCTCTCCCATGCGGACCTTAAAGAAGCCCCCAAAGGACAAAACATTTCTTTTGAAAAATGGCAAAAAACATAGGCGTAATGCGGGTTTTCGGACGAGCATTGCTTTCGAGAAAAAATTGCCGTTTTTGCTTCAATGTAAAAAAGTCACACTTCAGGAGAGATGCGCTTCAGATGTGATTTGAACGGGCGACCATCTGAATACTTCTTGCGGATCATGCACCGTATGGGGATGATTCGGATTATATCCCCTGTGCAATAAAATTGACGAGAAACAGTTAGATTTTTTCTGGCTGTTTCTTTTTTATGCGTAAATCGGCGAAAACAGTGCCGATCACTACGCACCCAACAAAGATGAAAATGCCCAAAAAGGCTATCAAATATCGTCTTGCTCTGTACAAAATATAGCAATCGGTATACGCACCACGAAACATATACGGTATAACGTCGATTTTTGTACATATCCCCGACTGAATGACTGAAGGTGAGTTTTCAGGATGTCTGTTATTTATGTTGCAAAAAATCCGCCCATGCACTAAGATTCACATTTTTTTCAGATAATGGAAGCACTTCTTTTTACGTTTGACAACGGTTATAGATTGACATGAGCGCACCTGCAAGATAAACTTGATGTAGTATTATGTGAATCAGAGGGAGGCAAATCATGAGCGTCAAGACCACACCAGCCCAGCACCAGAGCAACCTCCGCAATGTGTATGGAACCTTTGCCATTGAGGGCATGACCATCAGCAAGGACACGCGCAGCAACCTTGACCGCATTGGCAGCGGTCAGGCCAGCTATCAGCAGGTCGTGAATGAACTGCGCGCAAAGTACGCGAAGAAGGGC
>ERZ827043.1087-NODE-1087-length-29452-cov-3.257611_pt1 | contig 29452 bp, 33 predicted proteins | sample MGYA00519923_ERZ827043 | MGnify/ENA primary metagenome ERZ827043 (study PRJEB31778, sample SAMEA3449251) | human gut metagenome | biome: human gut; feature: human-associated habitat; material: faeces | place: United Kingdom | collected 2010/2012 ... | reverse complement strand
AAATCGTGTGTACGTTAATAGCGTACCTAGGGTTCAAATCCCTAACTCTCCGCCATTCGGGGCAACCCGATTCTGAGTTGCATCTGCCCGGCGTAATACGCCGGGCGCTTTTTTTATACTCAAAACCGGGTTTTTCACTCGGTTTTGGTCGGTTTTACCCCGTGTTTTTCCATGATTTCGTAGTAATCATCACCCGTTTCGGCCACGTCAGCCGCGATCTGGGCGCGGATAGCCTGCCGCATGTACTCGCTGCGCGACACGCCGCGCAGCTGAGACATGCGGTCCAGCAAATGGACCATCGACGTACTTTCCCGATAGCTGATCGTGTGCAGCGTCTCATGCATCCCCACGCTACCACCTCCTTTCCGGTTGCAGCACCTTGAAGGGAGTGTAATACAAACAATCAGCATCTGTCAAGGGAAAATTGAAAGTATGTCGTAATGGCTTCGCCTGTCTGGGGGTGGCGCTCCCACGGAAACGCTCCGCGTTCCCTGTCGCTTCGGCTTCGCGCGCAAGGGTTACAGGTTACGTCTTGCCGTTCGCAAAAGCGGGCTTTTGCAAATAGATCCTAGACCCCTTCGGGGGTGATCTATTCGCAAAAGCTGGCTTGGTTGCGAACAGATCGCGACACGCGATCTCTCCGGCGGCTGCGGCCGCCTCCGGGCGCTGGCCTCGCTGCGCTCGGTGATAATGGGCCCACCCCCAACCCCCTCCCGCGGGAGGGGGGAGAAGAACGACGAAAAACGACGGAGAACGACGGAGTCCGCTCCGCTGGCGGGCCCTCTGCCGCGCTCCCGCAGCGGCAGGCGGCAACCACACCCCCGCGGGCGTTGCCTGCGCGCCGAGGGTGCCTCCAGCGGGGGCGGGTGCCGGCTGGCGCTGCTCCCGCTTGTTCGGGCGTCGCGCCCGCTCAGCTCCGCTCCGAGTGAGCCGAATGTCTGTGCCCCAAATGTCTGTCCGCGCCCTTGACCGCACCAGACGGCCTCTGTGGCCCCGCAGCAGGGCATACGGGGCGCAGACGATCACAGATACCACCCCATGCCCTTTTCGAGCTTACAGAGGCCGTCCGGCCCCGTCAAGGGGCAAGCCAAAGGGCACGGCCTTCGCCGTGCCCTTTGCGCTCAGTCCACCCCCGCCCAGATGTCGGGTTTATGAGGGCGCCGAGACGCAGCGAATTGCTCCCGTCGCGTCTCCCACGCTTCCATGGTGTGATAGCCCTCCCGGAAGCAGCGGCCAACGATGGCCGCCCAATACTGCCAGCTGGGGCGCGGTGCCAGCATGGTTTCATCCATGGCTGCCATCAGCACGCCCATTTCCATGCCCCCGCGCAGGTATCTGTCGGCCATCGCCCGCACTGCGGGCGTGTCCGCCAGCCCCGCTGCGGCGGCGTAATCCATCAGCGTTTCAATGTCTCTCTCGCGTGCGCGCGCGTTACTAGTACTAGTACTAGTCTCTAGCTTCCTGGGTTGATTGTCTCTTTCTAGCTTTCTGAGTTGCATTGTACTACCTCCGTGTGTTATGTCTCTGTGTAGGAGGTGCTGCTATGTGTCTTGTCAACAATCTGTTGCGCAATTTCTTACCGACTGGCTCGGAATTCACTCGCCCGGCCTCTCACCGTCCACCGTCGCAGGCTACAATCGTACCATTCGCCTGCATATTCTGCCCGTATGCGGCGCTGTGCCGCTGGGTGATCTTACCCCGCTGGACATCCTCAAGTGCCTGGCGCCGCCACGCGCGGCGGGTCATCTGCGCGCTGCGCAGCTGGTGCTCGTCACCATCCGGGCTGCGCTGTCCGATGCTGTCCGGCTCGGTCTGATCGACAGATCTCCCGCCGATCTCGTAGCCCTGCCGGCGCACCACGCGCGCCGCCTGGGCTACTGGGGTGTCGATCAGATGCGGGCATTTCTGGCCGCGGCGCAGGACGATCCCCTGCGGCCGGCCTGGCTGCTCGCGCTCTGCTGCGGCCTGCGCCGCGGCGAGCTGCTCGGCCTGCGCTGGGCGGATGTCGATTTCGATCAACACCTAATCCACATCCGAAATCAGCGCGTGCGCGTGAACGGCATGACCTACGACCGCCCGCCGAAGTCAGAGGCCGGGCGGCGCGATCTGGCGATCTCGCCGCCACTGGAGGAAGCGCTGCGCGCGCTGCGGAAGCAGCAGCGGCAGCTCTCGCCCTATGTGCTGACCCGTGACGGTCAGCCCCTCACCGCCGACGCGCTGCGCTACGCCTTCCGGCGCGCCTGCGCGGCGGCGGGCGTGCCGGAGATCCCGCTGCACGGGCTCCGGCACTCGATGGCGAGCGCCGCCATCGACGCGGGCTGCGAGCTGCGCGTGCTCCAAGCGCTGCTTGGCCACGCACACCTGTCCACGACGGCCGATATCTATGTCCATCCTTCGGCCGCTGTGCGTTCAGCTGCTCTTGCCTCCGTGGCGCGACTTGTGGTACAATAAAGCCCGGAATTGAGCCATTCCAATGCAATGCGTCTCGATGGACGGAGAGTGCGCACGACTGGAAATCGTGTGTACGTTAATAGCGTACCTAGGGTTCAAATCCCTAACTCTCCGCCAGGCGGATGTTGGTTTAGCCAACATCCGCTTTTTGCATGCCCTAAAACCGGAGGTGCGTCATGGAAATCGCGGACAACATTCTAAAGCACTATCTGCGAAACTGCTATTTCATCAATGGCACGGCCTATGCCGGGAAGTCCACGATGTGCGCGCTGCTGGCGGAACGATACGGTATGCTGCACTGCGTGGAGAACTATGGATTGAACAAATTCATTGAGATCGCCGATCCTGTCCTCCAGCCCAACCTCTGCTATACCCGCATCATGCCCTCGTGGCAGGCGTTCGTGCTGCGCACCCCGGAGGAATACGAAGCCTGGATCGACGGCAGCTCGGAAGAGCTCATCGGATTCGAGATTGCGGAGTTGATCCGCCTGTCCGCCGATCGAAAGGTGATCGTCGATACCAATATCCCCTGCGAGGTGCTACACCGCATTTCGTCACCCAATCGCGTGGCGATTCTGCTTTCCAAGCAGGCGACCTCCGTCGAGCGCTTCTTCGACCGGCCGGATGAGGAAAAGCAGTTTTTGCTCTCCGTCATTCAATCCTGCCCCAATCCGGAAGCGGCGCTCGCCAACTTCAAGGCCTGTATCGCCCGCGTCAACAGCCCGAAGCGCTGCGCCGCCTTTGCGCAGAGCGGGTTCTTCACGTTGGAGCGGCAAGAGGGCGTAGACACGCGCGAAGAGATGCTGTCCGCGCTGGCAACTCACTTCGATCTGTAATAATAAAGAATCTCTCCCCGATGATAAATACTTTCATCGGGGTTTTTTGTTTCTCCATGCGAACCGCTCAGCAAAAACCGTCTTGAAAAGAGAAGTTTTCTGCGCATGACCTATTTTGATATGGTATAATGAAAAACGGATAGCAAAGCCGCAAGGAGGCTTGTCACATGAAGAATCCCCTGCGCGCAGTCAGCAAGGACGAAAGTCTTTCCTTTCGATTCACGTTGCCGGTCGTTGCAGAAAATGTACTGACGATCTTCATTGGACTCCTATTCTCGCGCATCATCAGCACCATCAGCGCCAGCGCGCTGGCGGCCATCGGCATGTCCAACACGGTTATGGCGGTGGTTTCGGCGCTGTTTTCCGTCGTCACGACGGGCGCAGCCGTGCTGGTCTCCCGCCAGATCGGCGCGCAGGACGGGCTGGGCGCTGCGGAAACCATCGAGCAATCGCTGTTTCTGGCGCTGGTGAGCAGCCTCGCGCTGACCGCTCTGTGCATGCTGACCGCGCAGCCGATGCTGCGGCTGCTGATGCCCACGGCGGAGGATCAGCTCTTTGACGAGGCCGTGCGGTATTATCAGATGCTGCTTCTGTCGCTGCCGTTTCTCACCGTGCATTCGGTGCTGAGCACGGTGGCGCGCTCCATGGGCGACAGCCGCAACCCGATGCTGGTGGCGCTGCTGATGAACCTGTGCCAGCTAGCGTTTGCTTACCTGCTGATTTCCGTACTTCATCTGGAAGAAACCGGCGCAGGGCTTGCCTATGTGTTCTGCCGCCTGCTCGGCGCGGGACTCATGCTGGCGGCGCTGCTGCGGAACCACAAGTATTTTGTGCTGCATCTGCGGAACCTGCTGCATCCGCACCTTCGCACCATCGTGCGCATCCTGCACATCGGCGTGCCGGTGAGCATCGAGAGCATCTTTGTGCAGGTGGGCTATATGCTGGGCAACAGCATGGCCATCGCGCTGGGCACGTTTGAAAGCGGCGTTTATCAGATTCTCAACACGCTCAATACCTTCATCACCCTGCCGCAAGGCATCTGCTCGACCGTGGCGCTGGCCGCAGTGGGGCATCTGCTGGGCGCAGAGCGCGTGCGCGACGCCAAACATTCCGGGCGCATCGTCTGGGCGGCTGGCATCGGCTGCACGCTACTGCTGGGCACGATCGCCATGCTCTTCGGCACCCCGCTCTCCGGCCTGTACTCCTCCGATCCCGCAGCGATTTCCGAAAGCGCGGGGCTGCTGTGGCTGCTGGTCGTGATGGACATTGCGGGTGTTTCGATCAACGGCATTGATCCCCAGCTGCGCGCGGGCGGCGACGTCAAATACGTTATGTGCGTGACGCTCTTTGCCGTGTGGGGCATTCGACTGCCGCTGACCTGGCTTTTCTGCTTCAAAATTCATCTGGGTGTGCCGGGCATCTTCCTGGCCAACGCCATTTCACTCTATTTCCGCGCAGTGATGGGCTTCGTCCGTCACTGCGGAACCCGCTGGATCAAGCGCGTGTAAACACCGCGCTCCGGCCCTAGAAAGGACACTCCTATGCCAATGGACGGACTGACGCTCGGCGCGATGGCGCGCGAGTTGAATCATCTATTAGAGGGCGGCCGTGTGGACCGCGTGCAGCAAACCGAACGCGACGAGTTGATGTTGACGCTGCGCGCGCAGGGCAAAAACCATCGCCTGCTGCTCTCCTCCAGCCCCAACAATGCCCGCATTCATTTGACTGCGCAGAACAAGCGCAGCCCTGACACGCCGCCGATGTTCTGCATGCTGCTGCGCAAATTTCTGGTCAACGCGCGCTTTTTAGGTGCCGAACAGCTGGGCGCGGACCGCGTGCTGACGCTGCGTTTTGAGGGCTTGGACGAACTGGGCGACCTGACCGAGCGCCGGCTCATCATCGAGATCATGGGGCGCCACTCCAACCTGATTCTGACCGATCACAACGGAAAGATACTCGACAGCGCGCGCCACGTCACCGACGACATCAGCCGCGTGCGCGAGGTGCTGCCCGGCCTTCCCTACGAAACGCCGCCCGCACAGGACAAGCTGAACCCCTATCAGGCGCAGGAGATGGACTATCTGCGCGCGCTGGGGCCGCTGGCCGGATTGCGCCTGGACAAGGCCTTGCAGCAGAGCGTCTCCGGCCTTTCGGCGCAGGCCGCGCGGGAGCTTGCCTTCCGCATCAGCGGCAGCGAAAGCGCCCCCCTGACCGACGCGCTCGTGCCGACAGCGGCAGGCAAGCTCACCTTCTTCTTTGCGCACCTGGAAGATGTGCCAACGCTGCTGACCGATGAGGACGGCGCGCCGCTGGATGTGACGGGCTTCCCCTATCTCTCCCGCGACCCCTCCCGGCAAAAGACCATGCCCACGCTCTCCGAGGCGATGGATGTGTATTTCACACAGCGCGACCTGCGCGAGCGCATCACGCAGCGCGCACACGACCTGCGTCGTTTTTTACAGAACGCATTGGAGCGCGACGAAAAGAAGCTGGCCATCCAGCGGCAGACCCTGCTCGACGCAGAAAACATGGACGATCTGCGCCGCAAGGGCGATCTGATCACCGCATCGATTCACCTGATCCCGCGCGGTGCAAAGAAGATCTCCGTGCCGGATTATTTCGATCCGGAAATGCGTCCTATCGAGCTGGATCTCAATCCCGCGCTTTCCCCCGCAGAAAATGCGCAGCGCTGCTACAAGCAATACAACAAGCTCAAGGCCGCCAGCGACCTGGTCATCGACCAGATGACCGCCAACGAGGAAGAAATCACCTATCTGGAAGGACAGTTGGAAAACCTGGAGCTCTGCTCCACCTTTGATGAATTGACCGAAATCCGCCAGGAGCTGGTGCGCGTCGGGCTGATGCGCGACAACAACAAAGGCAAAAAGCCCGTCAAAGTGCCGGAATCCAAGCCGCACCATTTTGTCTCTGACGACGGTGTGGACATCTTCGTGGGCAAAAACAACGTGCAGAACGACCGGCTGACGGGCGCGGCGCTGGGCGAGGAAACCTGGCTGCACGCCAAGGATATGCCCGGCTCCCACGTCATCGTCAAATCTGCTTCTCCCTCTGACCAGACGATTTTGCAGGCCGCTCAGCTCGCCGCCACCTATTCCAAAGGGCGACAGGCCGACAAGGTACCGGTGGATTATACCCTGCGAAAATATGTCAAAAAGCCCGGCGGCGCAAAACCCGGTTTTGTGATTTATACCCACCAGCAAACGCTCTATGTTTCCCCCGACGAAAAGCTTGCGCAGCGCTTGATGAAAAACTGACGCAAGAGCAGACAAAATCTTTTGTAGAACATGCTTAAGGAGGAGTCCCCATGAAGCGCAGCCAGATCAACAAAGCCCTCAGGGAACTGGAAGCCATGTGTGTCAAAGAACACTGCTATCTCCCCCCGTTCTGCCATTTTACGCCCGAAGAATGGCAGGAAAAAGGGCATGAATACGATGAAGTGCGCGACTGCATGCTGGGCTGGGACATCACGGATTTCGGCTCCGGCGATTTTGACAAAATCGGCTTTTCACTCATCACCATCCGCAACGGCAACCGCAAAATGACAGATAAATACCCCAAGGTTTATGCAGAAAAGCTGCTCTACCTCAAGGAAGGCCAGTCTGCGGCGAACCATTTCCATTGGTTCAAAACCGAGGATATCATCAACCGCGGCGGCGGCAACGCGCTGATCCGCGTCTACAACAGTCTGCCGAATGAAGAGATCGACTATGTTTCCGACGTGACGATCCATTCCGACGGCCGCACCTACACCGTGCCCGCCGGCACGCAGATCCGGCTCACCCCCGGCGAGAGCATCTTCATTTATCAGGGGCTCTATCACGACTTCAACGTCGAGCCCGGCACCGGCCCTGTGCTGCTGGGCGAGGTCAGCCAGTGCAACGACGATAACACTGACAACCGCTTCAATCCTCCCGCAGGACGTTTCCCCGAAATCGAGGAAGACGAAGCGCCCTACCGCCTGCTCTGCAACGAGTACCCGGAGGCCAGATAAGCATGCAGCCTGCCAAATGGCGCGAAACCTGCGATCCGTTCGCGCTGAACTTCACGCGCTTCCGCCTTATGGAAGTGCTCGGCTACCCTCACGCCGGAAATGACGTGTTCCACGTCCGCGGTTTGCTGGACGGGCATAAAGCTACCGCTTATCTCAAGGTCGCACGCCAGCCTGGTGCAGACATTGAGCGGGAGATCGCTCTCCTTGCGCAGCTTTGCGAACCAATTTATCCGAAGGTGCTGGATCACGGTGCGTCTCCTGTGCCATGGTCGCTCACGGAGGAACTGCCGGGACAGCGCCTTTCCGTCCTGCTGGGCGAAAACGAGTCGCTTGCCTCTCTTTCCTATCTGGAGAAATATGGCGCAACGCTGGCTCTTCTGCACAGTCTGCACCCCGAAGCGCCTGTGCAGGCAGATCGCTCGTTTTATCATCGTCCAACGCAGGATATACTGCAAAAGCTGGGACTTTCTGCAATGAAATCCTTTTTTACACAGCCGCTCCCGCCAGGAGACACGGTTTTCTGCCACGGTGATTTTCACTATGCCAATCTGCTCTGGCAGGACCATCATATCTCTGCTATACTGGATTTTGAGCTGTCCGGCTATGGCGATCGGGAGCGGGACATCGCCTGGGCGCTCTTTCTGCGCCCAGGACAGAAGTTTCTGACCACACCGGAAGAGGAAGCGCACTTCCTCATGGGCTACCAGCGGCACGCGCCCTGCGACGAACGCCGCATCCGCTTTTTCATGGCGCAGTTTTATGTGCATTTTCTTGAACTCATTTTGGATGATGCAGATTGGCGCCTCCATGCACAGGCATGGCTTGACAGAGCGTCGCGTGAGGCATAAAATGAAATCATTAACAGTCTGCGGCTGCATTCTGTTCGCCGCGGAGGGAAAGAAGGTTTATTTTTATGGACAGAAAGATCGCCTGGGCGCAGTACGGCGCCGAGGATCTTGCGAAACTCGAAAAAATATCCGCCGATTATAAAGAATACCTCGACCTGTGCAAAACCGAGCGCGAGGCCATCACCTACGCCGTCCGCGCGCTGCGTGAGCACGGCTACATCAGCGTGGACGAAGCTCGCGAGCAGGGCGTGAAGCTCACCGCCGGAACCAAGCTCTACGCGGTGAACCACAAAAAGGCCATCGCAGCATTCCAGCTCGGCCGTCAGCCGCTGGAAAAGGGCATGAACATCCTCGGCGCACACATTGATTCGCCCCGCCTGGATGTCAAGCAGAATCCGCTCTACGAAAATGAAAACATGGCCTATCTGGACACGCACTATTACGGCGGCATCAAGAAGTACCAGTGGGTCACGCTGCCGCTGGCCATCCACGGCGTGGTTGCTCGCAAAGACGGCACCGTGGTCGATATCTGCATCGGTGAAAAGGACGACGATCCGGTGTTCGTGATCTCTGATCTGCTGGTACACCTTTCTGCCAACCAGATGCAGAAGAACGCTGCAACCGTAGTCGAGGGCGAAAACCTCGACCTGCTCATTGCCAACCGTCCGCTCTGCGAGGACGAGAGCCTGACCAAGGGCGAAAAGGAACTGGTCAAGGCCAACGTGCTCAAACTGCTTGCGGATACTTATCAGATTGCAGAAGAAGATTTTGCCTCTGCCGAGCTGGAAATCGTGCCCGCCGGCAAGTCCCGCGACTGCGGCCTGGATCGCAGCATGATTTTGGGCTACGGTCAGGACGACAGCGTCTGCGCCTACACCTCACTGGCCGCGATGCTGGATGTCAACGACCCCGAGTACACCTCCTGCTGCCTGCTGGTCGATAAGGAAGAGATCGGCAGCGTCGGCGCATCGGGCATGCACTCGTTGTTCTTTGAAAACCTCGTTGCCGAGCTGATCGCGCTGACCACCGGCGCGGAATCCGACCTGAAGGTTCGCCGCGCGCTGGCCAATTCCCGCATGCTCTCCTCCGATGTGAGCGCGGGCTTTGATCCGCTCTATCCCGAAGTGTTCGAAAAGCGCAGCTCCGCGTTCTTCGGCAAGGGGCTTGTGTTTAACAAGTTCACCGGCAGCCGCGGCAAGAGCGGTTCCAATGATGCGGACGCGGAATTCCTCGCCAAGGTGCGCAAGGTGATGGACGACGGTTCGGTCGCCTATCAGTTTGCAGAGCTGGGCAAGGTGGATGCAGGCGGCGGCGGAACCATCGCCTACATCATGGCAGCCTACGACATGGAGGTCATCGACAGCGGCGTTTCCGTGCTGAGCATGCACGCCCCTTGGGAGCTGACCAGCAAGGCCGACGTCTACGAGGCCTACAAGGGCTATGTCGCCTTCATCACCGCAATGAAATAACCCAATAAAATGTCCCGCAGCGGATCGAAATTCGCTGCGGGACATTCCTTTTCTATATACGAAAGCAGAAAAGTGCGCCTCCGTGAACATCCATAAGTTTGGAAAATAAAACGAGAAAACATTTTTGCCGATTCCCGCGCTTTTCGATTATGACTTGGAGAACGACAGCGATTTCACCGACGTGAAACAGATCGCATCGGATTTAAATTTCCGGCTTCGGGCAAAAGGCTATGCGGAACAAGTGCCGAGCCCCATTCCCGCAATGGATACACCGCTTCATTATTGGTACTCAAAAAACGAGGAAAGGGAGTGCAAGCAGGATATCCTCGATATGACGCAAAACTACCCGCAAATCGCCTTTGATGTGCTGCCCGATCTTAGGCGTGGCGGATCGGTTCTGTTGAAACCGGAATTGTTTGTGGAAGCGAGCGACAATCTTTAGAAAGATGCAGTTCTTCCCTTTGTCTCTTCCTTCCAATCGAACGCCGCATTCGGAATTTCCGCCGCAAGCTTCACGCCGTTCCAGCGGTCTCCCATGCCGATTTCCTGCGGCGTTTCTCGCAGCCACTCGCTCTTTTGGCCTGCGATATGGACGGAATGCGGCGTAAGCTCCACCGTTGCCCACAGCGGATCGCGGTAAAGCAGCAGGTTGCGCAAGCCCGGGCGCTTTTGATATTCTTCCTCGGGAAAGGCATTCGCCGGCTTCAAGTTCTGCCAAACGTAGGACATCGCATTGACCGTGAAAAACACCGTTCTGCCGATCTTCCGGCAATCATTGCCGTGATCGTGACCGTTCATACAGAGCAGTGTGCTGCGTGCTTGCAGCAGACTTCGGATGCGCACACGATCCGCTGCGCCGCGGCGGGCAAATTCATTGACAAGGCTGTGGTGGGAAAAGACGCAGACCGGTTCCTCTCCCTCTTGCAGAACACTGCGCAGCCATTCCATCTGCTCCCCGTTTTCCTCCGGGGATCGGTTGGTATCGAGCAGTATGCAGCGTATGCTGCCGCAGAGAAACGCCTCGTATCCCTTCTCTTTGCCAAAAAAGCGCAGCGCTTGCCCTCTCCCCTCCCGCAGATCGTGATTGCCCAGCACAAAATGAATCGGAACGCCCGTGCCGCGCAGTCGATCCGTAAGGTGCCGGTTTTCCTTTTTGGGGCTGCAAAGATCGCCCAGGAACACCACAAAATCCGGCTTTTGCCGCCCGATTTCTTCCGTCAGCAATTCTAATCTCCGCTCGCCGTCCGGGATATCATCGTAGTGCAGATCCCCTGCCGCCAGAAAACGCATGCCATCTTCCCCCTTCCAAGCATAAAAACGGCTCTTCAGGAGAATCTGAAGAGCCGTTTACTGTTTTCAATATTTATTGCGATTGCAGTAGCCGATGAACGCACCGATGGCAAATACAGCGATGAGCACAACGATCAGCCAGATATTTACTCCATCTCCGGACGAGAGGAGTGTTTTTGTCGGACCGTCCGCACCGCCGATCACGCCGACATCGGCCGAGCAGCCGCTCAGCAACAGCAATCCGCACGCACAGAGAAATGTTTTGAATCGCTTCACGCTTTTTCTCCTTTGCACTTTCTGTTTCCCAGTATAGCGCAGGGAAAAATACCTGTCAAGCCGATCAATCGAGCCGCAGGGAACCGACAAGCTCGTTTACATCCTCAATGCCGTTCTCCTTGCAGAAGGCTTCGATACCGCGGATCACGTCCGGGCAGGCATAGGGGTTATAGAGGTTGGCCGAGCCGACCTGCACCGCCGCGCAGCCCACCATCAGAAACGCAATCGCGTCTTCGCCCGTCTCAATGCCGCCCATGCCCACCACGGGAATGTTCACGGCCTTGGCCGCCTGCCAGCACATGCGCAGCGCTACAGGGCGCACCGCCGGGCCGGACATGCCGCCGACCACGTTTTTGAGCACGGGACGGCGCGTGCGGATGTCCACCGCCATGCCGGTGAGCGTATTGATGAGCGAAATCGCGTCCGCGCCGCCCTCTTCCGCCGCCTTGGCAACCTCGGCAATGTCCGCCACATTGGGCGAGAGTTTGACCATCAACGGCTTTTTGCAATGCGCGCGCACCGCCTTGGTGATGGCGTAGACCGATTCCGGCCTGGTTCCGAAGGCCACGCCGCCCTCCTTGACGTTGGGGCAGGAGATGTTCATCTCCAGTATGTGGATGCCGGTTTGGGACAGGCGCTCCGCCATGTAGCAATAATCGTCCTCGGTGCTTCCCGCCGCGTTGGCCACAACCACCGCGCCCTTTTCAAGCAGCCAGGGCAAGTCATTTTCAATAAACGCTTCCACGCCGGGATTCTGAAGTCCCACGGAATTCAACATGCCGGAGGGTGTTTCGGTGATGCGGTGCGGCGGATTGCCCAATCGCGGCAGACGGGTCAGGCCTTTGACGGAAATGCCGCCCAGATCCGCCACGTTATAGAACTTGTCGTATTCACGGCCGAAGCCAAAGGTGCCCGACGCGGCAATGACGGGGTTTTTCAGCTCTACCCCGCAGAGGTTGACGCCCATTTTCATCCGAACACGACCTCCTTTGCATCCAGCACCGGACCATCCGCACAGACGCGCTTATAGCCCGTTTCGCCATCCTTCACCTTGACCTTGCAGTTGCAGGTCAAGCATGCGCCGATGCCGCAGCCCATGTGCTCCTCGAGCGAGAGCTGCGCTTCCACGCCGTATTCCAGCGCGAGCTTCTGCACCGCGCGCAGCATAGGGGTCGGACCGCAGGCCATCACGCAATCGACCTTTTTCTCTTGGAGCAGCTGCTCCAAAGGCCCCGTGACCAGGCCGTGCACGCCCGCCGAACCGTCGTCCGTGCAGACGATGACTTCCGCACCCGTTTTGCGGCACTCTTCCACTGCATAGAGCAGTTCTGCATTGCGATAGCCGAAAATGCCGTAGCAGCCCGTTCCGGCGTAATTTTCCATCGTGTAGCGCAGCGGCGCGACACCAATGCCGCCGCCGACAAACGCGATGTGCTCGTGCGTCTTTTTGTCAAAACCGTTGCCCAGCGGGTAGAGCAGATCCACTTCGTCGCCCGGCTTGGCTTCCAGCAGCTTGTGCGTGCCCTCGCCCTTGCGCGCAATGCCCAGATGCAGCACATCGCCCTGCACGGAATAAATACTGATGGGGCGGCGCAGCAGATGCGCGCGGTCGCCCGGCACAGACAGGTGCGCAAACTGCCCCGGCTGCGCCTTTTCCGCGTCCTCCGGTAAGCGCAGCTGCATCAGTCCCATCTCCGCGTTGAGCGGCTGCACAGACAGCACCTGTGCAATCAGTCTCTTCATGGCTTACATACCCTCCATGATGTCGTCGCGCATCCGAATCGCCTCGTTGCGCGCGGCCTGCGCAAAGTCCACGCCGGGCTGCTTCTTCCACGCAGTCAGGATCGAGCGGGAGGCATTGACCACCGCGCCGCGGCCATTTGCGTCAAAGCAGCCGCGCAGATCCTTGCCGGTTGCGCCCTGTGCGCCATAACCCGGCACAAGGAAGAAGGTGTGCGGCAGGCGCTTGCGCAGCGCAGCGCCCTGCTCCGGATAGGTCGCGCCGACCACCGCGCCGACGGAGGAATAGCCGTATTTTCCGATGGAATCCTCGCCCCATTCGGACACAAGATCACCCATCACTTCATAAACCGTGCGGTCGCCGATCTTGAGATCCTGCAGCTGACCGCCGGAGGGATTCGAGGTCTTGACCAGCGCGAAGATGCCGCCGCCGCGCACCTTGCCCGCTTCGAGGAAGGGCTTCACGCCGTCGATGCCAAGGTAGGCGTTGACTGTCACAAAATCCACCGGGAAAGCCGCGTCATGGCCCTCGCCCAGCGGGGTTTCGCCGAGATAGGCGTTGGCATAAGCGCCCGCCGTCGCGCCGATATCGTTGCGCTTGCAGTCCGCAATGACCACAAGGCCCTTGGACTTGGCATATTCGATGGTCTCGTGGAAGGCGCGCATGCCGGGCACACCGTACATTTCATAATAGGCAACCTGCACCTTGGCGCTGGGCACCACGCCCGCCAGCGCGTCCACAATGGCGCGGTTGTAGCGAACGAGCGCGTTGGCCGCGTCCTCAAAATTCTTAACCTCACCGGCAAAGCCTTCCGGCAGGTGCGCCAGCTGTGTATCCAAACCCACGCAAGTGGGGTTTTTGCAGGTCTCAATTCCCTCGATCAAGGTGTCAATGGTCAGCTGCATAAGGTTCATCCTCCTTGACGCCGTTTTTTTAATCCTCGTACTTATAGATGCGCTTGCCGCCGACGTAAGTCTCCAGCACGCGGCCATGCACCGTGCGGCCGTCGAAGGGCGTATTCTTGCCCTTGGAGACGAACTCCTTGCGATCCACGGTCCATTCCTTCGCGATATCCGCGATGATGAAATCCGCGTCGCGGCCCACTTCGAGTTTGCCGCAGTTCTTTCCGAGAATCTTTGCGGGATTGGTGCAAGCGACCTGCACGAACTCTTCCATGGTCATGTGGTGCGCATGAACCAGCGCGTCCATGCACAGCGCAAACGCGGTTTCAAATCCGGAAATGCCGGAGAGCGCGCTGTTGTATTCCACCTCTTTTTCGTCGCGGTGATGCGGCGCATGGTCGGTGGCAATCGCGTCGATGGTGCCGTCGCAAAGGCCGGCAATCAGCGCTTCCTGGTCGCTGGTCAGGCGCAGCGGCGGATTCACCTTGGTGTCCGCCGAATAGCTTTGCACCATATCGTCGGTACCGGCCAGATAGTGCGGCGCGGTTTCCGCCGTGATGCGCACGCCGTCCTTCTTAGCCTCGCGGATCAACTGCACGCCGCCCGCAGTAGAGACGTGGCAGATATGAATGGGCAGATTCAGCGTGCGGGAGAGCACAATATCGCGCGCAATCTGCACCTCTTCCGCAGCACGGGTGATGCCGCGCAGGCCGAGCAGGGTAGAATTATATCCTTCGTTCATCACGCCGCTGTTGACCAGATTGATATCCTCGCAGTGGTCAAACACCGTCAGGCCGAACGCCGCGCTGTATTCCATCGCCAGGCGCATCAGGTGCGCGTTCATCACGGGCTTGCCGTCGTCGGAAATGGCGACCGCACCCGCCTTGGCCATGTCTCCGATCTCTGCCATGGTTTCGCCCTTGAGGCCGTGGGACAGTGCACCAATGGGGTAGACATGCACGCCGCTGCCCTCGTTTTTCGCCTTATTGACAATATAAGAGGTCACAACCGCGTTGTCGTTGACAGGGTTGGTGTTGGCCATGCAGCAGATGCTGGTGAAGCCGCCCTTCGCCGCCGCCTTCGAGCCGCTGACGATATCTTCTTTATACTCATAACCGGGATCACGCAGGTGGCAGTGCAGGTCGACCATGCCGGGCAGCACATACTGTCCCTTTGCATCGATGACTTCCGCGTCCGCATCTTCAATAGACGGCGCAATCTTTGCGATCAGGCCGTCCTCAACGAGCAGATCGCACTTGCCGTATTCGGGAAGAATTCCGTTTTTAACGAGCAGTTTCATATCACTTCACGCCCTTTCTGGTCAGCAGGTAGAGCAGCGCCATGCGCACGGCGACGCCGCTGGAAACCTGCTCGCGGATCACAGACTGTTCGCAGTCAGCCACGTCGCTGCTGATCTCGACGCCGCGGTTGATGGGGCCGGGGTGCATCACCAGCGCATCGGGCTTGGCATATTTGAGCCGCTCCTCATTCAGGCCGAAGAATTCGGAATATTCGCGCAGCGAAGGGAAATTGCCCTCCTGCTGGCGCTCGAGCTGAATGCGCAGGTTCATCACAACGTCCGCGCCCTCGATGGCTTCTTCCACGCGGGTATAGGTCTTTACGCCCAGCTCTTTCATCTGCACGGGCATCAGCGTCGGCGGCGCACACAGCGCAACCTCCGCGCCCATGGTGTGCAGGCCGAAGATATTGGAGCGCGCCACGCGGGAGTGCGTCACATCGCCCAGAATTGCGACCTTCAGGCCGTTCAGATGGCCCTTGTGCTGCATCATCGTGAACATATCGAGCAGCGCCTGGGTGGGGTGTTCGTTGATGCCGTCGCCTGCATTGATCACCGCGGCGTTGACATGCTGCGCCAGCAGGTGCGGCGCGCCGGACATTGGATGGCGAATGACGATGATATCGGTGCCCATCGCGTCCAGCGTGCGGCCGGTATCGATCAGCGTCTCGCCCTTCTTGACCGAGGATGCAGACGCCGCAATGTTGGCCGAAGCTGCGGACATATATTTCGAGGCCAGCTCGAAGCTCATTCTGGTGCGGGTGGAGTTCTCATAGAACAGCGTCACGACGGATTTGCCCTGCAAATGCGCCGTCTTCTTGGTGGGGCTGTCCAGCAGCGGGCGCATTGCCGCCGCGGTGGAAAGGATGGTTTCGATCTCTTCGCGTTCGACGTTGCGCAGCGAGAGCAGATCCTTTTGCTTGAATGCCATGCTATTTCTCCTTTACCGTTTGTTTGGGGGCTTGCGGGGGCCGCCCGGAGCAATCTTCTCCGAGCGGCAGCCGTAAACCTCCACAAAGGAGGCTGCCTCCGTTGCCGGGAGCAGCCTTGCCTATGATTCACTTTTACGCGTCGATCTTCTCGGGCAGGATCTTGTTGAGGATGATGCCGAGGACAGCCGCCAGCGCAACGCCGGAGATCGCCACGCCACCGATGGTGATGGCCTTATCCGCGCCCAGGCCAAGCACCAGCATGACCGCCGCGATGAGCAGGTTGCGGGTCTTGGTGAAGTCCACCTGATTCTCAACCAGGGTACGCAGGCCGACCGCAGCGATCATGCCGTAGAGCACGATGGAAACGCCGCCGATGACCGGTCCGGGCATGCTGGTGATGAGCGCCGCGAACTTGCCCAGGAAGGAGATCAGAATCGCGAAGCACGCCGCGATTTCAAGGGTCAGGGGATTGTAGTTCTTGGTTGCCGCCAGCACGCCGGTGTTCTCAGAATAAGTGGTGTTGGCAGGACCGCCGACCAGGCCGGCAAACATGGTGGCCAGGCCGTCGCCCATCAGGGTGCGGTGCAGACCGGGATCCTTGATGAAGTCTTTGCCGACAACCGCAGAGGAAGCAGTGACATCGCCGATGTGCTCGACAAAGGTCACGATCGCAATGGGGGCAACCAGGCCGATGGCACGCATATCGAACTTAGGCAGGAAGAAGGGAGGCAGATCCAGCCACGGAGCCTGCGCAATGGTGGTGAAATCCACCATGCCGCAGCAGATGGCCGCCACATAACCGGCGATGATACCGATCAGAATGGGCACGAGCTTGAACAAACCCTTTGCAAAGAGCGAGGTGACGAAGATCGCCGCAATGGCAACCGCAGCCACCAGCCAGTTCAGGCCAACGTTGACAGTGCCGATCTGCGTGGTGATGTTGTTGATCGCGGAGGGCGCCAGCATCAGACCGATGATGGTCACGACGGGGCCGGTGACGATCGGCGGGAAGAAGGAGCGAACGCGCTCCGCGCCGACAAGACGGACGAGCAACGCCAGCACCAGGTACAGCGCGCCGGCCACGATGATGCCGCCGGTGGCGTAGGGCAGAGCGGCAAGATAAGCATCTGTGCCGATCTCCGCATTGTCAGAGCAGATCTGCGCCGCACCCTGAATGGCGGCGATGAAAGCAAATGAGGAACCGAGGAACGTGGGAACCTTGCGGCCCGTGCACAGGTGGAAAATCCAGGTGCCGACGCCCGCGCAGAACAGCGCGACCGCGGGGCTCATCCCCGTGAGCATGGGAACCAGCACTGTTGCGCCGAACATGGCAAACACATGCTGAATGCCGAGCAGCGCCAGTTTTCCGGCAGAGTCCTTTTTTGCAGAAACGGTCATAACTCCATCCTCCTGAAAAAAGTTTGGTTTCTATCAAAACAGGCGCTTGCGGCCTGCTTCAACCTTAATGATGCTTTCAGCCCTCCTGGCCGTAAAGCTCGACGCTTTCCACGCCGTCGAATTCCTTCACGCACACGCGCACCATCTCCTGCCGGGAGGTGGGCACGTTTTTGCCGACATAATCGGCGCGGATGGGCAGTTCGCGATGTCCGCGGTCGATCAGCACCGCCAGCTGAATCGAGTTGGCGCGGCCCATGTCCATCACCGCTTCCATCGCGGCTCTGGCCGTGCGGCCGGTGTAGAGTACGTCGTCGATCAGCACGATGTTTTTGCCGTTCACATCCGCCGGCACGTCGGTGCCCTTGAGCTGCGGATGCTCGCTCAGCAGCGACAGATCGTCGCGGTAGAACGTGATATCCAGCGTTCCGACCGGCACGGGGCCTTCCGCCTGCTCGATAAGCTGACCGATGCGCTCGGCCAGCGGCACGCCGCGGCGCTGAATGCCGATCAGCAGCAGGTTTTCCACGCCCTTGTTGTGCTCGATGATCTCATGCGCAATGCGCTTGACGGCACGGCTCATCGCCGCTTCGTCCATAATGTCAGCCTTTTTGCGGAACTCCATGGTGCTCTCTCCTTTTCCGGCAAAAAATAACGCCCGAAAGGTTCTATCCCTTCCAGGCGATGCAGACGCAGTTGCGTTTTGCACACAGCAAAGCGTATAAAGCCCTTGCCGAACTCACTGGAACGGATTAAAGGAACGTTGTACCTTCGCTACTATATCACAGACCGCAGGGTTTGTCCATAAATCCGCCCATAAAGCCTGTGTTAATTTTTAATCAGACATTTTTCCCGCTTTCCCGGCGCAGGCGCTCCAGCACGGCGGCGTAATCCTGCGGCGGCTCGGCAACGAAGTTCATTTCCTCGCCCGTTTTCGGGTGACGGATGTGCAGCTCCCGCGCGTGCAGCATCAGCGGGCAGTTCCCCGCGCCGGATCGCTGAAAGCCGTAGACCGGATCGCCGCAGACCGGATGCCCGAGCGACGCCATGTGGACGCGGATCTGGTGCGTGCGCCCCGTCACCAGTCGGCACTCGATCAGGGTGCATCTGGCAAAGCATTCCAGCACGCGGTAATTGGTGCGCGCTCCCCTGCCGCCGGATACAACCGCCATCTTTTTGCGGTCCTTGGGGCTGCGGCCGATGGGGGCATCCACAAAGCCCTCGTCGTCCCGAAGATGTCCTTCGACCACCGCCCAATAGACGCGCCCTGCGCTGTGGACGCGGATCTGCTCCGCCAGATCGACGTGCGCGGCATCGTTCTTGGCCACCACCATAAGCCCCGTGGTATCCTTATCCAGCCGGTGGACGATGCCGGGGCGCATCTTGCCCCCGATGCCCGAAAGATCATCGCAGGCGAACAGCAGCGCATTGACCAGCGTGTCCTGCTGATGCCCCGCCGCGGGATGCACCACCAGCGCGCGCGGCTTATTGACCACCACAATGTCCGCATCCTCGTAGACGATGGGGATGTCCATCTCCACCGGCACGGCCTCCAGCGGTTCCGGGTCGGGCAGCGTCAATTCGATCTCGTCACCCGCGGCGAGCTTCTCCCCCGCTTTGCCGGGCGCTTTGCTGTTGCGTCGGACACAGCCGTCCTTGATGAGGTTCTGGATGCGTGAGCGGGTCTCCCCGCTTTTCTGCGCCAAAAAGGCATCCAAACGGATGCCTTCGTCGTTGTTATCTGCAATCAGGTGCAGTGTCTGCATCTTCATTCTTCTCCTTGGAATCAGAGGGGTCATGATTTCCCCCTTCGGTCTGCGCAGCCGCCTTGGGCGCGCCCCAGCGGTAAACCGCATGCTGCTTGTCCTTCTCTTCAAAAAAGACCATCCAGATTGCCAGCAGCACGATGCCGATGTTGACACAGGCATCCGCCACATTGAACACCGCAAAGTGGATCAGGCAGAAATCCAGCATATCGATGACATAACCCAGCACGACGCGGTCATAGAGGTTGCCCAGCGCGCCGCCCAGTGCCAGCGCAATGGCGATGCTGGGGAACACGGGCAGTTTTCTGCGCGAAAAGAACAGGAAATAAACCGCCGCGAGGGAAATGAGCACCGTGATGGTGATGAGCAATCCTTGCTTGCCTTGCAGCATGCTGAACGCCGCACCGCGGTTTTCGCAATAAGTGAAGTGAAATACGCCGTCGATCAGCGGCAGCGAACCGCCGTGCTCTGTCACCAGCGCACCGGCCGCCCAATTCTTGACCAGACGATCCCCAATATACGCCAGTGCGATCACGGCAAGGTAGACAAAAGGCATTATTCTTCCTCCTGTGGGATGGGCACGATGCGCCGCGGCGCGGTCAGCGGATGATCCTGCAAGTTCTTGCGCTCCGCAGCCGCTTCGGCGCGATCCTGCGCAAGATCAATGCGCGGCATCTGCGCGCCCGCCGCACGGGGCGACGGCGCAGGCTGTGCGTCCGCGCGTTCCTGTCCCAAGCCGGAATCATCGAGCAGCTGCATCTGCGCACCCAGCAGCATTTTGAAGTTCTGGCGGTAAACCGCCGCCTGCTGCCGCAGCGTTCCCAACTGACGGCGAATCGCATCCGCCTCGCCATTGGCCTGACGCACGATGCGCGCCGCCTCCGCGTTGGCCGAGGCAATGATCTCCTCCGCGTTGGCCTTTGCACTGCGCGTGGTTTCATCCGCACTGCGCTGCGCGGTAATCAGCGTATCCCGCAGCGTGCTTTCAAGATTTTTCATGTAGGTGAGCTGATCGGTCGTGCTCTTGAGGCGCTCGCGCAGCTCCTTATTTTCTTTGGAAAGGTTGTCGATGAATGCGGCAAGCTGGTCGAGGTAGGCGTCCACCTCGGCGTCATTATAGCCGCGGAGCTTGAACGAGAATTCTTTTTCGTGAATCTGGTCCGAGGTAATCATCAGCGCATCTTCCTTTCCGAAGCTCAATAGGTCATGGTTTCAGGAACGTTTCCACCTCGATAAACAGGCGGCCTTTGCGGCTTTCGCCCTGCACGGCATGAACCTTGACACGCCCGTGGCCGCGCACGGAGATCACATCCCCTTCCGCAAGCTCAACGTCCGGCCGGGTTTCCTCCGCCCAGTTGCGGTTCACCGCACCGCCGCGGATCAGGGTCTGCGCCTTAGCTCTTGAGAGCCGAAGCGTCTGCGCCAGAACGGCATCCAGCCGGAGCGACGGCACGTTGACCACCGCCCTTGCGCCCTGCTCCGCCGCAGGCATTTCCCCGTCGTATTCCGACGAGCGCACCGACGCGCTGCCCACGCTGTCGAGATGCTGCTCAAGATATCCCGCAATGGCCGGAAGCGCCGCCACATAGGCGCTGCTCCCCTCCAAACGAATATCTCCCAGCGTTTCTCTTTCCAGTCCTAATCCCAAACAGGCGCCCAGCACATCCCTGTGCTGCGGCGCCGCATAACGACCGTCCCATGTAATGCGCACGATGCGGATCGGGGAACAGTCCGGCTCGCAGCCCTCCTGCCAAATGCCGACCACGGCGCGTTCCGCGTCCTCACCGCCGCCAAACAGACCGGTTTCCAAACCCTCCCGCCGCGCCAGCGCAATCAAGCGCACCTGCGCATCCGGCGTGAGAAATTCAGAAAAAACAGCGCGCCTGCCGCGCTCCGCTCCGCGGATCAAATCCGCAAAGCGCGCCATCTCCCGGTGCATTTCGCTTTCATTTCTCATAGATAGTACACATAAGCCATGCCGTAGCTCACCACGCGCATCAGGATCATCAGCACGAAGTAAGAAAACAGCGGAGCAAGGTCAATGGGCAAACGTCCCCCCGAAAGCTTGTAGGCCAGCGGGCGGAACGGCGCAATCAACGGTTCCGTGATGCGCAGCAGAAAGGCGTAAATCGGTACATCCGGCCGCAGGAACCACGAAAGCACCGCGCGGATCACAATGCACCAGGACGCCGCCTGAAGCACCCAGTAAACCCCTCTGAGTACCTGATAAAGTATCTTACCGATCACAGCATCTCCTTAGTGATGACCGTCTTCAAAGATGGTGCTGCTGCGGCCGTCGTCGGCATAGGTGCCGGCGACCTCCACCGTTTCGGGCGCGAGCAGATAGGTCTGCGCAGCGGCTTTCTTGATGGTGGCGTTGATGGCATAGCAGGCGCCGATGAGGGTATCGATGATGCGCTGCGCCTCTTCCAGCTCCAGGCTTTCGAGGTTGATCAGTACGCTGTGGCCCTCGAGCAGATCGTCGATGACATCCTTGCTGTCCTCATAGTTGGAGAGCTGGTAAATCATCGTGCGGTGGCGCGCGGCGACCGCAGGATGGTTGATGATCTTGGAAGACGAGCCGTAGGTCGTGGTGGCCTGAGGCGCGGGCTCGCGATAATCTTCTTCATATCCGTTATCGTAGCCGTAATCCGGCTCCGCCTGCTGCGGTTCACGCTGATAGCTTCTGCCTGCCGAGTAACTGTCACGTCTATTTGCCACGGGGGTTTCCTCCTCGTAATCCATATCTTCCTGGGCAACCGGTTCCTCTGAAGACCCCAACCCGATGAAGTTGAGGAAATTCATGCCTTTCTTCTTTGCCAACTGGCTCCACTCCTTACTTTATAGCTTCCGTTTCCGGACCATAGCCTTCGCGCCTGCCGAAGATCGAAGTCCCCAGGCGCACCAGCGTTGAACCCTCTTCCAAGGCGATGTGCGCATCATGGCTCATGCCCATGGACAGGATCTGAATTTCTTCATCCTGCGCGCGCAGATCGTCGAATAAGCGCCGTGCATCGGCAAAGGTGCGGCGGGTTATGCCCTCATTGGGCGTGTTGGGCGCCATGCACATTAAGCCCCTGACCTTCAAGTGTTCAAGCTCCTTGCAGTACGCATAGAGCGCGGCGAGCTCTTCCGGGCTCACGCCGCCCTTCTGCTCCTCGCGCGCAGTATTGACCTGCAAAAGGATTCCAACGGAATCCCTGCCGCATTTTGCGGCCTGACGGTCGATCTCCCGAGCCAAATCAGGCTTGTCCACCGAATGGATCAGCACGACATCCTTTATTATATACTTAATCTTGTTGCATTGCAACCGCCCAATCTGGTGAAAGCGAAGCTCTTTTGTGATTTTTTCGTGTTTCTCCACCCATTCCTGCACGCGGTTTTCTCCATAATCGAAGATTCCGCACTGCGGCAGCAAATTGATGGTTTCCGCCGACTGGGTTTTGGAGGCAGCCAGCAGCGTATACGGGCGGCCCTGCGCCGCCGCATCCAGTTTCGCGCGCACTTCGTTCACTCTCGTGCGCAGCGTTTCCAAATCCTGATCCATCGCTTATGAATCTCCTTTTATTTGCGGATCCTCGTGCCGCTGGTCAGCGCGCCGTCCTCCAGCGGCATGATCAGCGCGTGCTTGGAATCCTGCCCCACCACGCGCACCGGCACAAACGTATTGCTTTCCATCAGATAAACGCCCTGCTGCGAGCCTTCGGTCTTGAGGGCGCTCAGCGGCACCATCATGCCCTCGACGCGCCCGCCGATGACAGCGGTGAGTTTCCGCGCGTTGAGGAGCGGAGAAACATCCTCGCTCATTTCCAGAATCACGACCAACTCGTCGCCCGTTCCGGAAAGCTGGCGCACCGTGGCGTTGTAGGTGATGTCTTCATAGGACCGGAAGTACAGCGCACAGGTCTCCCCGATGCCGATCTTCCAGGTAGAAGCCTTTGTGGTAAAAAGAACATACCATTCGTTGGGCTGCACAAGCCGATAGAGATTCTGCTGGGAGCGCAGCTCGTCCGGCACGGCGGGATTGCTCTCGCGCAGCAGCTCCTTGACGGCGGCGCCGTCCAGCGCGTCAAGCGTATCGGGATTTAGATACGGCTCCAACCCGTCGAAGGTAAAGCTGACAAAACCCGCGTTGTCCGCCGGATATTGCGTCATCCAGGTGGAAATCTGCGATTGGAGCTGCGTCTTGCTCGCGTAATACTGCGCCAGCGTCGCATCCTCCTTGGCCTCGGTGGTCTTTTCGATATAATCCTGCCGCGCGCTCATCAGCGTGCGCAGCTGCTGATCCAGCGTGTCCAGCTGTGCGGGATCACCGGCAATCGCGCTGCGAATGGCCGCGGTCTGCGCGGAAATCGAATTGTTGTAATCGTCGATGGTGACGTTGATGATGCTGCCTAGCGCCTGCTTCTGCCGCTGCTGAATATCCGTCATCAGGTTTTCCAGCTCCGTCATCTTTTCGCCGGAATACCCCGTGGCATAGACATTGACCACCGGTGTCCCTGCGGAAACATAGCTCTCCTCCGGCACGAGATAATCAATTTTGCCGTAGCTTTCGGCACGGACGCAGGTTTCCGACCGAACAATGAGCGCATCGACAGTCGTCACGTCCTCAATCATGCCGTAGGAGATGGCTGCGTCGTTGTTGACCAGCAGGCGCACCAGCGCGCGCACACCGGAAAACAAACCGACAAGAAGCAACACGCATACGGCAAGAAAGACAAAGAAACGCGGCTTGACAACGATCCTGCGGCGCTTTTTACGCACAGGGCGATTTTCTGGCGGGCGAACGGGCGAGGTCTGCGGCTGTCTGGGCAGACGCGCATACTGCCGGTTGCGATCGTCCCGGGGGCCGTTTCCTCCGTTATACTGCATATCTTTCCCTCCCCGCCGTTTTGTCGTTTTCCCGCATCAGGCCAACGCCTCGCGGAAGCGCGCCAGCATCTTCCGCTCCACGCGCGATACATACATCTGGGATACGCCCATCTCTGCCGCAACTTCCCGCTGCGAATGTTCTTCAAAATATCGCATCTGCAAGATCTTTTTCTCCGCGTCCGACAGCTTTTCCATCACCTTTCGGATCAGATCCCGCATTTCCACATCTTCAAATCCGCCGTCCTCACGCCCCAGCATCGCGCCGAGGTCGGTATCCTCTTCGTCTCCGATCTGCTGATCGAGCGAGGTCATCGACAGCGACTGCGTCGCTTCAATCGTTTCCAGCACGTCCGCTTCGGAAAGGCCGCAGGCCTTTGCCAGCTCTTCAATGTTGGGCGTGCGGCCAAGCTCCTGCGTCAGCTCTTCTCTTGCCAGCGCAATTTTCTGCACGCGCTCGCCGATGGTGCGCGGCATACGGATGGTGCGCGAACGATCTCTAAAATAGTTTTTAACCACGCCCGTCATCGTCGGCAGGGCAAAGGTCGAAAACTTTACACCCTTGCCGCAGGAAAAACGTTCCAGCGCGCCGATGAGCGCCATGGCGGCAATCTGCCGAAGATCCTCGTAATCGACGCCACGTCCCGCATAGCGGCGGGCGACGGCGTCCGCCAGATACATATATTCCGTCACCAGTTCGTTGCGCAGACCGACATCCCGCGTTTCGCAGTAGCGGCTGAGCATCTTCTCCAGCCTCTCCTGCCTGTTTTCGTCCACTCGCCCGCCCCCTTTTATCTCTCTTGCGCGCAGCCGTCAGCTGTGCATCCGGATGCAGCAAATGCCGCGGCTGTCGCAATCGATCTCGACATTCGGGATCATCGTGGTCAAAACGGCATAACAGAGCTTCTGGTCGGGAACGCGGCCGCCGGTCTCCCGGCGCGCGCCGCAGCCGCGGACGCTCACAGAGAAGACCTCGCCCGGCGCGTACTCGATCAGCAGCTCCTCGGGGGTGACTTTTTGCTTGGTCATGGCATAGCAGGCCTCATAGACCGCAGTCTTAAAGTCCTCCAGCGTTTCAAAATCCGGGCAGCCCTGCGCCGCCGCGCCGGCGGTGGTCAGGCGCACCACAGTCAGTGCGCTTTCCTTCGCGGGAACCCTGAGCGAAATGCCTTCATACATAAGCGCTGCCTCCTTGTCCATGCCCAATCCATTTTTGTTATTATACCACATCCCGCGGAACACGAAAAGATTAAGTTTACCATGGCTGACCGGCGCCGATCAGCCGGAGCGCTGCCTTTTCGGGGAAATCCCCCGCACGGGCGATGCAGCCCAGCAGAGCATGCAGTCCTTCCTCGGGCGTAAGCTCCTTTTCCTCAACCTCGGGGAAGCGCGCGTCGATACGGCAGAACAGGTTCTGCGGCCAGCCGTAGGGCTCGCCCTTCCGGTTGATCCGCTGCGTCTGCCCGGAAATGCAGACCAGCATTTTCATCTGCAATTCGGTCAGCGCGCTGCCAAACGCCGAATTTTCTCCCTTTCTAAAGCCCGCTTCCCGCTTTAAGTCGGTCTGCGCCCATTCGGGAAACAACTCAAAGCACTTCCAGATTCGCGCCGCCGGGCGGGAAATCAGGCCGTCATCGTAAAGCTCTTCAAAGATGCGGTTCTCGCGCCGCACGGCGATCATGGCGGGAAGCATCTCCTGCCAGATGAAGCCCTTCTTTTTCAAGAAAAACGTGCCGTAGGCCATCTTCCCCTCTTCCGCCGCACGAACACGCCAGCGCCAGGGATCGTCCGGCGCATCGTCATACCAGGCATTGTCCGTCATCGCTTCGAGTGAGAAGAGCGTTTTGTCGTCCAGCCCGAAATACGGCAGAAAACCGATGTGCTGCACTTCGCGCTCAAATTCCTCATAGGTGTTGATCTTCGCCACGTATCTTCTCCTCCAACAGCTTTTTCATGTCCTCCGGCAATTCCGAAACCACGCGCAGCATCTCTCCTGTCATCGGGTGGCGCAGTTCAAGGAAATACGAATGCAGCGCCGGACGCGTGATGCGCGCTTTGTCCTCCGTGCCGTAGAGAAAATCCCCCACCAGCGGATGACCGATGTGCGCCATGTGTACGCGGATCTGGTGCGTGCGCCCCGTTTCCAACAGAAGTTCAACGAGGGAAACCCTTCCATTGTTCTGGATCACGCGATAATCGGTCACGGCACGCTGTCCTTCGGGGCTGACGCAGCGGGCAATGGCTGAGCCGGGTGCGCGGGCAATCGGCGCATCGATGCGCCCCTGCTCCGGTTCCACGATCCCCTCCGCCACGGCAAGGTACTTTCGCACAAAGTCCCCGGAATGCAGGCTTTTACTCAGCAGCGCATGAACGTGCGCGTCCTTCGCGGCGACCATCAGACCGGAGGTTCCCGCGTCCAGCCGGTTGACCGGGCGGAACACGCCGCCCCATTTGGCCGCAGCGAGGTTGGCCAGGCTGTCCTGCGCGTGCCCTGCGCTGGGGTGCACCGGCATGTGTGCGGGCTTGTTGATGACGAGCAGCCATTCATCCTCGTAGCGCACGTCCATTTCGCCCTCGACCGGCGTGACATTTTCGGAGGGCGCTTCGTCCTCAATGGAGATGGAAACCGTGTCCCCCGCGTGGACGCGCTCCACGACATAGACCTCCCGCCCGTTCAGCGTCACGCCGCCGGGGATGCGCTTGGCTTTTTTCAGCCGTGTCGAAGAAAGCGAAAGACAGCTCCTCGCCACATCTTTGACCATGCGGCCATCCATGTTTTCCGGCACAAGAACTGTCAATCGCTTTTCCATTTGATTTTTCTCCTTAAAGCAGCGCGCGCAGGCGGGCCATTTCGCTTTCATCAGGAGCCTTTACCCCTTCCAGTTCGTAGGGAATCCCCAGCGCCCGCCACTTGTGCACGCCCAGCGTGTGGTAGGGCAGCAGTTCGATCTTCTGCACGTTCAGGCCTTTGATTCGCTCTTTGACGCGTTGCAGCTGCTCATCGCTGTCTGTAAGCCCCGGCACAACCACCTGGCGAACCCAGACGGGCTTGCCGCTCTCTTTGAGATGTTTGATCGCAGAGCACAACGTGTCCATCTTTCGTCCGGTCAAGGCTTCAAAGCCGTCGGGATCGCCGTGCTTGATGTCAAGCAGCACCAAATCGCATTCGTCCAGCGCGGCGCGCGCTTCATCGTTCCAAACGCCGCCGCCCGTATCCACCGCGCTGCAAACGCCGTTTTGATGCAGCAGCGCCATGCACTGCCGCACGAACGCCGCCTGCGCCAGCGGTTCGCCGCCGCTGAAGGTGACGCCGCCCTTCAGCCCATAAAAGCGCTTGAGCCGCAGCGCGGTCTGCGCGATCTCCTCGGCGCTGCGCTCCTGACCGCCCGAAAAATCCCAGGTGTCGGGATTGTGGCAGAATTTGCAGCGCAGCGGACAGCCCTGCAAGAACACGACCGTGCGCAGGCCGGGGCCGTCCACCGCGCTCCCCGTCTCGATGGAGTGAACGCGCCCCATGTTACATCGCCTCGTGGAAGGTGCGGGCAATGACCTCCAGCTGCTGCGCACGGGACAGGCGCACGAAGTTGACGGCGTAGCCCGAAACGCGGATGGTCAGATTGGGATAAAGCTCCGGGTGCTCCATCGCGTCCTCAAGGGTTTCGCGGTTGAGCACGTTGACGTTCAAATGATGCGCGGCATGGGTTTCGTCGATGTTGAAATAGCCGTCCAGCAATGCAGTGAGGTTTTCGATGCGGGTCTCCTCATCTCCCCCCAGCGTCGCAGGTGTGATGGTGAAGGTGTTGGAGATGCCGTCGCGGCAATCATCGTAGTTCAGCTTGCTGACCGAGTTGAGCGAAGCGAGCGCACCGTTTTTCTCACGGCCGTGCATGGGGTTCGCGCCGGGCGCAAAGGGTGTGCCCGCTCTGCGGCCATCCGGGGTGTTGCCGGTCTTTTTGCCGTAGACCACATTGGAGGTGATGGTCAGGATGGACAGCGTGTGCTCCGCGCCGCGATAGGTCTTGTGCTTGCGCAGCTCGGTGATGAACTGATGGCACAGATCCTTCGCCATGGAATCGGCGCGGTCGTCGTCGTTGCCGTAGCAGGGGAACTCGCCCTCGGTTTCAAAATCGCAGACCATGCCGCGGTCGTCAAAGACCGGCTTGACCTTGGCATAGCGAATGGCGGAGAGCGAATCGGTCACGACGGAAAGCCCCGCCATGCCGAAGGCCATGAAGCGGTGAACATCGGTATCGTGCAGCGCCATCTGAATCTTTTCGTAGGCATATTTGTCGTGCATATAGTGAATCACGTTCATGGTCTTGACGTATTCGCCCGCGATCCACGCCATGTATTTGTCCAAACGCGCCTTGACTTCATCATAATCCAGCGCACCCTGGCCCACGACGGGCATTTCCGGCCCCAGCTGGTCGCCGCTCTTTTCATCGCGGCCGCCGTTGAGCGCCATGAGCAGGATCTTGGCCATGTTGCAGCGCGCGCCGAAGAACTGCATCTGCTTGCCCACGCGCATAGCGGAAACGCAGCAGGCGATGGCGTAATCGTCGCCGTAGCGCGGACGCATCAGATCGTCGCTTTCATACTGAATGCTGTCGGTATCGATCGAAACCTTGGCGCAGAAGCGCTTGAAGCCCTCCGGCAGGCGATTGCTCCACAGCACGGTCAGGTTGGGTTCGGGCGCGGGCAGCAGGGTGTAGAGCGTGTTGAGGATGCGGAAGCTGGAGCGCGTGACGAGGGTTCTGCCGTCCTCGCCCATGCCGCCGACCGATTCCGTGACCCAGTTGGGATCGCCCGCGAACAGCTCGTTGTATTCCGGCGTGCGCAGCTGGCGGGTCATGCGCAGCTTCAGCACAAACTGGTCGATCAGCTCCTGCGCCTGCTCCTCGGTGAGCTTGCCCTCGGCGATGTCGCGCTCGATGTAGATATCCAGGAAGGTGCTCACGCGGCCCAACGACATGGCGGCGCCGTTCTGCTCCTTGATGGCGGCAAGGTAGGCAAAATAGGTCCACTGAATGGCCTGCTGCGCATTTTCAGCGGGCTTGGAAATATCGCAGCCGTAGATTGCGCCCATCTGGCAGAGCTTGTCGAGGAAATCGACCTGGCGGGCGACTTCCTCCATCAGGCGGATGTTCTCGTCGGTCATTTCGCGCTCGCCCAGCGCCTTGAGATCGGCCTTTTTGCAGTCCATCAGTTCGTCGGTGCCGTAGAGAGCAACCCGGCGGTAATCGCCGATGATGCGGCCGCGGCCGTAAGCATCAGGCAGACCGGTCAGCACGCCCGCGTGGCGCAGTTTGCGCATGGTTTCGGTGTAGACGCGGAACACGCCGTCGTTATGCGTGGTTCGGTAGCGGAA
>ERZ827043.1084-NODE-1084-length-29469-cov-5.184368_pt1 | contig 29469 bp, 26 predicted proteins | sample MGYA00519923_ERZ827043 | MGnify/ENA primary metagenome ERZ827043 (study PRJEB31778, sample SAMEA3449251) | human gut metagenome | biome: human gut; feature: human-associated habitat; material: faeces | place: United Kingdom | collected 2010/2012 ... | reverse complement strand
TTGCATAAAAATTCAAGAATAAAAGCAAACAATGATTTAATCAGCGCTTCCTTAATTCTCCCGTCCACTCTTCTGCATCAGAAAGGACAGTCACAGGACTATACTGGAGAAAATAGGTGAATCGGGCATTTCCACTGTCCTCCGCCGTATGGACCTTCTTGGCTGGGATTTTGATCCCGCCGAAGAGCAGGAATATGTAAAGCAGGCCCGAATCATCCTGTTCCAGTTTCCTCTCTACTGGTACTCGTTTCCTGCCATCATTAAGAACTGGGTAGAAAAAGTCTTTTCCCATGGATTTGCCTATGGATCCACCGGCCATGCACTTGACGGGAAGCATCTTCTTTTATCCTTCACCGTTGGCGGCAGTGCAGACCATTACCAAAAAAACGGGCAGAACCGTCACGAAATAGAGGACTTTCTCTACAGTTTTTGAACAAATGGCCGCCCTATGCAGGATGAAATATGAACAGCCGGTGTACAGCTTCGGAACAGCCTATATTCCCGGCTTCAGCACCGAAGAGGACAGGAAAAGGGTTCTTGATACTGCTGACCGGCACGCCCAAAGGCTCCTGGAACGACTGAAAGAACCGGAGTCATGAAAACTGCCTGCCCATAAGAAAAAACTGTGAGGAAATGGTTGAACATTTCCTCACAGTTTTTTTATGGCACATAGGGCACTTCCCCCGGCTTTACCAGCCCCAGTTCGTCCCTTGCCTTTTTTTCCAGTTTAGCGGGATCCTCCAGGTCCGCCTTCTTTGTTTCCAGATCCTCTTTTTCCTTCAGCAGCCGGTCCCTTTCCTGGTAAAGCTCCGCTTCCTGCTGTCTGACCTGCACATAGTGATAAACGTTCTGCACCAGCACGAAGGCGGTAATCAGGGTGACCACCACGAAAATGATGCGAAGCGCAGGGCTTGTCGGAAAAAGGCGCTTCAGGAAGGGCGCTTTTTTCTTTTTAGCCATGAGCTTCCTTCGGCTCCTTTCCCAATACCCGGTTCACAAATTTATAAATGGCCGGTTCCGCCGCAAGGGCTGCCTGGTATTCATCTTCCGCTTTGGCAGCGGTAAAACCGTAGTCCAGCCAGGTCTTTACATCCTGCCAGCGTTTGGAATCGTTATAAAGCACTACGATCATGAGCTTTCCGTCCCTTTCTGCCGATGCCACCAGGCAGTCGCCGGCAGCTTCAGTCATGCCGGTTTTGATGCCGTTGGCGCCGGCGTAGCCGCTGGAAAGAAATTCATTCCGGTTCACCACATTTCGGTAAATGCCGTTTCTGTAGGTCATGGGATAGGTTTTTCTCTTCACAATATCCCGGAACGCAGGATTCTTCATGGCGTAGGCTGCAATCTTTGCCATATCCTCGGCAGTGGTGTAATGGTTGGGATTCGTCAGGCCGTTTGGATTGGCGAAATGGGAATTCTTTGCGCCGATGGCAGCAGCCTTTTCGTTCATCATTTCAATAAAACGGTCATAGGATCCGCCCACCGTTTCTGCTGTGGCTACGGCGGAATCATTGCCGGAAACAAGCATCATGCCGTAGAGCATCTGGTGCAGGGTCAGGGGCATATCGGGGCGGATGCCAAGGTTCGTGCCGTCCTGCTTCATGGCCCTTGGTGTAATCACCGCGTTCTGTTCCAGCTTGTCCTTTCCTTCTTCCAGCGCAATGATACAGGTGAGGATTTTTGTGGTGCTGGCAGGATAGGATTTCAGGTTTCCTTCCTTGTCTGCCAGCATTTCTCCCGTATTGCCGTCAATAAGGGCGGCGGACACGGCTCCCGTTTCCGGCGGCGGGGGCAGTTCCCGTTTCTTCGGCGGCTCCGGTGTAATGAGAGCCAGAATGCCGAAGGCAATGCCTGCAAAAACTACCGCCAGTACAAGGAGAGCCAATAACTTTTTCATAATCTGATGTATACAATCCTTTCTATGTCAGGTCAGCCTGCATCGGGAACGGCACCTGCTTCCACGCCGTTTCCATCAGCCTCTGCCGCCTTTTCTTTCTTTTCCTTTATTTTTTCTCTGCGGGAATCGATCTGGAACTTGCTTTCCACCGCTTCGCCCCGGTCTTTGGCAATGCCTTTGTTCAGGTTTGCCACATAGAGTTTTCCGTCTTCCGAAGAAGAGAGGCTGTACACCGCCGTATTTCCGCAGTAAATGGTATCGTCTTCAATGACTGCATCCGGCACATGGCCCCTGTGGTAGAGCTTGTCTAGTTTCCCTGCAGTCAGATAGGTTCTTTCCTTATCCGTGTACCGGCCGGAAGCCGCAGGCTGGAAGGCCTTTTCCCCGTTCACCAGGATCCAGCCGTCCTTCACATCCACATGGCCGCCGGAATAGGCTTTCATCCATTTCAGGTTCTTATTGATACGGTCACTGGTTTTCGGATGGTTGCCGGGAGCCAGCACCGCCTTGATGCCGGAAGGGGAGCTTTCGCCGTACTTGTCCTTCAGCACCTGCATGGAAGCCGCTCCACCACCGGGATTATAGCCTGCTTCTACCAGGTACTGGAAACCCAGGTCATCCGCTTCCTTTTCCTGGTCCTTGGTGAATACTGCGTTGGACACGTAGTTGGCCGCAATATTTCCAAGGAGGTATTCCCCGTAGGACGCATCGCTTCCCAGATAAATATCCAGCGCCGTAATAAGGCCCACGCTTTTCTTCACGCCGTTCACGCTATGACGCTTTTCGCCGTGGGAAATTTCATGGGCCATCACATAGGCCAGCTCATCATCGTCAAAGGCATCCAGGGAGCCCTTGTTCACGCAGAGCACGCCGCCCAGGCTCATGAACGCATTGATATCCTCACTGGGAGCTACATACACATTGTAATTTCTCTCCACCGCCCCGGTGCTGCGGATATTATTATAAATGGTCTGCACCCGGTTGTCCGCTTCCGCCGACTCATAAACGCCGGTCTGCTGCTGGCACTGATCCAGAAGCTTCATCCCCGCCTTGTCATCCATACGGGTATAGTAGCTGGAAATAAAGAGAAGCGCCGCCGCTCCGTAAAGAATCTTCTGGGTGGTGGTAGCCGCCTCCACCGTCAGGGGCGTAACCGTTCCTGTAAGGCATACAGCCGCCAGCACAGCTGCCGTTAATTTCTTCTTCCAATTCCTCATGTTCTTACCTCCAGTCCAGGAACACAGATCGATTTGATATATTGTACCATGTTTGGACAGGAAGTGGGTAGTTTCCTCTCCGGCATGGCTCCATTGCGCTTCATCTCAACAGGAAACCTTTCGCAAACAGTTTCCTACTCGGCTTGGCTCCATTGCGCTTCACCTCTACAATAGCCCATTCCCATATTGCTTAAATGGCCCGACCGTGTTAAGATAGAAAAGTATGAATGTATGAAGAGATACCCTCTTGAAAGGAGTTTTTTATGACAGCTGATAATCTCACTTTTTCTCTTGAAATTGATTTCATTCCCGACATTACAGAAGGGCGGGATGATTTCAAGCATACAATGAAAGCGGTGGCCGACAAACATGAAGGCACCTATATTCTTGACCCCAAGGGCCGTCCCATCATTTCCGGTCTGGGGAAGGATGATGTGGAAGATACGCTGAAGGATCTGGGACTTCTGGCATTCGGCACCTGGCCGTCCTGCATTTTGACCTGCACCATGACCACGCCCCTTCCCATCCGCTCCGTAGGCATGTCCGACGGCTGGGATATTTACACCGGCAAGAAGACCTTCTTTGCCTTCGCCCAGTTCCCCTCCGACGCCCTGTCCATTATGACAAAGGCCTGCACCTACTATCTGGAACATGAAAACTACCAGTCCATGGAGGAATTCATCGACAAAATGGGCTATGAAGCCTTCCGGGATGCGGTGCTTGGAAATACCATGCCCGGCGCTTCCGATGGCGCATCCGGCGATTATTTCGGCGGATTCTCTTCCCCCGATGTGCCGCCGCTGAAGGAAGGGGATTTCGTCCGTCCGGAAAATAATATCATGCAGATCATCGAAGTGTATCCGGAAATGGGGCCTTTCCTCATGGAATACGGCATGTCCTGCGTAGGCTGCTTTGTATCCTATGATGAAAACCTGTGGCAGGCTGCCCAGTCCCATGGTATGGATGTATTTGAAATCATCGGCGAAATGAATGAATTCATTGCAGACAAGTACAAGAAACCGCTCCTCACCGATGATACGCCTATGGAAACCATCCTTACCATGTATCCCCAGCTCCTGCCTGTATTCCAGGAAGAAAAGATTGCCATGCCCACCGACATGAAGACCACCATCGGCACCATGTGCCGGGACGCAGGCGTAGACTCCGCTGCCCTCATTGCCAAATGCGATGAACGGCTCCGGGGCAGGGAAGAAGCCTGATTTTATGAAATAAAAAAACGATGCAGCCAATGCCGCATCGTTTTTTTATTTCCCTTCTCTTTCATTTCCCCACGTATGTCGCAGAAAATCGCAAAGCCTTTGAAAGAATATTTCATTCTGCTTCCTGTCCCTCTTGGCCGGCCCTTTCATATAGTTTTTAGAAGAGCGTCTTGCCTTTGCCGCCTCATACCGCTGCTGGAGAAGTCCTTCTATATTTTCTTCTGTATACTGCCACCCGTCCTGATGGAAGGCAAAGGCCTTCCGTGAAAGGACCAGTGACGCCAGGCCATAGTCCTGGGTGACTGCCAGGTCGCCTTCTTTTACTTTGGAAATCATGGCCCAGTCCGCCGCATCCCTGCCCTGATCCACCAGAATGACCCGGCTTTTATCTGAATGAATCAGATGGCTGGTATCGCAGAAAATGAAGACTTCCAGTCCAAAAAGGGAAGCGGCCCTTTCTGTTTCACGAATCACCGGACAGCCGTCGCCGTCAATCAGTATTTTCATATCTGTCTCCCAATAAAAAACGGCAGGCTTTTCAAAGGAAGCCTGCCGTTCTGTCTTATCTTATTTCATCTTCCAGCCCGATTTCTTCAGCATGGTCACCACCGGTACGATGATGATGCCGGAAACGATGGCTTCAGGAACGCCGTTCATGGCTACGATGCCCATGATAGTGGCGCCTACGGCTTCCACGGAAATTCCCTTGGACGCTGCATAGGGAGCACCTACCAGCAGGAAGAAGGATCCCAGGAAGAGCACCGTGTTGCAAAGGGATCCGCCTACAGCGGCAATACCTACGCGGATGCCGTCCCTGCCGGGCATATGTTTATACAGGAACCATGCAAAGAGGCCGATACAAACTCTTGGAACAATGCAGATGAAGGCATCATAGAAAGGATTGTACTGCAGGGCAAACTGCAGGAGCAGGCTTGGCGCCCGCAGGGTCTGGATGAAGGAGAAGAGTCCGAAGAGGAATCCTACCAGCGCTCCTACCTTCGGTCCTGCCACCAGCGCACCGATAATGGTGGGGATATGAAGAATGGTGGCATTCATTACAATCAGGGGAATAAATCCGTACCCTGTAAGGCCCAGGAAGATGGTGATTCCTGCCAGAAGACCGGACACGGTGAGCTGACGGATACTTAAAAATACATGATTTTCCTGGGGTGCATGATTAACTTTTTCCATTCCATTTTTTACCTCCGTTCTTACTCTCATCATAGAGATATAAGCCGTAAATTTGGCGATATACTCACCCTGCGGTCCGGTTCCGTCCTGATACCGGCAAAGCAGAGGTCCTCTACCTGCCAACAACTATTATAACGGACAAATCGGATTTGTCAACAAATCCGATTAATCCTATTCCTTGAAAATCCACCTGGTGAGACGCATGGCCCCCATAAGGGCAAAGCCTGTGAGCCACAAATCAGACAGATAAGGAAATACGGAAAGATAGGAAGGATCCAGATAAGCCCGCCACAGGCCGCTTCCCGTAATCCTTGAGGAAATCACCACCGGAATGAAAAGCAGGAACATCCAGAACACCGCAGAGAAAACGGCTGTCACCGCCCGCTCTCCCTTTTTCCCTTCCAGAGAAAGGAAGAGGAAAATGCCGAAGGTCATCATGGCCAGAAGGATTTTGCCGTAAAAAACAACGCCGAAAATTTCCATCAGGAAGAAAGAAGCGGTAAAGGGATCCAGCCTCATGCCGCCGGCGTAATAGAGAGCCAGGAAAGAAATCATGGCGGTGCCGGGAATAAGCCCGGAAAAATAAGCGCACCCCAGCCAGCGGGCAGCAAGGCCGTTCTTTTCCTTCAGCATTTCATAGCAGGAAGCCAGCTTCCTGTCCAAAAAGAAAGCCGCTGATACAAAGGCGGAAAGAATAACAAATGCACCGATCCCAATGGGGAGAGGAGTTGATTTCCACAATCCGTCAATGACGGGGAGGTAGTTCCAAAGCACCACCATTTCCACAATCACAAAGGAAATCCACAGGGGCAGGTGCACCGCTCCCCGCGCTGCCCCCAGCTCACTGCCCCATCCTTTTTTCTGCACTAGGAAGAAAATAAAGGGCACCAGAAGTCCTGCCACCCAATAGGCAGTCAACCCGGCAGACAGGGAAAAGGCGGTGTGAACCACAAATCCCCCCAGCCCCCAGGGAACAGTCAGCGCCAGAAGCCAGAGGAGCTGTCTCATACAGTCTTTATTTCTAAACATATGTATCACCTCAATGGTTCTATTGTACCACATGGGGACAAAGGGGGGCGGGCCCGCAGGGCCCGCCGGTTCTTAAGGTTCTTAGGTTTGACGGCCCTCCGGGCCGAGGGTTGTGGTGGCGGCTCCGCCGCAGGTTGTGTAGAAGGGTTGTGTTTCAAGGGGCAGGGAAAAGGTTCAAAGGGTTCAAAGGGTTCAAAGGGTTGTGGATTGCCCTTCGGGCAATGATTATAAAGCCTTACGTTACGCGCTTACCTTCCCGCCTGACACTTGTCATCCTGCGCCGCAGGCGAAGAATCTTGCTGCTCATCACATGGGGCCAATCGGTAGTAAATACCAATCGGCAGAAAGTCTGATGTCTGACGTCTTTGATTCCTTTGGGGAATCCAGTCCGGCAGGCAGCGGAAGCGGTAAGCAGGCAGCGGTCTCACTTTTTCGTCAGCCTGCTAATAAAAACCCGCCCGGCTGTCCGGGCGGGTTTTATTATTTCTTCTTTCCCTTTTTATCTGTTTTTTCCTTTTTCCGCTTCTGGCGCATGTTCTTGCCTTTGTGTCCCAGGGCCTTATGCTCCTTTTTCTTGGTAGGCTTGTACATGCCCGGGGTGACCACTTTCTTTTTCGGTTTGCCCTGTCTTACGCGCCGTACGTTTCCTTTTTCGTCGTAGCGGGTAATGGTTTCGGAAATGGATTTTTCCAGTTTGCGGAGAAGGCTACCGTCTTCAGGGGTGGCGTAGGTAATGGCAATGCCCTTGGTGCCTGCTCTCCCTGTGCGGCCGATGCGGTGGACGTAGTATTCCAGATTTCTTGGAATATCGTAGTTGAATACATGGGTAATGCCCTCCACGTCCAGTCCCCGGGCGGCAATGTCCGAAGCCACCAGTACCTGGATTTTTGCTTTTTCAAATTCCCGGATCACCTGGTTTCTCTGGCCCTGGCTCATGTCGCCGTGGATTTCGTCTACCACGAAGTCCGTTTCTTCCTGCAGCCTGCCTGCAATTTCATGGGCTTCTTCCCTGGTATTGCAGAAAACCACTGCCATGTAGGGATTCATTTCCGTCAGCTGCTTTACAAGGAGCTTGAATTTGCGGGGTTTGGTGGTTTCGTAAACCCGCTGGTCCACCGTGGAAGCTGCCGCTTTTTCGGACACGTCCACCATGGCGGGATGGGTCATGTATTTTCTGGCCAGCCGCACCGCTTCTTCCGGCATGGTGGCGGAGAAAAGAAGGAGCTGCCTTTTCCTCGGTGTTTCATCCACCAGAGCTTCGATGTCCTCCCGGAAGCCATTGGCCAGCATCTGGTCCGCTTCGTCAAGAATGACTGTCTTTACCTGGGACAAATCCAGACTTTTTCTCCGGATATGGTCCAGAAGACGGCCGGGGGTGCCGATAATGACCTGGGGATCCCGTTTCAGCTTCTGCAGCTGGTTTTCGATGGTTCTGCCGCCGATGATGTCGACTCCATCGATGCCAAGCTTCAAAGCAAAGGGCCGGAATACATCAAATACCTGCTTGGAAAGCTCACGGGTAGGGGTCATAATGAGAACCTGGGTCGCTCCCTTTTCCCTGTCCACCCGCTGGATGACGGGAAGAAGGTAGGCCAGTGTTTTGCCGGTGCCGGTCTGAGCACGGCCGATGAGGTCCTTTCCCTTGAAAATAGACGGAATGGAAGCCTGCTGGATGGGCGTGGGCATTTTAATGCCCTGTAATTTCAAAAGGGCTGTCAGATTTTCTCCTACCCCAAGTGCTGCAAATGCGTTCATAAATCCTCCTGTTACTGCAAAATGGGTATGTTTTTCTTATTATACCATATAAGCCTTGGGGCTTATAAAATCATCCTTCCGTTTTCACTGCCGGAAGGGTGAAGGAAACCACAGCTCCCAGAAGACCTGCCATCCAGAGAATCTGGAGAGCAGCCGGCAGGCCCCACAGATCCGCCGCCCATCCCACCAGCGGCGCAAAGATACCGCCCAGGGTGGTGGAAAGGCCCAGGGTGACGCCGGAGGCAAAGCCTGCGTTTTTGCCAAGGTAGGTCTGTCCCAGAATAACGATGGGACTGTAGGGCATGAATACGGAAAGGGCCGCCGGCACAAGAAGGGCATAGGCGAAGAGAAGACTATCCGTATGGGTCAGGAAGAAATAGGCAGGCACCATGCAGATAAAGGCGGTGTGGATGACCTTGAGGAAACCTGCCCTATCCGCCAGCACGCCTCCCAGGTAGGTAAAGCAGGCACCCAGGCCGAAAAGGATGGACAGGGCGGATGTTCCTTCTCCTTCCGAAGCCCCCATCACATGAATCCAGAGAAGAGGGATAAAGGTATTGCTCAGGGTAAATCCAAGGGAACGGGCCAGGATAAGAACCGACAGCTTTCCAAAGGACACCCAGTCGTTTGTCTTTTCCCCCTTTCCATGGGCCGAAGATTCCTTCTTTTCTGCCAGAGATACGATACGAAGGACAGAAGGCATGCGAAGGAAAATGGAAAGGGCAATGAGGGCGTTCAGCACACCGAAAATAAGAAGGGACTGAATGCCCAGACTGTAGGCGCAGAGGCCTGCCAGCAGGGGCCCTATGGCAAAGCCTGCATTGCCGCCTACGGAAAAGATTCCCATGGCCCGCCCTTTCACTTCGCCGGAAATACGGTTCACCATAAGGGCCGCTTCCGGATGGAAGAGGGCGCTTCCCACGCCGCAGCAGAGGGCCGCCGTGAAAAGAGCCATGTAGCTTCCCGTAAATCCCACCGAAGAAATAGAAAGGCCGCAGATAAGACAGCCCAGGGATATGAACCAGGGCCTGGAAATCCTGTCGGAGTAGTAGCCAAATACGGGCTGCATGACGGAGGCGATGAGCACATTGGCAAAGACAAGCATGCCCGCCTGCTGATAGGAAAGGCCATAGTGGGCGATGAAGTAGGGCAGAAGAGCCGGTATGGCCCCCTGGGACCAGTCGGTGGCCAGATGCCCGAGAGCGAAGAAATAGACTGAAGGATTCATAGGATCCCCTCCTCTCCTTTTTTCCTATTGTATGACGGACTGACGCAAAATAGAATCCCCTTTGGCAAATAATATACAGGTTACAAAAAAACTTCCAAGAAAAAATCTTGGAAGTTGATTTTGAGTGGTGCGGTCGGAGAGATTTGAACTCTCACGGATTACTCCACTACCGCCTGAAGATAGCGCGTCTGCCAGTTCCGCCACGACCGCATATGAAGTTAAACAACAAGAAATTAGGAAAATTGTGGTGCGGCTGGTGAGACTTGAACTCACACGATCGAAAGATCACTACCCCCTCAAAGTAGCGCGTCTGCCATTCCGCCACAGCCGCATATATGGTGCCTCAGAACGGAATCGAACCGTTGACACAAGGATTTTCAGTCCTTTGCTCTACCAACTGAGCTACCGAGGCAAAATTGTGGCGACCCGGATCAGATTTGAACTGACGATCTCCGCCGTGACAGGGCGGCATGTTAGACCACTACACCACCGGGCCGCACGTAAGTTACTTAATAAGTATACCCATCCTGCCCCTTTTTGTCAAGGGAATGGATGGATTTGTCATTTTATGGTAAAAATGAAAGAAAAAGAGAGGAAATCATAGTATAGGTCACATTTCCCAAAATCTTCTGAAAAAATTTTTTCATTTTTATGAAAAGAAATTGGGTCTCTGCCCCTATGACCCCCATCTGTCTCATGACGAACAGGAAACCCTTCGCAAACAGTTTCCTATCGCGATGAACCGCAGAAGCGTCAAGTCGAGTAGGAAACTTTTCGCATACAGCTCCCTGTCGGAATGAATCGCAGAAGCATCAAGTCGAGTAGGAAACTTTTCGCAAACCGTTTCCTGCCCCTGTGACTCATCTCATCATCTGACGTCTGCCCCTTCTACTCCAGCTGCTCCACTGCCCATTCCACTTCCTCCGAAGGAATCCGTTCCTGTTCCAGACGCCAGCCATGGTCGTGCACTTCTTTCCAGGCCATTTTCTCGCTCACCGTCAGTCTGTCAGGGATAGCGGCGGTGTTTCCGGTATCTTTGATTTCCTTATCCACGTAGGCAAGAAGGGTGTCTCTATCCATGAGGAAGGAGTGAACATTGGGCAGGATGTGGCGGAGGGAGGATAGGATGTTAAAGCCGTCGGAGTCCAGGTCTCCCCAGTAGTACACTTCTTTATCTGCCAGCCATTTGGCCTGTCTGGCCAGTTCCAGCACGCCGTAGCCCATGCCGAAGAGGATGAGGCTGCCCCTGCAGTCGGGGAAGGTGTAGCCGTTGACCTTGTTTTCCGTAATGAATATCCGTTTATGAGGCGGGTTGAAACGGGCCACATCGTCGTTGGAGAGGAAGAATTTCCGCACGCCGTAGAAGAGCATGGACGCATCCAGACTTCTGGCACAGATGGAGGGGGTAGGCACGTCTTTGACGAAAAGTTTTTCCTTCATTTCTTCATTGCTGTCCACCTGATTATCCGGAAAAAGGGCATTCCACAGGGTGCGCACCAGGAAGGCATGTCTTTCCAGAAATTTGGTATCCACGCCGGGAATGGAGATTTCCCGAAGGTATCCCTCCTTCTCTTCCTGTTTTTGGAAGAAATCGGCGATATTAAAGAAAAGGGGATAAAATTCTTCGCTGCGGATGCGGGGATAGTAATGGATGAACCAATCCTTCAAAGCGCCGTTTTTCTCGTCCACTTCCTTCAGGGAGGAGAGAAACTCCCTTTTCTCTCCGTTCATGCCAAGGAGGGCAAAGGCGTCCTCCGGGCGGTCCACGAAGACTCGTACCGGCAGTGTCTGACGGCCGAAAGTTTTCGTGTTCTTTCCCTTTTCATCAATATGCCACAGAGGCTTTCCGCTGCCGTCTTTCACCGGATGGCGCCAGTAGTCGGACCAGGAAAGGAGGAGGCTCCAGTCCTCTTCCGTTTCCTCCGGCCTTTTCAGTACCATGCGGAAATAGGGCTCTTCCCGCTCTTTGGTCAGGGCTTCGTAGAGAATGCCCTTCTCTTCCTGTTTTTTCAGTTTTTTCAGAAGCTCTTCATCATACCGTCTTCTTCTCATGGGCCAGGAATTCCTTTCTGTATTCGCCGATGGTCATATTTCTCAGCTCCGACTGCCTGTTTTCGTTCTGGCTCACGTAGCCCAGATGGGAAATGAAGGGTTCGATAGTGGGAATCTTGGCAAGCGGCGTCACCACCAGAAGCTGCAGTCCCATGCGGCGGAAAAGGGAGAGGCCGAATCTTGCCGATTCGTCGGAGCTCTTCAGGAAGGCTTCGTCGATGACGGTGAACCGGAAGGTGGGCAGCCTGCCGCTTCCTGCAATGCCGAAGCTGTACACGAAGCTGGCCGCCAGAATGGTATAGGCCAGTTTTTCCTTCTGGCCGCCGGATTTGCCGGAGGAGTCGGTGTAATGTTCGAATTCTTCTCCTCGGGAGCCGTCGGGCTTTCTGATCCTTTCGGAAACGGCAAAGGTGAACCAGTTCCGCACGTCCGTCACCAGACGGGTCCATTTCCTGTCTTCCTCCGCCTGTCCCGGCCGGCTGGAGCTGAAACGGTCCAGAATTTTTTCGATTTCCAGGAATTTTTCCTCATTATAAAGGTCGTCACTGCCGGAAAGGCTGCTGTCGGTGCATTTTTTCAGCTGCTGCCGGAATTTTTTGATTTCCATGTTCAGCGTTTCCACGCATTCGATTTCGATATAATGACCCTTATTGTAGTCGATATCATAGAGGGAATGGTTGATTTCCTCGATTTTCTCCCGAATCCGGTCCCGGGCGGTGAAAAGCTTGGACTGGAAAATGGCCATATCCTGGATGGTATTTTCCCGGAGACGCTTCTGGAATTTCGGAAGCAGCCGGGGCAGGTCGTCTTCCTTGATACGGCGGAAGATTTCCTTGTATTCATTGCGGTTGGCCCTGTTCATGTCGGTGGTAAGGTTCGGGTCCGACTCGTTGTGAAGAGTCAGGTACTGCAAGTAATGGGTCATGCCTTTGGCCATTTCTCCCGATGATTTTTCCTTCTTTTCATCGTTAGCCTCCCGGGCCTTCCGGATCCACCGGTTGTAGTCGGCGTTCTTGTCCTGCATGGATTTCAGGGTGAAAAGGCCCTTCTTGCCGATAATGTCCGCCCGGTGAGCTTCCAGAAAGTCGAAGGCCTTTGTACGGATCTGGTCGGATGCCCTTTCCAGAGTATTTTCATCGGCCCGCTTCTTTTCCTCGTGCATATCCATCAGAGCCTGCAGTTTCCCCTTCTCGCTGCGGAGGCTGCTCATATCGTCCTGATTGTCCTGCCAGTCTGCTTTCAGCTTTTTGATTTCCGCTTCCAGCCGGGAAAGGATATTGTCGTGGCCGGTGAGACTCTGGATGAGTTTCTTCTGCCGGCGCACCCGGTCTTCGAAGGATTTCCTGTCGATATCCTTGAAATTGTGGATGGTGAGAAGCCTTGCTGCCGCATTTCTCTGTTCATTGTACCGGTCACGTTCTGCCTTCACCTGCCGGATATGCTTTCTTGCTTCTTCCCTGTCTTTGGCCAGCTGGTCCAGTTCTTTGGAAATGAGAACAATCTTTTCCTTGTTCGAAAAGCCCAGCACATAATGACGGCGGTCGTCGATACGGTAGCGGTCATCCTTCTTGTGCCATTTCCCCTGGGCTTTGATCTGCCCCTCCGGAGAGAGGGCGAAGGATGCCTTTTTGAAATCGGCGGTGCTTTCTGCGCAGATATGGTCAAAGCGGTGATACAGCTCCCCTGCCAGCCAGGAGGCAAAGGGAGAGTCCTTCTTGATATTCAGCTTCCGGGCAGCCGCTTTGGCAGGAAGGTCCGTCATGCGCACAGGCTGGGTGTATTCTTCCACCCGGTAGTACACAATGCGCTGATGGAGAAAATGGTGCTCCATCCAGCCGATGACCTTTTCGTAGAGGGACTCCGGCACCAGCATGGACACGCCGAATTCCGACAGCAGTCGTTCCAGGGCACCTTCCCATTTCTGCTCCTCCGGCTTCACTTCCATGATTTCACCGGCAAAGGGCATATCGCTTTCCGGCACCACCAGGTCCGAAGCCAGCTGCTTTCGGATGGCCACGAACCTTTCAGGAATATTGGAATCCCGCTTCTTCAAAGATTCCAGTTCCATGCGGTCCTGGCCGATTTTTTCAACGATTTCTCTTTCTTTGCTGTCCGCAGCCGATTTCTCTGCATCCAGACGGTCATACTCCTTCTCCAGCTTATCCGCCAGGTCCGACAGCTCCTGCCGTCTTTTGATGAATTCATCCAGCGAAGACGGCAGCGCAAGGCCCAGGGCATCTGCCAGCACCTTGTATTCCTCCGCCTTCTGGGAAACGATTTTCAGGTCCTTCTCGTAGCCTGCCAGGTCCTTTCTGGCTCCTTCCAGACGGGCGCCGCCGTTTTCCCACATTTCCTTCTTCTTGTTGTCGATTTCATCGGACAGATGGCTGGACTCATCCTGCAGCGTTGCCAGCCGGCTGTCCAGATCCCCTATCTGGCGGCCGCATTTTTCCAGCTCCTCCGACAGGATTTTGATTTCCTCTCTGGCCAGGTAGGGTCCCACACCGTCGGCCATAAGGGAAAGCTCCGACTCCTTTGTCAGACACTCATCATAGCTGTCCGACGCCGCTGCCAGAGGCTCCAGGATTTCCATCTTCTCCCGGTCCCTGACGATGGCATCGTGAATGCTCTTTAAATCATGGAAACGGGACAGAAGGTGCTGGATATTTTCCTCCATGCTGCTCATATCCATTTCCCCCAGCATGTTCCGGCGCACGAAGTCCGTAATGCCGTTCACCTTCTTCATGGACACGGTCTGCTGGAAAAGGTCTAGCGCATTGTCCTGGGTAATGCCGAAGAGGGATTTAAACTTCACCGCATATTCGCCGTAATCATTGAAAATGTGCACATAGGGCAGGCGCTTCAGCTTTTTCTTCAAGTCCCCAATGTTGGTGCCAAAGTTTCCGAAGTCCTGGCGGATGGACATATCCCTTTCCCCCACCACGAAAAAGCGGGCAGGCTTTTCACTGCCCGGGGTGAAATAGAAGACCTGGGCGAGGCTCACATAGTTTTCGCTGATTTCATCGAAAAAGACGCCGAGGATGACGGAGTACTGATTCTTGTCCCGGAGGGCCACCGGCTCCTCCTCCCCCTCCGCATTGCTCCTCTTGGCATAGTAGCCGCGGACGTAGGAGTTGAGGCTTCTTTCCTTGCTGCCGGAGTCGGCGGCTTTATTGTAGTTGATTTTCTGCTGTGAAATGAGCAGGGTGAGGATGGCATCTACCAGGGTGGATTTTCCTGAGCCGATTTCACCGGTGAGGAGGGAGGTGTCGCCGCCCAGTTCAAAGGGCCACACCGCCTGGTCGAAGGTACCCCAGTTATAGACCTCCAGCCGCCGGAGCCGGTACCCCGGCCGGGCCATGGAGCTTTCATCAAACAGATTCATCTTCCTTCGCCTCCTCTTCCTTCTTCACGGTCAGTCCGTTTTCTTCCATATATTTATCCAGCTGCCTGTTGAACTCCGACAGCCACTCCGCATCCATGAAACGGCGGAGCACCGGCTGCACTTCATATTCGTACTCATTGTCCTTCACCGGCACCAGGATTTTCATTTCCAAAGCCTTGGAGAAACAGCGGTCGATGGAGTTGGTAAACTTGACCTCATCCGATACATCGGGGAAATAGGGCTTCATGCGCCGTACCATTTCCTCTTCACGAATCACCAGGGCCCCTTCGCCGCTTCCGCTGTCGTACTCATTGATTTCATTTCTGAGAAGGGCCAGAAAAAGGCTCATGCGGAAGGTCAGAGGCTGCTTCTTCACCAGATGGGGCAGCACATCATCGTCCCGCTGCTTCAGGAAGGCAAAGCCTCCTTCATCATCAATGACCAGCGACAGGCCGATTTTCTCCATATATTCGTCGATGCGGAACTGCTGGCTCCGGATGGTGTTCCAGATTTCCGCATTGTCTTCCTTCCGCACCACCCCCTGCAGCAGGTTGATAAGCGTCGTGGAAAATAGTATGTCTGCCTTATCCATTCCTGTCCCTCTTTTCAAATACGATACGGTCCATGTCCACATACCGGTTTCGTCCGTCAATGCCCTGGAAGACAATGCGGTCCTTCACCGGCAGGAACCGGTGATGCTCGCTTTTGGCGATTTCCATGTAGGCCAGAAGCTCAAACAGTCCCTTTTCCAGGGGATACATGTCCAGCACATCCTTCAGCGTCACCGTGTCCCAGGTCTCCAGCATTTCATCGATATGATTCTTCAGTACCTTCTTATCCACATACACCTGGTTGAAAATGGCATCCAGACTGCCATGGTGGGTCCCCAGCTCCAGACTGTGGTTCTCAAGCTCCATCTTCGCCGGCGGCATGCGAGGCACCCGCTCCAGCGGCAGGGAAACGCTAGGCGAAAGCTCGCTCACTTCCATGAAATCCTTCGCCTTTGGCTCCGAGCCCTTTATGGAAAGGGCCTTCTTTTCGATTTCCTTGATCTGGAAATAAATATTCTTCTTTTCCTGCAGATTGTTCTCATTCACATACCAGCTGATCTGCTCCGACAGCTTGGCAATGGTCTGCTGCACATCTTCTGCGCCGTCCACCCAGGCCTGCTTGATATGGAGGGCATCGTAGCGGTCCATATCCTTCGACAGGGCGGAAAGCTTTAAAATCTTCCTCATGGTCTCATCGAAATCCCGCTGCTGGGAAAAGGCCATGAGATAGTCGAAGAAGGCGGCAAAACTTTTCCCCTGCTCCGACTCCTCGATCACTTCCCGGTCCGCAATGAACTGCTCCAGGAGAGCCCCCTTGCCATGCTCCCATTCGTTCACCTCATCCCGGAACTGGGTATAAATCTGCTGGAACTTATCCTTTACCTCCCGGAAATCGGACAGAATGCCGCCGGCAATATCCATGGCCTCCATGAACCGTTCCTTGATCTGCACATCGTCCAGCACTTCCACCCGGCCGCCTGCCTTCAGATCCCGGATTTTCCTGTTCAGCTCGTTTCTCTGCTTTTCCAGATACTTCAGCCTTTCCTCACGGTCCGGATTGGCCTGATGCTCGATTTCATGAAGCAGATGGAAAAACGTATGAAGGCGGGACTCGGTGCCGATAAAGGACCGGCTCTTCAGACTGGCCAGCCACTCCACCGCCTTCTGCCCTGCGGTGGTCAGATCATAGAAAGTCTGCCGGTTCTGGTAAAACCGCCGAAGCCAGCGGTGATCCTCATCGGACCACCGGCGAAGATACAGCTTTGCCTCATCGGCAAGGTCATCATCATCGGGAATGGCCTCGCCGGCAAGACTGTGCTTCTCCGAAAGAAAAGAGCGCATATCCAGCACCAGCCTGGCCTCGCTCAGATTGCGCACGTTGTTTTCAATAAATTCACGATAAAAAAAAGAACAACAGAAAGCTGCATCATCAGAAGCCAGAAGCTTCCACGATGGACTGTTTGTTCTTAAAACTGCCAGGGAGTCCAGGTCCATAAAGCTGTCATTTGCCATGGACGTCCTCCTTATTTAAAAATTCGACAAAAAAGAGCCGGGCTGCACCTTACCGCCCTTTGGCACCACGAAGAAATCCTCATCAAAGATGCCTTTGGCTATTTTCCTCAAAATGCCGTAATTCCCCTTGATGACATGAAGCTTCCTTCCCAGAAGCTCCACCAGCGGCTCAATATACGCCTTCACCGGCGCCGTATCATAGCAGCCCGTATCTATAATATAGAAATCATGCACCGGAGCGTACAATTTTTTAAGATACTCATGGGCCTCGTCCCTGCCCATCTTCTTCTCCAGCTTTGCCATATCAATGGAAGATTCTTGGGTAAACTTCATCCAGCTCTCCGTCATGAATACGCCATATATATCCCGCTTCAGATTATCCAGCGAATCATCGGACAAAAGAATGTCCAGACAGTCCCGGGTCTTTGGATACACCAGAGGCGCCGAAGACGCAGTAATGCCGATATTTCCGCCGCCACATCCCGTAGTGCACACCACGATACGGTCTATATTGTAGAAATGGTCGATCTTATCCTGCACATAATGATGAAGAGCTTTGGGATCCCGATGAAGACCGGGCGGCATGAAATACACCACACTCTCCGATGAAGCCTCCTTCAAAGCTGCCTTCAGCTCCCCCTCCAGCGTAGGGCAGGCAAGAATCACCGTCTGATTTCCCATGATACATCACCTCAGCGTATAAAGAACAGCCGCCCACATGAGAACCGTAGCCGCTGCCCCAAGAAATACAATCATGCCTCTGCCGCTTCCGCTATCTTCGCCGGCAGCCACCTTCCTGCCAAACCAGAACTTCGTCCCGTCCAGAAAAAGAAGCCCGCCGAAAGCTGCGATCTGGGCATACAGGAAATAAGAAAGCAAGCCATCCGGCACCTCTGAAACAGTCACCAGAATACAGGGCAGAAGAATCAGGCACATAAAAAGCATCCGAAGCACCCGGTACCACAAAGGATACCTACGCTCCGGCCCCTTCGCCTTCACTGCCTGGTAACTCCAGATAGTCATCAGAAAACCAATGGCCAGCAAGACAAAATTCAGCTCATCCATAGAAATCGCCCATCCGGACAAAAACAAAACTACTGCCTTTATTGTGGCATAAGAGAAGAGATTTGTAAATCGCTGAGGGAGAAATTTTTAGAGAAAAAGCCCCCAAAATTCACGAAATGTAGAAATGGTAAATGATAAATGAAAGTAGTGCTTTTCAGCAGGGCAGTAAAGGTGCCGTGGTCCCCTGCCTCGCAAACGGTAAAAGGAATGATTAGAAAGAAAAGCCACCTGCCACTACATCCCTTGCCCACCCCTGTTCAGGGGTGGGTGGCGAGCGAAGCGATGCAGGAAGGGGTCAGCTGCCTGCGGCAGCTGATATAAAATAGGCGCCTTTTATTTTTTTAGGCGCTTTCCTTTTTAGTCCTGCAGCTTGCAGCAGCCTCCCCCTTCCGCCACTACGTGGTCCCCCCACCCCCGAGTGCGAGGGTGGGCAAGTTTAGGGTAGAGGCGCAGTCCCCTCTCCTCGCAAACAGTGAGCAGCATGTTTATGGAGGAAAAAGCCACCCGGCACTACATCCCTTGCCCACCCCTGTCCAGGGGTAGGTGGCGAGCGCTTATATACTTTCTTACGCCCCACTGCTTGTCAGGTGGCAAGGGAACTGGATTTGCAGGGAGTCGATAGACGACTGAGAATCCAGTGACACACTTCCCACCGGGGCGGGAGAGGGCCACAAAGTGGCATGGGGGATTGCCAAAGGCATGCTGACCTCGGCAGCTGATATAAAATATGGGCTGTGAAAAAATGATTTATATTTTTTCACAGCTCCCTTCCTCAATTCACCATTTCTTCCAAGGATATCTTCATTACCTATTTCAGCATTCTCGTTATATACGCTCTCATACCCTCTACTTTATCCATATCGAAATACTCCGGTATATGAAGGAAGTACTGTTTTATAGATTCCTCTGTTATTTCTACCTGTGAATATTCGTCAGGCCCATATCCCTCTCTAGCTTTCCGCCATGGATCTTCCTGGTGCGTCATATATTCCAACATCTTTCCACTGTACATACCAAAACTGTTAAGGATATTTGAAATCAGATTCCGATCCTCCGGCGTCAGATTCACCTTCGAATTCAAAAGCAGGGCTGACCTTTCATCATCAATCAGATTAAACTTAAAATTTTTAAATACATCGTACACATCTCGATAAACCGGGCCGTGAATCCATGCTTCGCATCGACTGGTAAAGAGCGGTCTGCCCAAGAGGGCATCATGGATTCCATTTGCATAATACAAAAGCTTCTGCAGCATTAATGGAGTAATATCAGTTTCATTTTGGAAAATAAATGAAATAACATCCACAAGTGTTGAAGGTAAATGGGTGAATGAGTCATCCAGTTCATGAATTGCTTTGAGCGCTTTCTTATAGGCTGACTCCCCCACTGCTTCCCTGTTGGCCTTCAGTTTCTCCCTCATGAAGGCTGCTGAACTCAATGCCTCATACATAATTTTCGAGTAGGCCTGAGAAGGAACCTGTCCGTCCAAATACCGGGTAACCGTGATTTCTCCAAACCCTAGAGCCAGAGACAAAGTCGATTTCCCCATATGATAAAGTTTCATCAATTTCCTGATTTCTGAAATGCTGATGATCCCTTCCTCTTTTCTATACTGAAAATCAATTTCCCGCGTGTTCATATCCAAAAGGCCCGGCAGGGAGACCTCATTCCCGCATTCCAGGCATATGGCCTTTGTAATATAGAATCTATAGGTTTTGCCGCGGATATGCTCCTCCACCGGCACCCGCTTCAGAGCAAAAGGCCTCATATCATCGCAGTTCTCGCAAAAACCGGCTCTTTTCATTTCTTTCCTCCTGTACCTCATTTTACTGAAAATATGGAACCAGCGGGTATTCCTGCTCATGGAAAGATATCAGAATTCCTTCAACCATTTCTCCATCCACTATCCGCTTCATCAGCCTGACCTTAATATAAATAGGAACATCACGGCTGCTTCCACCAAAACGTTCCTCAAGTCTGACCGTTATTCCATACACATATAAAGTCTCCCCCGTCTTCAAGTCATCTAATCCATCGCAGAAATTTTCTACTCTCAAATGACTCACAATCGCCATAACCTTCGAATCTTCACAAATATATTTATTTTTGAAATCACGATTTTTATCCCTGGAAACAACCAGCAGTCTCCTATGACCGGCAGCATGACAGATCTGCCTCGTAACTTCAGCAATAAAGTCTCTGGTAAATAATTTCTTTGACTTCATAAAAGCGGTATCCCCATAAAATGATATAAATTCATAATACCCGTTGCCTACACTTATTATATATTCATGATAGCATTTTGTAAATATCCAATCATTATATTCGCTTATACGTATATTTTCCGGCTTACTTTCTATGCCCTGTTCCAAATGGAAGCATCAAACACCTATTACTCCCCTGCACCTCACTGCTTGCCACCAGGGCAGGGGAGCGCCACATATCTTTAAACTTGCCCACCCCTGATACAGGGGTGGGTGGCGAGCGCCTATATACTCTCTTGCGCCCCCCTGCTTGTCAGGTGGCATGGGAACTGGATTCGCAGGGAGTCGATAGACGACTGAGAATCCAGTTCCCTTGCCACCTGGGCGGGAGGGGGCCACGCAGTGGCATGGGGGGATTGCCAAAGGCATGCTGCCTGCGGCAGCTGATATAAAATAGGCGCAAATCCACCCTTACGCGATTGAGAATCATTCCGAATCCAAGTATAATAAAAACAAATATATCCACAGAAAAATTACAATTTCATACTCTTCATCCCCCTGTTTTCTGACAAAGGAGACGTCATGCCATGAACGACTCGGAAAAAATAGCATGCCTTGAGGAAGAAATCAATTATCTCCGCCATCTTTTGGATACCCACGGGATTCCCTACCGAAAAAAGGCGACAGAAAAGCCGCCCCTTCCCGCCCAAAGGGCCATTACCCCTGACATGGCCCGTTTCTTCTACTCCTATTTCCACGGCCGCAGTGACGTGTTCAGTCGTCGGGCCCCTCTGAAAAGTGGACGCTTCGGCTATTTCCCTGCCTGCTATAACTTCTGGAAGCATGGCATCTGCCCGAAAGCCTCCGGCCGCAAAGTCCGCTGCCAAGACTGCCAGCACAGGAAATACATTCCCCTGTCTCCTGCCATCCTCATGGCCCATCTGAAGGGTGAAAAGAAGAATACCAGCGATGTAGTGGGCCTCTATCCCCTCCTTCCTGACAACACCTGCCGGTTCCTCGTCTTTGATTTCGACAACCATGAAGAAGGTAAAGCAGATGATAAAACCTGGCAGGAAGAGGCCGGCACACTGGCCCGGATCTGCCGTGAAAACCACATCGATGCCCTGGTGGAAAGGTCCCGCTCCGGCCACGGCGCCCACGTGTGGATTTTCTTTGCCTCTCCCATTCCTGCCTCGGAAGCCCGGAAATTTGGAAACGCCCTTCTGGCAAAAGGCGCCCAGTCGGTGAATATGAAAAGCTTTACCGCCTACGACCGCATGATGCCCATGCAGGACAACCTGCCCTCCGGCGGTCTTGGTAATCTCATTGCCCTTCCCCTCCAGGGACAGGCCTTGAAAAATGGAAACAGCGCCTTCGTAGATGAAAACTGGAACGTACTCCCGGACCAGTGGGAAACACTGAAACGCACGAGAAAACTGACCTCCGCCGAAGTAACAGAGAAAATCAAGCTCTGGCTGCCCCTTTCCTCCCTTTCCTCTTCCAATAAATCTCCCACCGGTGACACCGAGGCCGAAAGCAGGCCATGGGAAAAAGAATGTCCCCCTCTTTTCAAAGAAGACGTTAAAGACTCCCTTGCCATCACCTTGGCCGACGGCATCTATATTGCCAAAGACAACCTACAGCCCCGCATGCAAAACAGCCTCCGCCGCCTGGCTGCCTACAGCAATCCCGAATTTTTCAAGAAATACGCCATGGGCTACTCCACCTACGGCACACCGCGCATCATGTACCGGGGCTATGACACAGAAAAATACATACACCTTCCCCGAGGCTGCCTGGAGCCCCTGATTTCCGCCCTGAAAACCGGCGGTATCTCCTACACCCTTTCCGATAAACGACATACCGGCCGCCCCATTTCCCTTTCCTTCAAGGGGAAACTCTACCCCGAGCAGCAGGACGCCGTAGACGCCCTCCTCCCCTACCACACCGGTATTCTGAACGCCGCCACCGCCTTTGGCAAAACTGCTGCCGGCGCCGCCCTCATTGCCGCCAGGAAAACATCCACCCTCATCCTCGTCCAGAACCGGGAAATCTTGAAAAACTGGGAAACGGACCTTTCCAAATTTCTTGAAATCAAAGAAAAAATGCCTACCTACACCACCCCCACCGGCCGCATCCGGCAGAGAAGAAGCGCTGTAGGCACCCTCTCCTCCGGCAGGAATACCCTCACCGGCATCATAGACATTGGCATGATTTCCTCCCTGGCTCGGGAAGATCGGCTCTCCCTCCTCAAAAACTATGGTCTCGTCATCATGGACGAATGCCACCATGCCGGCGCCGAAACCGACGAAAAAGTGCTGGACCGGGTCGCTGCCTCCTACGTCTACGGCCTCACCGCCACGCCAAAACGAAGCGACGGTCAGGACAAACGCATACTCTTCCAGTTCGGCCCCATCCGCTACAAATACACCGCCAAAGACCGGGCCGCCAAACAAGGCATCGGCCATTTCATTTACCCAAGATTCACCCGCCTGGCCCACACATTTCCCCAGAAACCTACCATCCCCGAACTCTATGACCTCATCGTCAAAAGCCCCACCCGGAACGAGCAGATTATTAAAGACACAGAACGCTGCATCAAAGAAGGCCGCACGCCCCTGGTCATGACCAAGTACAAAAGCCACGCCGCCTTCCTCTTCAGCCGCCTCAAAGACAAAGCCGACCACGTCTTCCTTCTCCAGGGAGGCCAGAGCCGGAAAGAGAACGACCGCATCCGTGCCGCCATGGCCGCTGTTCCCCCTGATGAATCCATCATCCTTGTGGCCATCGGGAAATACATAGGCGAAGGCTTCAACTACCCCAGACTGGACACCCTTCTTCTGGCCATGCCCATCTCCTGGCAGGGAAACGTAGAACAGTACGCCGGCCGCCTCAACCGTGACTACCGGACAAAAAAAGACGTCATCATCTTCGACTACATTGACGCCCACATTCCTACTTTGGAAAAAATGTACCACAAAAGACTGACCACCTACAAAAGAATCGGCTTCTCCTTGAAAACCGACCTGACAGACACAGCCAATGTTCCAAACGCCATCTTCGACAGCACCACCTACCGGCCGGTCTACGAAAAAGACATCCTCTCTGCAGGAAAAGAAATCATCATCTCCAGCCCCGGCCTGGGCACCCGGAAAACATCCCGTTTCATCAAACTCATCCCGCCCCTCCAAGAAAGAGGAGTCAAAATCCAGATCATCACCCTGCCGCCGGACATCTACCCTGACAAAGCCAAAGAATGGGCCGAGAAAAACCAGCACCGCCTCGCCAAAGCCAGCGCCTCCATCCTCACCCTCCCCAACTGCCACGAACACTTCGCCATCATCGACCGCGCTCTCTGCTGGTACGGCAGCATGAACCTCCTCTCCCAGGAAAAAGAAGAAGACAGCCTCATGCGCCTCACCTCCCCCAAGATTGCCGAAGAACTCATCCAGCTCACCGCTAAAGAAACCGCCTTCATGAAATAAAAAGAAGCGCCCTTCATCTTTAAAGCGCCTTCCTTTTAGTCCCGTCGCCTGTAGCGGCACCCCCTTCCACCACTGACGTGGTCCCCCCTTGTGGGGGTGGGCAAGTTGGGGTAGAGGCGCAGTCTCCTCGCAAGCAATAAACGGCAAGCTTATGGAGGAAAAAGCCGCCCGCCACTACGTTCCTTGCCCACCCCTGTCCAGGGGTGGGTGGCGAGCGCAGCGATGCCGGAAGGGGTCAGCTGCCTGCGGCAGCTATATGAAAGAGGCGCCTTTTATTTTTTAGGCGCCTTCCTTTTTAGTCCTGCAGCTTGTAGCGGCCTCCCCCTTCCACTACTACGTAGTCCCCCCACCCCCGAGTGCGGGGGGTGGGCAAGTTTTTGGAAAAGGAAAACACGCCACTACGCCTCTTGCCCACCCCTGTTCAGTGGTGCGCAAGAGACGCCGGGAAGGGGCAGCTTTTTTCTACCTTCTCTCTGCTATGGCTTTTTCTATTTCCATACAGACTTCTTTGAAGTGGAGATTAACCTGGCCATTGTAGAAGCGGATGACTTTGATGTGACAGCTTTCCAGAAAAGCTGTCCTTTTCTTGTCATATTCCTGTTCTTTCTCAGTGTAGTGCTGGCTGCCATCCAGTTCTATAACCAGGCGAATTACGGGGCAGTAGAAGTCACAGATGTAGTGCCCTATAATTTTCTGCCGGTAGAAGCGGAGGGGATGTTTGCTGAGGTACAGGTACCAGAGCTTTCTTTCCTCCTGTGTCATGTTCTTTCGGAGTTCTTTTGCTCTTTCCAGCAAAGAGCGGTCTTCAGGCATTGTGGTCTTCTTGTTCATGGGAGCCTCGAGGAGAAAAATGGAAAATTTATAATGAGGAATGGAAAAAAGTAAATCTGGAATAGGGAACGGCGGTGTGCACCTAAAAGGATAAAGATGATAGTCGGAAATTGTGCCCACTTGGCGGGCACCGGCCGCTGCGTGGCCTCCCCCTTCCACCACTCCGTGGTCCCCCCTTGTGGGGGTGGGCAAGTTGGGGTAGAGGCGCAGTCTCCTCGCAAGCAATAAACGGCAAGCTTATGGAGGAAAAAGCCGCCCGCCACTACGTTCCTTGCCCACCCCTGTCCAGGGGTGGGTGGCGAGCGCAGCGATGCCGGAAGGGGTCAGCTGCCTGCGGCAGCTATATGAAAGAGGCGCCTTTTATTTTTTAGGCGCCTTCCTTTTTAGTCCTGCAGCTTGTAGCGGCCTCCCCCTTCCACCACTTCGTGGTCCCCCACCCCCGACTGCGGGGGTGGGCAAGTTTTTTTGGAGGGGGGGGTAGAGATGCGTTCCCCTCTCCTCCACAAATCGGTCAGCCGAAAGCCGACAGCCAGAAGCCGATAGCCCACGGATAGCGGCCAGCCGATAGCGGATAGCTGGTAGTGGTCACTGTCCCACTGTCCCACTATCTTCCCCCATACATCTTCTTATAATAATTCTGATACTCTCCACTTACGATATCCTGCCACCACTCCTTATGCTCCAGGTACCAGCGGATTGTCTTCTTGATGCCATCTGCAAATTTCGTTTCCGGCAGCCAGCCCAGTTCCTTGTGGATTTTCGCCAGGTCCATGGCATATCTGCGGTCGTGGCCTTTTCTATCCTTTACATAGGTAATAAGGCTCTCCGGTTTGCCCAGTTCCTTGAGAATGAACTTTACAATATCGATGTTTGCCATTTCGTTATGGCCGCCGATATTGTAGACCTCCCCTACGGTACCTTGATGGATGATGAGGTCGATGGCCTTGCAGTGGTCCTCTACATAGAGCCAGTCCCTTACGTTTTTCCCATCCCCATACACCGGAAGGGGCTTATCTTCCAAGGCGTTCATCATCATGAGGGGTATCAGCTTTTCCGGAAACTGGTATGGTCCGTAGTTATTGCTGCAGCGGGAAATGGTAGCCGGCAGGCCATAGGTACGATGGTATGCGCCCACCAGGAGATCAGCTCCTGCCTTGGAGCTGCTGTAGGGAGAGCTGGTATGAAGGGGTGTCTTTTCCGTAAAGAAAAGGTCCGGCCTGTCCAAGGGCAGATCTCCATATACCTCATCGGTGGATACCTGATGGTACCGGCCGATGCCATACTTCCTGCAGGCATCCATAAGGACAGAAGTGCCGATGATATTCGTCTCCAGGAAAATTTCCGGATTCAGAATGGACCGGTCCACATGGGATTCTGTCGCAAAATTCACCACCACATCGGGATGCTCCTCTTCAAAGAGGCCATACACCGCCTCCCTGTCGCAGATATCCATCTTCACAAAGCGGAAATTCGGCTTATCCATGACCGGTGCCAGGGTAGACAGATTTCCTGCGTAGGTCAGCTTATCCAGACAGATAATGCGATAGTCCGGATACTTCTTCATCATGTAGAAAATGAAATTGGAGCCGATAAATCCGGCGCCGCCGGTCACGATAATAGTCATAAATACAGGAATTCCCCTAAAAATTTACCAATGAAGCCATGCTTTTTCACTTGTCATTTAAAACTTTCAAATAATCCTTCAAATACCACAATGCACTTTGTTCTTTATCAATATACTCTTCCCTAATAATACCTGAAGTGAAATCTTTCTTTTTATAAAATAAAGGTTTTCCGGCGAAGTACTCCGCTGCAAATGCGAAGCTGCCGCCTTTTCTTTCATATTTCATGGCCAGGCTCTTATCCGACTTTTGCGCTGATTGAGTCGCATACCCCAGACTTTGATAAAGAGATTGCTTAGGATTTTTCAGTCCCTTCAGCATCCATTGCTCAAAATCTGGAAATGTAAGAAAAATATTATTCTTAGGATTTTCTCTATACAAAAAATGAATGACCTCTATTAATGTCTCCATTTCCTTCTTTTTCGCTGCTCTATCCAAATCTGAAACAATGATGACAATGTCCAGCCTATCCCGTCTCTTAGCAATCCAATGTTTGATGTCTACGTATCCACCGCCACCATATTGTGCTTTATGGAAAGATATGCGAGGGAAATCGGTTTATTATACAAATGATCAATTACATTCTCCTCTGTAGTCCCCTCTACAAGGAAACAGATATTTTTCTTCAGCTGTCGCTTTGGTGATACAGGCCTGCGAATTGACTTACCCACCGATACCACCAAACCTTCCCTTCAAATAATCCTCATACAACTTATTTTTATCATTTCTAAGGTCAAATTCATCAAAAGAATATACTTCCGTTGATAAATCCATCTTTTTATTGGCAACATAAAGCTGTTGAGGCTGAAAAATATTCTGATTCATTAAGAAAGGGTTATGGGACGTAATCAGAAACTGACCCTTATTTTGTTTTGTATTAATAAGACCATTAAATAACTCCAACAAAGAAATCGTACTGATTGACGAATCCAGCTCATCTACTGCCAATACACCGCCCTCTACCATATTTCTTAACAGAGAATCCATCAAATGGCAGATTTTCTGAAGACCCTTTGATTCCATCCCAAAATGATACTTACGATTTCCTCTATAAATGACTACTTCATAATTATCAGACTGCCATTTTTCAAAACCCACAGACGTAATAGTCGGATCCAGCATCTGAAAAATCCGGATAACTCCATCTTTCTGCTCTTCCCAAAAATTCTTCTCTTTCTCGTTAATAATACGGATATTATTTCGATCCAGCATAGGAACGATATCCCTGATATTAACTCTTACTGTGGCAGCCAGATTGCGAAAATCCCTGATGTAACTTCCCATATAATCATGAAGCTTAATCAGATAAAGCTCCGTAGAATTTCCAGAAAAAAGCCGCATAATAGCATCTCTATCCCTTATTCCCCTGATATCTGCTACCTGCAGCTGACCATTTGAAAAACTATAGATAATCTGCCCGTCAAGACACAATTCTTCCTTCAGAATCCTCTCAGAATCATAAGATACCTTATATACATAATCTTTGTCCAGGTTCGCATCATATAACCCTATTCCGAAAGAAACATGATTACAATCAAAATTAATCAAGCTCCACTGGGTATCATCTATGGATCCCAAATTCAGTCCATGATTGATAATGGAAATCAAATGCTGCAGTCCGGCAAGAAAATTAGTCTTACCGGAAGCATTAATTCCAAATAAAGCTACCGCTTTCATCAGTTTATATCGAGGAGTCTGAATAAAATTATCTTCAAATCTTGTATTCGCAATGCGTGTATGCGGCCGCGGTACAAAATAGATCTCCGCCTTATCCTTTACGGAAAGAAATCCTTCCATGGAAAAATAAGTAATCATAAACATCCACCTCTACGGAAACGCTTGATAACTTGCTCAATGCTTTTATTCGTGAAATTTTACATAATACAAGGAATAAGAAGAAGAATACCAGGCTAATTAAGGACAAATCAATGCATAAAATCTCTATAAAATCAGGCTCTGTAAACTACTCTATGCTTCCTGACTGTTCAGATGAAAACAGACTTATATAACAAGCATCACCTTATATTCATTCTGCTTTTACTATATCAAACCAGCCCAAACGGGTCAATCATATACACGATTTTTCCGTTTATATTTTTATATGTTCTCCCTATTCACTCCCTAAACCTGCCACCGAGGCGAAGTCAGCAAGTTCCTTTATACTTTCCAGACCCCACTGCCTGCCAAGAGGCACAAGGTTTGAAACAGCGGAGTCTCACTCCTTTTTGCTTGCCCCCCATTCAAAAGGTGGGTGGCGGGCACAGCGAGACGAAAGGGGCATCTGCAAAAAAGCAAAAAAATTTTGTCATCTTTTCAAAAACCGCAGTCTCCCGTTATTTATATAGTAGAGGGACCTGAAAAGGCTCGCGGCTTTGAAAGAAAGCATTCCATATATTTCCAAGATGGCCATAGGAAATGCAGGAATGGAATACCGGAATTCAAAAAGGGTACTGCCTTTCTCCCCTCCACCTTTTCCGGAAAGGTAACAAATTCAGCAAACACTGAAAAACACAGAGAGACTCAGGACTCCAGAAATCCCTTACAGGGCAGAAATGACGGGAGACTCATGCCTGGCGCGCGCCGTCGTAGAGGGGAAGCTGTGATTTCATTGCTTTCTGATTTTATTCTAGAATTTTTACGACATACAAGGAGTAGCATGACGAAAATAGTAACCTATTAAAGGAATGCTATGACGCAGTATGACATGAAAATTCGTATGAAATCAGAATCTGCAAAGAAAGCATTGCTCCCCAGGTACAGCAGCGGCCGTAGACCATGCAGACACCGAATTCACTGGGCATCATGGGCAGTTGGAGACACCGGGTCTCTTTGTAGTGGTTTTAGGAAATGATTCCCCGCCGGAAAGTGTTAACTGCCTGCGGGGATGGATAGGAAAGAGACGCCTTTTATTTCTACACAGCGCCTTTCTGTCAGATACTTTTTTTATTTTGCACCATTTAAGTTACTTAGTATGCATCTCAGAGCCATAGCTATAAGCTGACAGTTCATTTCCTCGAGCCAATGCGTTAGCTTCTTTCAGACTCAATAGAATCATCAGATTCCTTGATGATAGAAATGACTGCACCAATTGCATTTTCACTCCAAATTTCTCCAGTTTTTGTTATAATATCCATGAGGAAAGCCCTTTCTTTGTTTTATTTGTGCACGGAAATTATAACATTTCCACTCAAGGGGAGGCTTTCCTCTTTTATTGTTTCTGGAAAA
>ERZ827043.1078-NODE-1078-length-29672-cov-12.258196_pt1 | contig 29672 bp, 23 predicted proteins | sample MGYA00519923_ERZ827043 | MGnify/ENA primary metagenome ERZ827043 (study PRJEB31778, sample SAMEA3449251) | human gut metagenome | biome: human gut; feature: human-associated habitat; material: faeces | place: United Kingdom | collected 2010/2012 ... | reverse complement strand
TGGTGCCCTCGTAGATCTCAGTGATCTTGGCATCACGCATCATGCGCTCGATGGGGTAGTCACGGGTGTAGCCGTAGCCACCGAACAGCTGCAGGCAGCGGCGGGTCACGTCGCTTGCGGTGCGGGCTGCGATGAGCTTAGCCTGAGCAGCCTCGACGCTGTAGCGGACCTTTGCACCATTCATAGCTTCCTGCTTCTTCAGAGCGGCAGCGTAGACCAGATACTTTGCAGCCTCGATACGGGCCTTCATCTCGGCCAGCTCGAACTGGGTGTTCTGGAAAGCGGAGATGCTGCGGCCGAACTGCTTACGCTCCTTGACGTAAGCGACGGTCTCCTGCAGAGCGCCCTCAGCGATGCCCAGAGCCTGGGAAGCGATACCGATACGGCCGCCGTCCAGAGTAGCCATGGCCAGCTGGAAGCCCTTGCCGCGTACGCCCAGCATACGGTCCTTCGGGATGCGGCAGTCCTCAAAGATCAGCTCGCAGGTAGAAGAACCACGGATGCCCATCTTATCCTCAGCCTTGCCGACGGAGAAGCCCGGGTCGGTACGCTCCACGATGAAGGCGGAGCACAGCTTGGTGGGACGGCCCTTCTTGTCGAGGACCTTATCGGTAACAGCGATGACGATGAACACGTCAGCGTAGCCTGCGTTGGTGATGAAGATCTTGGAGCCGTTCAGCACCCAGTAATCGCCATCTTCCACAGCAGTGGTCTGCTGGCCCTGAGCGTCAGTACCAGCGCCCGGCTCGGTCAGACCGAAAGCACCCAGCCACTCGCCGCTGCACAGCTTGGGCAGATACTTTTCCTTCTGCTCGGGAGTGCCGTTCTCATAAATAGGTGCTGCGCACAGGCTGGTGTGTGCGGAAACGATAACACCAGTGGTGCCGCAGACCTTGCTCAGCTCCTCAACAGCCATGACGTAGGACAGGACGTCGCCGCCTGCACCGCCAACGGAGGTGGGGAAGTAAATGCCCATCATGCCCAGCTTGCCCATCTTCTCGACGGTCTCCTTGGGGAAATACTCTTCGGCATCGACTTTCTTTGCCAGAGGCTTGACTTCATTTTCAGCAAACTCGCGGTACATCTTCTGCACCATCTGCTGCTGCTTGGACAGAGTAAAATCCATCGCTATATCCTCCTAACGGATGTTTTTCTTTCAGCACAGGGCAGCTACACTCATGTCCTGTGCAAACAAATTCCTCCCGGCCGTTTTCTTCGGGACGACCGAGAGAAATTTCAAACTAATTTACAGCTCGTCGACAGGGGTCTTGGTGCGGTCTGCGTTGTAAACGTAGAAGCCCTTGCCAGACTTGCAGCCCAGGTTGCCGCCGCGGACCATCTTACGGATGAGCGGGCATGCACGATACTTGCTGTCGCCGGTCTCCTTGTACAGGACGTCCATAATGGCGAGGCAGATGTCCAGGCCGATGAAGTCGCCCAGCTCCAGGGGACCCATCGGGTGGTTGGCACCCAGCTTCATAGCGGTGTCGATGCCGGCGATGTTGGAAACGCCCTCCATCTTGATGAAGGCAGCCTCGTTGATCATCGGGATCAGGATGCGGTTGACGACGAAGCCAGCAGCCTCGTTGACCTGGACCGGCTGCTTGCCGATGGCAACGGAGATCTCCTTGATCTTCTCGACAGTCTCAGCGGGAGTGTTGCAGCCAGCGATGACCTCGATGAGCTTCATGCGGTCTGCGGGGTTGAAGAAGTGCATACCGACCAGAGGACGGCTGACACCCTTGCCGATCTCGGTGATGGACAGAGAAGAGGTGTTGGAAGCGAAGATGCACTCGGGCTTGCAGATCTTATCCAGCTCGCTGAAAGTGGTCTGCTTGACCTTCATATCCTCGAAAGCAGCCTCAACGACGAGGTCGCAGTCAGCGCACAGGTCTTCCTTCAGGCCCGGAGTGATAGCAGCGACGATAGCGTCAGCCTTCTCCTGAGTCATCTTGCCCTTAGCGACCAGCTTTTCATAGCCCTTCTTGATCTTTGCCAGACCATTCTCGGCCCACTCCTGCTTGATGTCACACAGAGCAACCGTGTTGCCCTCGACCTGAGCAAATGCCTTTGCGATGCCCTGGCCCATAGTGCCAGCACCGATAACACCGATCTTCATGGGAAATCTCTCCTTTATTATATCTTCTGAATGTAGTGCCTCTCCGTGCCTCCCCTTTCCGGGGAGGCATTGCAGAGGCATTATGGTTTAGTTTAGTTGTTCGTGAACACTGCCTTAGGCTTCGGCTTTTCACGGCTCAGGAAGCAGGCCATGCCTTCCTTCTGGTCATGAGTCTCGAAGCAGTCGCCGAACAGCTTTTCTTCGACTTCGACAGCCTTCTCGATGGGGAGGCTGATGCCGTCGTTGATAGCCTTCTTGCAGTTACGCACAGCGATGGGAGCGTTCTTGGCGATCTTGTTGGCCAGCTTCAGGACATTCTCCATCAGCTCAGCCTGCGGATACACTGCGTTGACCAGGCCAATGCGATAAGCCTCGTCAGCCTTGATGTTCAGTGCAGAGTAGACCAGCTGCTTTGCCATGCCCATGCCAACCAGACGTGCCAGACGCTGGGTGCCGCCGAAGCCCGGGGTGATGCCCAGACCGACTTCCGGCTGACCAAACACAGCGTTGTCGGAGCAGATGCGGATGTCGCAGCTCATAGCCAGCTCATTGCCGCCGCCCAGTGCAAAGCCGTTGACGGCTGCGATGACGGGGATGGGGAAGCTCTCGACCATCAGGAACACATCATTGCCCAGTTTGCCGAAAGCCTCACCCTCGGCCTTGGTCATGGTGCTCATGGAGCCGATGTCAGCGCCTGCCACGAAGCTCTTGTCGCCTTCGCCGGTCAGGACGATGCAGCGGATGGCGGACTGGTCAACTGCCTCAAAAGCAGCCTTCAGGTCTGCCAGGACTTCGGGGTTCAGGGCGTTCAGTGCCTTCGGGCGGTCGATGGTGATGATCTCGACTGCGCCCTGCACCTCGGTTTTTACAAATGCCATTGTGAAAACCTCCATTCAGGTTATATCTTATTCAAAACAGCCCCCGGACAAGGGGCAAGTCTCCGGTCTCGCCCACTGTCCGGGCTGCATCAATATCCGGAGTGACCCTCCAAAGGGAAATTAGTCCATCTCGACGATGGTTGCGCAGCCCATGCCGCCGCCGATGCACAGGGTAGCCAGACCCTTGTGAGCACCACGATGCTTCATAGCGTACAGCAGGGTGACGAGGATACGAGCACCGGAAGCGCCGACCGGGTGGCCCAGAGCGATTGCGCCGCCGTTGACGTTCAGCTTGTCCTTATCGAAGCCCAGAGCCTCGCCGACTGCGATGGACTGTGCTGCGAATGCCTCGTTGGCCTCGACCAGGTCCATATCAGCAACGGTCAGACCGGTCTTAGCCATGACCTTCTTGGTAGCAGCGATGGGGCCAAGACCCATGACCTCAGGCTCGACGCCTGCCAGAGCACCTGCGACCCAGGTAGCCAGAGGCTTCACGCCCAGCTCCTTGGCCTTCTCTTCGCTCATGATGACCAGAGCAGCTGCGCCATCGTTGATAGCAGAGGAGTTTGCAGCGGTGACGATGCCGTCCTTGGTGAAGGCGGGCTTCAGCTTTGCCAGCACTTCGGGAGCGCTCAGACGGGGGCCTTCATCGGTATCGAACACGGTATCGCCCTTCTTGCCCTTGATGACAACAGGAACGATCTCATCCTTGAAAGCGCCGTCCTTGATGGCCTTGTCAGCCTTCAGCTGGCTGTGGTAAGCGAAATCATCCAGCATCTCGCGGGTGATGGGGCTGTAGCCGTACTTCTTCTGATAGGTCTCGTTGGTGCAGACGTTCTCAGCGGTCATGCCCATGTGCTTGTTGAATCCGCAGGCATCCCACAGAGCATCGTTGACCATGGTATCCACGATCTCGCTCTTGCCCATGGGAGCGCCCATGCGGTAGCCGTAGCGGCCCTTCATCATTGCGAAGGGAGCCATGTCCATGTTCTCCATGCCGCCTGCGACCACGATGTCAGCATCGCCGGCCTCGATCATCTGAGCAGCCATGTTGACGCAGTTCAGGCCGGAGCCGCAGACCACGTTGACGGTGACAGCAGGAGTCTCGACGGGCAGGCCAGCCTTCAGGGAAGCCTGACGAGCGACGTTCTGACCCAGACCAGCCTGGATGACGCAGCCCATGTAAACATGATCGACCTGCTCGGGTTTCACGTTAGCACGGTTCAGGGCCTCCTTGATGACGATGGAGCCCAGCTCTGCAGCAGGGACGTTTGCCAGGGTGCCGCCAAACTTACCAATAGCGGTACGGCAAGCAGATGCGATAACGATTTTCTTCATGTTAATAGCCTCCTGAATTTATATGTTTCGGGGTTTCGTAAAACTATTTATCAAAAAGCCCAAAGGCCTTTCTGCATTATAAAGGGTATCAGAACATCTTTCCTTCCGCCCGGAGCTGCTCCACTTTGGCGTGGATGGCATTCTCTACGTTGGGCGTCACGAACTTGGAGATGTTGCTGCCGTAGCGGGCAGCCTCCTTGACGATGGTGGAGGAAAGGTAGCTCCACTTGATGCTGGTGGCAAGGAACATCGTCTCGATACCGGGCATCAGTGCGTGGTTCGTCTGGGCGAGCTGTATCTCATTTTCGAAATCCGTCACCGCCCGCAGGCCCCGCACCATCACCGAAGCGTGGCGCTTCTTGGCGAACTCCACGGTCAGGCCGTCGAAGCTCTCCACCGTCACATTCGGGATGTCCTTGCAGCACTCCCGCAGCAGCGCCACCCGTTCTTCTACGGTGAACAGAGGGTTCTTTGCGCTGTTGATGAGCACTGCCACAATGAGCTGATCGTTTATCTTTGCAGCTCGCTTGATGATGTCGAGATGTCCTTTCGTGACCGGGTCAAAGGACCCGGGGTAAACTGCTGTTGCCATCGGTATGGTCTCCTTTATTTGCGCGCTTTGGAAAAGCGCATTTGGTGTTGCCATGATAGCACTTTTCAGTTCCTGCTTCAAGTACCAGGCCGCATCGCCATCGCAATATCGTTAATTTTTAGTCAATTAACGTCGCACTGGGGCGCATCATCTTGGTACACCCTTAGTAAACCATATCGTCAAAATTTTATCAAGTACTTTTTCGAAAAAAATTGTTTTTGCTATACCAAACAATCGCCACAAATACCTAAGAAATTTAGTCAAATTGTCCTGCGAGACATTTTTTCGCGGAAGAGGGCTTGATTATAATGTTTGTTAATGTTATAACTAAGCTGTGCAGGTGTGCCGCTGCCGGAGGCTCCTGCCCTGCTGATCCCAAGGATACCGCCGAAGTGTGATAAGACAGTGTCCGGACTGGAAAGAAACGGTAAATTTCCGGCTAAGATTTTGTCCCGTAGAATTGTAAATAATAAATTTACAATTCTTTTATGTTCTTAAAGGAGAGGATGGTTTATAATGGATTTCATGGAAATGTATGCCCAGAAAAAGATGACTGCCGAACAGGCTGCTTCTCTGGTCAAGAGCGGCGACTGGGTGGATTACGGCTGGTGCGTCAACACCCCCGTGGCCGTGGACGCCGCCCTTGCCAAGCGCCTGCCCGAACTGGAAAACGTCAATTTCCGCGGCGGCATCCTGATGTGGGTGCCTGAGATCTTCCAGATCGACGACCCCGCTGCCCACATGACCTGGAACAGCTGGCACATGGGCGGCATTGAGCGCAAAGCCATCGCACAGGGCTTCTCGTTCTACTCCCCCATCCGCTATTCGGAGCTGCCCCGCTACTACCGCGAGAGTCCCGACCCGCTGGACATCGCCGTCTTCCAGGTGACTCCGATGGACGAGCACGGCTACTTCAACTTCGGCCCCAGCGCTTCCCATCTGGGTGCCGTCTGTGAGAAGGCCCGGAAGATCATCGTGGAGGTCAACACCAATATGCCCCGCTGCCTCGGCGGTATGGAGAACTGTGTCCATATCTCCCAGGTCACCGGCATCGTGGAGGGCGATAATCCGCCCATCGGCCAGATGGCCGCTGCCGGCCCCGCTTCCGAGGTCGATTTGAAGGTCGCAAACCTCGTCGTGCCGCAGATCCCCAACGGTGCCTGCCTGCAGCTGGGCATCGGCGGTATGCCCAACGCCATCGGCAGCCTCATCGCCCAGAGCGATTTGAAGGACCTGGGCGTCCACACCGAGATGTATGTTGACGCTTTCGTGGACATCGCCAAGGCCGGCAAGATCACCGGCGCACACAAGCAGCTGGACAAGGGCCGTCAGGTCTACGCCTTCGGTGCCGGCACCCAGAAGATGTACGACTACCTCAACAACAACCCCGAGTGCATGTCTGCTCCCGTCGATTACACCAACGACATCCGCAGCATCTCCGCGCTGGACAACTTCATCTCCATCAACAATGCAGTGGACATCGACCTGTTCGGCCAGGTGAATGCGGAGAGCGCCGGCGTCAAGCACATTTCCGGTGCAGGCGGCCAGCTGGACTTCGTGCTGGGCGCATACCTTTCCAAGGGTGGCAAGAGCTTCATCTGCCTGTCTTCTACCTTCTTTAATAAGAAGACCGGTCAGCTCGAGAGCCGCATCCGTCCCACGCTGGAAAACGGCAGCATCATCACCGATACCCGCGCCAATCTGCATTACCTCTGCACCGAATACGGCTGCGTCAACCTCAAGGGTCTGACCACCTGGGAGAAGGCCGAAGCCCTCATCAATGTGGCACACCCCGACTTCCGCGAGGAGCTTATCAAAGAGGCCGAGAAGATGCACATCTGGCGCCGCAGCAACAAAATCTAAACATCGCCGTACCGGCTCCTGCCGTCTGCGGCAGGAATGGAGTCACACATGATGGACAAAAAGCCGCACATCAAGCCCTATATCTACGGAATGCTCGCGGGCTTTGGTGCGATAAGTCTAAGCATCCTGTTCTTCTTCTTCATCTACCGCTTCGACGGGTTCGGCGACGCGGTCTCCAAGGTGACCGGCATCCTGATGCCCTTCATCTATGGTGCCGTCATCGCCTATCTGCTCAAGCCGGTGTGCAACACCATTGAGGGCTTTCTGCACCGCATCTTCCCCGAAAAGCTCCACAGCATGGCCAATATGCTTGCCATTGCGGCGACGCTGCTGTTCGGTGTGCTGGTGGTCTACGCCCTCGTGATGATGGTGGTGCCGCAGCTCATCACAAGCGTCACCTCCCTCTACTACACCGCGCAGACCAGCATCACCCGGTTCATGCGTTGGGTGAACACACAGAAAGTCTTTTTGGATAATGAGACACTGATGGGCTACTTCAACGATGCCTACGATGCCATTGTTGCCAATCTGACCACTCTGCGCACCACCCTGCTCCCCTCGCTGCAGAATTTACAAGGCATCCTGAGCGGTGTGGGCGTCGGCGTCATGAATGTGGTGATCTGGTTCAAGAACCTGCTCATCGGCCTTATCGTCGCCGTTTACCTGCTGGCCAGCCGCAAAAAGTTCGCCAAACAGGCCAAGATGATCCTCTACAGCGTCGTCAAGCCCCACTGGGCGCAGCTCATCCAGGAGGAAGTCCTCTACGCAGACAAGATGTTCGGCGGCTTCATCAACGGCAAGATCATGGACTCCGCCATCATTGGCGTGCTCTGCTACTTTGCCTGCATCATCTTCAAGTTCCCGAGCGCGCTGCTGGTGTCGGTCATCATCGGCGTCACCAATGTCATCCCCTTCTTCGGCCCCTTCATCGGTGCCGTGCCTGCAACGCTGCTCATCCTCATCCAGAGCCCCATCAAGGCCATTTGGTTCGTGCTCTTCGTGCTGGTGCTCCAGCAGCTGGACGGCAATGTCATCGGCCCGAAGATCCTGGGCAACACCACCGGCCTTTCGAGCTTCTGGGTGCTCTTCTCCATCCTGCTGTTCGGCGGTCTGTGGGGCTTCGTGGGCATGATCGTGGGCGTGCCGCTGTTCGCCGTCATCTATGACGTCATCAAGAAGCTGGTCTTCCACGGCCTGCGCCGCAACGGCCAGCTCGACCAGATGACCGTCTACCACGACGAGTTCGGCGATCCCGGCGACCCGGCTCCCGCGCCTGTAGAAGATGAAGGAACGGAAACCGAAATCGTCATTGATCCCGGCGAAGAATAAAATAACAAGATAAAGCCCCCATCCTCCCGGCTGCCTCAGCCGGTGAAGATGGGGGCTTTTCTGCGCATTTTTATGTTTGAAAGACCGATAAAGTCATTTCGCGTGAGCAGTGGAATGCGCCGGTTCCCAGTCCTTGTAATTCTCGTACCGGCTCTCCCTGAGGGTGACGTGCGACCAGATCTCGTCGGCTACAGGCTGCCAGTCGGCAGCATACGCACCGCACTTATCGCAGAGATGGTCTACGCTCTCGGGCGACTGCAAGTCGGTGCTGTGAGCACCGGTGTCATGCACCATCTGGCGCAGAAGCTCGGGGTTTTCCAGCATCGGGCAGGGACGCAGATGGTTTTTATTGAAGGGCTGGCCGTTGTGGTAGGCCATGAAGAGCGGGCTGCGGAGAATATCGAGGATGCTGCTGTCGTGGATGTTGGCGTTGGAATAGTGGATAAAGACGCACGGCTCTGCATCGCCCGCCGAATTGATATGAAAATAGTTGCGTCCGCCTGCGATGCATCCGCCCACAAACTCGCCATCGTTCTGGAAGTCCATCGGATAAAACGGAATATCGCTCTTTTCTGAGCGGAGATACCGGATGCGCTCGATCATGTACTTGCGCTGAGCAGGCGTGGGCATCAGCTCTGGCGCAGCCTCGTTGCCTACCGGCATATAGTGGAAGTAGAACCCGAAGTGCGCGCCCTTGTCGCAGAGCATCCGCATAAAGTGGTCGCTGGTGACGGCTTCGAGATTGTCTCTGGTATAGCAGATGGAGGTGCCAAAAAGGATCCCGTGGGCCTTGAGCAAGTCCATCGCATTCATGACAGCGGCATAGTGGCCGTCGCCCCGCCGGGCATCATTGGTAGAGGGAGTTCCCTCGATCGAGAGCATGAAGGCGATATTGCCCAGTTTTACGACCTCTTCGCAGAACGGCTCATCGATGAGGGTAGAGTTCGTGTAAATCGCAAACTGCACATCGTTGTGCTTTTTTGCCAGACGGAGAATATCCGCCTTCCGCACCAGAGGCTCGCCGCCGGTGAGCATATAGAGATAGACCCCCAGCTCCTTGCCCTCGGTGATGATTTTGTCCATATCCTCAAAGCTGAGGTTGTTTTTGTGGCCGTACTCGCCCGCCCAGCATCCCACGCAGTGCATATTGCAAGCCGAAGTGGGGTCGAACAGGATCAGCCACGGAATGTTGCAGTGGTACTTTGTGCGGTTCTCGCGGATGGTCTTTGTCCCCCGGAAGAACGCCTCATAGCCAAGGTTGAGCGCCGTGGTGCGTGCCACGTTGGGCGCGGTCTGGTCGAGCACACAGTTGATGAGCTTCGACCACTTGCTGTCCGCATCGGTCAGTACTGCGCGGGCGTGCTCATACGTCTCCTCGCTGAACGAGTCGCCATAGAACTGCTTGGCGACGTCCACCATCTCGGCAAACGCCTTCTGACGGTCTTTTCTGACATGAGCCAGTGCCACATCCACCATCGTTCCGACAGCGGTACGCTGTACCTTATGGTTCAACGACTCCAACGCGATACTCATAAAAGTCTGCCTCCTTGTGCGGGTCTTTGCCAGCCCTTTGTTTTGACAATACTTTAACATTTTTCCGACAAAGGTTCTATAAGCAACAAAAGCAGGGTGATAGTTTTTCTATCATCCTGCTCTGCTTGTTCAAATTTTTATCAGTCGTCGGTTTTTGATGCTCTGCCGTCGGTGCTGAAGCGCAGCAGCGCCCGCTTCAGATCACCGTGCATCATGATGTTGAGCCGCTCGGCCATCAGGGTGGGCTCGGTCTTCATATCCCGGCGGACCCACTCCAGCACCATGCCCACCAGCGCATACTTGTAAAAATCGATGATGAACTGCTTGTCCTCTTCCTGCACCGGGATGTTTTCACGCTCTACAAACATCCGCAGCAGAGGGTCAAGCATTTTATAGAGATACTGCTCCACCTGTTCCCTGCTTACCGAGCGGTAGACGTTGAGCACCAGCACCCGGTTGTCCTGGATGCGCTGCAAGGCGTCCAGAAGCGCCTCGCTCCAGGTTTCAAAGTTTTGGCGGCCCTCCAGCGCCTCGGCGGCATCCTCCACCAGGATCCAGTCCACCAGGTCGTATATATCCTTGAAATGGTAGTAAAAGGTCATGCGGTTCACACCGCAGTCCTCGGTAATATCGTTGATCGTGATCTTGTTCAATGGCTTTTTCAGCAGCAGCTTTTTGAGCGATGCTTCCAGCGCGCGTTTTGTCGTCTGTGCCACGAGAATGCCCATCCTTTCGCGTTTGCCCCGTTCTGTGCGGAGTTTCCCAACTTCTATCTATTATGATACCTCATCCGCCCGTGCAGGTGCAAGCACCTTTTTCGACTTTTTCATGAACTTTTTATGTTTTCTTAAGATTTGGACAGCAAAAAAGCCTGCGCCGCCGCAGCGCGTCTATCAGGAGCTTTCCGAAAAGCTTTGACATTTTCCGGCTTTCCTCTTGATTTCTCCCCCGGCCCTGCTTACAATGGAGACACAGAGGGGGCATCTCCCCTGTTCTTTTGATTGGGAAAGAGGTTTTTCTTATGCTGAATACCATCGGTTTCTTGGGCTGCGGCAACATGGGCGGGGCTATCGCCCGGGCCGTCTGCAAGGCGGCAGACCCGCAGAACGTCTGGCTGGCCAACCGCACCGCTGCCAAGGCAGAGGCTCTGGCCGCTGAGCTGGGCTGCAACACCACCATCAACGACGAGGTGGCAGGCCGCTGCGACCTCATCTTCTTAGCCGTCAAACCCCAGATGATGGAGGAGCTGCTGGCACCGCTCCGCTTTACGCTGGCCGAACGGCCCAGCCGCTTCGTGCTGTGCAGCATGGCGGCGGGCCTGTCCATCGCCCGCATTCAGGAGATGGCGGGCAGCGACTGCCCCGTCATCCGCATCATGCCCAACACGCCCGCTTCGGTGGGGGCCGGTATGATCCAGTACTGCACCTCCAATGTCACCGCCGAGGAAGAGGCCGAGTTCCTGAAATTGATGGCCCCCGCCGGGCGGCTGGATGCTGTGCCGGAAAGTCTCATCGACGCGGCCAGCTGCGTGTCCGGCTGCGGCCCGGCCTGGGTGTACCAGTTCATCGAGGCGCTGGCCGACGGCGGCGTGGCCTGCGGCCTGCCCCGTGCCAAGGCGCAGGAGTACGCCGCCCAGATGGTCCTGGGCAGCGCAAAGCTGGTGCTTGAGAGCGGCCAACACCCCGGCGCACTCAAGGACGCCGTGTGCAGCCCCGGCGGCAGCACCATCCAGGGCGTGCGGGTGCTGGAAGAAAAGGGCCTGCGGGGCGCGGTGATGGACGCCGTCATCGCCTCCTACAACAAGACCAAAGAGATGGGGAAGGGTTGATCTATGCGCATCGTAGTCAAAGTCGGCACCTCCACACTGGCCCACTCCACCGGGCGGCTAAACATCCGCCACACCGAAGAGCTGGTGAAAGTGCTCAGCGATTTGAAGAACGCCGGACATGAGGTCATCCTCGTGTCGTCGGGTGCTATCGGCATGGGTGTGGGCAAGCTGTCGCTTTCCGCCCGCCCTACCGATATGTCCTCCAAGCAGGCTTGTGCCGCCGTGGGTCAGTGTGAGCTGATGTACACCTACGACCGGCTGTTCAGCGCCTACGACCACACGGTGGCGCAGATTTTGCTCACCGGCGTGGACATCGAACACGCCAGCCGCCGTGAGAACATCCAGAACACCCTCACCCGTCTGCTGGAGCTGGGCGCACTGCCCATCATCAACGAGAACGACACCGTCGCCACCGACGAGATCACCTCCATCGGCGACAATGACACCCTCGCCGCCATCGTCACCTGCTGCATCAAAGCCGATCTGCTGGTGCTGCTGAGCGACATCGACGGCCTCTACACTGCCAACCCCCACACCCACCCGGACGCAAAGCTCATCCCGCTGGTGGAGGACATCACGCCCGAGGTGATGGCGCTGGCCGACGGAGCCGGCTCGGCGCTGGGTACCGGCGGAATGTCCACCAAACTCCGGGCCGCCCGGATGGTGACCTCCAGCGGAGCTGACATGGTCATCGCGAACGGCGCCCACCCCGAGCTGCTCTATGACATCGCCGAGGGCCGTGCCGCAGGCACCCGCTTTGCGGCCCACAGACAGGAGGCATAACATGACCACACAGGAAATTCTGGAAGCCGCCCGCGGGGCCAAGACTGCCGTTGCCCTTTCGGACAGCGGCACCCGTGATTCTGCCCTTCTCGGGATGGCTGATGCCCTCTGCGCACCGGAATCCATGGACGCTATCCTCGCCGCCAACGCCGAGGACATGGCCGCCGCCAAGGGGCACATCAGCGACGTCATGCTGGACCGCCTCGCCCTGACGCCCCAGCGCATCGAGGCCATGGCCAAGGGCATCCGGGACGTTGCCGCCCTGCCTGACCCGGTGGGCCGGGTGCTGAGCCACATCGAGCGTCCCAATGGCCTCGTCATCGAGAAGACCGCCGTGCCGATGGGCGTCATCGCCATCATCTACGAGAGCCGCCCCAACGTCACCAGCGACGCTGCCGCCCTCGCCATCAAGAGCGGCAATGCCTGCATCCTCCGCTGCGGCAAAGAGGCGTGGCGCTCGGCCAACGCCATCGTTCAGGCCTTGCGGCAGGGTCTGCGGGCAAACGGTCTTCCTGAAACAGCAGTCTGCCTCATTGAGGACACCACCCATGCCTCGGCCAACGCCCTGATGACCGCCGTCGGCTATGTGGACCTGCTCATCCCGCGCGGCGGGGCCGGACTCATCCGTGCCTGCGTCGAGAACGCGAAAGTCCCCTGCATCCAGACCGGCACCGGTATCTGCCACATCTTCGTGGACGACACCGCCGACCAGATCAAGGCCCTGGACATCATCGAGAACGCCAAGGCCAGCCGCCCCAGCGTCTGCAACGCCGAGGAAGTCTGCCTCGTCCACAGCGCCATCGCCGCTGAGTTCCTGCCGAAGCTGGCCCAGCGCCTCGGCCCCGACCGCACCGCCAAGGGTCTGCACCCGGTGGAACTGCGGCTGGACGAGCGCGCCGCCGCCCTCATCCCCGGCACCCCCGCCGGGCCGATGGACTTCGACACGGAGTTCCTCGACTACATCCTTGCGGTGAAAGTCGTGGACAGCGTGGAGGAAGCCATCGCCCACATCGCGGCTCACTCCACCGGCCACAGCGAAGCCATCCTGACCCGGACTGACGCCCACGCTGCCCTCTTCACGGCGGCAGTGGACAGTGCCGCCGTCTACGTCAACTGCTCCACCCGCTTCACCGACGGCGGAGAGTTCGGCCTTGGCTGTGAGATGGGCATCTCCACCCAGAAGCTCCACGCCCGGGGACCCATGGGCCTCGGCGAGCTGTGCAGCTACAAGTACATCATCCACGGCAACGGTCAGACCCGGTAATTTTCGGGTTTTTCCGGGATGCATCACCCTTTCGGTAAAAATTTTCTCCACAGGCCGAGGCTGAATGCCTCAGCCTGTATTTTTGTTTCATCGAGATGGACCGTTTTTCTCTCAAGCACACTTTTGGTTGAAAAATTTTTGCAAATACATCCGAAAATAATTCCTTGTATCCAAATTTTCTCCATTCTCCACAAAGCCATAGTCATACTTTTGCCATTTTATCTTGCAAAAATCACAACAAACCTCTTGACATACGGGCCTTCTGCGGGTTAAATTTAAAATGAGGGTGTGATTCGACACAATCGCACTGGTTTAGTCTGTTTATCGAGAATTGTTCTCCGCAAGACTTCAATTTTTCAGACCGTTTTACTGCGGAGAACACTCTTCCGAGCATATCCGCCCACTCACAACACTATACTTGGAATGAAGGAGAGAGCGTTATGACGATTGCTATTCTTGCACATGATTCCCGCAAAGAGCTGGCGCTGCAGTTCTGCACAGCTTACAGCGGCATCCTATCCCGCAACACAGTCATTGCCACCGGCACCACCGGTCGGATGCTGGCGCAGGCCACCGGCCTGCCCGTACACTGCTACCTCTCCGGGAAGCTGGGCGGCATCCAGCAGATCTCGGCCCGGGTGGCCTGCGACGAAGTAGACCTCGTGCTCTTCTTCCGCGACCCGCTCAAGGCCGAGAACGGCAGCAGCGAGCAGAACCTGCTGCGGCTGTGCGATATGCACAGTGTGCCGATCTCTACCAACATCGCCACCGCCGAAGTGCTGCTGCGCGGCCTCGACCAGGGCGACCTTGACTACCGTGAGGGCATCCATCCCGACATCGTGGAGCCGCTGCCCGTCCATCGGGCCGTGTGCTGAGCCTGTTTTTAAGACTTTTCCGCCATTTGTGGTTTTGTGTATAGAGGGTTTTCGACAAAGAAAGACACCGCAGAAGCTTTCACACTTCTGCGGTGTCTTTTTATCTTATGCGCTCAGGTACCACTGAGGGATAACTTATTCCAGACCGCCCATCTGCTTGATCGCCTTGATGGCGTAGGTCAGGGTGCGGCCCATAGCCACGCCTGCCATCAGGCAGGGATAGTTGTTGGCGAAGAAGGAGCCGGACATATCGCCGGTGACATACAGGCCAGGCATCGGCTTGTTGTCGTTGTCCAGAGCCTGACCCTTGTCGTTGATGGCGATGCCCTGCTCGGTGGTCAGCAGAGAGGCACCCAGCCAGCAGCCGTAGAAGGGAGCGGTGCGGATGGCGCTCAGACGGTAAGCGGGCTTGCCGAAGTCCTCGTCGTTCTGCTTGTCGTACAGCTCGTTGTAGCGGTCAACCGTAGCAAGGAAGGTGTCCTTGGCCTCACCGGTGAAGCCCAGCTTGTCGGCCAGCTCTTCGATGGTGTCGGCCTTGAAGAAGACGCCCTCCTTCTCTGCATTGTCCATCTGCTTCTGGATATACTCTGCGCCGGCATTGCGGGTCTGGGCAGAGCAGCCGATGGTGTGGAAGCGCTTTGCGTCCTCCAGAATGTTTGCGTCGCAGATCTGTGCGTAGACACGGCCCGGCTGATGAGCAGCAGCGTAAACAATATCGTTGTAGGGGCTGCTCTCGTTGGCGAAGCGCTCACCGTTGCGGTTGACCTTCAGGAAGGGCTGAGTGCCGGGGTTGTACTGACGGATGGGGCCGGGGAAGGCCTTGCCGCCGAAAGCGGAGTCGCTTGCCACATAACCGCCGTCCACGCCGGGAGCCACGATGCCGCGGTCGAACAGCATGGGAGCAGCTTCCTTGTCGAGGTTTGCACCGGCCCAGACAGCGGCACGGATGCCGTAGCCCTTATCGGCCGGAGAGTAGGAGCAGGCAGTGGTGACGGAGGTACCCAGCGGATCCAGCTGCTCCATCATGTAGGGGTTGCCAGGGAAGCCGCCGCAGGCCAGCAGAACGCCCTTGTTGGCGTTGTAGCGGATGAAGTGGTCATCCTCGGTGCTCTGGGCGATGATGCCGGTGATGCGGCCAGTGGAGTCCTTCTCCAGCTTTGCCAGAGAGGTCTTGAAGTCCACATCGTAGCCCAGCTCACGGATGTAGTCCAGCAGCAGCTCGTTACGGGGCTTGCCAGAGGCAGACTCGCTGGCCATGTAGTTGTGCTCCTGCACGGGGAAGAGGTAATCGGTGTTGTGCTCGGCGTTCTCGGCAGGCCATGCTGCCTCCGCGCCGGAAGTGAAATCGCAGGTCCAGCCGTACTTATCTTCCAGAATGCTGCGCATGAAATCGTGCATTGCAGCAGACTCATTGATCCAGGTCTTGACAACGCGCTGGTCGCACTTGCCGGAAGCGTAGCGGGAGATCTCGCTCAGCAGCTTGGCACGGTCAGCGGGCTTTTCACCTGCTTCCTTTGCGGCAGCAGAATCGATAGCGCCGTACCAGTGACGGGTATCCTGCACGTTGCCGTTCTGCTCGATGACACGGAAGTTCAGGCCGTTGGCGGCAGCATAGGCGGCAGCGAATATACCGCCGTTGCCTGCACCCACGATGAGGATGTCGGTGTCCACGGTCTCGGTGATGGCAGCCTCGTCGATGTCAGGCTCCTTGCCCAGCCAATCGTTTTCGTCACCGGTGGGCAGCTGGACGGAGGTCACAGTAGCCTCACCCTTGGCCTGAGCGTAACAGCTCTTGGCAGCCTTCATGACAGCGTCGGAAGTGATGGTGGAACCGGAAACGCCGTCGATCTCAGCAGAGCCTGCAGCCATCAGCTGCTCACGCAGCTGGTCGGCAGCAGCAGCGCCGTAAGAAGCGGTCTCGCCGGAGGTATCGACCACAACGTCGGTCACAGCGCTGTCGGAGAAGGTCATGGTGACCTTGACGGTAGAAGAGATGCCCTCAGCAGTACCCTCATAGGTGCCGGGGATGTAGGTACCGGCTGCACCGGAAGCAGCAGGTGCAGCGGTGGAAGAGCTGGCAGCATTGCAGGCAGCCAGAGCACCGGCAGTCACACCAGACATGGCAGCTGCAGCAGCGATCTTCAGAAAACCTTTACGGGAGATCTTGTTCATTTTGCGTGGTTCCTTTCTTCGTGTCTTTTTCTTCTTCTCTATTCTTTCTCATAGCTCCGTGCGGCGGCAGACCTTCTTACACTGCCGCCCACATCGTTCGATAATAATTTAACACAAATTCAAGGGTCTGTCTTTTAAGAATCCTTAAACATCCTAGCCATTTCTTCGTTCAATTCTGGACATTCTCGTTAATTATTTGCTTAACAAGTTCAAAAAGAGCGCCGACCGCTTAAGTTTCCTTAAGAAGTCGGCGCTCTCATCAAAACGATTCTTAAACCTTGCCGCCGTCCGGCTGGAAGACATAGCCCTTGCCCCAGACATTTTTTAAGTAGACAGGCTTTGCCGGGTCGGGTTCTATCTTGCTGCGGAGGTTGTGGATATGTACCTGCACCGTCCGCACATCGCCGAGGCTTTCCTTGCCCCATATCTTCTGGTAGAGCTCGTTGGCTGTGAAGAAGGTGTTCGGGTAGCGGACGAAGAGGGTGAGGATGCGATATTCCATGTCGGCCAGATGGACGCTGCGGCCATCCTTCTCCACGCTGTGGCTGTTGGCATCCAGCGTGAAGGCCGCGCAGTGGTAGCCGTTGACGCTGGGCTCTGCGCCGTCCATCTGCACCCGGCGGATGTTGGCCATGATGCGGGCCAGCAGGATCTTGTTATTATAAGGCTTTGCCAGAAAGTCGTCGCCGCCCATTTCCAGCGCGCGGACGATGGTATCGGTATCGTCCAGACAGGATGTGAAGATGATAGGGCAGTGGTGCCAGCTGCGCAGACGCTGGCAGAGGTCTACGCCGTTGGTGTCCGGGAGAAGGATGTCCATCAGGATGACATCGAACTTTTCCCGCGCATGGCTCAAAGCGTCGCCGCCCGTCTCTGCACAGACCACCTCAAAATTCTGCTGACTTTTCAGAAAATAGCATGTGGTGTCGCGGATCACGGGGTCATCTTCCACCAACAATACGCGGATCATCCTGTCAGCCCTCCCCTTTTTTCGCACGATTTGATATACTATAGTATACCTTATTTTTTGCACATCTACAAGGGGAGGCATCGCCATGAAGCAAAAATGGCCCATTCTGATTTTCTCCGCCCTGCTTACGGCCTTTATCGTGCTGGTCGGTATCTGGGGCAACGCACAGTTCGAGCATCTGCACAGCGGCAGTGTGCTCACAGCCCAGCACGCCGTCCAAGGTATCGCGCTGGACGGCTGGCGGCAGGAAGCCCCCGGCCAGTGGCACTTTACTTTCACGGTGGGGGAAGATATCCCGTCCCTCACCCTCTGCGTCACCAACACAGCGGTACCGCTGGCCCCTGAAAGCCTCACCAGCCTCGAGCGCTCGGGGGAGCTGTACGCACTGGACGTCACGCCCGGCGAGACAGTGGAGCTGGTGTTCACCTGCGGCCGCAGCCCCCAGACATGGCTGATGACTTCCGCCTTCGCCTCCCAGGCATTCCGCTTCCGCACCATGACTCAGCTCATCGCTCTCACGGCCTTTGTGACCATGGGGATGGTGCTGCTGGCACTCTACCACTATAAGCACCTGCCGGAGCTGGGGTACTTCCTGCTCTACCTCGTCATTATGAGCGTCTGGGCGCTGATGGTCTTCTTCTTCCCGGCCATCCGAAACCGTCTGCTCCAGCGCATCCTCCGCTCCTTCTTCTCCCTCACTGTGCTGGCCTCGGCACTGCTGGCGGCAGGGCTGCTGGGGGTAAAACTGCCCCGCTCCGGGCGGGGGCTCCTTGCGCTTGCCGCCGGATGCGTCGTCTTCTTTGCGCTGTCCATGAGCAGCTATCCCCCGCTGCGGGTCGGGATGCTGGTAGCGGGCATGTGCCTCTGCCTTTATTACTTAATGGCCGCCGTAAACGCAGACTATGAGGGTGCCGCTCTGATGCTCCTGCCCGGTGCTGTCACCACCGGCTTCCGGGTCTGGGCGCTGATGCCCGGGCTGGACAGCGTGCTTTTTGTGGAGTCTGTTCCCTTCTACCTGCTGCGCTGCGCCCGCCTCTACGACCTTCCCTTTGCCATCGGCTGCATGGTGTTCGTCTGCCGGAGGTTTGCTCTCCTCTTCGACCGCACCGAGCAGCTGGCCCGGGAGCTGGACGCCCGGGTGGCAGAGCGGACAAAAGAGCTGACCGCCGAGACCGAGGCCCGCAAGAGCATGATGCTCAACATTTTTCACGACCTGCGCAGCCCTCTCTTTGCCGTCAGCGGCGGGCTGGAAACACTGGAATCGGCCCCCGAGGCCCTTCCGGCCCTGCTTCCGGCTCTGCGTCAGCGCATTGAATTCCTGCGGCGGCTGACGGAAGACCTCTTCCTCGCGGCAAAGCTCGAACAGAAGCAGATCCTGCTCAACGAAGACCGCGCCGCCCTCAACGAAGAAACCGCCGCCGTCTGCGCCGCCTGCCGGAGCGAGGCCGACCAGAAGGGCGTCGAACTCCATGTCAGCGCCGACACGCCTCTGCCTGTCTGGGGCGACAGCGTGCGGTTGCAGCAAATTATCCAGAACCTTGTCACCAACGCCATCCACTATACTCCCGCCGGGGGCAGCATCCATGTGGACTGCTGCGCCGAGGACGAAACGGCCTGTGTCAGCGTACAGGACACCGGCTGCGGCATCGCGCCGGAAGACCAGAGCGCTGTCTTTGACCGATACTTCCATACCACCGCCGACAAAAAGCACGACTCCACCGGCCTCGGCCTGACCATCGCGCAGGAGCTGGCCCACCTCCACCACGGCGAGATCACATTGCAAAGTGAAGTCGGCAAGGGCAGCATTTTCACGCTGCGGCTCCCCTTACTTACAGACTGAGCGGGCAAGGCCGCTGATAAGATCTATCTCTCTATAGAGAAAGAGGACATCACGCAAAAAATCGCATGATGTCCTCTTTCTTATCGCAATTTTCAAAAATAGTGCCGGTCAAAACTGCATCTTTGCGATATGCAGTTTGCGGCTATTGCTTGTGCATTAAAAACGCAAACTGCTATATTTCAGCAGCTCCGTCAGCTTTGCCAGACGATGCACAGCCTCGTCCAGCACGTCGGTGCCGCGGGCAAAATGCATCCGGATGAGGTGGTTGACCGGCTCTTTGAAGAAGCTCGAGCCGGGGACAGCCGCCACACCGATGTTCTTTATCATCCACTCACAGAATTCCAGGTCGGTCCAGCCCTTGAACTGAGGCAGGGCGAGGAAATCCGAAATGTCTATCATGACAAAATAAGTACCCTGCGGGACGTTGTGCTTGAGGCCGATGGCATCCAGCCCGGCAAGGAAGTGGTCGCGCTTCTCGGTGTAAAGAGCGCGCAGCCCTTCATAATAGCTTGCGGGCATGGTCAGACCGGCGACGGCGGCCTCCTGCAGGGGTGCGGCTGCACCGACAGTCAGGAAATCATGCACCTTGCGGGCGCCCTCGATGACGTAGGCCGGGCCGATGAGGTAGCCCAGACGCCAGCCGGTGATGGAGTAGGTCTTGGAGAGGGAGTTGCAGGTGATGGTGTGCTCGAACATACCGGGCAGGCTGGCCATGCAGATGTGCTCTGCCGGGGCGTAGACGATGTGCTCGTACACCTCATCCGTCACCACAAAAGCGTCGTACTTGATGGCAAGCCTGGCGATGGCTTCCAGCTCGTCGCGGCGAAAGACCTTGCCGCAGGGGTTGGAGGGGTTGCAGAGGATAAGCGCCTTGGCACCCTCGGCAAAGCCCTTCTCGATGAGGCTCAAATCGAACTCATACTCCGGCGGCACTAACGGGATGTAGATGGGTTCAGCCCCCGAGAGGATGGCGTCTGCGCCGTAGTTCTCGTAAAACGGCGAGAAGACCATCACCTTGTCGCCGGGGTTGCAGATGGTCATCATAGCGGCCATCATGGCCTCGGTACCGCCGCAGGTGACGCAGATTTCCGTGTTGGGGTCCACCTCGTGGTGGAGCGCCGGGCTGGTCTTTTTCGCCAGCGCCTCCCGGAAGTTCTGCGCACCGAAGGTCACGGCGTACTGATGGGGGCCGTCGTGGGCGGCTTTGGCCAGCGCGTCGGTCAGCTCCTTCGGCGGGTCGAAATCAGGGAAGCCCTGCGACAGGTTGATGGAATCGTATTGGTTGTTGATGCGGGTCATCCGGCGGATGACAGAGTCGGTAAAGGTGCCGACGCGGTCGCTTAATCGTGGCATTTTTTGATCCTTTTCATCTTAGACTCCCCCTCGAGAGGGGAGTTGTCACCGAAGGTGACTGAGAGGTTCAGTCCTTAAAATACGCATTCTGCACAGCCAGCAGGACGCCTGCGCGGCTGGCGGCGAAGTTCAGGCCGCCCTGCAGGTAGCAGGTATACGGCTCACGCAGCGGGCCGTCGCAGGAAAGCTCGATGGTGCTGCCCTGTGTAAAGCTGCCGCTTGCCATGACCACCTCGTCGGTATAGCCCGGCTCCGGAGAAGGCTCCGGGGCGGCATAGCTGTCCACGGGACTTGCAGCCTGAATGCCCTGACAGAAGCCGATGAGCGCATCCGCAGTGCCTGCATCAAAGCAGGTGACGATGTCGTTGTGGTCGTCGCAGTAGCGCGGCACTGGATTCTTGCCCAGCAGCTCCAGCATACACTGGGCGTAAATGGCGGTCTTGATGGCCTCGCACACCACGCCGGGCGCATAGTAGAAGCCCAGATACATATCACGGGGCGTTTCCAGCGTGCAGCCCAGATCCTTGCCGAGACCGGGCGCATTCAGGCGGTAAGCGCACAGCTCCACAAGGTCTTTGCGGCCCGCAATGTAGCCGCCGGTGGGAGCGATGCCGCCGCCGGGGTTCTTGATCAGGCTGCCCACCACAAGGTCTGCGCCCATCTGACAGGGTTCCTGCGTCTGGGTGAACTCGCCGTAGCAGTTATCCACAAAAATAATGATGTCCGGGTTTGCGGCGCGGGCGGTATCCGCAATTTTTCGGATCGTTTCCAGATCAAAGGCATTGCGCTGCAGATAGCCGCGGCTGCGCTGGATGTGGCACACCTTTGCACCGGGGGCCTTTTGGGCGATCAGGTCATAATCCGGGGTGAAGTCGGCTTTCAGCGGAGCTTCATCGTACCGGATGCCGTAATCCATCAGGGTGCCGGTGCCCTTGCCCTTGCCGTCCAGACCGATCACGCCTTCCAGCGTATCGTAGGGGCGGCCGGTGGCAGCCAGCAGGGTGTCCCCTGCCCGCAGCAGGCCGAACAGCGCCACAGCCAGCGTGTGGGTGCCGCTCTGGAACTGGCTGCGCACGAGGGCATCCTCTGCGCCCATCACCTCGGCAAAGATCTGCTCCAGCTTTGCGCGGCCGGTATCCCACAGGCCGTAGCCGGTGGTGCCCAGCATATCGGTGGAGGACATCTGGGTATCCGCAAAGGCTTTCAGCATTTTGAGCTGGTTAAAATCGCGGATCTCCTCCATATGGCGGAAGTAGGGCTGGCACAGCTCCATAGCCTTTTCGTCCAGCGCCAGAACTTCGGGTTTGTAATTGAAAAAGTGGTTCAGCATTGACATTATAACGGTTCCTTAATTTTATAGATTTTATAGAGCGCAGGCTTTCTGTCGGAATGACTCCTTCAGCCGCACTTCGTGCGCCAGCTCCCTCAGGGAGGGAGCTCCTGACGAAACCAGAACGTTTCACTTATGCAGAAAGCTTTTCCGTCCTGCCAAAGGCTCCCTCATTGAGGGAGCTGGCAAAACCGTCAGGTTTTGACTGAAGGAGTTTGTTCATATCTTGCATATTCCCCCAGCTTTTCAAAGCCAAGCCGGGTATAAAAGTGCACCCGCTCCGGGCTGCAGAGAAACACCGGGTGCTCCCCCTTGGCGGCAAGCTCGTTCGCCATCTGCACAATGAGCCGCCCGCCGATGCCCTTGCCCCGCAAAGGCCGGGCTGTCTGCCCGCAGGCCATGTAGGCCTGCCTGTTCGCAAGGGCATAGGCCCCTACCGTGCAGATCGTTTCACTTCCCTGCCGCAGCGCCCACACAAGAGCTTTGCCGCGGGTGCGCTTTGTGCAAAGCTCGGAGTAAAAGTCCTCCTGCTTTGCCGTATCCGCCGGGTAGAGCGCCCGTGCCACATCCATGGCAGAGGGTTCTCTGTCAAGGGTCAGTCCGGCCCAGAGCGTCTCGTCTGCAGCGGGCAGCGGCAGAGCCTTGCCGGGTGCAAGGCCGAATACGGTCAGCGTTTCAGCTTTGCACCACCCGGCAGGCGGTGGGCATTCGTTTTCGTCTAAAATGATGCTCTCACACCCGCAGAAAGCCAGAAAGCTGGCCAGCTCTTCCGGGTTTGCGTGCCCTGCTGCCCATGCGGTGCTGCCGCTGAGTTCCAGCGCCAGTGTAGGTCCTGCGTAGAATCGCCACGGCTGGCTTTTGCTAAAAAGGGCAAGATCCAGCGGCAGGGTCGCCCCCAGCACCCATTTCCCACGGCAGGCATTTAAAAAGCGGGCGCGGTGGGCTTTTGTGCTGACCTGCGCGATCACTTCAGCTCGTTGACGATCTTCTTGAACTCGCGGCCGCGCACCTCAAAGTTGGGGTACAGGTCAAACGATGCGCTGGCCGGGGACAGGATGATGATGTCACCGGGCTTTGCGCAGGCACGGGCCAGCTCCACAGCGTGCTGCATGTTGTCGGCGTGCTGGATGGGCAGCTCTGCTTCGTTGAAGTTCGGGTCCTCGCGCACAGCCTTTTCGATGCGGGGGCCGGTGGCACCCATCAGCACAAGGTTCTTCACGTGGGCCACCACTTCCGGTGCCAGCGGCTCATAGGGAATGTGCTTGTCGTAGCCGCCAGCGATCAGAATGACCTTCTGGTTAAAGCTGCGCAGACCGGCAATGGTGCGCGTCGGGCTGGTGCCGATGGAGTCGTTGTAGTACAGCACGCCGTCCAGCGTGCGCACCGGCTCAATGCGGTGCTCCACACCGGTAAAGGTGCTGCCCACCTTCTGGATGGCTTCCACGGGCACCTCGCCCCACACGGCAGCGGCAGCAGCCAGCAGATTTTCAATGTTGTGCAGGCCGCGCAGCTTCACGTCCTTCTGGGCCAGGAAGGGGGTCACAACGCCATCCTCGGCCATGCAGAGCATGTTGTCCTCCTTGCGCAGGAAGGCACCGTTGTCGGTATCGTGCAGGCGGGTGAACCACACCTGCTTGCCCTTGCAGTCGGACTGCATGGAACGGCTGATCTCGTTCTCATAGCCCAGCACAGCGCGGCAGGGCTGCTTCTGGTACAGCAGGATGTTGCGCTTGGCATCAATGTACTCCTGCATGTCCTTGTGGTGGTCCAGATGGTTGGGGGTAACATTGGTCACCACGGCAATGTTGGGGCTGGAATGCATGCTGATGAGCTGGAAGCTGGAAAGCTCCACCACAGCCACATCCTCGGGAGCCACCTCGGGCAGCATGGGCAGCAGAGCTGCGCCGATGTTGCCGCCCAGATGCACCTTGCGGCCTGCGGCCTCGTAGAACTTGGAGATCAGGGTGGTGGTGGTGGTCTTGCCGTCGGAGCCGGTCACGGCTACGATCTCGCAGGGGCAGAAGTCGAAGAACAGCTCCACCTCACTGGTGACCATGGTGCCTGCGGCCATGGCATCCTGCAGGGGCTTTTCAAAGTAGCCCACAAAGCCCGGGGTGCGCATGATGATATCCTGACCCTTGAAGCCATCCAGATAGTTTTCGCCCAGACTCAGGTCGATGCCCAGCTCCTTGATGGTTGCAGCGTAATCGCCAAAGTCCTCCACGCTCTTTTTCTGGTCGCACAGGGTCACATGGGCACCCAGCTCCACAAACTCCTTGATCAGGGTCTTGTGGCTGACACCGGCACCAATGAAGGCCACTTTTTTGCCTTTGATGAGTTCCATCAGTTTCTGCTGATCCTTCTGCATAAAAACAGTTCCTCCTCCATAATATCGTATTCAGAACGCACCTCAAAATAGGTGCAGAGATGTTTCGCTGTACCATTATAGTCCATTTAGCCGCAATTGGCAACGGAAAAACGCCCTTTTTGCCCCAAAAAGCAAGGTAAATTCACAATTCTGCAATTGTATTTTGCCGCTGTTTCTGCTACACTTGTCGAAGCAGAGTGCTTTTTGTATACAAAAAGCCTTTTTTCGCAAATACCATAGAATGAGGTCATCCCCTTGAAACAGTTCTTCCGTATTACCGCAGCAGTGCTTGCTGCTGCGTTCCTGCTTGCGCTCACCGGCTGCGGCAGCAGTTCCAGTGCGCCAAGCTTTACATGGTTCGTGGATACCATCCCCGCAAACCTCGACCCGCAGGTGGCTTCTGCTGCCCCGGACGTGATCGCCTGCGAGAACCTTTACAGCGGGCTCGTCCGCAAAAAAGCGGATGGCGAGATCGTGCCCGATCTGTCCGAGAGCTGGACGATCTCCTCCGATGGCAAGACCTACACCTTCCAGATCAAGGACGGCCTGACCTACAAGGCCGTCAAGGGCGCTTCCACGGATCACACCATCACTGCCGAGGACTTTGTGTTTGCATTCCGGCGCATATTCCAGCCGCAGACAAATTCCCCTTATGCCGTGGAGTTTGCCGCCCTTGAGAACAGTGCCGCCGTGCTGGCTGGCACAGCCGATGCCAGCACGCTGGGCGTTTCGGCCGCCGGCCCGCTGACGCTGGTGTTCCGCCTGAGTGAAAAGGACGACAACTTCCTTGCCAAGCTCACCCTGCCCGGTGCCATGCCCTGCGATGAAGCATTTTTTGAGAGCACCCGCGGCACCTACGGCCTGACCGCCAAGACCACCCTTTCCAGCGGCAGCTTCTATCTTTACAACTGGACGGCCAGCGGCCTGTTCCTGCACCGGGATGTCTCCTCCCCCATGATCGGCAGCCTGCGTCTGGTGCAGAACACCGGCAGCACCGGAAAGAGCGCCGCCCAGCTCATTGCAGACGAAAAATGCTCCGCCGCGCTGGACGACACCGGCGAGGATACCTCGCTGCAGTCGGTGGATTACTCCGACACCACCTGGGCACTGCTGTTCAACAGCGCCGAAGATTCTATGTTTGCCAATCAGGAACTGCGGCAGGCGCTTGCCGGCATCGCCCGGGAGAATGTGGATGTGCCCTCTTCCGGTCTGTACACCGCTGCCGAGGGTCTTGTGCCCACCGGCCTTTCCGTGGACGGCATCGATTACCGCAAGTCTGCCAGGAACCCGCTGCCCACCATCACCGACCCCCGTACATTGTACCTGAATGCACGGCAGGGCATGGCCAGCTCGGATTTTTCCGGCGTGACCATCCTGCTGCCGAAGGAAGCCGGCCTGACCGAACTGGCCGAGCAGATCAACGGCGCATGGCAGAAGGACTGCTCCCTTTTCTTCTCGGTGGAAGAGGTTCCTCAGGAGGAGTTCGACAAACGCCTTGCAGCGGGCAGCTACACCATTGCGCTGGCTCCCATCCGCGCCGAAGGCGGCAGCGTATACCAGATGCTGCAGCAGTTCACGGCCGAGGGCGGCGGCCTGACCGGCTGGTCCGACCCCATCTACTCTCAGCGTCTGGCCGAGAGTGCCCAGCAGACCGGCAGCGCCCGCTGTGCCCTGCTGGCCGATTGTGAGCGCCAGCTGCTGGAAGGCTGCGCCGTGGTGCCGCTGCTGGGCCAGAACAGGCGTCTGCTGGTGGCGGACGGCATCACCGGCCTTGTGTTCGACCCCTTCACGCCGGTGCTGGACCTGACCGATGCCCAGAAAAACTGACATTCTCCGGCCCTTGACAATCCCGTCCCTCTTTGCTACAATAAATGAGCAACTTGCAGGGTTAGCTCATCCGGTAGAGCGGCTGCTTCCCAAGCAGCAGGCGGCGGGTTCGGGTCCCGTACCCTGCTCCAAAAACAAACGGCAAACCGTGGAATATCGGTTTGCCGTTTTTGCTTACAGCCGCTCCCTGCAAAATACGAAAGGACTCTGCCATGATCTTTGTTCCCCTGCTGCATTACTTCAAATGCAAAAATTCCTACAGCGGCAACGAATACGGCCTGCGATACCGGATGATCCCCGGCAAGCGCACCGTGCCGGACCCGGACGGCGGCGAGGGTGCCGTAAAGGAGGAAAGCATCCTCACCGTGGACTACTGGCCGGACCCCTGGACCATTGAAAAGACCGACCCTGCCCTGCGGGTGCAGAAGGTGTTTCCGCTCACCGACGAGGGCCGGGAGGCCACAGCCGCTTTTTTGCAGGACGCGTTCAATGCCGATCCTGACCGCTGGAAAAACTGTCCCAGCATGATGGACAGCGACCCGTGGGAGCCGCCTGCCGCCGAAGCCGAGCCGGACAAGCCGAAGGAATAAAACATGATCTATCGTTTAAAAGAACTCAAGGGCGATACCATTGCAGTGCCGCAGCTGGTGTTTTCCAAACTGGGCATCGCCGAAGAATACAATGTGCGCGTGGCTCTGTATGTGCTGGCGACCGGCATCACCGACCCGGACAAGATCTGTGCCGACCTCAAGCTGCGCAGCCGCATCAGCGCCGAGAGCGCCCTCTCCTTCTGGGCAGGCGCTGGCCTGCTGGAGCGGTACGAAGAGAACGCCGCACCGGGCGAGGAACCCAGCGCCCCCGCACCCATGACCTGGGCCGAGATCGCTGCGGCCAGCCGCACCGACCCCATGATCTCCAGCCTGATCGACTGCGCACAGACCGGCTTTGCCCGTCCGCTGACCCACAGGGAGATGGAAAAGCTGGTCAACCTTTATATGCAGGAGGGCTTTGCGCCGGAGACCGTGATGCTGTGCACCGCCTACGTTGCCAGCACCGGCCGCAGCACCATGGCCGCCGTAGTGCATGAGCTGAAGGTGTGGCGCACCGAGGGCGTGGAGACCGGTGAGCAGGCCGATGCCCACCTCAAACTGCTGGCACTGCGCCAGAGCCGCGAGCAGTATGTCAGCGGCCTGCTGGGCATCTCCACCGACGAGCTCACCCTGGGCGGCCGCAAGGCCATTGCCCGCTGGTACGAGGTGTACGGCTACGATGACGCCATGGTACAGGAAGCTGCTGTGCAGGCAGGCCCCAAGCGGGACCTGTGGTACTGGAACAGCATCCTGAAAACCTGGAACGCCAAGGGCCTGCGCACCATCCACGACGTGCGCGGCCCGGTGGCCGATGCCGGAGCCAGCCGGAACATCCGGGTGGACCGTGAAGCCCCCAGCGGCAACGATTTTCTGGGCAACAGCAGCCTTTCCGCGTCGCTCAACCGGCTCAAAAAGCGCTCCAACACATAACACGAGGTTACCCATATGCGTACCAAAAACGAACTGTATCAGGAAGCTTTGCGCACCGTAGCCGCCCGGCGGCAGATGGCCCGTGCCCGTGCCGAGGATGCCCGGGCCGAGGCGGAAGCCGCCGTGCCCGCCCTGCGCCACGCCGAGGACGAGGTGCGGGTGCGGGGTCTGCGCTGCGCACTGGCCGGTGCTTCCGGCAAGGACCGCACCGAGGCCGCTGCCGCACTGGCCGATGCCCGGCAGAAGCTGACCGCTCTGCTGGCGGCCAGCGGGCGGCCTGCCGACGCGCTGGAGCCGAAATTCAGCTGTAAGCTGTGCCAGGACACCGGCACGGTCAACGGCCGCACCTGCAGCTGTGTGCACAAGGTCATGCAGCAGCTGCGCCGACAGGAGATCGAGCAGTTGTCCAGCCTGTCCATTTCCAGCTTTGACACCATGGAGCTGCGCTACTACCCCAACACGATGGACACTCAAAACGGTGTGAACGTCCGCGCCTATATGGGCCGCCTGCTGGACGGCCTGAAGCAGTATGCCGAGGATTTTTCCCCCACCGAGAACGAAAGCCTGATGCTCATCGGCAACGCGGGCCTTGGCAAGACCCACGCTGCGCTGGCCATTGCGGGCCTTGTGCTGGAACAGGGCCACGATGTGATCTATGTGTCCAGCCCGGATTTCTTTGGCAAGATCGAATCTTCCCGCTTTGACCCCTCCGGTGATGCCGACACTCTGCTGCGCACTGCCTCCACCGCCGACCTGCTGATCCTGGACGATCTGGGCACCGAGTTCGTCACGCCCTACTTCATCACGGTGTTCTACAGCCTGCTGAACAACCGTCTGGGTGCTGGGCTGCCCACCATCATCACCACCAACATCACCGACGGTGCCCTGCTGGAAAAACGCTATACCGAAAAAATTTCCAGCCGCCTGTCGGCGTTCATTCCCTTCCGCTTCCTAGGTGAGGACATCCGCCCCCAGAAAGCGGCGGAATAAACCGCAAAAAAGGATCCCCCGCCGGGCACAGCTGCCTCCGGCGGGGGATCTTTGACGTTATACCGTTTTGCTCTCAGAATTCCAGCGCCGGGCTCACCTCATTGCGGCGCTGTGCCTGCACGATGCAGTCTTTGTCCGGCACCACGCCCGCTGCGCCCAGCGTATTGAACACCGTCTGCAGGGCCAGTGCCGGAGTGTTGTTCTCCTGCGAGAGATGGCACAGGGCAAAGCGCTTGCACCCTTCCTGAATGAGCTCCAGCAGTTTTGCCGAGCACTCGTCGTTGGACAGATGCCCCCGGGCGCTCTCAATGCGGGACCGTAAGTAGTAGGGGTAAGGGCCGCTGCGCAGCATGTGCAGGTCGTAGTTGCTCTCCAGCGCCACCAGGTCGCACCCGGCAAGGGCCTCGTGCACCGGGGGCGTCAGCACGCCAAGGTCGGTGGCGATGGTCATGGTCTTGCCGTCCGGGGTGTGGATGCGGTAACCCACACAGGACACATCATGGCTGGTGGGGAAAGACTGCACCCCAAATGCGCCCACGTCCTCTTCCCGGCCCTCCAGCGTGTTCAGTTCACAGCTGGGCGGCACGATGCCGTTGGCATCCAGAAAATCCAGCGTGTCGGCCGCGCCGTACACCGGCAGCGGGTTCTTTTTGAGGAAGGTGGACAGCCCCTTGACGTGGTCGCTGTGCTCATGAGTGACCAGAATGCCGTCGCAGTCGCTGACGGCAAGGCCCAGCGCCTTGAGCGCTGCCGAGGTGGTGCGCACCCCCTTGCCCATGTCCACGATCAGGTACCGGCTGCCGCAGCGCACCACGCTGCTGTTGCCGGAAGAGCCGGAATACAATGAGATGAATTCTGCCATGAAAAACCTCTGATACACTCAAAAACAGCCCGCCGCAT
>ERZ827043.1069-NODE-1069-length-29830-cov-5.209337_pt1 | contig 29830 bp, 27 predicted proteins | sample MGYA00519923_ERZ827043 | MGnify/ENA primary metagenome ERZ827043 (study PRJEB31778, sample SAMEA3449251) | human gut metagenome | biome: human gut; feature: human-associated habitat; material: faeces | place: United Kingdom | collected 2010/2012 ... | reverse complement strand
CGATCCAGTAGCCGCGGATGATGAGCAGCGCGAACATGATCATGATGATCGTCGCGCCAACAAGGCCGAGCTCCTCGCAGATGATGGCGAAAATAAAGTCGTTGTGCTCTTCGGGCAGGAACAGAAACTTCTGCCGGCTCTTGCCAAGGCCCAGTCCGAACAACCCGCCCGAACCGATGGAGAGCAAGCTCTGCCGGATCTGATAGCCCTTATCGCGCATCCACTCTTCGTTGAACGGGTCGAGCCAGATGTCGATTCGGCTCGAGTTGTAGGTGATGATGCCGGTCGCAAAGGCGTAGATCACCAGCAGCACCAGCGCAAAGCCGAGACCGACCCAGTAGTTGCGGATACCGCCGACGTACATCATCACCGCGCCGACGCCGAGCAGCAGCACCATACCGGAAAAGTGCGGCTCCTTCGCCATCAGCGCCGCAATCACGCCGAGGATAGCGGCATACGGTACGATACCTTCACGAAATGTGGCCATTTTGTCTTTTTTCTTTGAAATGCTATCGGCAAAATAGAGGATAATGCCGACCTTGGCGATCTCAGACGGCTGGAACTGGATGGGTCCGAGACGGATCCAGCGCTGCGCGCCGTGCGTCAGTCGGCCCGTGCCGATGCCGGGGATTAGGACGAGCACCAGCAGGATGATGGAAAAGATCAGCAGCATCTTCGCCACCGCGCGGTAGCGCTCGTAATTGATCTTGCCGACAATAAACATCGCCGTGATACCGAGGATCGCAAAAATGCCCTGACGGATGAGGTAGTACGCGGGGTTACCCTCTTCATAGTAGGCCGAGGGGAAACTGGCGGAAAACAGCATGATCAGGCCCACGCCCACGAGCGTAAGCACCAGCAGAAGATACGGAAGGTCCAGCGGTCCGCGGCCCGCTTCGCGCGCCGCCGCCTCGATGGCCTTCGCCCGCTCGCGCTGCTCCTGCCGCAGCAAGCGTTCTTCCTTGGTCATGCAGTCTTCCCCCTTTCATACTGATTGCAAACTCGCGCTCTGCGCGAGTTTGCCTCCATTTTGCAACCAAGCGTCGCAGACTTTCGCGCCCGCAGGCGTGAAATATTTTTAATCATTTTTCGCCGCGACCGGTGCGTGGCGAAAAATACTTCTCGCAGAGTGAGTGTCGAGCCGCCAAGGGCGGCGAGGCACAGAGCGCCGCGCATCCCCTCTCATTTTTGAGAAACGGCTTGCCGTTTCTCAAAAATGAAATCTGTTGAGTACTCCGAACAGCGCCGCCAGACAGCACAGCGCGCTCACGCTGGTGAACACGGCGACAAGCTTCACCTCGCTCCAGCCGCAGAGCTCGAAGTGGTGGTGCAGCGGCGCCATTTTGAAAAGGCGCTTGCCGTGCGTGGCTTTGAAGTAGATGACCTGCAAAATGTCGGACAGCGTCTCGCAGATGTAGACAAAGCCGACGGGGATCAGCACAAGCGGCATATCGTAGGCAAAGGCCAGCGCTGCCACTGTGCCGCCGAGAAACAGCGAGCCTGTGTCGCCCATGAAGACCTTGGCGGGGTGGAAATTATAGATGAGGAAGCCGAGAATTCCCCCGACGAGCGCCGCAGCATAAATGCCGAGCTGCTCATAGCCCTGCCACCAGATGGCGAGCACGGTGAAAAACAGGCCGACCGGCACCGTCACGCTGCCGGCCAAGCCGTCGATGCCGTCCGTGATGTTGACGGCGTTGACCGTGCCGACGATGACAAACGCCGCAAACACCATGTACACCCACCAGCTCATGACGATCTGCGTGTTGAAAAACGGCACGTAGAGGTTCGGCGTCAGCATGCCCTCAAAGCGCATCAGGCAGAGGAACGCGACCGCCGCGGCGAGCTGGAGCAGGAACTTCTGGATGGCCGTGAGGCCGAGGTTCTGCTTGTGCTTCACCTTTTCAAAGTCGTCTAAAAAGCCGATGCCGCCGAAGATCAGCGCAAAAAAGAAGATGTAGAGGTGCTCAAAGTCCCCCGCCATCATGCCCTTCCAGCCGCAGATCAGGATAGAGACGAAGATGCCGAGGATGAACATTAAGCCGCCCATCGTCGGCGTGCCGGCCTTTCCGGCGTGCCAGGTGGGGCCGTCCTCGCGGATGCTCTGTCCGGCCTTGAGCTTTCTCAGCTCAGGGACCAGAAATTTTCCCGTGATCGCGGAGACCGCGAAGCTCAGTATGCAGGCAATGATGATCTTCATGTTCGTTTTCCTTCGCCGCGTCGGCGGCGTCCTTCCTTTGTACTTGCGCGAACCTCTCGCGCACGACCTCCCTCTCGTCGAGGTGGTATTTTATCGTTCCGATCTCCTGATAGGTCTCGTGCCCCTTGCCGCAGAGGACGACCACGTCGCTCTCTTTCGCCTCATGGAGCGCAAAACCGATGGCCTCGCGCCGGTTCTCGATGACGGCGAACGGCGTTCTGCTCTCCAAAATGGCGGGGAGCACATCGCGCAGGATGGCGTAAGGATCTTCGGTGCGGGGATTGTCGCTCGTGAGAACAACGAAGTCCGAGAGCGCCGCGGCGATGCGGCCCATGCGGGGTCGCTTTGTCCTGTCGCGGTCGCCCCCGCAGCCAAAGAGCGCGATGACGCGCCCGTCGGCAAAGCCGCAGACCGTGGAGAGAATATTTTTGAGCCCGTCGGGCGTATGCGCATAGTCAATGATGACGGTGAACGGCGCACTCAGCGGTACGACCTCGCACCGGCCCTTGACGCCGACACATTCCGTCAGCGCTTTTGCCGCGTCGGAAAGCGGCACGCCGAGCGCCTGCACGGCGCAGAGCGCCGCGAGCGCGTTATAGAGCGAAAAGCCGCCGGGGATGCCGATCCTCGTCTCCTCGTGGTCGAGGTCGGTGCAGGCGGTGAAGCGCACGCAGTCGTTTTCGTAGCGGGCGCGCCAGCCGACAAGGTCGTTCGTCATGCCCTGCCCGAATGTGATCCGCTCGCTCGTAAAGCGGGCGAGCAAGCGCTCCGTCCACGCGTCGTCGCCGTTGACGCAGGCGATGTCGCACTGGTCGAAAAGCCGCGACTTTGCATCACAGTAGGCCTCCATCGTGCCGTGGTAGTCAAGATGATCCTGCGTCAGGTTCGTGAAAACACCGACGCGGAATCGGATTCCTTCTACCCTGCTCTGCATCAGCGCGTGGGACGAGACCTCCATCACGGCATAGGTGCAGCCCGCATCGACCATCTGGGCGAGCAGGCGCTGCACGGTCAGCGCGTCGGGCGTTGTGCGGTCGGTCGGGATGGTCTTGTCACTGATCAAATTCTGATTCGTGCCGATCAGGCCGACCTTTGCGCCCTTCGTGCGCTCCAAAAGCTGTTTGATAAGATATGTCGTGGTCGTTTTGCCGTTTGTGCCGGTCACGCCGACCACGGTGAGTTTTCCCGCCGGAGTACCATACCATACCGCCGCGCAAAGCGCAAGCGCTTTGTGCGCATCCGGCACTAAGATATAGGGAATTTCCGTCTCCGGCGGATGCTCGCACACGGCGCAGGCCGCGCCGCGCGCTTTGGCTTCGGCGATAAACTCGCCGCCGTCCTCCTTCTCCCCCGGCAGGGCGAAGAAGAGGAATCCCTCTTCTACCTTGCGGGAATCGAGCGCAAGGCCTCTGACTATCAGGTCAGGCGGCGCATGCACCGTTTTGTCTTCTAATGCGGAAATAAGCTCAGATAACTGCGTTTGAAAAATTCCTTTCGGAATTGGGTCTTGCTGTCTTTAGTCGCGCACCGAGCTGTCGCTGAACTGGACGCGCACGACCGTACCGGCCTCGACCTCCGTGCCCGCGGCGATGCTCTGCGAGATGGCGCGCACCGTGGACGAGCTTGCGTTCGTCGCGCCGGAAACGCCCATGATGAGCCCCGCGTTCACGATCTTCTGGTTCGCGGTCGCGGCGCTGTCGCCCACGACGTTCGGGACGATGCACTTGTCAGTCGACTTCTCCGCGCCGAGGTAGAGGATGATCTCCGCGCTGTTCGGTACGATCGCGCCGCCTGCGGGCGTCTGGTCGGTGACGGTATCGCCGCTGCCGACGGTGCGGAAGCTGAAGCCGTTCGCGCTCAGGCGCTCGGCCGCCGCGTCCTTGCTGAGGCCGACGACGTTCGGCACAGTCTTATCCGCGCCGACGAGCTCTTCAGCGGTGTAGCTCGGCTCAATGCCGAGATACGGCAGGATCTCGCCCATGACGGAACTCGCCACGGGGGCGACCATGTTACCGCCGGAAACGTAGGTACCGGTCCACTTGCTCGGCTCGTCGAGCGTCAGGAGCATCATCACCTGCGGGTCATCCGCGGGGGCGAAGCACACGAACGAGACGATGACGCCGCCGCCGACCTTATCGGCCGTGCCGGTCTTGCCGCCGATGCGGTAGCCCGCGACCTGACCGTTCTTGCCCGTGCCGCTTGTGACCTCATACTCCATGATGTCGCGCACAAGCGCGGACGTCTCCTCGGAGACGACCTGACGGATGGGCGTGGAGTCGTGCTTGGAGACGACGTTGCCGTCCTGGTCGGTGATCTCTTCGACAAGATAGGGCGTATAGAGGTAGCCGCCGTTGACGCAGGCGCACTGCGCCGCCAGCAGCGCGATGGGCGTGACGTTGAAGTTCTGGCCGAAGGCGTAGCACGCCAGCGCCAGCGTCGAATATTTAATTTCGCTGTTGACGAAGCCGCTGGCCTCGCCCGTGGTGTCGATGCCGGTCTTCTCCGTCAGGCCAAAGTCCAGCATGTACTGGTAAAACTTGTCGTTGCCGATGCGAAGGCCGATGTTGATGAACGCGGGGTTGCAGGAGTTGGCGAACGCCTGCGTCAGGTTTTGCTGGCCGTGACCGGGCGCGCGCTTGGAGCAGTTGATGGTCTCGCCCTCGATCTTTACGCTGCCGCTGCAATAGAAGCCCGTGTTCAGGTCGACAACGTTTTCCTCAAGCGCCATCGCGAGCGTCAGTGTTTTGAACGTGGAGCCCGGCTCGTAGGTATCGTTGATGGCCTTGCTGCGCCACTGTTTGTTGAGAAGATCCTTCATGTTCTCCTCGATCTGCTCCTCCGTCATGCCGGAGGTCAGAAAGTCGTTGTAGACCGTGCCGGGGGAATTCAAGTCGTAGGTCGGCAGCGACGCCATCGCCAGCACTGCGCCGGTGTTGACATCCATGACGATGCCCTCGGCGCCCTTGCCAGTGCCGAAGCGCGCCTCGAGCTCCTGCACACCTTTCTCAAGGTAATACTGGATGGTCGTGTCGAGCGTCGTGTGCAGGTCGCAGCCGTTTTCCGCGTCGAAATACTGGTCGTACTGGTAGAGCACGGAGCGGCCGTCGCGGTCGCGCGCGGTGACGACCATACCGTTCTCGCCGGTCAGCTCGTCGTTGTACGCCGCCTCAAGGCCCATCGCGCCGCCGTTTTCATTGGCAAAGCCGATGACCTGTGAGGCGAGCGTCCCCTTGGGATAGGTCCTCTTGCTCGTCGGACGAATGAAAACGCCCTTGAGGTCGTTCTCATTGATGAATTCGCGCACCTTGTCGGCGAGCTCATCGTCCGCCTTTTTCTTGAGCTCTTCGTACTGCGAGTTCGTTTTCTCCATCTTTTTGAGGATGTCAGCGGGGTCAAGGTCCAGAATTTCAGCAAGGCCGCCCGCGATCAGGTTTTGATCCTGATCGTTTTCGATGATCTCCTTCGGAGAGATGAAAATATCCTCCGCCGAGGCGGACATCGCTAGGATGGTGCCGTTTCGATCGTAGATCGTGCCGCGGCTCGCCTCCACTGTGGTGCGCAGCGTTTGCTGGCGCACAGCGACGGACTGGAGCTCGTCATGCTCGGTGATCTGCCAGTGATAGAGTTTGGTGAAGAGCAGCACAAACGTCAGCACGCCGAACGCGCCCAGAAGCAGCAGCGTTCTTGTCTGAATGATGCGGTTTGCGCGGCGCGCGGATTCGGGCCGTCTTTTCTGGTTCTGGGGGCGTGGTGCCACAGTCGTTCATCCTCCTTAAAAATGGAAAAGGAGTAAGGAAGCTCCTTACTCCTTATGTATAGCTTCGCTCATTTGAAATATTCCACCACTGCGCATACGCCGTTGCCAAGCGACGTGAGCACCCGCGACAAAACGTTCTGGCTCTTCTGCTGGTAGACGACCACGCTGTCGGGCTCCGACAGGTCGATGTAGTAGACCTGCGAGGCGCTGGGCTTGGCCATACCGGCTGCGGCCGCCGCCTCCTTGATGGTGGTAAGATCAAAGGTTTTTTCGTAGCGCGTGAGCAGCGCGACATGCTCGTCTTCGAGCGCGGAGATCTCCTTCTGCACGGAGACGACCTGCGCGGAGATTTCCGTCAGCTGTGCGCGGCACATGATCATCAGCGCGACCATTGCGGCCAGCGCCATAAAGCCGCACAGCGTGCCGAGCGAGACCTTTTCGCGTTGACGGCGGACGGGCGCAGCCTTTTTCTGCACCTTCCGCTGCGGGGGACGCATGAATTCCTCGCGCTGACGCTCGTGCTCGCGCTCGTATTCACGCTCGCGGCGCAGCCTGCGCTGGCGCTCTTCGTAGGCGGGATCGTAAGCGAGATTGCCATTGACTCGTCCGCTGTAGCGGCGGTATTTCATGTTCTGCTCTCTGCGGCTGGCCATGGCGATCTCCTTTCTTTTGCGTATTTTCGGCTGTTGTCAGCACTTTTCCGCGACGCGCAGCTTGGCGCTGCGGGCACGGGGATTCTCTGCGAGTTCTTCTTCGCCCGAAACGATGGGCTTTCTTGTGATGAGCTTGACCTTTGGCTTTCGTCCGCACACGCACACCGGAAATTCCGGCGGGCAGATGCAGCCCTGTGCAAGCTCCTGTAATTTCTTCTTGACGATGCGGTCTTCGAGCGAGTGGAACGTGATGACCGCGAGCCGTCCGCCCGGTTTCAGATTTTTCTCCGCCGCGTCGAGCATCGGCGGAAGCTCGCCCAGCTCGTCGTTCACGGCAATGCGGATGGCCTGAAAGCTGCGCTTGGCAGGGTGCTGCTTTTCGCGCAGCGCGCTCGCGGGCATGGCCGAACGGATGATATCGGCGAGCTCAAGCGTCGTTTCGATGGGCTTTTGCTCGCGGTGCTGGCAAATTCTCTTCGCGATGGCGGGCGCATAGCGCTCCTCGCCGTATTCAAAGAGGATGCGGCGCAGCTCTTCATAAGAATAGGTATTCACGACCTCGCGCGCGGTCAGTGCGGCGGATTCGTCCATGCGCATATCGAGCGGCGCGTCCTGCTTGTAGGAAAACCCGCGCTGCGCTTCGTCGAGCTGCGGGGAGGAAACGCCGAGGTCAAAAAGCATCCCGTCCACGCCGTGGACGCCCAGCTCGTGCAGCACAGCGTCGAGCGCGCTGAAATTGCTGTGGACGAGCGTGACCTTGTCCAAATAATCGCCGAGGCGGCGGTTTGCCGCTTCGATCGCGGTCTCGTCACGGTCAAGCGCAATGAGACGGCCCGTCGTCAGGCGGCGCACGATCTCGAGCGAATGTCCGGCGCGGCCGAGCGTGCCGTCCACATAGATGCCGTCGGGCTTGATGGCGAGCGCGCCGAGGCACTCGTGCAACAGTACCGGCTTATGGCCGTAGTTCTCTTCCATATCAGAATCCCAGCTCTTCCATCACGGCGGCCAGATTCTCGGGATTGAGCTCCTCGGCCTCGATCTCTGCCCACTTCTCCGCATTCCAGATCTCGGCGCGGTTCGAAACGCCGATCACGACCACGTCTTTTTCAAGGTGGGCGTAGGCTCTGAGCTTCTGCGGCAGGACGATGCGCCCCTGCGCGTCGGGCTCGCACTTGGCGGCGTTGGCGAAGAGCGGGCGCATGGCCTTGGTCTTCGTGTAGGGCAGGCTTTCAAACTTTTCGGTGAAGCGCGCCCAGGAGGCGTCGGAATAGATGCTCAGGCAGGAGTCCATGCCCATGGTGACATAAAACGTGTCGCCGAGCTCCTCGCGCAGCTTCGCGGGGATAAAGAGCCGCCCCTTGGCGTCGATCGTGTGCTGATACTGACCCGTCACGGCGGCTGACCCCCTTTTTCTGTGCATTTTCGCATACAGAGGGCACGAAAGCGCGGCCTTTTCTTCATTTTGGAAAAAGCCGTGCCGCGTCCGATCTGATGCTTATGTGGGAAAGTAAGCCATTTTCATGGTATGATACACCACTTTCCCCCACCCTTGTTTTGAGTATACGAGATTCACATAAAAAATGCAAGCAGAAATTTCCCTGAGATTTCAAGCCTTTTACCGCTTTTTCCTGTGAAAATTCGGCCAGTGCACCGTATTTTTAAAACGCATGTTCTACTTTGGTTTTGGTTAAAAAAGGGCCGCCACAATATCTTGTGGCGGCCCTTTATGCTATGCCCAAATATAGATTATGTCTACCGATCATGTCGGTTTTTGTCACTTTTGACAAAATTTTATCCGTTCTGTGTCTGCTTTTCAGCTGACTGTGCCAGCTCCTCGCGGCGCTTCTGCATCTGCTCGGCAGAGGCGGCGCGGAAGCGCACGCGGGACTGCTTGACCTCCTCGAGCGCCATCTGGATGGCCTCCTCGGTGCGGCGCAGCGCATCCTCGGTGTACTCGTTGGCCACGCGGTACATTTCGCGCGAGCGGTCCTCGGCCTTTTTGATGATCTCGTGGCTCTTTTCGCGGGCGATACCGAGCACCTCGGTCTCGGAGACCTTGTTCTTCGCGTCCTGCTCGGCCTGCTGCATCATGCGCTCGACGTCGCGCTTGGCGGCCTTGACATAGTCCTCCTTTGCGCGGATGAGCTCCTGCGCGCGGGAAAGCTCCACCGGGAGCTGGGCGCGAATCTCGTCGAGCAGGTCGAGCGCCTCGTCGCGGTTCAGAATGCACTTGTCGCTCGTCAGCGGCGCGTTCTTCGCGCCGTCGATCATCTCGTAAAGCATATCCAAAAGATGCTGCACATCATTGTTCGCCATGGTCTTCTCTCCATCCTTTCACAAGCTCCGCCGCGCGCAGCGGCATATATTTTTCAAGGTCTTGTCCGTATTTGATCATCTCGCGCACCATCGTGGAGCTGATGTGCTGAAACTTCGGCTCCGCGACCAGCAGCACCGTTTCGAGCGCGCCGTCCGACACATCGCGATAGATGAGCGAAAGCTGCTGCTCGGCGTCAAAATCCACGCTGTTGCGCACGCCGCGCACGAGAAACTGCGCGTTTTTGCGCAGCGCGTAGTCGGTCAGAAGTCCGCCGCCGAGCTCAGCTTCCACATTGGGGAACTCCTCGACGCTCGCGCGCATGAGCGCGAGCTTCTGCTCGTCGGTGAACATCGGGTGCGTCTTCGTCCCGTTCGGCACGATGGACACATACACGCGGTCAAAGAGCTTCGATGCGCGCGCGATAATGTCCTGATGCCCGATCGTCACAGGGTCGAACGAGCCGGGAAACACTGCGATTCTCATGCCTCTTCCTCCACCGCGCGGTGATAGATGCTCACCTTGATCTTGCCGTAGCGGTACTCGCGATACAGTCCGTACGGCGCGGGAAGCTCGGGAAGCGTCTGGTTCTGCGGACTTTCCGCGACCATTATACCATGGGGTGATAAAATGTCAAACTGCGCGATCTTTTCCATCGCCTGCTCCAAAAGTCCGCTTTCGTACGGCGGATCGAGGAAGATGATGTCGAACCTCCCGCTCTGCGTGCCGAGCGCGGCGAGCGAATCACCGCAGATGACCTGCGCGTTTTCTTCCAGATGGCACAGCGCGAGATTTTCGCGCACGAGCTTGACCGCGTCTGCACGCTTGTCAACAAAAAGCGCGCTTTTTGCCCCACGCGAGAGCGCCTCGATGCCGAGCTGCCCCGTGCCCGCAAAAAGATCGAGCACGCGCGCATCCTCCACGTCGAACTGGATACAATTAAAAATACTTTCCTTGACCTTGTCGGTCGTCGGGCGGGTCTCCATGCCCTTGAGCTCGCCCAGCCGCCGTCCGCGCGCCGAGCCTGTGATAACTCTCATGTTTATCCCTCCGCAGCGCCCAAAGCGGGCGCAATGAACTCGTTAGTTTCCATAATACGTGAATTTCCGTTTATTTTCAATAGAGTCCTTGACATTTTCCCGCATTTTACGCAAAATATTTTCTCTTGTTATTCTGCACCGCTTCGTATATAATGATATAGTCATATCATATCGACCAGGGAGAAAGGAGTATCTTCCATGATCAGGCTACAAACCGAAAAGGGCGAAGTCAGCATTTCCGACGCTGCCCTGTCTAATATCACCGGCGCCGCGGCCACGAGCTGCTTTGGTGTCAAGGGCATGGCCTACCGCTCGATGACCGACGGGCTCGTCCACCTGCTGCGCCGCGAGGCGATGAGCAAGGGCGTGCGCATCATTCCCCACGAAGAAGGGGACATTTCCATCGAGCTGCACATCGTTGTGGAGCACGGCGTGAACATCGCCGCCGTCTGCCGCTCCATCATCAATCAGGTGCGCTATATGGTCAGCGAAAACACCGGCGCAAGCATCCGCAGCATCGACGTTTGCGTCGACAGCATGAATATGTAAAAACCGAGGAGGACATCATCCTATGCACGATACCATCAATGGTGCCATGTTCAAGGAGATGCTGCTCTTCGGCACCGTCTCCATCGCACAGGCACAGCAAGCTATCAATGATTTGAATGTATTCCCCGTTCCCGACGGCGACACGGGCACGAACATGAGTCTTACCATCCAGACCGCGGCGCAGGAGCTCAAGAAGATCGAGCCCGCGACGGTCGATCAGGCCGCCTCTGTCACGGCGTCCGCGCTGCTGCGCGGCGCGCGCGGCAACTCCGGCGTCATTCTGTCGCTTCTCTTCCGCGGCATCGCCAAGGAGCTCAAGGGCTGCAAGGAGGCCGACGGCGCGGCGTTTGCCGCCGCGCTTCAGGAGGGTGTCGCCGCGGCGTATAACGCCGTGATGAAGCCCGCCGAGGGCACGATCCTGACCGTTTCGCGTCTCGCTGCCGAGCGCGCCGTGAACGCGGCCGAGGAGCACAACAGCGTCGAGTACGTCATCGAGCAGGCCATCGCCCAGGGCGAGATCACGCTCGCGCAGACGACTGACATGAACCCCGTTCTCAAAAAGGCCGGCGTCGTCGACGCGGGCGGCAAGGGCTTCCTGCTGATTCTCGGCGGTATGCTCAGCGCCCTGCGCGGCGAGGAGCGCCCCGAGCTCACCGAAGAGAATGCACAGGAGAAGGCCGATTTTGCCATGCTCAACGAAGAGGACATCACCTTCACGTTCGACACCGTATTCATCGTCCGCAAGAGCGGACGCAGCATTGAGCCGTTCCGCCGCTTCCTCGACGGCATCGGCGATTCGCTCGTCATCGGCGAGGACGACGAGGCTTTCAAAGTCCACGTTCACACCGACATTCCGGGCGAGGCGCTGACCGAGGCGCAGAAGTACGGCACGCTCGAGCTCGCGAAGATCGAGAACATGCGCACGCAGGCCCAGCAGCTTGCCGCGGGCGGCAAGGCCCAGTCCACCGACGACCTTGAGGCCATCGAGCAGGAGCTCGAAGCCGCCGAGCACGAAAATGCCGGTGAAGCCGAGCCCGAAAAGGACTTTGGCTTCCTCGCGGTCTGCGCGGGTAAGGGCCTTGCGAACGTCTTCACCGACCTTGGCGCCGACGGCGTCATCAGCGGCGGACAAACTATGAATCCCTCGACCGAGAGCATCCTCAAGGAGATCAAAAAGGTCCCCGCGCACACCGTTTTCGTGCTGCCGAACAACAAGAACATCATCATGGCCGCACAGCAGTGCATCGGCCTGACGGAGAAGACCGTCGTGGTCATCCCAACCGCCTCCATCCCGCAGGGCGTGAGCGCGATGATGGCCGTCGATCCCGACATGAGCGACGCAGACGCCATCGCCAAGGCGATGACGGACGCCGCGCAGTGCGTCTCCACCGCGCAGATCACCTACGCCGCGCGCAATTCCGATTTTGACGGCTTCGACATCCACGAGGGCGATTATCTGGCACTTCTGGACGGCAAGCTGCTCGGCACCGACCGCGACGTCTCCGCGCTGCTCGACGGGCTCTCCGACGAGGCAGCGTCCCGCGAAGCGGAGTTCATCACCGTCTTCTACGGCGAGGATGTGAATGAAGAGGACGCGCACAAGGCTTGCGACGCCTTCACCCGCAAGTGCCCGGATGCCGAGGTCAATCTGATCTGCGGCGGCCAGCCGGTCTATTACTATATCATCTCGATCGAATGACCCAAGCACAGCAAAGCGGAGCAGGATTTCTCCTGCTCCGCTTTTTTCTGCCCGTCAGACGTTCATCTTCCGCCCGAGGAGCTTCATCAAGAGCTCTGCGTGGCGGTATTCGTCTTCGCTCATCGCCGCAAACAGCTTGCTGAGGCACAGGTCCAGTGTCTCCTCTCCCGCGCGGGCGTAATTGTAGCCCGCACAGGCCTCCGCATGGTAGAGGCTGCGCAGCAGCGCGCAGAGGTCGCACGTATCCGGCTGCTCCACGCACACGCGCGGGCAGTATGCCTTGCCGGTGATTAAGTAGATCGCGGCAGCCAGATCGCGCGCGTGGCGCTTCTCGTCCTCGCTCAGCGCGCGGAAGGCTCGCGCCATCTCGCGCCGCGGCGTGCACGAGGAGAGATACGCGTACACCTGCGCGTCGCCAAGTTCCTCGCGCAGAAAGCCCTGCAGCACCTCGACCGATACGCTTGCCTCGCTGCCCATGCAGCAAGGGTTCGCCTCCGCGCCCGGGAGCGTGAGCTCGCTATCCTGTGCGCTCATCTGTGTGTTTGCATTGTCCGCCATCGGGTACGGGTCCTCCCCCGGCGCGACGCGCTTCCACACCTCGCGGCATGCTTCATAGTCGCAGGCGCAGGGCTTTTTTATTTCCGTCATGTTCTTCTTCCCCTTTCCGGAACGGTTCTCGTCTCTATCCTATGCGTGCATTTTTCAGGCGTGCAGAGCCGATATTTCCCTATTTCCCGCAGGGAAAAAGAAAATCTTGAAAATCGCACCTCTCTCGTTGATTTTTTCCATTTTTTCTGGTAAACTACATTTGTTTTGTATTTTTGTGCATTTTGTTGCATTTGCAACTTTTCATTCTCTGCCATCCGGTTCATACTAAAGACAAGCAATGGCAGTTTCTGTAAGGAGGTCTTCTTTTCATGCTGGAACTGAAGCACATCACCTATACCGTCTCCACCCCTGAGGGAGAGCAGACGATCTTAAACGACATTTCCATCGACATTCCTGACCGCAAGCTCATCGTCTTCACCGGCCCCAACGGCGGCGGCAAGACGACGCTCGCCAAGGTCATCATGGGCCTTGTCACGCCGACGGGCGGCCAGATCCTCTTCAACGGTCAGGACATCACGCACCTTGGCATCACCGAGCGTGCGAAACTCGGCATCAGCTACGGCTTTCAGCAGCCGCCGCGCTTCAAGGGCATCACGGTGCGCAACCTTCTGACCATCGCCTCGGGCGATGCAAACCTCAGCAAGGACAAGTGCTGCAAGTACCTCACGCAGGTAGGCCTCTGCGCCAACGACTATCTCGACCGCGAGGTCGACGTCTCCCTCTCCGGCGGCGAGGTCAAGCGCATCGAGATCGCAACGCTCCTTGCCCGCGGCAGCGAGCTGATGATCTTCGACGAGCCTGAGGCCGGCATCGACCTGTGGAGCTTCGCCCGCCTGACTGAGACGTTCGAGCAGCTGCGCCAGCGCGAGCTTGCGACGATGATCATCATCTCGCATCAGGAGCGCATCATCCAGCTCGCCGACGAGATCGTCGTCGTGGGCGGCGGCGAGCTCAAGCACCGCGGCAGCACAGAAGAAATTTTCCCGCTCATCATGGCGGACACGCTGGGCTCCTGCCCGGTGCTGAACAAGTAAGGAGGTAGTACACAATATGATCACCGAAATCGACGCTTCCCTGCTTGAAAAGATCGCCGACCTGACGGGCAAGCCCGTCGGCGCGTTCAACATTCGAAAGGACAGCGGATGCGAGGCGCGCCAGTCCACCGAGCACATCGCCATCGACCCGCAGCCCGAGGGTAAAAGCGGCATCATCATCCGCATCAAGGACGGTACGAAGGGCGAGCAGTGCCACATCCCCGTCATCATCAGCAAGAGCGGCGTGACCGAAATGGTCTACAACGACTTCTACGTCGGCGAAAACTGCGACGTCGACATCGTCGCAGGCTGCGGCATCCACAACTCCGGCTGCAACGAGAGCCGCCACGACGGCGTCCACACGTTCTACATTGGCAAAAACTCCCACGTGCGCTACTCGGAAAAGCACTACGGCGAGGGCGACGGCAGCGGCACGCGCGTGATGAACCCCACCACCATCGTCTACCTCGACGAGGGCGCGAGCATCCAGATGGAGACCGTGCAGATCCGCGGCATCGACTCCACCGTGCGCAAGACGAAGATCGTCTGCGGCAAGGGCGCCGAGGCCGTCATCACCGAGCGCCTTCTCACTCACGGCAAACAGCACGCCGAGAGCGACATGGAGATCGAGCTCAACGGCGAAGATGCGCGCGGCCGCGTCATCTCCCGCTCTGTCGCGCAGGATGAGTCCAAGCAGATCTTCCACCCCGTGGTCGTCGGCAACAGCAAGTGCTTCGGCCATGTGCAGTGCGACTCGATCATCATGGGCAAGGCCACGATCGAATCCATCCCCGCCATCACCGCGAATTCGACCGACGCGCAGCTCATCCACGAGGCTGCCATCGGCAAGATCGCAGGCGACCAGCTCTTAAAGCTCCAGACCCTTGGTCTCACCGAGGAGGAGGCCGAAGACACGATTCTCAAGGGCTTCCTCGCCTGAAAAATTTGATAGGAACCGACGAAAAAGCGCGACGCCCGAGATCGGGCATCGCGCTTTTTCTGTTGCTGTGTTGGTTCAATCGGTGAAATCAGGATAACCGTCTTTGAGAGACTCATCGTAGATCGCACGCTCGCCGCCGATGAATTTGGGACGCGTCCGCGCGGCCAGCACAATGGCCTGACCGATGCGGTTCTGCTTCAAGCGAACGGGAACGGCGACCTTTTTGAGGTGCATGCCGATCAGCGTGCCGCCGATGTCAAGTCCGGCGTCGGCGTGTATCTCTTCGAGCGCCACGGGATGGCGGAACGCTTTGTACGCGGCCGTCGCAAACGAGCTGCCCGCCTTGGGCTGAGGCAGGACGTTGACGATCTCGCCGTTCGGCACAGCCTCGTGCTCCACGATCAGCGCGCGGTTCAAATGCTCGCAGCACTGGGCGGCAAGATACACGCCCATGGGCGAAAATACGCTGGAGAGCCCTCGGAAGATGGCGTCCGCCACCTCCGGCGTCGACCAGCTGCCGACCTGATGGCCCACGACCTCGCTCGTGCTGCAGCCGATGACGACGATCTGTCCGCGGCGCAGATGTGCGATCTCCGCAAGCTCGCGCGCCGCCTCTGCCGCCTCCTGCTCCGCCTGTTCCACCAGACGATGATTTTCTACCTCATGTACGATTCCCGCCATGATCTGACACCTCTTTAGAAATTTATTATGCCAGCTTCTCCGTCACCTTGGCGCGCTCAAGCACCGTGACCAGCAGCACGCCGACCACGAGGCCGACCGCACCCTGGAAGATGTTGCCGGGGATGCTTGCCGCAGCGGCAAGGCCTTTGCCCAGCAGGAGAGAAGCGTAGCCGAAATAGCCGAGCACCATGATGATCTCGCTCACAACGCCGCCGGCGATGCGGGAGGTCGCAGTGCGGCCCATCTTTTCATACATCAGCGCAGCGACCAGCGCCATCACGCCCTTGATGACCAGGGTGCCCGGAGCGTAGTGCGCATAGCCGAGGAAAATGTCTGCCAGCATCGAGCCGATGCCGCCCGCCGCAAAGCCATACCAGGGGCCCAGCAGCCAGCCGGACAGCAGCACGAAGCAGTCGCCCAGGTTCACATAGCCCTGCATCGGAGAGGGGATCTGCACGACCATCGTCGCCACGCAGACAAGCGCCGCAAGCAGTGCGGCAAGGACAAGCTTTCTGATCTTTTTATCGTTCATGATTGGGTGCTCCTTTGTTTTGGTTGTTGGCCGTATTATATCCCGTCCTGGTATTATTCATATAGTCAAAACAAAACAAATTATGCAGACCAGATTTGCCCTAAGCTGGAAAAAAGCGGCGCAGCCAGAGCTGCGCCGCACATTGGGAAGGATTTAGTCCTCCTTGGTCTCCTCGGCTTCGGAAGGCTCCTTGGGTTCCTCCGCAGCGGGCGCTTCCTCTTCCGCGTCCTTCTCGATGGTCACCTCGATGATGGGCTCCTGCGCCTTCTTGGCAGCGGCAGCCTCAGCCTTGGCGGCCTCGTAAGCGGCGAGCTTCTCCTGAGAGGCCTTGATGGCCGCGACGATATCGGCGACCGCTTCGGGCGCGTCACCCTCGAGCGTGGAGACATACCACTCGCCGATGGCGCGGTAGTTCTTGTCCATGCTGCGGCGCTCAGATGCCATCTCATACTCGGTCTTGGCCTTATCGGCAACGGCATTTGCCTTTTCACCGGCAACGGCCGCGACCTGCTGTGCCTTCTCAGTCGCCACGAACGCGACGTCCTGAACCTTCTTGCTGAAGTTATCGAAAAATGCCATAATACTTTCTCCTTTCAAACCGTGTCCTCGGGTTTGTTATTGACAGTATAAGCTACCGGGGCTTTCATTTCAATGGATAATTTACGACAAAAGTATAAATTTTTTGTGACAGCGTTCACTTTTTCTCGACCCAGCCCTGCGCGCAGCCGACGGCGCGCTTCCAGCCGCGGTACAGCTCCTCACACTCGTACTGCGCCCGCTCGGGGGTGAAGACGCGCTCGCTGCACCGGAGAGTGCTCAGCTCGTCCAAGTCCTTCCACACGCCCGCGGCCAGACCCGCGAGCGATGCCGCGCCAAACGCCGTCGTCTCGACCATCGCGGGCCGGTCGACCGGAATGCGCAGCAAATCCGCCTGAAACTGCATCATCAAATCGCTGACGCTCGCGCCGCCGTCGACACGCAGAAGGGAGATCTCGCAGCCGGCGTCCTGCCGCATGGCGGTCATCAGGTCGGTGACCTGATAGGCGATGGATTCGAGCACTGCGCGGGCGAAGTGCGCCTTCGTCGTGCCGCGCGTGATGCCCACGACGCAGCCGCGCGCATACATATCCCAATACGGCGCACCGAGGCCCGTGAACGCGGGCACTAAGTAAATGCCGCCGCTGTCGGGAACGGATTCTGCCAGAATGTCGCACTCGTGCGAGGTCGAAATGACTTGCAGCTCGTCGCGCAGCCATTGAATGGCCGAGCCCGCGTTGAAGACGCTGCCCTCGAGCGCGTAGGTCGTCTCGCCGTTTAAGCTCCAGCCCACCGTCGTCACCAGTCCCGCGCGCGAGCGCACCGGCGCGCCGCCGACGTTCATCAGCGTGAAGCAGCCCGTGCCGTAGGTGTTCTTCGCCTGTCCGCGCGTAAAGCAGCCCTGCCCGAACAGCGCCGCCTGCTGGTCACCCGCCGCGCCGCAGATCGGCACGCCCGCGAGCTCTTCGAGCCCTTCGATGCCCTCCGCCACCGTGCCGTAGACCTCGGAGTTGGACACGGGACGCGGCAGAATGTTCATCGGAATGTCCAGCAGCGCGCAGAGCTCTTCATCCCACGAAAGCGTGTGGATGTTGAAGAGCATCGTGCGGCTGGCGTTCGAGTAGTCCGTCACGTGGACCTTGCCGCCCGTCAGCCTCCAGATGAGCCATGTCTCCACCGTACCGAATAAAATTTCGCCGCGCTCGGCCCTTTCCCGCGCGCCGGGGACGTGGTCGAGCAGCCACTTGATCTTCGTCGCGGAAAAGTAGGCGTCGATGTGCAATCCTGTTTTCTCGGCCACAAGCTCGCTCACGCCGCGCTTTTCGCGAAGGGCATCCGCGATGTCCGCCGTGCGGCGGCACTGCCAGACGATGGCGTTGTGGATGGGCTCGCCCGTCGCGCGATCCCAAAGAATCGTCGTCTCGCGCTGGTTCGTGATGCCGATCGCCGCGACCGCGCGGCCAAGGCCCGATTCGCGCAAGGCCTGCGCGGCAACGGCGCGCTCGCTCTCCCAGATCTCGTTCGGGTCGTGCTCGACCCAGCCGGGCTGCGGATAATACTGCTGAAACGGCTGCTGCGCGTGTCCGCCGACGCTGCCGTCGCGCCCGAACAGAATGGCGCGCGAGCTGGTCGTCCCCTGATCGAGCGCCAAAATATACCGCTGCATGAAGATACCCCCTTGTTCATTTGGACCGCCTTATGCTATACTAATGAATAAGATTATATCATGCAGGAGGGTTTTGCGCCATGGCTATTTGCAGGGAATTTTACTTTCCCTCGTCGGACGGCTCCTCGCGCATTCACGCGGCGGAGTGGACACCCGAGAGCGGTGAGATCATCGGCGTTTTACAGATCGCGCACGGCGTGGCGGAATACGGCATGCGCTACGCGCCGTTTGCCGAATTCATGACCGAGCACGGCTTTGCCGTCGTGGCGAACGACCACCTCGGCCACGGCCTTTCCGCCGAGAAGGATGCCGACACGCTCTATTTCGGCCCGCGCGACGGCTGGAAGCATGTTGTGGACGACATGTACGCCCTGCGCTGCCGCACGAAGGAAAAATATCCCAATGTTCCCTATTTTCTCATGGGCCACTCGATGGGCTCGTTTTTAACGCGCACCTATCTCATCTGCTACCCCGGCACCGTTGACGCCGCCATCATCATGGGCACGGGGCATCAGTCCCCCGCGATCGTCGCGGGCGGGCGCGCCATCGCCAAGGCCGCGGGCAAGCGCCACGGCTTCAAGGCGCACTCTCCGCGCGTGGAGGCGCTGGCTTTCGGTGCTTACAACAAGGCGTTCGCGCCCAACCGCACGGAGGTCGACTGGCTCAGCGCGAGCGACAACAATGTTGACGCCTACATTGCCGACCCCCTCTGCGGTCAGAAGGCGAGCATCGGCCTCTTCTACGAGATGCTCGGCGGCATCCGCTTCATCAGCACGCCGAAAAACATCGCGTCGATGAACCGCAACACGCCCATTCTCTTCATCTCCGGCGACAAGGACCCTGTCGGCGAGATGGGCAAGGGCGTCAGGCGCGCATACGAGGCCTTCCGCCGCGCCGGCGTGCGCGACGTGGAGCTGAAGCTCTACAAGGGCCTGCGGCACGAGATTCTGAACGAAGACTGCCGTGCCGTGGTCTATAACGACCTGTGGAGCTGGATCGAAAAACATTTATGAATAAAGTCAGGAAGGCGAACCGTCAGGCGGTTCGCCTTCTTTTACTTCGGAGCAACGTTTGCGGCGTCAAAGCGTCGATATCGTGCGTCGTGAGCAGGACGCGCGCGGTCAGGATGCCGTCAAGCGTGACGAGGAACACCGCCAGCGCCGCGGCCCACTCTGGAAGCAGTGCGGCATAGCCCTCCAGAACCGGCTGCACATACCGCACGGCGAGCATCGACAATATTCCCCAGCAGATGGAAAACGGCAGGCAGATGCGGCCGTTCACGTCGCATTTGGTCGAAGAATAGTCCCAGAACTGCACTTGAAACAGCCTTTCATAGCCCCAGTGCACGGCGTATTCCATCGCCGTCGCCGCGAGCATACCGAGCAAGATCTGCTCCCACGCGCCGGGGAGCTTTTCCGCCCCCAGCAATAAAATCGTGACCATTGCAAAGCCGTACACCGGACACAGCGGCAGGAACACGAAGCACCGCCGCAGCCGGTGGCTCGATCTCGTCGCTGCGGCGAAGAGCTTTTCCAGGCAATACCCCAAAAAGCTGTAAGCAAACCAGTACCAGATATGATCCATTTCTTCCTCCGCGTCCGTTTTTTTCAGTATGGCCCGCGCAGATGGAAAAATGCGTGCCGCGCGCGTTGCAAAGCGCGGCGAATCATGGTAAAATGACAAAAAATCGACAGGAGAACACAACTATGCCTGATACCTGGGAAGCTCTGGAACACGACTGTAAAAATTGCCGCGAATGCTCGCTGTGGGAGACGCGCACGAACGTCGTCTTCGGCGTCGGCAATCAGAATGCTGAAGTTTTATTCATCGGCGAAGGCCCCGGCGCGAACGAGGATGCGCAGGGCGTGCCATTCGTCGGCAGGGCCGGTCATCTGCTCGACGACATGCTCGAGATCATCGGCCTCAAGCGCGACGATGTGTATATCGCCAACATCGTCAAGTGCCGCCCGCCGGAAAACCGCGACCCGCTCGGCGTGGAGCAGGACGCCTGCATCGGCTATCTTCGCCGTCAGGTCGCGCTGCTGCGGCCGAAGATCATCGTCTGCCTCGGGCGCATCGCGGCCATGCGCATCATCAAGCCCGACTTCAAGATCACGCGCGAGCACGGGCAGTGGTTTGAAAAGAACGGCTTTCAGATGATGGCCGTCTATCACCCCGCGGCACTGCTGCGCGATCCGCGCCGCAGGCCCGAGTCGTTTGAGGATTTCAAGGGCTTACAGCAGAAGATCAATGAGCTTTGCGAACACACCCATGCCGTTTCCTAATGCAAATAGCATACTTTTCGGTGCTGTGCCCTGCCAAATTCCTACATAAATAGTGTTTTTTGGATAAAAATGCTATTGACGGCCATTTTTGTGTGTGCTATATTACTACCATCCTTTTTGAAAGGACTTGGAGCTTGAGTGATGAAGACTGTTGTAAGCAACGTTGCATATCGCTTTTACTATTACTCTTACTTTTACTTTAAGGACAAGGTAAGAGCGATTTGTGATGCCCGTAGCTGAAAGGTCTTTCGAACCAACACTTGAAGGTCACTTCAAAAAGAGTTGAGTCAAGGAACCCGCCGTATGGACCACAAGTCCTTACAGCGGGTTTTATTGTTATCAGCGAGAAATAAAAATTGGAGGAAAAAAAGCATGAACACCAAACGCATCATTTCTCTTGTTGCCTCTCTTGCCCTCGTTCTCAGCCTGAGCGTGGGTCTGACCGGCTGCGGCGATAAGGCCGCACAGGACGACAATCAGGGCAGCACCGACGGCGAAGGCACGAAGTACACCGTCGGCATCTGCCAGCTCGTGCAGCACGAGGCACTCGACGCTGCCACCCAGGGCTTCATCGACGCGCTGAATGAGGCGCTGCCCGGCCAGGTCGAATTCCAGAACAAGAACGCTTCCGGCGACAGCGCCAACTGCTCCACCATCGTCAACGGCTTCGTTTCCGACGGCGTTGACCTCATCATGGCGAACGCCACCGGCGCGCTGACCGCCGCCGCTGCCGCCACGAGCGACATTCCCATCCTCGGCACCTCCATCACCGCTTACGGCGTCGCGCTCGACCTCGATGACTTCAACGGCACTGTCGGCGGCAACATCTCCGGCACCTCCGACCTCGCTGACCTCGAGGCTCAGGCCAACATGATCACCGAGTGGTTCCCCGATGCCACGAAGGTCGGCCTGCTATTCTGCTCCGCCGAGCCCAACTCCCGCTACCAGATCGGAGAGGTCGCCAGGTGCCTCTCCGATAAGGGCATTGAAACGAAGGAATTTGCCTTTACCGACACCAACGACGTCGCTTCCGTCACGCAGTCCGCTGCCGACTACTCCGACGTTGTCTACGTCCCCACCGATAACACCGCCGCTTCCAACACCGAGGCCATCGCAAACGTTCTCGTTCCCGCGGGCGTGCCTGCCATCTGCGGCGAAGAGGGCATCTGCAAGGGCTGCGGCGTCGCGACCCTCTCCATCAGCTACTATGACCTCGGCGTGACCACCGGTAAGATGGCCGCCAAGATCCTGACCGGCGAGGCCGACATCTCCGAGATGCCCATCGAGTTCACCGAGGCCACCCCGAAGTACAACGCCTCCATGTGCGAGACGCTCGGCATCGAGCCTCTCGAGGGCTACACTGCCATCGAAGAGTAATCTGATCACATCCCCCCGCAGGCAGGGACGGGCTTAGCCCGTTCCTGCCTCAACAAGAGATAGGAGGAGAGAACCCATGAGTTTTCTTTCGTCGCTGATGAACGCCCTGCCCGGCGCTGCCGCACAGGGTCTCGCCTGGGGCATTATGGCCATCGGCGTTTACATCACCTTCCGCATTCTGGACGTGGCGGACCTGACCGTCGACGGCTCGCTGGCAACCGGCGGCGCTGTCTGCGTCATGCTGATCCGCGGCGGCTTCAATCCCTGGATCGCCCTGCTGTGCGCGATGCTCGCCGGTATGCTGGCAGGCCTCGTCACCGGTCTTTTCCACACGCGCTGCGGTATTCCGGCCATTCTCGCCGGTATCCTGACGCAGCTTGCGCTGTATTCGATCAATCTGCGCATCATGGACAGCAAGGCAAACCAGGCACTCAGCGTTGATAAATATCCGCTGCTGCTTTCGCAGCGCTATGTGCGCGAGCTCTCGATGAACAATCCCCTGCCGCTGCTGCTTCTCTTCACAGCCGCGGTCATCGCCATCCTGTACTGGTTCTTCGGCACGGAGAAGGGCAGCTCGCTGCGCGCGACCGGCGCAAACCCCCACATGGCGCGCGCACAGGGCATCAACACGAACTCGAATATCGTGCTTGGCCTGATGGTCTCGAACGGTCTTGTCGCCCTCTCCGGCGCGCTGCTGGCGCAGTATCAGGGCTCGAGCGACATCAACATGGGCCGCGGCGCCATCGTCATCGGCCTTGCCGCCGTCATCATCGGCGAGGTCATCTTCGGCAAGATCTTCACGAACTTCGGCCTCACGCTGCTGGCCGTTTCCATCGGCGCGATCATCTACTACATCGTGCTCCAGATCGTGCTGCAGCTCGGTCTGAACACCAACGACTTAAAGCTCATCACGGCGCTGATCGTGGCGGTCTTCCTCGCCATCCCCTACTGGAAGAGCAAGATGTTCCGCCGCAAGGTGCAGCCCCAGAGCGCAAAGAACGGAGGCAACGGCCATGCTTGAACTCAAGGAACTTTATAAGACCTTCAACCCCGGCACCATCAACGCCAAGACCGCGCTGAACGGCCTGAGTCTGACGCTGAACGACGGCGACTTCGTCACCGTCATCGGCGGCAACGGCGCGGGCAAGTCCACGATGCTCAACGCCATCGCGGGCGTGTTTCCGGTGGACTCCGGCTCCATCCTCATCGACGGGCAGGACGTCACCAAGCTGCCTGAGCACAAGCGCGCCGCGCTGCTCGGGCGCGTGTTCCAGGACCCGATGATGGGCACCGCCCCGACCATGATGATCGAGGAGAATCTGGCGCTCGCCGCCCGGCGCGGGCAGCGCCGCGGCCTCAAGTGGGGCATCACGCCGCTTGAGCGCGCGGACTACAAGGAGCTGCTTCGCACCCTCGACCTCGGTCTGCAGGACCGCCTGACAAGCAAGGTCGGCCTGCTTTCCGGCGGTCAGCGTCAGGCGCTGACGCTGCTGATGGCCTCGCTCAAGCAGCCGAAGCTGCTGCTGCTCGACGAGCACACCGCGGCGCTCGACCCCAAGACGGCCGCCAAGGTGCTCGCGCTCTCCGACCAGATCGTGCAGGAGAATCGGCTCACGACGCTGATGATCACGCACAACATGAAGGACGCCATCGCGCACGGCAACCGCCTCATCATGATGGACGCGGGCCGCGTGGTGGTGGACATCTCCGGCGAGGAAAAGAAAAAGCTGACCGTGCCCGACCTGCTCGCGCTCTTCTCCAGCGCCAGCGGCTCGACTGAGGCGAACGACAAGCTGCTGCTTTCCTGACGGATTTCCGCTTCTTTTTTGTTGAAAAACAGGGCATGACCTGTTAAAATTACCGTTGGCCGGTGGTTTAGCCTCCTCCCGGTCAACGGTATTTTCCTGTCAAGCGAAGGGGAGAACGCAATGAACGGCATTCAGGTGAAGAACCTTGTCAAGACCTATACCACGCAGAGCACCGACATCATTCTCAACGGCGCGAAGCGCCCCTCGACGACGCGCACCGTGCTCCACGGCGTGTCGGTCGATTTTCCCGCGGGGAAGCTCACGGCGATCCTGGGGCGGAGCGGCTGCGGAAAGAGCACGCTGCTGCGGCTCATCGACGGAACGAAGGACGCGCCCGACTCCGGCGAGATCGTGATGCCGGAGGGCTGGCGCTGCGCGCTGCTCTCGCCCGATCCCTATGTGATCACATGGACGTCGGTGGAGCGCAACGTCGCGATGGCGGCGGGCGCGGGCCGCACGCCGGAGGAGCGGCTGGAGCTGGCGAAGAAGCTCGTGAAGCTCGTGCGGCTGGAGGATTACGCCGACATGACGCCCGTGGAGCTGTCCACCGGGATGCGCCAGCGGCTCGGGCTTGCCCGCGTGCTCGCCAGTCAGGCGCAGGTGCTGCTGATGGACGAGCCGTTCGCCTCGCTCGACTTCATCACGCGCGGCGAGCTGCAAGCGGAGCTGCTGGACATTCAGAAGGAGCTGCAAAAGACCATTCTGCTCGTGACGCATCAGCTTGACGAGGCGCTGCTGCTCGCGCAGAAGATCGTCGTGCTGCACGCGGACAGCTCGGTGCGTGTGTGGGAGCTGGAGCTGCCGTATCCGCGCGACCTGACGAGCCCGCAGCTCGCCGCGCTGCGCGAGGAGATCACCGCCGAGTGCAGGAAGGACTAAAGAAAAACCGCTTGACCGAGATCGGCCAAGCGGTTTTTTTATGAAGGGAAGGGCGCTATGCGCCCATGATGAGCGGCACGAGCAGCGCGGAGAAAAGACAGGCTGCCATGCCGGTCGTGAACGAGTAGGGCAGCGTCTCGGCGCTGCAGGAGCGCTCGACGATGGGCAGGCATACGTCCATCGCGCACGTTCCGGGCAGCGTGACGGCCTCGATGCAGCCGATCTTCGACGCGGCGAGCGGAAGAAGAATGATGCCGAGCGTTTCGCGCAGCACGTTGTGCAGGAACGACACCGCGCCCGCGACCGCGTGGCCCGCGCCGGAAATGACGCTCGGCGCGAGCGTGTACCAGCCGAAGCCCGCGCTGATGGCGAGCCCCTCCCGCAGCGTCATGGGGGAGAGGAACGAGTAGACCACGCCCGCGAGCAGCGAGCCGGCGACCATCGCCAGCGGCACGAGAACGATGCCGAGTCCCGCGCCGCGCAGCATGGCTTTGAGCTTGCCCTCCAGCCCCATACCGAAGCCGACGAAGGCGAGCAGCAGGCACAGTCCGACGACGAGCCAGCTGCCGGACACGGCCTGAAAGGCGTCCGGGTCGGTGACGCGCGGAACGACAAAATAGCCGAGCAGCATTCCCGCCGCGACCATCGCGAAGATGATGAGCGAGGTTTTGGAGCCGGAGGCGTCCGCGTGTGCGGCAGCGGACGGCACCGCCGCCGTTTTCTCCGCGCCGCGGGGCAGGGCATTGCGGTCGATGTGCAGCGCACGGCGCACGGCGAACGCGCCGAGCATACTGAACGCCATCGTCAGCGCGGTGACGAGCAGCGCCTGCACGCCGATGACGCCGAGGTTGTCCGTCACCTCGCGGTTCGCGCCCATGCGCAGACCCATCACGAAAACGAGCGCGTAGACGCTGACGCTCAGCAGCGTATTGACAAAGCCGAGACGGTCGGCGTAGCGGCGCAGGCGCGAGGCGAGCAGGTAGCAGGCGATCATGACCGACCAGTAGAGGGCGAGCGAGGCCATAGGGAGTATCTTCCTTTCAAAAAAGAGGGCGGCGTTTTGCGCCGCCCTCCGTTTGCGTTATGAGGCTGTGCGGTCAGGCGAGGGTCTTGACCCACGCGCTGTATTTCTCGAGGTTCGCGTCGCGCTCCGCGGCGTCCGCGCCCTTGGTGAGGATATAGACCTTGATCTTCGGCTCCGTGCCGCTGGGCCGGACGACGATGTGCGAGCCGTCGGTCAGCTCAAAGCGCAGGACGTTCGAGCCGGAGAGCGGCATCGGCGTGACCGCGCCGGTCGCGGCGTCGCGCACCGTACCGTCGGAATAGTCCTTGTACTGCGCGACCGTTACGCCGCCGATCTTGACCGGAGGCTGCGCGCGCAGCGACTGCATGAGCGCCGCCATTTTCTCAAGACCGTCGAGGCCGGGCATGACGAGGTTGTGCGTCTTTTCACCGTACCAGCCGTACTTTTCGTAGAGGGATCGCAGCGCGTCGAAGAGCGTCATGCCCTGCGCGTGGTACCATGCCGCCATCTCGGTGAGGAGCAGAGAGGCGGTGACGGCGTCCTTGTCGCGGACGTAGTGGCCGATCATGTAGCCGTAGCTCTCCTCATAGGAGAAGATGACGGTGTTTTTGCCCGCGCTCTCCAGCTCGTTCATCTTCTCCGCCATGAACTTGAAGCCGGTGAAGGTGTCGTAGCAGTCGAGGCCGTTGGCCTCGGCGACGGCGCGCGCCATCTCGGTCGTCACGATGGTCTTGAGCGCGGCGGGGTGCGCGGGCAGCTTGCCCGCGCGCTTCATCGCGCCGATGAGGTAGTCGAGCAGCAGCACGCCGGTCTGGTTGCCGGTGACGGGCTCGAACTCACCCGCCTTGTTGCGCACCATGATGCCCACGCGGTCGCTGTCGGGGTCGGTGCCGAGGATGAAGTCAACGTCCTTTTCCTTGGCGAGGTCGATCGCGAGGTAGAAGCCCTCGGGGTTTTCGGGGTTGGGGGAGACGACGGTGGGGAAATCGCCGTCAATGACCATCTGCTTCGGCTCGCAGTAGAGGTGCTTGATGCCGAGCCTTGTGAGCGCCTCGGGCACCAGCTTGTAGCCGCAGCCGTGGAACGGCGTGTAGACGAGACCGAAGTCGTCCGCGACCTTTTTCACGGTCTCATAGTCGTTGACCATGCCCATGACGTTCGCCATGAAGCGGCGGTCGCAGTCCTCGCCGAGCAGCTCGATCCTGCCCTCGGCCAAAGCCTGCTCGTAGTCCATCGACTGAACACCCGTGAAAATGTCGATCCGCGTCAGCTCGTCGGCAATGGCGGCGGCGTGCTGCGGCGGCAGCTGTGCGCCGTCGGACCAGTAGACCTTGTAGCCGTTGTACTCCTTGGGGTTGTGGCTGGCGGTGACGTTGATGCCCGCCTGGCAGCCGTACTCCCGCACGGCGAAGCTCAGCTCCGGCGTGGGGCGCAGAGACTCGAAGATCCGCACATGGATGCCGTTGGCGGCGCACACCTCGGCGGCGGCCCGGGCAAACTCCATGGAATGATTGCGGCAGTCCATGCACAGGGCCACGCCCCGGCGCCTGGCGTCCTCACCCTCGGCGCAGATGACGTTGGCAAAGCCCTGGGTGGCCCAGCGGATCACGTGGACGTTCATCTGGTGCAGGCCCACCTTCATGGTGCCCCGCAGACCGGCGGTGCCGAACTCCAACGGACCGTAGAAGCGGTTTTCGATCTCCTTTTCGTCGCCGGCGATGCTCTCCAGCTCCGCACGCTCGGCGGGGGAGAGGGCGTCGCTGCGGAGCCAGCGCTCGTATTCCTGTTTGTAGTTCATATCGGTACTCCTTTCCGGATTTTTATGCACTTACTCGTCACTTTCCACGGGGGTGGCATTCAGAATGTCCCGGGCCTCCTCCAGACGGGAGGCGGGGACATACAGGCTGACGCCGAAGCCGGAGAAGCCGTTGATGACCTTACCGGCGCCGCCCTCGCGGTCGTAGTATTTGAAGCAGGGGACGCCGTAGGCCGACAGCAGGGAGATGACGGTGTCGGCGTCGGCGGGGGAGTCAAAGGTCTGCCTCAGCAGCGCGGCCTTTTCGTCGCGGCCGGACTCGTCCTTGGGCCACGCGGGCACATCGGGACGGCCGGTAAAGCTCCAGTTTTCCATGGGTGAGACCTCCTATTTGTGGTATTTTGCGCCGCCGGCGATCTGGTAGGCACGGTAGATCTGCTCCAGCAGCATGATGCGGGCCATGTGATGGGGGAACGTCATGGGCGACATGCTCAGCCGCCAGTCGGCCTGCTGCTTCAGGCTCTCGTCCAGTCCCACGCTGCCGCCGATGAGAAAGGTGATCTGGGTCTTGCCCTGCACCCCTAGCTCCGTCAGGCGGCGGCTCAGCTCCTCACTGGAGCAGGGCTTGCCCTCGATGCACAGGGCCACCAGCGCGCCGCCCTTGGGCAGCTTTTCGCGGATGGCGGCGGCCTCCGTCTGCAAAGCGCGGCGGATCTCGGCGGGGGAGGGCTCGTCGGGCAGACGGCTCTCCGGCAGCTCAATGACCTCCAGACGGCACAGCCGCTGGAGACGCTTGGCGTACTCGGCGGCAGCCTCCAGATAGAACTTTTCCTTCAGCTTGCCGACGCAGAGGACGGTCACTTTCTGCACAGTGCCACCTCCGCTCCGTAGCAGGCGCTCAGCTCGCCGCGAGGGGCCACCTCTACGGTCACATCCAGACCGGACAGGGCCGTTTCCATGACGGCCAGCGCCCGCTGGGGCGTGTTGTTCTCGCGGCTCAGATGGGCCAGGACGATGCAGCGGGTGCCGCACTCCGCCATGCGGCGGGCAAAGGCGGCGGCGTCCTCGTTGGACAGGTGGCCGCGTTGGCCCAAAATGCGCTGTTTCAGGGAGTAGGGGTAGGGGCCGGAGCGAAGCCACTCCACATCGTGGTTGCTCTCCAGCACCAGCAGATCCACGCCGGTGAGGGCGGCGGCCGCCGGTTCCGGCACAAAGCCGGTGTCGGTGAGGATGCCCACGGCGGCGTCGCCGCAGTCCACGCGGTAGTCCACGCTTTCCCCCGCGTCGTGGCTGGTGGCAAATACCGTCACCTGTGCAGAGCCCACGGGAAAGCTGCTGCCAGGGAATACGAGACGCAGGCAGCTGTCCAGCTGGGGCAGACGGGGACGGAGGTAGAAGGCCGTGCCGCCGGTGGCGTACAGCGGGATGGGGTGGTGCTTCAGGAGGGTGGCAAGGCCCGCCGTGTGGTCCGTGTGCTCGTGGCTGATGAGAATGGCGGACAGGTCGTCCGGCGTCAGGCCCAGCAGGGCCAGAGACTGCTTGATGCGGCGGGCAGAGATGCCGGCATCCACCAGCAGGTGGGTGCCATCGGCGGAGACCAGCAGGCTGTTGCCCTCGGAGCCGCTGGCCAGTGTATGTAGGGTGATCAAAGCGGTATGTACCTTTCCGGAAAAATAACAGCGTCTGCCGCAGCAGGCCGCAAAGGCTGCGGCCTCTCGCAGCAAACGCTGTCCTGGCTTCTGTCAGCTGATGTGGGATTCGGCCTCGCTCTCCTCGGGCACGTCCACCATGGTGATGTCCGCGCCCACGGCACGGAGCTTGCCTACCAGATCCTCATAGCCGCGCTCGATATACTGGACACAGCTCAGCTCGGTGGTGCCCTTGGCGGCCAGACCGGCGATGACCAGCGCCGCGCCGGCCCGCAGGTCGCAGGCCTGAATGGGAGCGCCCACCAGCTGGTCAACGCCCTCGATGACAGCCACCTTGCCGTCCACCTGAATGTGGGCGCCCAGACGTTTCAGCTCGTCCACGTACTTGAAGCGGTTGGCGCCGTAGACACCCTCGGTGACAAGGCTGGTGCCCTGAGCCAGAGACAGCACGGCGGCGATCTGCGGCTGCATATCCGTGGGGAAGCCGGGGTAGGGCAGGGTCTTGACGTTGGCCTTCTGCAGCGGCTCACTGCGGCGGACCAGCAGCGTATCGTCATTTTCCTCCACGGCCACGCCCATCTCCATGAGCTTGGCGCTGATGCAGTCCATGTGCTTGGGGATGATGTTCTTCAGCAGCAGCTGGCCGCCGGCGGCGGCCACCGCGGCCATATAGGTGCCGGCCTCGATCTGGTCGGGAATGATGCAGTAGGTGCCGCCGGTGAGCTTCTTCACGCCGCGGATCTTGATAGAGTCGGTGCCCGCGCCCTTGATGTCCGCGCCCATGGAGTTCAGGAAGTTGGCCAGATCCACGATGTGGGGCTCCTTGGCGGCGTTTTCGATG